>Ga0308158_10000833_pt1 | contig 40326 bp, 38 predicted proteins | sample PhyBR2_FD_201038 | JGI IMG/M metagenome (GOLD analysis project Ga0308158, IMG submission 201038) | Phyllosphere microbial communities from UC Gill Tract Community Farm, Albany, California, United States - DLSLB.R2 | ecosystem: Host-associated > Plants > Phyllosphere > Unclassified | place: USA... | reverse complement strand
GTTGGATAATACTGCCGTTGGCTGGAGTTCATTTACTGATGTTGCACTATTGTACCATTTTATGTTGCTGCCCGATAACTGTAACTGCGATAAGATTGGTACCGTTGGGCTGCAAAATGCCTGAACACTTTGCCCAGTAGGAGCCGCTGTGTTATGTACTGTTACAAGTGCAGTAGCTCTGACAACTGTTTCGCAACCGTTAATAGTCTGGGTTGCATAATAATTCCCCGATACTAATACTTCTGTTGACTGTAACGGGCTGCCTCCCACGCCTTCTTTATACCAGTTAACCTGTGACCCCGTAGCAATGAGATCTGATACTTTTGGATTCATGGATTTACAGAACGACTGGTTTTGGACCACAGGAGCCGGAACATCATCCGGCTCGGTAACCGTCACGCTTACAGTAACACTACAGCCGTTTGCATCCTCTACCGTTACATTATATAACCCTGCCTTTAACTGATATGCCGAAGATACTGCTAAACCATTGGACCATTTGTATTGATAAGGAAGTGTACCTCCGCTTACGTTGAGGCTTATTGCACCATCTGATCCCGTAAAACAGCTTACATTTGTCTGGCTGGCCGTTACAGACAGTACGTCAGGTTCTGTTACAGCTATATAGGCCGTAGCCGTACATCCCAGGTCATCTTCTACCGTAACGGTATAGCTTCCTGCTTTCAGATGTTCAATTTTATCTGTTACGGCACCTGTTGACCATTTGTACAGATATTCCCCTCTGCCTCCCGAAACCAAAGCCTGCAGTGTCCCGTCGCTTCCTCCGTTACAGCTGACATTCTTCTGAGAAAAGTCTATTGAAAGATCTTCAATAACTGCAACATCCATTGTCTCTGATAAAGTACAACCGTTCGCATCGGTAATCTTCAGCGTATAAGACCCGGTAATAAAATTTTCCAATCGGTCTCCCGAAGATCCGTCCGACCATTCAAAGGAATAAGGAGGAATTCCTCCGGTTACCTCAGCAATAACGGCATCGCTTACTGCTCCTCCGCATCCCGCTTTTGTCTGCGTAAAGGAAGCCTTCAGTGCGGCAGGTTCCGCAATGGTCACACTTTTACTTATCGTACATCCTTTGGCATCCTGCACCATTACGCTATAAGTACCGGCATTTAGCTGAACGGCATTTTCTGTCGTTACCCCGTTAGACCATACATAGGAATATGGAGCTGTACCTCCGTTTATTGTTACGGTGGCTTCTCCATCAGTACCCCCGTTACAGCTGACATCGGTTTTAGCTATTTTTCCTGTTAAGGTTATCGGTTCCGAAACATTTATCTGCTCCGTTCTGACACAACCGTTGGCATCTGTGACCTCTACTTCGTATACACCGGCTTTTAATCCTGAAGCATTTGCGGAAATGCTCTTATCATGTTTCCAGTAAAAGGAATAAGGAGAAGTCCCGCCTGAGGCTACTATTGAAATTGCCCCGTCTGAATTACCGTTACAGCTTACGTCTGTTTTAGTTATGGCCGCAGCCATTGCCACAGGTTCTTTTATTGTTACCGTCTTACTCACGGAACAATTGTTGGCATCGGTAATGAGTACCGTATAAGTTCCGGCATTCAACTGATTTAATGAGGACGTTGCCGCCCCGTTTGACCATGCAAAGGTATAAGGAGCTGTCCCGCCTGAAACAGCGGCCGAAACCGTTCCGTTTCCGGCTCCGAAACAACTGATGTCCTTGGAAGTTATAACGGCTTCTAATTCCGGAACCGTTAAAGTTACCGTTTCCGATTGTGTGCCCGGCGAGCAGTTCCCTTCCAGTAAGACCCTGAATTTATATCCGTTATAGGCTGCTGCTACATTTGAAACCGTTAACGTGGCTGTGGTTACTCCGCTGTAGACGGCATCATTTACAAGATTTGAAAATCCGTTTCCTGTATTTACCTGCCATTGATATCCTATTGTATTTAAGGTATTAACCGAGAACACCGCATTATTTCCAATACAGGCCAGCGTATCAGCAGGCTGCGCAGTAACTGAAGCGGCCAGAATCGTTTTTAATTCGAGCTCCGCAATTCTGGAACACGGCCCAAGCTTTACCAAAACATATAATGTTTTGGCAACCGAACTGTAGGATGCAGGAGATGTTATAAAGTTTGTGTTGGCTGCCTGTGCATCAGATAACGTTGTATAGTAAGCAAATGTTACTCCTGAAGTGGCCGAAATCTGCGGCTGTGCCGCGGTTAAATCGAACGAGGCCGCCGGAACAGGTGAACATCCGGTTAAAACAGCATTTTGAACAACTGGAGATGGATTCTTTGTAATTCCAACCGTTTTTGTAAACGTGCAGCCGTTTGGTGTTAAAACAGAAACTGTAAATGTCCCCCCGGCAGAGGTTGTCAATGTAGTTCCCTGCGTTCCGTCTGACCATACAAAAGTATTACCGGTTCCGTTGGCCGAAGCGGTAAGTATGGCTGATGTTCCGTCACAGAAACTCAGATCACCTGTAATTTGAATATTCGGATCCGGTTCAGCAACAACATTTATCTCTACAGGGGCACTCGTACACTTTCCATCGTTATGGATCAGTGTATATTTTCCGGCCGCACTTACTGTTATAGACCGGGTGGTTGCACCCGTAGACCACGTATTGCCATTTGCAAAATCGGAAGTCAGTGTTACTGTTCCGTTCGGACATAATATTGCCGATGAAGCAGTGATTACGGGAGGAATAACCTTATCAATATAAAGCTCTATTTTCGCAATCTGGGTACACTGTCCCAGTTTCACAACGCTATAAACTGTACCGTCTCCTGAAAGATAGGCTGATGTATTTGCAATGGCATTTGCATTATTTCCTGCCAATGCATCCGCCTGGTTTTCAAAATATTTAAACGAAACCCCAGGGGTTGCCGTTATCTGACCCTGTACTGATGTCAGATCAAAAGTTGTCTCGTTCGTTTCCGAGCACATCCTTATCACAGCATCCTGAACAGTAGGGTTGGATACCACATTGATGTCTATGTTTTTTTCAGCGGCACAATCATAATCGGCAGATGTTACCTTAACGGTAAATTTTCCGGGCTGGGTAACCGTATAAGTATCTGTAGCAGCTCCAGGAATCAGCACTCCGTTTAAATACCACTCGAATTCCGCATCGGAAGCTGTTGTCATGGCTTTTACGGACTGGTTTACGGTATTGCAGTACGAAATTGCATCAGGTAAAACAGTTCCTGTTGTATCGACAAGGCTTACCGTGGGAACTGTGCCGCTTTGCACTAAAATGCTTGCAGAGTTTACACAGGTACTTCCGGCAATCATCACTTCCACTTTATACGTACCTTCTTGTGTTGCCGTATAGGTATTGGTATTGGCTCCGGAGATGAGAACATTATTAAAATACCATTTAAATGAAGCATTGGGTGCCTGTACGTTGGCTGCCAGAACCTGTGAATTATTACACATCTTTACCTTATCTGACAGAATGGTACCCTGTCCGTCGGTAATTTTCACGCCCATATCAAAAGATCCCGCTTCTAGAAATACAGCCGTATCGAACTTATGATCATAATAATCCGCGATCACCATTTTAAAATGGTAGGTAGTTCCCGGGATCACAGTTGCTGTAGCTGTCAGGGGAACGGTTCTACCTTCAAAATTTGTATCGGAATTTGCTGTGTTGTATCCTGCAAAAAACTGTTGGTTTACAGCCGCACAGGTCGCAAGAGATGAATTTACGGCAGGGTGTATATTTGAGGTACTTACGACCCCTCCGCCGTTCGGAAGAACTGCCAGGTTGGTATAATTAGGATCTCCCGCTTTTTTAAGCAATAAAGCAAACGCGTCGGTAAAGTCGCATTCATACCCCTTGTTATACTCTTCCGAGGCAAGTATGTAGTTAAAGGTAACCCTGTCGGAAATGGCAACAAAATCAAATTCAATATAACTTGCATTCGTAAGAGACGTATTCGGAACGTTCAGAACGGTAGCCAGGTCCATATCGCCCAGTGTCAGTAAAAAATCAGACAAAACCATACTGTCGTAAGCATTCCCTGCCTTCCGCGCAAAACCTGTACTTAAAATAATTCCGGCATCAAAGGGAAAATCAGAATTCTCCTTTTTAAAATACCCCCAGGACCGGTCATTATTGGTCGCTGCCAGATTCGGTGACACTTCTACATTGGTTGCATTAGAGCTCGTACAGTTTCCCCCACCGGATATCAGAACATTATTAACCAGTTGTGAAATAGTATAAGAAGACTGGGTATAAGTAGCTTTATTTACCGAAATAAAGTCTCCCACAGCTGATGGCGTGATGGGAATACCGGTTGCCGGGACAGGTTTGCGGACCGGCATTGTCTGGGACAGCACATTGAAAGTACAGCACACCAGCAACAACAGTATTGCAGTGAATTTGAAAGTAGTTTTTTGTTGCATTTTATATTTGTTATATTCTTAAAAACATCGGTCGGTGTTTTTTTATTGTTCTTCGGATTTATGTATACATATTTTTCCTGACGATGAGCTGTTCAAATTTATACACAAAACACACGCAACCAATAAAATAGATGTTAATTTAACAAAAAAAGAGGTTTACATCACAAAAAGAGCGGTTTCCTTTTTAAACTTATGTACAGGTATTTTATTTTTTAATGCATCCGGAAATTTCATTCTATACTAAAAATTTAAAGTAAATTTAAGTTCTGAAAATAATCGACTATGGCAAAACACCTAACTCCCGTACAAAAAGAAGAACTCCTAACTGCTTTAAAGGCGCGTTTTAAAAAGAATGAAGACCGGCACCTCGATATAAAATGGGAAATGGTTCAGGAAAAACTTGAAACAGATACCGCGAAACTGTGGACGTTGTTCCAAATGGAGGACACCGGAGGAGAACCGGATGTTATCGGATATGATAAAGCTGAGGATGTCTATATTTTCTGCGACTGTTCTGCAGAAAGTCCCAAAGGAAGAAGGAGCCTTTGCTACGATGAGGAGGCGCTCAATGCACGCAAAGAACACAAACCCCTAAACAGTGCCGTGAATATGGCAAAACAAATGGGGATTACACTCCTGGATGAACTGCAATATCGTGAACTTCAGAAATTAGGCTCCTTTGATACCAAAACCTCAAGCTGGATTTACACACCTAAGGAAATCCGTAAACTGGACGGGGCGCTTTTTGGTGATTTTCGTTATAACCAGTGCTTTATTTATCACAACGGCGCTTCCTCTTACTATGCTGCAAGAGGGTTCCGCGGATTACTCAAAGTGTAAGCCATGATAGGAAAGGACAACAACATCAGACAATCTGTGAACGATCTTTTGCAACAACCTTTCGCCTATTGTATCGGGGATGCTGAATGCGCCGCCTATTCAGGATGCAGTTTTATGTTTGAAGGCCGGTTTATAAAATTCAGAAAGGCAAAAGTCACCCCAAGAAAAGAAGGAGTATTTACAACTTTATGGAAACGGAACGCGAAAAGAAAAACCGTTCCTTTTGATGAAAAGGACCCTTTTGATTTTTACATCATAATGGCAGAACAGGATTCAAAAACAGGATACTTCATCTTTTCGTCACAAGTATTGGCTCAACACGGTATTTTATCACGAACTGATACCGGTGGAAAGAGGGGCTTCCGCCTGTATCCTTCCTGGTCTTCCGCAGGCAACAGGCAGGCTCAGAAAACGCAGGAATGGCAATTGCAATACTTTATTGATGAATCCGAATCCGAAAAATTCAGAGTACTTATTCAAAAACCATAAAACCGATGGATGTACATATAAGGGAAGAAACCCCAAACGACCACAAAGCCGTCTTCAGACTTGTTGAAGATGCATTTCAAAATGAAATTCACAGCGACCACAAAGAACAGTTCCTCGTGGAAAAACTGCGTAATTCTCCTGCCTTTATCCCGGAACTCTCACTTGTTGCAGAAAGCAACGGTGAAATAGCGGGATATATACTGCTTACACAAATACGGATCAGTTCCACAACAGAACAGCATACGGCCCTTGCACTGGCTCCCGTTGCCGTTTTACAAAAATACCAGAATCACGGCATTGGAAGTCTACTCATTAACGAAGCGCATAAACGTGCAAAAAAACTGGGCTATAAAGCTGTAGTTGTTTTGGGACATGAACATTACTATCCCAGATTCGGATATAAAAGGGCCGACAGCTACAACATCTCACTTTCTTTTGAGGTTCCCCCTGAAAATGTAATGGCACTTGAACTTTTCCCTGATGCCCTGAAAGATGTAAACGGTATAGTACTATATGATCCGTGTTTTTATGAATAAGTCAGAAAAGGTGGTGTTCAACTGGAGCGGCGGTAAAGATTCTGCCCTTGCCCTTCAAAAACTTATGAAGGACGGAAGGTACGAAGTTGTATCGCTGCTTACCACCATAAACAGCGATACGGGCACATCTTCCATTCATTCAATTCCCGTAACTATACTTGAAAAACAGGCACAGTCCATCGGAATTCCGCTTTATAAGGTATGGGTATCAAAAGATCTGAAAAATTACGAAACTTCAATGACAGAAGTCGTCACTCATTTCAAAAAACGAGGTGTTAGCTGCTTTGCTTTTGGTGATATTTTCCTGGCAGACATCAAGGCATACCGCGAAGGAAAGCTCAACCCGTTGGGTATTGAAGTTTTAGAGCCTTTATGGAATATGACTTCAGAAGAGGTCATACGGGACTTTTTGGCATCGGGAATCAAAACCAAACTCATTGTAACGCAGGCCGACAAATTAACTGCAGCCTATATAGGAAAAGATCTTGATTCAGAGCTTGTTGCTTCTTTTCCGGAGAATGTAGACCTTTGCGGAGAAAACGGAGAGTACCATACCCTCGCCTACGATGGTGATATCTTCCGCAATACCGTTGAATTCCAGATCAGCGAAACAATCATGATTTCACATGATATTCTTCTGGATTCGGGTGAAACAAAACGTTTCAATTACTGGCAGGCCGTCATCACTTCATAACATCCGTATGGAAAAAACGCTTATAATGCTGCTGCTTATCTGTTGTTCATGTAACGGCACCGTATCATCCGAAAAAAAAACCGGGCAGCAGCCCGTACATGCAGAAACAGAGACAGTACAAAAACAGGAAAAAACGAAATCGGGCCGGTTTACCTTCATCTCCTACAATGATGACGGCGACTACAGCCTGCTTAATGCCCGGCAACAAGGGCAAGAAGTACAGTTCGTCAACAACCTCATCGAAGAACGGAATCTTTTGCGAGGAGATGTTATTGAAATAAGATGGAAACAGGACACGCTGACGGTAGCCGGTGACGCAGAACCGGGTTTTCCTACCGATGTATTGCTTTCGCTGACCAAGATAAAAGATGGTAAGGTTTCACAGTTTCGCAGACTTTATAAGGAACCGCTATCCTTTCACTGGAGCCCTGAATACGATTATTCTCAATCCTATCTTGACAGGCTGTATCTCATGGTAGAATATTACATTGCCAATTCCAGAAACACGCTGTTAAAGAGCCTTATTTCCGGAAAAAGCCCCATATCGTATTCTGTTGAACAGCAGCAACGTGAAGGCACGGAATATACCGTTTTGGGTATCAGAGGTTCAGAGGAACATCATAAAGTGACAGTGCAATGGCTCTTTTATGATCACGAAAAGGAAATACTTTACGAATACGATCTGGCCAATGACCGGCTACACTATTTTGATACCGTTCCGTAACTTGCCGCATTCAAAAAAAATCAGTAACTTTATACTGTATATAAGCATTTATAACAATGACCATTTCAAATTTTTATTTGTCGGACAGTCGCCTGATGTGCCTACTGCACACGTTGTTGTATTTGCTTGACGATACTTTTTTAAAAAGTTCAAAGGAGTTTATTTCCTGATCCCTGTCACAACTCTGGACAGGGACCCTTTCAGTTTTCTATATAGCTCATTTTAACGAACGCTTCCGTTTTTTATGGAATAGGATTTCATTGAATAAAACTTCAGCTATGTTTAGGTATTCAATGAGGAGTTGTTGATCATACCTGAAAAACGGGATAAAAAGAACATCATGTCACAAAATATCATTTTAACAACAGGAATTTACGACCTTATAAAGGATCATGTAAGAAGAAAAAAAGTAACGCTGGCTGAAGAGGAACTGCTTCTGCAGGAACTTAAAAAGGCATCGCAGGTATTAAGGAGGAATCTTCCTGCCGATGTTGTTACGGTAAACCGCAGAATTACTTTCAGGAATCATACGCAGAACGAAGAAAAAACAGTAGTATTTGTCGGGCCTAAAAAATCAAAACCCAGCAAAAACAAGATATCCATCCTTTCCGACGAAGGTATAGCAATGGTTGGGTACCGCTCGGGCCACAGAATTGAATGGCCGTCTAAAAAGGGAGTCCTGAACCTCGAAATCATAAAAGTTGAAGAACTTATATAACGTAAACATCCCCGCTGAAACTGCGGGGATGTTTTTTTATTCAGGTTTCCCTGCTAAAGGCAATCTGAACCAGTACAGGAATTCCAGGCTGAACACATCCTGGTTCTCATCATCTTCCGCCATTCTTCTCAGTTTTTCAACAAACGAACGTTCCTTAACGATTTCTGGCCTGAGCAGGTATTTTTCTACCAGCTCCGCATAATTCCATACACGATCCTCACCAACTTCACCAAGATATTCACGGTAACGGCGCCTGAAACTCCGGCTGCGCGAAAGTGCATATTCGAAATTTCCGAACTGCGCATGCAGCAGTATTTCCATTAAATTTTTACGGATTGTCCACAGCATACCCAGCTGTTTTTCATACCAGGTATCGGTGTGCATAAGTTCACCCATTTTTTTTAAAGCCCGCCTGTCGTTCTGATATGCCAGAAGCATCGCATGGCACAGGTATACGTCGGCCACCTCGTTAGTATGGGTTCTCTTCGTAAGACGCTCTTCTGTTTCGCGTACAATACCAACAGCTTCCGGAGTATGCCCGGTGAAATGGAGGTTCAGGCACCTTAACAATTGGAACCTTATGCGAAAAACAGCGGCATATTTACCATTCTGATCCTGCATAAGAACGTTCATCTGCTGCAGATATTCCATACTTTCGTGAAACATCCTTTTCCTGAAGCAATAATTTGCGAGATAATACACTACGGCAATATGGTAATATAAATAATGCGGAACATATACTTCCCGTTGTTTAATAAGTCTCACCGCTGTCTGAATATATGGAGCAATAAGAGAAAAGTTCTGCCGTATATTGGCATATTCGTTTGCCAGAGACAACATCTGGTAAAGCGACCGGTAATTAAGCAGGTCTTCATCAGAAAGCCGGTATTGTGAAACAAGGTCCTTAATCCGTGCCCTGAGATCAATGATTTCTCCGCTTTGCTGTGTACGTATAAAGGCATCTTTTAAGGAAGCATATACAATACTCAACCTGGTTTCCTTCATGAGTTTTTCCTGGTTTTCAATGAGCCTTGTACTGATTTCCTGAACCTCTTCCCTCTTATTCCAATGGACATAATCCAGCTTTGTCTGCAGTATTTCGTGAAGTAAACTGTATTGTTCCAGAAAAGATGCAAGGTGTTCCGCTTTATCCAGGCATTTGAAAGCTGGTGAATGCTGGCCGTTTTCAAGCAGGAACCGGCTCACAACAAGTTGCCGTAACGCTTCATGGGTTTCATTGTTGTTCTTTTCAAAACTCTTGTTTGAAAGGAAAAGGATAAGATTAGCATACAGGCGTTTCCTCAGAGCGTGATATGCTCCTTTATTTGAAAAAACCTCTGCATTTTTCTGTTGTTCTATATCGTCATTTTTAAACATAGAAAACAACATTATATTCTTAACATCCTTTCGCCTGTTTTTGCTCTTAAGAAACAGCACAAACTGCTTTTTATCAGCATCATCCATTAAAGAAATTAAATCATAAATAACATCCATAATACAATAAAAGTATATGCGTAAGGTATAAAAAACTTAATAACATATCGTACGTTATCAAATAAATATGGATTTTAATCCTCATTTTTAAAACAGAGCTTTGTACAGTATTAATCTAAAACTAAACATATGGAAACTTTAAAACCATCTATTACACCGGATACCGGAAACGCACCGGCAGCCAAAAGAAAAACACCATTAAAGAGCCCGCTAAAACCCACGGCGGCATTTATAGGGGCTTCATGGACGGCTCTTTTTACAGGAACCATCGCCTATTGTATTGGCTTATGGAATGCTACAATGGAATTAAACGAAAAAGGATATTATTTTACAATTCTGCTCTTCGGACTTTTTGCCGTTATCTCTGTTCAGAAAACAGTACGGGATAAGGCTGAAGGACTTGAAGTTACGGAACTTTATTACGCACTGGCCTGGTTTGCTACAATCTCAGCGATTGTACTGCTCGCCGTCGGCCTATGGAATGCCGATTTGTTATTAAGTGAAAAAGGGTTTTATGCGATGTCGTTCATGCTGAGTATATTTGCCGCAATTGCTGTTCAGAAAAATACCCGGGATGCAAAACTTATCAGCGAACTGGAACTGAAGTCATAATATGCGGCTTTATATGTTTTCGTAAGTTCCTTTTTCCATATCTTACTGAAAAAGTAAACCAGACATTTAAACTTTCTGTTCGGAAAAACGTGGATGACAGATTCTAAAAAGGACATTACCTGCTTTCAAAAAAGCAGGTAAATCCGTTCCTTGTCAGCTTAAAATATGTATTTTAACATTCTGAAATACTGCCAAGATGAAAACCGAAACCCTGACCGACCTGCTTTACGAATACGACTTGTTTGAAAAAGAAATCACACTTAAAAGAAACGAATACCTCAAAACCGCAGGAAGCATCGATACCAATGTTTACCTCGTTACAGAAGGCAGCCTTAAAGTTTTTATAGAATATGGTGCCGAAGAGCACATCATTCGGTTTGGCTACGTTCATAACATCATTGCATCGCTCGATTCATTTTTATCAGGAAAACCTTCTGAATTCTGCATACAGGCACTAAGGAAAACCAGGGTAAAGATCATTTCCAAAAAAACACTGTCCGGCTTCCTTAGTAAAGATACAGAACGTATGAAACTTTGGATAGCACTTCTGGAGCATCTCGTCTTGCAGCAGATTGAAAGAGAAAAAGACCTCCTTATCAGCAGTCCCCGGGAGCGCTACCTGCGGGTGTTAAAAAGAAGCCCGCTACTGTTTCAGCATATTCCAAACAAACACATTGCCAACTACCTGCGGATGAAACCCGAAACCCTGTCGCGCCTAAAAAAATCTTGACCCAAATCAATCTTTACAAAAAGCCTATAACGGATCTTTGAAAAAAATAATCATTATGGAATTTTTAGTTCAGGATCTGTTAAAAGAACTCATTGAAATTACGTTGTCCAACATTTCAGCCGCACAGCATTTTAAAACAAAAAGTGACAAAGATTTAAATATGCACCGTTCAGACCAAAGCTGGAGTATTCTAGAATGCCTGGAACATCTGAACCGATACGGAACTTTTTATATCCCTGAAATGAGGAACCGTATGAGATCCAAAACTCATATACAACCTCAAAAAATCTTCAGAAGCGGGGTAATGGGTAATTATTTTGCGAACAGTATGCAGTTAAAAAACGGATCACCAAAGATGAAAACCTTTAAGTCAATGAATCCGATTCACAGTGCATTGTCGCGAAATGTACTTGATCTTTTTATCAAACAGCAGACCGAGATGCTCGAATTACTTGAAGATGCCCGGAATTGTAATCTCAGCAGGATAAAAACAGCAATCAGTATCTCAAAGTTGATCAGGATTAAACTCGGCGATACCTTTCGCTTTGTAATTTATCATAATCAACGGCATATTGTACAGGCTCAGAATGTCCTTGCGCTTCAGCAACTCTCTTAAAAATCCCATACCACCGTTTCCATATCGTGATAAAGCAGTATGCTCCAGTGCTGTTCCGCAGCCCGTTTCTGCCATAACTTGCGCCATTCCATGGCCTTATGCCCGTCGTAATCAGTTTTAAAAGCCACATGCTGTTTCAGGTACCCACGGGTAGGAAGGTTATCTGCTCCGTAAAAAAAGGTTCTTTTTCCATCAGAAATCCAGAATACCTGCATATAGGGAACATGCCCGCCCGTTACCTCAAAATGTATTTCTTTATTTACGTTCCCCTCATCATCTTTCAGCCAGACAATGTTGGGCAGGTGTATCAGTTCACGTAGCAGGGGTTGATTGTATGAAAAACTTTCCTGCTGCTGTAAAGCATATTCATATTCTCTTTTCTGTATATAGATTTCCGCGAAGGGAAAATTCTGAATAAAGGTTCCGTTCTTAAAAAAACCAAGTCCGTCGGCATGGTCTTTATGCAGATGTGAAATAAGGATTTTTGTTATTTTGGAGGGATCAATCCCGTATTCCCGCAACTGTTTTACCAGAACCTGAGCATCCGAACCAGGGAATACCAGCCCGGTATCGAGCAGTACGATATCCTTTGATGTCTTAACAACAAAAGGCTGTACCGCCATTTTTATTAATTTACTTTGCTCACCGGGTAACAGGTATTCGAAATTCTTCCGGGCATCTACTTTAAAATTCCCCAGTTTGACAGCTGTAATTTCCATAATGAAGTTCAATCGTTTACACAAAGTTAGTCAATTACGATCTAATCGCCCATCCTTTACATCCGGTTGCTTTTTGACCTGCGCAAAGGAATCTTACACATAATATCCATGCTTATGAAATGTTCATACTGTAACCTTTCCAGTGGGCTTATATTCCAGATAGACGGGCGATAAATAAGCCCTATATGTAAAAATCTGTTGATTTGATAGTAACTGTTGAGCGTTATTCCGAAACTCCTGCTCCTCTGCCTAATATGTATTTCGTTTTGCGCATAGGTGTCGTCATACAAATTCCAGGTATTGACCGAATAATTAATACCATATCCTATGTTAAGCCTTTTAAAACTGAAGTTGTCGGTAAGGTCGAAGTAATAGGTATTCATACTTTCCCATTCTCCGTCATGAGAAACCGGAGCCGGAACCGGAACAAAAAAATCAGATGCAGTTACAACCCTGAAACCCAGGTAGCGATTTTTACGGTATACATACTCCAGTCCTGCCGAAATGCCCCAGAAACCGCTCCCCACCTTGGTTCCGTACTTCTCGGTTTCAAAATTGAACCCATTGATATAAGGTACGGAAGCAGTGACATGGATGCTGCCGGGTTGTTTTTCAAAACCTCTGCTCCAGTAGTCTTCCCATTTTTTTCTTACTTTAGGAACAATCACCCTTAAACTATCTTGCGAATCAAGATGGATTTTTTTCCCATAATAAAAGCGTTTATGATTAGTAAGGTCAACCGCATAATTTACAGGAGCAAAAAGCATCCCCGAAAGATTAACGAATAAGAACACGGGATCGGGAGACGGCTTCACCTTATAATCCATATGCAGTTCTTCCGAAATAAGTGTAATATCAAGCTCCTTGTTAGACCGTTCCAGTTTAATTTTTGCAGGAAGCATATAAATACTGTCCGCTATTTTTACCTGAGCATGCTCTAAATCGCTTGTCACTTTTGCATTATAAGTCTTTTTTTTGAGAATGGTGGCACAGGAAGTACATAACAATCCTGTAACTATTAAAAGCAGTTGTGGTTTCATAAATGTTTGTTTGATGCAATTTAATCGATTATATCAGATAAAAAAAATAATGCCGGGTCAAAAAAGACCCGGCAAAACAATTCAACAAATGTATAAACAACAATCTCTTATTCAGAAGCTCTATTAAATACCAGTCGGTAAGTAATGCCTAACTGAATCCATCTTCCGGGCATGGGAACGGCTGCAGCCTCTTTATAACTCGAATTAAAAAAGTTGGTTGCCTGTGTGTATACCTGGAATGCAGAAAAATCGTACATAAGCCGTATATCGGAAACGATATATCCCTCGTTAAGTTCCCGTTTTATATAACGGTTCTGAAACTGGATTCCGAACTGACGGTAATTATAGTTTAAGCCCACTACAGCCTGATGCTTTAAGCTTTCTATCTGGTATTTGGAGATGACTTCGCTTCCGTCGCTCCCTTTTTTAGGACTCAGGTACTGGTAACTCAGTATATACGAGAGCTTCTGCTCTGAAGGCAGCTCCACTTCATGGTTCCAGCGCAGGTTAATCCCACGCATATCCTGTGTTCCAAGGTTATGTGGTTGATAAGGAACTTCTGCAGAAACCCTTGTCCAGTCGATAAAGTCACTGATTTTTCGTTGAAACAGACTTGCAGTAAAATGTTTTCCGTTGCGGTTGTACTGTAATCCGGCTTCGTACTGCCATGCGGCTTCGGGCTTCAGGTCGGGATTTCCTATATTGCCCGGCATCTGGTTTATGTACAAATCCGTGAACGACGGGATCCGCTGGCTGCTTCCCAGGCTGGCCTGAATCTTCCAGTCGCTGTTGAGCAGATAAGCGACATCCGCTCCCGGATACCATTGGAACCCGTAATCCGTATTATAATTCCAGTAAGCTCCTACATTTACCAGTAATCTGTCATAAAATGTATTCCGGTATTCTGCAAACCAGCCATGGTTCTTGCGGTCGTGCGCACCGAGATTGGAACTGTGGATTTCTTCGAGACGCATTTCATATCCCACACCAAAATCACCAAAATCAGACGTATATACACCGTTTAATTCAAACATAAAGGCATTGGAATAGTGTAACGATCTGGCCTTGCTTAAATCATTTCTGTAAAAGCGGTAATCATCCTCGTTATAACGGTTGCTTATACGTGGTTTAACTGTAATCCGGTCGGAAAGCCGGTGTTTACTTCCGATGCTTACCATCATTGTCTGAACAATTTCGTGGGATTCCCTGTCGTGCGGTGCGGCATAGTAACCGTTGGCGCCGAATTCATTGTTAAGATATCCTCCCATCCATTCCAGTGAATTCGCTTCATTAAAAGCTATATTCCCCTGATAAAGGGTTTTAAGGTTATCGGAAGCCGTATTGTAACGCTGCCCGTTATAATCCTCCGTACCCAATGAAACGAGATGACGGACCTTTCCCGTATGAAGACCGGCGGTAGCCTGTACTCCTCCTCCAGCGTATATTCCGCCGCCGTCGCCCGGATCCTTGTCCTTAAACGAACTGCCGCCGTAAGCATGAAGTTGTAAAAAATCATCAGGATCGGTTTTCGTAACGATGTTTATGGCACCGGTGAGCGCGTTAATACCGTAGATACGGGCTGCGGGTCCCTTTAAAATTTCTATGCATTCAATAGCTTCAAGCGGAATAGGTAAATTCATTGAATGATGGGCAGTCTGGGCGTCGCCCATTTTTACGCCGTTCCATAAAATCATGGTTTGCTCAAAAGAGCCCCCGTCTATACTGATATCGGCCTGAGAACCAAAAGGCCCCCGCTGACGGATATCGACCCCGCTGACATAACTTAGAACTTCATTTAATGATGACACAGGAAGTTTCCTGATTTCTTCTTTTGTTATAATCTGAATGTTGCGGGTCGATTTCTGAAAAGGTATGACGAGTCTGTTTTCCTGAATCACCATTTCATCCATCATTTCACCTTCATTCCCCGTTGTTTGGGCAATGACTGTAAAAGGAATACATAAAAGTGCCAAAAGTAGGGCTTTATTTTTCATTTTAATTCGGTATCTTAAAAAACAGTGCAAAATTCGTAACTTGCCGGCCGGTTACAAGGGGCCGGTTTAAAAAAAACAGATAGTCCGGCCGATTGATTGTCCAGACAAACCATTATAGTTAAGTAAAAAAACAGCTACTTTTTAAACAGTTTTTTAAACTTCCATACTTTTGGTTAACACAGAAATAAAATACCATGGCAGAACTTAAATACAGAAATGCAAAAATTGAGGACCTGGAAGCTATTGTCGACATCTATAACTCGACCATAGCATCCAGAACAGTAACCGCTGATACGGAACCTGTAACTGTAGAAAGCCGGAGAAAGTGGTTTTATGAACACGACACGGTTAAAAGACCCCTCTGGGTAGTTGAGGATACCGCAAACAATATGATTGGCTGGGTAAGTTTCCAATCTTTTTACGGTCGCCCGGCATATGATACTACTGCGGAAGTCAGTATTTATCTTGAAAGCATACAACGGGGAAGAGGAATCGGAAGGCAGATTCTGTTGTACTGCATTGAACAGGCACCAGCATATGGGGTCCGTAACCTTTTAGGGTTCATTTTTTCCCATAATACCGCCAGTCTCAGGCTGTTCATATCGTCGGGTTTTGAGGAATGGGGAATATTGCCCGGTGTAGCAGTACTTGACGGGCAGGAAAGAAGCCTGACCATAGTAGGTAAACGCATTGAATAAACGGTTTGTATTAAGTTAAAACCACAACATTTTTATAACATTCAGTGCACACCACATGTTTCCAAAAACCTTAATTTTAAAATAACGATTACGAATTTACAGCATGAAATGGTTCAATAATATAGTTTTAGAAACAGAAAATGTACGGCTGATTCCGTTGAAAGAAGACCATGCAGACGCGCTGACAGAAGCTGCGGCCGACGGGGAACTGTGGAACCTTTGGTATACATCGGTTCCGGATGCTGAAAATATGCATTCCTATATAGCAAAAGCCCTTTCCAATTATGAACAGGATAAAGGTATGGCTTTTGCGGTCGTTGATAAAAAAAGCGACCGGATTATCGGCACCACAAGGTATACCAATGCCGCCCCGGAACACAGACGTCTTGAAATCGGTTATACCTGGTATGCCAAAAAACACCATAAAACGCATGTTAATTCCGAATGCAAACTACTGCTTCTTCAATATGCCTTTGAAGAACTAGGAGCCATCGCTGTGGAATTCCGTACCAACTGGCACAACCACACCTCAAGAAATGCCATACAGCGGCTTGGAGCAAAACAGGACGGAATATTGAGGAACCACCAGATATTATCAGACGGGACTTTAAGAGATACCGTTGTTTTCTCAATCATAGAAAACGAATGGGGCAGCTGTAAAAAGGCACTGATTTTCAAAACCGGGAATATACATACCTTCAATAAGGCTTAAAAGCGCATCTTTATTTCCTGCATGGTTTTGCTCTATATTCGGCCGCTGTTCCCCTGTATTTTATACTTAAAAAAAGCACAAAAAAATAATTTATAAATAATTATTTAGTATATTTGATATAAACCATTTAATAAATTGTATATGAAAAAATTAGTTTTATCAGCATTATTCGCATCAGGTATCCTGGTAGTTTCTTGTCAAAAGAAAGAAGCAGTAGTTGAGGAGCAGACATCAACAGAAACAACAACCACTACTGATCCGGTTACTGAAACTGAAACAACGACTACTACTACGGAAACAACATTAGAAGTTCCAAAATTTAGTTCTCCGGAAGTTCAGAAATATGCAGAAGAATATACTGCGTATGTGAAACAAACAATTGAAGCGGCAAAATCCGGGGATGCTGCAAAAATATCCGAACTGCAAGCGAAAGCCGCTGAATGGACTAAAAAAGGTACAGAAATTGCTGGAAAATTAACAGCAGAAGATGCTAAGCTTTGGCAGGATTATAACATGAAACTGTCAGAACAGTTAGCTGCAGGAATGAAAAAATAGTAAACAAAAATTTAAAATTTTAAAGACATAGCTTTTGCTATGTCTTTTTTTATTGAAATCACCGGTATTTATTATTTTTTCTTTATATTTAATAAAAAGATGTAATTATGAAAAAGATCATTTTAAGTTTAGCAGCAGCCCTGTTAGTTTTTGTTTCCTGTAAAAAAGAGGAAAACAAACAGCAGGTTCCGATGGCAGACCCGCCGGTAGAGAGTGTGAACGAGTCAACACCCAATACAAATATTGCAGAAGACAATGTTCCGGTACTTACAGCTCCTGATTTTAAATATGCCGAAGCCGACCAGTTCGCAAAGGAGTATGTTGATTTCATAAAAAGCTATACAGTAGCTTCTGCCAACAAAGATTCCAAAACTTTGGATGAACTGGGACCGAAGCTCAATGAATTCCAGAAACGAGGAGTGGAATTGACAAAACGGGTTCCTCAGGAAGAAGCCGTAGCATTTCAGGATTTTTTAAATAAGATTGAACAGTACATCCATTGATAAAAACAGAGCTGCACTTGCAGCTCTATTTTTTTAAAGCCCGACCGATTTTTTCACCGGAGACTATTCTGTTCAATGGATTTTTGCTTTTCACAAACGGAGGCAGTAACAATTTTCTCTCCTCCGCAGCAGCACTATAGAATACTTCTTTGGACCGGTGATCATCATCGACTACATTGAAGACATCGGCACCTATTTTTTCCGACAGTATTCCAACAACAATTTTACAAACCGTATCCCGTTGCACAAGGTTCACGGGTTCATCCGCATCTTCTATTGTATCCTTTCGGACCAGAAAATATACGGGATGCCGGTCTGCCCCCCATAAACCCCCGAGTCTTAGTACAGTAACTTTTATGCCTGACTGTACCAGAAAGACATCTTCAATTTCCTTTAACCGCCTGACTTTCGGAAGATGTAACTGCAAAGAAGTTGTTTCATCCACCTTTCCTTTACAGTCTGCATATATGCCAGTAGAACTGAACAGTATACCTTTTTTTATACCAAAATGTTCCATTTGCATCCGAATTTGTCTAAAAAATTCCGGTGCCACGGGTGGTAACGAAATAATCAGGACCTTTAAATCATTAAAAAATCCAGGGTCACCGTATACTCCCTTCTCGTCCACTCTAACCGAAAATGCATTTATACCCAGCTGTTTCAGTTTTTCTCTACCTTCTTCTGAGCTTGCCGTTACCTTTACTTCAAAACCTTTGTCCTGTAATAGCAGGGCGAGCGACTTACCAAGCCAACCTGCACCAAAAACACCAACTTTCATAAAGCTATTTGAGTTTTCTTAGTTTATAAAGGTCTAAACGACGGTCTTTCTTAACCCGTACGCTTCCCAACTCGTGTAATTCTTTAAGTGCATTGAGTTCTACGTCCACTATAAGCGTCATTTCCGTATTCGGGGTGGCTTCGGCTTTTACACCGTTATTCGGAAAAGCGAAGTCAGAAGGCGTAAAAACAGCCGCCTGCCCGTACTGTATGTCCATGTTATTTACTTTCGGAAGATTTCCGACACATCCGGTTATTACGACATAACATTCGTTTTCTATGGCCCTTGCCTGAGCACAGCTACGCACACGTGTATATCCGTTCTGTGTATCGGTGAGATAGGGAACAAACAGAATTTCCATACCATCTTCGCTCATGATACGCGAAAGTTCCGGAAACTCCACATCGTAACAGATAATGATCCCGATTTTACCGCAATCGGTATCAAAGGTCTGGATAACATCGCCACCCTGCATTCCCCAGTAAAGCCGTTCGTTAGGTGTAATATGAATCTTGCGATACATTTCCGAAGAACCGTCTCTCTTACATAAAAAGCCTACATTGTACAGTATATTGTCTTCCAGATACGGCATGCTACCCGTAATAATGTTGATGTTGTACTGTATCGCCAGCTCCTGGAAGCGCTTGTGTATGGTATCGGTGTATTTTGCAAGTTCCCTGATGGCTTCTGATTCCGATAAATGATTATAATCGGCCATAAGCGGTGCCACAAAAAGCTCGGGAAAAGTGGCGAAATCGCTTTCGTACCCCGAAACGGCATCGATAAAGAATTCTGCCTGGTCGAAAAATTCTTCCAGGTTGTTCAGTGCCCTCATCTGCCACTGGATAAGGCCCAGACGGACCACACTTTTCTTGGCATTGATAAGCACCGGAGATTTATCATATGAAATATTATTCCACTCCAGTAATACCGCATAATCCCGGGAATCATGGTCACCCTCAAGATAATTGCGCAGCAGCCTTTTAATATGGAAGTCATTGTTTACCTGGAACGAAATAACCGGATCATGGATTTCCTTAGTTTTAACCTTATCCAGATACTGTTTCGGAGTTAATTCTTTTGCGTAATTATGATAATTGGGAATACGTCCAGCGAAAATAATGGATTTAAGGTTCAGCTGTTCGCACAATTCCTTTCGTCCGTCGTACAAACGGCGCCCCAAACGCAACCCTCTGTAATTAGGGTGGATGAACACATCGATACCGTATAAAACATCTCCTTCGGGGTTATGCGCCTTGAATTTGCTGTCGGTCACAATATCGTTGTATTTGTGGTTCGACAATGCCAGATTTTCATCGACAATCAAAGATAAGGCAGCGCCTACCACCACATCGTCCACCACAATAACAATCTGCCCTTCGGGAAACACTTTCAGCAGCCGTCTTATTTCTTCCTTTTTCCAGTAAGGATCTTCCACTCCTTCTTCATACGCCTGCATCATGGAATTTTTGAGTTCGATATAGTCTTCTATTTCCAGGTTTCTAAGCTCTACCTTATTGATTTGCATACAATTATTTTTGTGTATATTCTACGCATTAAAATACAAAAAAGTCAGGGAACGCCGCCTGTTTTTTAATTTTTCTTAACCAAAATAAGCCAGTCACCGTCAAGAGCCATATAGCCCTGATCGTAGATAAAAAAGTAGGTATTCTGCGTTTTGGTTGTATAAACAGATGTCATAAGTGAAAAGTCGAATCCTGCATCAAGGAGTTTTTTACGCAGTACTTTCGTCTTTCCATCGGGATTAAGATCGGATAAGATGCGGTAATTCTTTCGCAGCGCATAGTTAATATTGCGCATCATATTCGTTGTATCCTTGTTAAGTTTATTGTTATAAGTATTTCTGCATGCGTCGTTACAGAACTTTTTGTCCTCCCGTCCAATAAGTTTTTCGCCGCATTCCAGACAATTTTTGGTCATTTTTACTTTAAAGATACAAAATACTATGCAATATCCTGTGTTTTAGAAAGATAAAACACAAGAGGGATTTTTATCGCAAAGAGAATAAAGATAAAGGAATAGGCCTGTTTTCCTTCGTTGTATGTAACGGTCTCCATGAGAATAATACCGAATATAAGCAGAAGGCTCACGGCAAAAAGAGAGAAGGTCTGGTTCGCAACTACTCTCAGTTCCGGTTTATTACGTTCACCTATACCACGGCCGAAATTCAGAGGTATATTTTTCCTTTTAAGGATGTACAGTCCTGCGATAAGCACCGTATTCAAGGCGGCCAGAAGGTAAAGATGGCCAGCAGGTCCAAATGCGTCGGCCTCACCCTGAATGTTGAAATGTGTAGGAACCGCCCGAACATTCGCCCGGTTAAACACGTAAACCAGGATCCAGAACACAAGAAGACCGGCTGCAACGGTGCCATCTGCTACCTTTTCCAATAAAGTATATTTTCCAACGGGCTCTTTCATCCTTACAACTGTTTTAAATGTTTCTGCAGTTCGTTACGGATTTCCATATAGTTACTGTAATACAGACTTGAAAAGACAGCTATGGCTTTCTTTCCTTTTATAAGGTAACAGTATTCCTGATATTGTCCGCGCTGCCTGAAGTCACGGATGGCAAAACCATCGATTTCGTCCAACCGGAACTGCCGTTTGGTTCCGAAACCCAGCAATTGCTTTATTTCAACCGTTTTATCCGATACAGTAAGAACAGCCATGCGTATGTTCATCTCAATAAAAAATCCCCAGATAATGATGAACAGACTTACAAGTCCGCAAAAAACGAGAAAAACAGTAAGGCCCCAATGCCAGTTGTTTTCAAACATCTCCAGAAACTTGCGGATGATTACAGCGGTTAAAACAGGAAAGCTTATGATTAACAGGCTGTAAAAATAGGCTGTATTGCTTAATTTCGATTTCATAATCTTTATATAATTTTTTCAAATTTAGCGTATAATTTCCAGAAAGAACTATTGTTCTCGTATGTAAAGCGCTCCGATTTCCATTCGTTGAGCCTTAAATCTATTACCGACTCATTCTGGATGTATTTCCCTATAAACAATACGTTTTCAGCAAAATACAATCCAAAATGATCCTTTAGCGTATGTAGGTTTTCTACCTGTACCTGCTCAAAAAACAGTATAGTATGCTCCGGGAGAAGAAAATCCAGAGGAAATGCTATATCCTGCGTTAGTTCGAGAGCCAGAAAACGGTTTGCGCTGTAAATGGGAAATGACAACTGTTCTGTTTTGCCCATATCGAAAACACCGTCCCTGATCTTTTGTATAGCTTCCCTGTTTAAAAAGGGAATACTTGCAAATTTTTTTAGTAACTGCCGTTCATCCTCGTTAAAATAATCGTTAAAGTTGAGGATTTCGTTAACAGATAGCTGCTTCGTCAACAGGTGCTCCAGCGGAATGCCAAAATAATTAGCAATTTTAATCACAATCTCAATCTTGGGTTCTGCCCGCATCTCCTCATAAGAAGAAATATTCCCTCTTGTAAGGTTAAATATGTCAGCAAAAGCCTGTTGACTTAGATTCTTAACATTCCTAAGCTTCTTTATATTATAGCCGATTTTACTCATCTGAAAAAAAAAATATTTTTTTTTGCTAAATATATTAGCATTTTTTATACCTTTATGCAAAAGATATATGCAAGATATAAAAAAATAATACAATGTACTTTTTAAATATTGAAAAATACATACTTGATATTGGATACAGTATTAAGTACAAAAACAGAAATGAAGGCATTTTTGTAATTGAAAACGAAGCCGACGGTGTACATAATCTCATTATCGGAGTTGCAACACCTGTTCTTATATTTGAACAGTACCTGTTTACCTTACGACAAGACAATACAGAGATTTTTAAGGCATTGCTTATGAAGAACAGGGACATCATCCACGGGGCATTTGCTTTAACGGAAGACGGAAATAAGGTCATCTTCAGGTATACGCTGCAAATCCACAATCTGGATTTCAATGAATTCGAAGCCGCCGTAAATTCCCTAAGCCTGCTCGTAAATGAATACTCCGACAGGCTGATTGCTTTTTCTAAAACCTAAAATTAAAAGATATGAATATTTTCAAACGAATTTTCAGAATCGGACAGGCCGAGATTCATGCGGTCGTCGACAAAATGGAAGACCCGATTAAAATGACGGAACAGGGAATCCGCGAAATGCGCGAAGATCTGGACAAAGCCATGGAAGCGTATGCAAAAGTAAAGGCTCTCGCTATCCGTACCCATAATGCGGCCGACAAAAAAAGAGAAGAAGCAGCTGCATATGAAAGTAAGGCGGTATTGCTGCTTCAAAAGCTGCAAAGAAAAGAACTGGAAACCGATCTGGCAGAACGCCTTGCCAGAGAAGCTCTTCACCTCAAGAAAACATATACGGCAGAGGCAGTTGAACTCGATGTACAGGCAAACGTACACGATGAATCGTCAAATGAAGTACATAAAAATATTGAAGTTCTAAGATACAACATCACCAAATGGGAAGCAGAGTTAAGTACGATCAAAGCACGTGTGCGTGTTGCGGATGCAACAAAGGTGGTAAACAAACAATTGGCTAAAATCGATTCCAACAGTACCATCAGTATGCTGGAACGCATGAAGGAAAAGGTAGAGGAAGATGAAGCCCTGGCTAAAGCTTACGGAGAAATGGCTTCGGCCCGTACCAACGTAAACGATGAAATAGACAAAGCCATCGGTAAAAACGATGTAGAAGATGACTTAAACGATTTAAAAAAACAAATAGGACTTGAACCATGAAAAGATTCGAATATAAAACACTGAAAATTGAAGTTAAAGGATTCTGGAATACCGAACTGGATCTTAACAATGTAGACCTTACGCTCAATAAGATGGGCAGCCAGGGATGGGAACTCATTTCCATTGAAAGCAAATCCATTTCGGGAAGCGATTATTTTTACTATTACACCTTTAAACGCGAAATGTAAATTTTTCTATGGCAGAACTCCTAAACCTGTTGTTCAACCCGCTTTCAAACGGCATAATGACCGTCCTTACCGGGATATCACTGTTCTACTGGGTGTGCATGCTTTTCTCCGGAGGCGGAGATACCGATATGGATATCCATTTCGGGGATGTTGCCGATGTGGATGTTGCACACGATCTGGATACAGATGCAGATGTACATGCAGAACCTTCCTTCTGGTCGGAAATGATGGATTACATCAATGTAGGCAAGGTTCCCCTCATGGTCATCGTTACGCTGTTCAAGTTTATAGGATGGATCATTACCCTGCTTTCAAGTCTCTTTTTCGATCTTGCCGGCTGGGGATTTAAATCGGTACTCATCCTTATTCCCGTTTTTATTATTACTTACATCATCATGCATTACGTAACAAAACCTTTAGTCAAAATGTATAAAAATATCGGATATAACGGAGAAGAAAGCCATGATTACCTCGGCAGGACAGGCATTCTGAAATCAACCGTCGAAAACGACCGCATCGGAATCCTGGAACTCGTTATCAACAGGGATGTGATCCGCCTGAATGTAAAAAGCCAGAACGGGAAAAAGCTTCCATACGGCACAGAAGTCATGATCATCAAAGAAAGTAAAGACCCGAACGTTTATGAAGTTGTTCAAAACATTACCATTCACAATATTTAATTAAACACAAATGAAAACTCTAATGACAAATTTTTTAATTATCGACGGATTATCCGGCACCTCCGGAATTATACTGCTGGCACTGGGTATTGTTGTATTCCTCATTCTTGCATTCTTTGTAGTGCTGAGCATGTTCTACAAAAAAATCCCACAGGGTAAAGCCATCGTCCGTACGGGTGTGGGAGGTTCCAAAGTGGCATTCAACAAGGGAATGTACGTAATTCCGGTATTCCACAAAATGGAGATCATGGATATTTCGGTGAAGAAAATCGAAATTGCACGTATGGAAAACGATGGCCTTATCTGCCGCGACAATATACGTGCAGATATCAAAGTCGCTTTCTTCGTCCGCGTCAACAAGTCGGTAGACGACGTGATCAATGTTGCACAAAACCTGGGATGTGACAGAGCCAGCGAACCGGAAACCCTTAAAAGCATTTTTGAATCCAAATTTTCAGAAGCTCTTAAAACAGTCGGTAAAAAATTCGACTTCATTGAGCTTTATGAGGCGAGAAGGGAATTCAGAGATGAGATTCTCAACATCATAGGCACCGACCTTAACGGCTATATCCTTGACGACTGCGCGATCGATTATCTGGAACAGACCGATTTAAAATTCTTAAACCGCGATAACATTCTTGATTCTGAAGGAATCAAAAAAATAACCGAGCTCACTGCCAAACAGAATATGAATGCCAACCTTATCCGCCGTGAAGAGGAAAAGGTTATCACCAAACAGAATGTGGAGGCACGCGAGGCCATCCTTGAACTGGAGCGTCAGCTTGCTGAGAAAGAGGAAAAACAGAAACGCGAAATCGACAATATAAAGGCACGCGAAGAGGCCGAAATTACGAAAGTACGTGAAGAAGAACGCCTAAAGGCACAAACGGTGCGTATTGCAACCGAAGAGCAGCTCGCTGTTCAGGAAGAAAACAAGCTCAGACAAATCATCATTGCGGAAAAAAACAAACAGCGTACAGATGCGGTGGAAACAGAGCGCGTGGAAAAAGACCGTGCTTTGGAGCAGACTGAAAGAGAACGCATCGTAACCCTGGCCCAGATTGACAAGGAACGGTCGATTGAAACGGAAAAGAAATCAATCCAGAACGTAATCAGAGAACGCGTACAGCTTGAAAAAGGCGTGGTCGAAGAACAGCAGAACGTTAAGGACGTTGAAGTATACCGCGAAGTGGAACGCACCAAGCAGGCCGGAGTGATTGCCGCATCTCAGGAAGCGGAAGAAAAATTAATCGCAACCGTAAAAGCCGCGGAAGCTGCAAAAATTGCTGCTGAACAGGAAAAGGAAAAGAAAATCATTGATGCCGATGCACAGAAAAGTATTGCCGAGCGAAAAGCACAGGAACTGCTTATTGATGCAGAAGCCAGAAAAGAAGCTGCTGCCAGGGAAGCAGAAGCCCGTAAAATCATCGCGGAAGCACAGGCTAAAGAAGAAGCGGCTATCGGGCTTTCGGAAGCAGAAGTCATGATTGCCAAGGCAGAGGCAGAAGAAATCCAGGGTACAAAAGCTGCAACCATTATTGAGAAAAAAGCGGAAGCATTACGCAAAGAAGGCCTGGCACAGGCCGAGGTTGTACGTGAAAAAGCACTCGCCGAAGCAAAAGGTATCGAGGAAAAGGCCGAGGCCATGAAGAAACTCGACGGTGTTGGTAAAGAACACGAGGAATTCAAGCTTCAGTTACAGAAAGAGAAAGAGGTAGAACTGGCACACATCGGTATCCAGAAAGATATCGCTTCTGCTCAGGCAGACGTATTGTCGGAAGCCTTAAAAACAGCCAAGATAGACATCGTGGGAGGTGAAACCATGTTCTTCGAGAATATCGTGCGCCAGGTTTCAAATTCCAAAGGATTCGACCACCTCATCAATAATTCGGAGCATGCACTGTCTATAAAGGACTCGTTGTTGGGACCCGACGGAAAAGGCGACCTGGCTGAAAAGATACGGGGACTTGCTTCTAAATACGGCATATCCACGAACGACATCAAGAACCTTACGGTTGCTGCAGCACTCATTAAATTGCAACAGGCCGCAAGTTCTCACGGAGATGAAGAAGATACAGGTTTCATCAATTCCCTGTTCGGAATAGCAAAAAACCTGGGTATTTCAAATAAAAAATTGAATTAGTTTTTGCTTACGCCTGTCGTTTACGTTATTGTTGCGGAATGACAGGCAGCTGTAAGTAAAAACCTTTATCCAACGCATGAAACCAATCTAATGCACGAAGAAAAAGAACTACAAAAACCACAGCCTCAAACGATTGATTCCGGTGCATACGAAATCATTCGCAAACGGCTCCATACCCAGAAGGAAATACTGATTGACAAATTACAGGCGCTGAACAGTGCCCGCAGGGAAGTTTTTAATACTGCGGGGTTTGTGCTTAAAGCCAACCAGCGCATCGATACAGAAAACACCTGTGTTGCCCGCGGAATCATTGCAATTGACAACATCTGCATTTTCGGGTATAATGTTCATTTCGGACTACGGACGGAAATAAGGCTCGAAGATGTTTTCAGTATTTACCGGTTTGAAAACGACCAGTTTTCTCCCCTGTCTCTGGAGCTTATCAACGACCTTAATTTCCTAACTGATTATGAAAATCTGTACCGGTATTACCGGGACTCTATTTTTTCAAGGTTCCGCCGTACGGAGAATTACCTGTACATGATTTTTCAGACAGGTAAAAACAAAGAAGATTTAAAAGCGTTCAAATGGCTGATCCGCGAGGGAAAGCTCATTTATCAGGACGACCGCAGCATTCACGAGGTAAAGACTCCTGAGCAATTCGAATTCCAATGGACTAAAACAGGTCTGGAAGACCGCCGTTTGGGGAAATTTCCGCACATATCCATACAGGAAAAGGTTTTTATAGAGGCCATCCACGGAGACATCACCTTTAAAATCGAGAACAATACCGATACTGGAAAAGGAATTTACTCGGAAAAAGTAACAAATCTTGACCAGCAACTGGATGATGCCGAATATTATTATGCCGATCTCGGCAACCTCATTGCCGTGCGCATCAAACCTTATCAGGAGGATTTCAGGGCTTATGTATTCAATATCCGTACCCGGCAGGTGATCAACCTTCCTTCCCTGAACGAATCGGCTATACTGCTTCCCGACAATCAGGGAATCATCTTTTCTAACGGATACTATCTCCAGAACGGTACGCATAAAATATTTGATGTTCATCTCAGCAATGTTCAGTTCATCCGCAAAATCGCATCTCCAAACGGCGAGGATTTTCTGTACATTTTTACACAGGCCGAAACGAACACCTACATCCTGATGTCGTATAACATCATTCAGCAACTTGTGGAAACACCGATCATCTGCAACGGTTTTACGATTTTTAATGACGGAAGCCTCATCTATTTCCGTACAGAACCTGAAGCCATAAGACATCATCAGGTTCAGATATGGGAAACTCCGTATATGCTGACACTGAAAGAGGATCTGTCCAGAAAAGAGGATCCGGTTTATAAGGTGGGGAACAAGCAGGTGGTACAGGCCATGGCAGAGGCCCAGGAAGTGGTTCAGCTATTGCATAAAGAAGACTCTTTTGAAGGTCTTTACGAAGATCTTTTAAAAAAGTCCGCTTCATTGCTTGACTCCTACTTCTGGATTAATGATGAAGCATTGAAAAACCTCGGAGATCCACTGAACAAAATCAAAGAGATTTCGAATACGGCCATTGACGAATTTGTAAAAGTTCAGGAACAGCGCAAGCGTGCCGCTGACCTGCTGTATCAGGCGAAACAAAGGATTGATGACCAGGTTTTCACCATTAACAGTAGCGTTTTCGAGACTCTGGACCAAATGGTAAGACAACTTGCCGCCCTGAGAAAATTGCAGGGAGAAATCATTGATCTCAAAAACATCCCTTACTCAGATTTAGAGGCGACTGATGCTCTGTTTGAACAACTTTCAGAAATCAATACCGTTTTATCAGAAAAAACCATTGGGTTTCTGCTGCTGGATGAAGCCCTTCTTCCTTATGAACAGATGGTAGCCACCCAGAAAGCCAGAATCAGCGACATCGCTAAGGTTCTGGATGCAAAAGAAATAGAAGAAACAAACGTCCATATTTCCGGTGAACTGGAATTGCTCATCGACATCCTCAACGGACTCAAAATTGCAGATGCAACGCAGACCACCCGAATCGTGGAGAAGATTTCCGTCATTTTCGCATCTTTAAACGAAATCCGGGCACAGTTAACACGGAAAATCAACGAGTTAAGAAGCAGGGAGGCCACGGCAGAATTTACAGCCCAGCTTACGTTGCTGGAACAATCTGTTACGAACTATCTTGAATTGTCGACTTCTGCCGAAAAAACAGAGGAATATTACACCAAGGTCATTATACAGCTTGAAGAACTCGAAAGTAAATTTTCCGAAATAGACGATTTTACCCTAAAAATTGCCGATAAACGGGATGAAGTCATCAAAGCTTTTAACGGCCGTCGTGAATACCTTGTAAATCAGGTGAACAAGCGGGCTAGATCGCTGGAACAGATAGGATTGCGCGTGCTTAAAAATATAGAAAACAAATCGCAGACCTTTATCTCAAGGGAAGAAATTCTGAGCTTTTACGCCTCAGACCTTATGATTGATAAGGTGCGCCAGCTTGTTTCTGAACTTAAATCGCTCAACGACGTTTCCAAGGCAGAAAATATTGAAAACCTGCTTAAAAAATCTCAGGAAGATGCGCTCCGCATACTGCGCGACAGGTCTGAACTGTTTGTCGACGGACAGAACATCATTGCACTGGGACAGCACAAGTTCTCGGTAAACAGACAGTCGCTTGCCCTTACTCTTCTCAACAGAGATAACGAGCTGTATTTCCATCTTACGGGGACGAGTTTTTACCGGAAAGTCAGTCATACAGAAATTTATGAATACCGTGATGTATGGGATCAGGAATTCGTATCTGAAACAGCCGGTGTATACCGTGCAGAATATCTGGCCTACAAAACATTTGCAGCATCGAAACAACAGCAAATATTTGATGCAGAAGCCTTTATTACACGAACTGTTGAACAACATTATTCTGAGGGATATGTAAAGGGTGTGCATAATTCCGATGCCCAGCGCATTTACGCAGCGTTAAAACATCTGGACGATAAACTTGACCTTCTCCGGTACTCTTCCGGAATACGTGCTTCAGCACAGCTGTTCTGGCACTATCTTCCTGAGGAGGTCCGGGCCAGGCTTTCGGCTCTGATACAGTCAACACATACAGTATTAAAAATGTTTCCTAATTCCGGCCGGTATCCGGATGTGATCGGAAAAATCGCAGCATTGTATTCACAATGGGAAAATTCGATTGATTTCGGCAAATTTCACCCGGAAACACCGGCCACTTATCTGTTCGAGACGTTCACGAAGTACGGAAAATTTTCGGTAAGTGATTCCGCCGACCATTTAAAACAGGAATTTATGCGCTTACTGGAAAGTAAAAGATCATTAAAGGATTTTCGGGATGATATCCAAAACGACCAGTTTACACAGGAAGACCGTTTTTATCTTGTAATGAACTGGCTGCATTCCTTTACAGACGAACATACAGCGTATGAAAAATACAGGGGATGTATTGAAGAAACAGCTGCATCCCTGCTGTTTCCCGAAGATGATTATCAGCTCATTTTTGCAGTTGATGAAATGGAGATTGAAGACCTCAAAGGAAATCACAGGAACTTGAACGACGGCCGGCTTATAATTCGTTATCACAGCTTTATAGTGAAGATGGAAGATTTTGAAACAATAAAGGTTCCGAGGTTTGAAGCTTTTCACAGGCTGAAGGAATCAATAAGTAAAGAATATTCAAAGAGTCTCAAAATTTCGGAGTTTGAACCTAAAGTATTGACTTCCTTTGTACGCAATAAACTCATCAACGAAGTTTATCTCCCGCTTATCGGCAATAATCTGGTAAAACAACTGGGTACAGCCGACGAGCAGAAAAGAACGGCAAGGATGGGTATGCTGTTGCTTATATCTCCTCCGGGGTATGGAAAAACTACCCTAATGGAATATCTTGCCAAAACGATGGGACTTCATTTTGTTAAAATAAACGGTCCCACCATCGGCCATTCCATTACGTCAATTGATCCGGCAGAGGCCCTGACATCGGGAGCGCGTGAAGAGCTAAAAAAAATCAACCTTTCTTTTGAAATGGCCGACAATGTGATGTTATACCTTGACGATATCCAGCACCTGAATCCGGAATTTTTACAGAAATTTATTTCACTCGCAGACGGACAACGCAAAATGGACGGTATATTTGAAAATGAGAGTAAGACCTATGATCTACGGGGCAAACGCTTCTGTATTGTAATGGCCGGTAACCCGTATACGGAAAGTGGCTCTAAATTCCAGATACCGGATATGCTTGCCAACCGGGCGGATGTTTACAACCTTGGAGACGTTATCGGGGATACGGAACACCTGTTTAACCTGAGTCTCATTGAGAATGCAGCAATGGAAAATCCTTATCTGGAAAAAGTAGCAGGAAAATCACCTCATGATTTTTATGCACTGGCCGATTTTGTACTTACAGGCTCTGAACAGTTACCCGTCCTGGAGCAGGTTTATACGAAACAGGAAACCGATGATTTTATTGCTGTTTTGATCCATACGCTCAAAATACGCAATACAGTGGTTAATGTGAACAGACTTTATATACAGTCGGCAGCCATGCAGGATGCGTACCGAACAGAACCTCCTTTTAAATTACAGGGCTCCTACCGCAATATGAACAAACTTGTCGCACATGTGGTTCCTATGATGAATGAAGAGGAAATCAATCAGCTCATCCTCTCCCATTACGAAAGCGAATCGCAAACCCTGACTGCCGATACAGAGAGCAATTTACTCAGGTTAAAGATACTTGCCGGGCTGGCGAAAGGCGAGGAGAAAAAACGATGGGATGAGATTACATCTATTTTTCAAAAAAACAACAAACACGGCGGTCTTGCAAAAGACGACCGTTTGTTTGCACAGTTTCTTGAGTTTAATGAGCATCTTGAGGGGATTGCACAGGCTTTACAGAATAAAAGACACAAGGGTTAACCGACATCAAACGTTTACAATCGATTTTAAACGATTAATAACCGAGTAATGTTTTTGATTTATTTCAACTTTGTATCAGTAATTTATTAATCATTAAAATTAAACGCCATGAGTACATTAAGAAACAATGTCCGCCTGATCGGGAGAGTAGGCAACAATCCGGAAACAAAAACATTTGACAATGGGAACAAAGTGGTCTCTTTTTCACTGGCCACCAATGATTTTTACTACAACGACAAAAATGAAAAAGTGGAAACCACGCAATGGCATAATCTCGTTGCCTGGGGGAAAACGGCAGAAATCATTCAGAAGTATGTAGAAAAAGGTAAGGAAATCGCAGTTGAAGGTAAACTGACCTACCGTACTTACGAAGACAAGGAAGGGATTAAACGCAGTATTACGGAAATTGTCGTTGCAGAAGTTTTATTCTTTTAATAGAGAAAGGTCCTGAGTATTCAGGACCTTTTTTATTATTTTCGTATTCTAAAAAAACCACGACCTTTTCAATACGAGCGGTGCTACCATTGATTATAATATCCTAATGACACCCGGGAACAATCGGTACGCGCCACACATGACTTTTTGAAGGAAAGACCTGTGTTCTGCCGTCCACTGATTCTGAACGAGTACTTTATGCTGTCCGGCTCGTTGCTTTACGGAAAAGAGATACCATTGCCGGATTTGCCGGAGTAGCAGATCAAAATCTCGAAATACTTTTTATCCATCCCCGCTTTTTTGGAAAAGGTCCCGGAAAAGCCCTTTTTGAATTACTGCATAGAAAATTTAAAGGTAGAGAAAGCAGATGTAAACGAACAGAATAACAGGCACCCGGATTCTATCTGTGCATGGAATTTGAAATAACGGCACGGTCCGCATCGGACTCAATGGGAAAACCTTATCCTGTTTTACATATACTTTAAAAAACAGCGGTTCAGCAATCAAAATACTGAAGACCCGGATACCGGTTCAATTAAAAAGAGGATGTTCAAGCATCCTCTTTTTAAATTATCGATTGTCATCGGCCGAAGGTCCGTAAATGCCGGGCACCGGAATGTCGAGTAAACGGAGATAGACCGTTAACTGCCCCCTGTGGTGGATCAGATGGTTCGTTACAATAAAACGCAGAGCTCCAGCCCTTGGCATCTCGGCAATAATATGATCTCCCGCCTTTAATGTCCATGTATCGAAATAAGTACTCTCATCCATGGTTTCTATAAGCTTTTTGTTCTCTTCATAACCTGTTTCCAACAGGTTTAACAACTCACTTACACTGTTTAACTCAGACCGGCTGTAATCCGTGTGAAAATCGAATACATCCTTCGTAACCGCAAAAATTACCCAATTGTGCAGTTCTACGATATGGTTCGCCAATTGACCTACGGTCATTGACTTTTCATGAGGTTTCCATCCAAATACATCATCTGTCAGATTTCTGATAATGCGGGCCGTGTTTTTCTTTTCGCGTTCTAATTCTATTAGAAGAGCCTTCTGTATACTCATTATTGTTCAATTTATTTTGTATTAAAAATACATTTTTTATGACGGATATTTTCGGTGATCTGATTAAATATCTACATTTGCATTTAATTAAAACAAATCTAAATAAAGATAAAATGAAAACAGAGCTACCCTTTTTTAAAACGGGGGAAATTCAAAGCAGCCCTATCCTATTCTGGACCTTTCTCCTTTTTTTCTCAGGATTTTTTCAAACGGTATCTGCTCAAAACATTACCTTAAATTTCAAAAACGATTCCAATCTCCCCATTTCTGATGTGGTTCTTATTGTAAATGACTCCATCATCACGACTTCTGCGGCAGACGGAAATGCCATTATAGACAAAACGCTTGTCGAAAACCAAACCGTTACTATAAGTGCTAACGGATATTTAAATATTCAAAAAACCTTTCCACAAAATATAACAGAGCAATACGTCTCATTTGTTCTTAGAGGAGATGATACACAATTGAACGAAGTCATCATTACCGCCGGAAGAAAAGCGGAAAACATCAATACGGTTCCTTCTTCAGTAACCATACTGAACCAGAAGGATATTGAAGCCCAACAGAACATATCTACCAATATCGCAGCAATTATCGGGAATGCAGTACCCGGATTAGGCACTGCCACAAATAAGTCATCCAATAGTGGGCAGACACTCCGTGGCCGACAGGTTTTAGTCCTGATAGACGGTATACCGCAATCGACTCCTTTAATGAACGGCTCCAGAGACCTCCGTACTATTGATCCCGGGGCTATTGAACGGATTGAAGTAATTAAAGGGGCCACTTCTATCTACGGAAACGGCTCTGGCGGTGGAATCATTAACTACATTACGAAAAAAAACAAGACCAATAAAGCCTTCGGAGGAACGACTTCCGTTGGTACTTCTTTTAACCCTGTTAACAGCAGCGGAACATTAGGGTACCGTGTTTCTCAATACTTTTCAGGAAGAAAAAACAAATGGAATTATACGGTCGGAGGTACTGCTGACTATACAGGGCTTCAACGCGATGGTGAGGGGCTTCCTGTCGGGCAGACAGACGGATTATCGAATACCTATTCCTACAACGGTTTTGTAAAAATCGGATACGACATAAACGACAAGTCTTCTATTACAGCCCTTTATAATTATTACGGCAGTACACAACATGCAAAATACATCAGTAAAAATGGTGTTTACGGACAATCCCCGACAACCGGTATCCGCGGAGAGGAACCTGGAAAACCTGCGGGAACTCCTTATAACCACAATGCCATGCTGACCTATACGCATCAGAACCTATTTGCAAATACCCAGCTGGACGCTACTGCCTATATGAATACTTTTAGCTCTATGAACCGTTATGTTGCTTCGGGAACAGCCTGGTATGGACCGGGACAAACCATGATCAATTCCGATAAAAAAGGGCTGCGGGTTAACCTGAATACTCCTTTCAATATCGGAAATGTTTCATCCGAAATTACATACGGACTGGATTTGTTAAACGACGTCACTTACCAGGACCTTGTAGACGGAAGGGTTTACATTCCCAAACTGAATATGGTGAATGTCGCTCCATATGCCCAGCTTAAGATGGATCTTTTTGAATACCTTATTTTTAAAGGAGGTATCCGATATGAAAATGCCAACGTAAAAGTAAAAGATTTCAATACCATTGCTACAGGCCCCGACAATGAAGGAAGTATTTTTGTACAGGGAGGAAAAATTCCGTACCGCGCCACCATGTTCAATGCCGGATTGCGCTATAATAAATACGAAGTTTTTAATCCTTTTGTTAGCTTTTCACAAGGATTTGCCATCAATGAACTGGGGCGCATACTCCGCAGGGCAAAGGACAACACACTGGCAGCCATCCAAACTGATCCGATCATTACCAATAATTATGAAGCCGGATTTTCTTCGCGCATTAAAATGATCCATTTTTCGGCAGCGTATTATATCAGTACTTCCAAACTTGGCGTAAACCTCGTAGATGTCGGAGGTTTCTTAATGCCGCAACGCGAGCCGGAAAAGGTAAGCGGGTATGAATTCACCATAGATGCAAAAATTTCTCCTAAAATAAATATCGGTGGAAGCTACGCCTATGTGGAAGGAAAAGCCGAGCTCGACAACGGATCCAAAATTTATCTTAACGGATCCCGTATAGCTCCACCTAAAGCAACCGGGTCTTTTACTTTCCGTCCAAATGACAAATGGAATCTTCAAGTATTCTGGGTGTATACCGGAAGCAGAAACCGGTTTGAAGTAAATGATAAAGGAAAATACAATAACAGCGAAGGTCCTGTGAAAGACGTAAGTCTGTTTAACTTTTCGGGCAGCTATGCTGTAAATGAACAATGGAGTGTAAGTCTTGGTATCGAAAACCTTCTGAACAGAACTTATTATCCGACCGTAAGCCAATACCGAGCGCTCGATGCAGAATATGTAAGAGGTAACGGGACCATTGCAAATCTCAACGTCCATTTTAAATTTTAAAAATGCTTAAAAAACAGATTTTATGGTTGCATAAATGGTTAGGGTTGCTTTGCGGAATAATTGTATTTATCGTAAGCCTTACGGGATGTATCTATGTTTTTTACGATGATCTGAAGCTTGTCGTCTATCCCGAAAAGTATTTCACCGATACCGGGGCACATGAAAATCATGAACCTATGGCGATAAGCTATCTTGCTGAAATCGCACAACAGGCTCTTCCGGCGGATGAAAAGCTGTCGCGCATTGATCTTTATCCTGCAAAAGACCGTACCTGGATTTTTCGTGCCCTTAAAAGAGATAATGAAGCATTCGGATACTGGAACTACTACACCTATTACAAATGTGTATTTGTAAATCCTTATACGGGTAAGGTGCAGCAGGTTGAGAATACCAAGTATAACTTCTTCCAGGTTGTACTGCAGCTGCATATGAATCTTTTATTGGGAAAGAAAACTGGAGGTACAATTGTTGGTTCTGCTACAGTTGTATTTATTATAATACTTCTTAGCGGGCTGGTTTTATGGTGGCCAAAAAAATGGAAAAGAAAAACATTGAAACGCAGTTTATGGTTCGACTTTAAGGTAAACCGTAAACGTTTAAATTATGACCTGCATAACATCCTGGGCATCTACAGTATCTGTTTTGCCTTATTGTTTTCCGTTACCGGGCTTGTATTTGCTTTTCCAGCGTTTAAAAACACCTATATAAAGCTGTTCAACAGTTTAAGTAGCGACAGAACAACATTACACCGATTAAAGGATTACCACCTTCCAGACGTTTCAGAAAACACAACAGATAACGGACTATACTTCATCCTTCAACAGCACCCCAATGCAGATATGGTTTCAATACGGCTGAAAGAAGATACCACTCAGGATATGCAGGTACGTTTGAAGAAAAATCGCAGCGGGCATTTTTTATGGTATTATTTTGATAAGGAAACCAACAGTATTAAAGATGTTGAAACACCAGATCAGCAAAGAGCCGGCAACCGGCTGGCTTCCATGAACTATGACCTGCACGTAGGAAGTTATGGCGGGTTCGGTACCAAAATATTAACTTTTTTTATGGCGCTCATCTGTGCATCACTGCCTGTAACAGGGGTTATTATCTGGCTCAACAAAGAAAAGAAAAAGAAAAAAAAGCGGGTATAATTTCTGTTTTGTTTTCCAAAAGTCTTGTATTCACAAGACTTTTGTTATATTTACATATGACGTTTACCCAGGTATTTCTGCTGATCATTTTTGGAGTATGTTTTATTTATCTTCTTGTTTTTACTGAAGTAATGCGATCCGTTGTCTCGACAAATTGCGGTCGTGAAATCTATTTCAAAAAAAAGGTAAGGACCTCCTTTTTTCCTGCTGCTAATTTCAACCCTTCATACAGTACTATAATACCTTTTTATCACAGACTATCCTATAATGACAGGCTAAGGTTTCATGAACGGGTTCTTTCCTTCTTACAGAAATACGAGATCCACCCCCGTGAGAACCTAACACTGATACAATCGGATCGTGAACTTATTGCTGCTTCATACGTAAAGCTTACATGGGGATACAAGGATTTCCTTGTAAATTCATTCAAGTATATCATTGTTTATCCCGATGCCTATTTCTTCGAGCATAATATGCAGTTACACGAAGGCCACTTCAATCCATCCCAGAAAGTAATTATGCTGGGCTGGAATTATTTTGTAGACGGTTATACCTCTAATGACGGGAAAAATCTGGCGCTTCACGAATTTACCCATGCAATTACCATGGCCTTCCTCAGTAAAAAAAATCAAACTGTTTCTGCCGACCTGTTCAGATCGTACAGCAAACAAATACTCACCCTTACTCGGGATTCTCACTATCTTCAATATCTTCGCAACCAGAACCTTTTAAGAAATTATGCGTTTGAAAATCCTATAGAACTGCTGGCGGTACTTGTTGAAACTTATTTTGAAACTCCCGAGAGAATACGCGCACAGGCTCCCGAACTATTCTCTTATACTGAAAAAATGCTCGGATACCACAACCTGTTTAATAAATAACCCCGCTTACGGTCCTATTTTCAAAACAATATCTGCAATGTTGAAAATACTATACAGATTATGTGTAAATTTATAATACTATATAGTGTAGTGCGATCTTAAAAAATTTATGCTATGAAACCTCTTGTACCTGTATCGCAGATAATGACCCGGAATGTCATTAAACTGAACATTGACGATTCATTAACCAAAGCTGAGCAATTATTTAAGACACATCAAATACGACATATTCCCGTAACTTCCGGAACAAAGGTAGTCGGAATCCTCAGCAATGCAGACCTTCTCAAAGTAGCGCTGGCTGATTTTTCGGACGATGAAACTACCACTACTTCTACACTTTACAATATGTTCAGTCTGAAACAGGTTATGACGAAAGACGTTATAACTGTTTTAAGTTATACAAGCATCAAAGAAGTTGCAGAAATATTTGCTTCCAGCGAATTCCGAGCTCTTCCCGTTGTATACGAAGAACAACTTGTAGGAATTGTAACTACTACCGATATTATCCGGTATCTTCTGGCTCACTATGAATAACTCAGATTATTACTTATGATACGATAATTACAAATCCTTAAATGAACATTGATGAATTTATATGAACAGATTGCATTGGAAGGTTTGCGACTACCTTCTGAAATGGGAATTTTCAGCAAATACAACTCTTCTCCTTTTACCTTTGAATCTTTTAACAACCTATTGTCAGATGCAAAAGATTTTGAAATTGAAAATTTCACGGAAATTGAAACCGACGATAAAAATCCCTCTTTAAGAAGACAATTCCTCCTTAACATTATCTACAGGAAGCTTCCCTATGAAATCAATCTTTTTGTAGTGAGCAGTGAGGCAGTAAACCTTGAAAATTATGCACGTATAAATACAATTGATGAAGGAGATCTTAAACTTGCAGCAGCGGAATCTTATTATCTTGAATCGTCGATGTATTTTTCGGAAAATATACTCGAAAGTTTCCATCTACAGTTAAAAGTTCTCACCTGCCTGGTGAAACATCCCACCCTTCTCATTGATTTCATGCCTGCAAGACTGCTTTCTGGTAAATGGGCAGTATTTGCATCTAAATCAATAACGCCTCCATCTCCGCAATACATTTATACCATACATGCTGTTTTCGACGAAATTGAAGGAGAAAAAGTATACTGGCTGCATACTCACGGTCTTCACCGATGCGGGACAGTTGAACTGGAAATGATTGACATCCGAAACGGCGTAAATGAATTAAACGGTTTACTGGATGCAATGGTTTCGCGTTTTATTTATGATCCCGCCCAGGAAAACACCCCCTTTAACATGGGATATATTGGATATGGATTAAATTTTGTGTGGATAAGGTGGGAAGACATGATTGTCAATTATCCCGCCGAAATTCCAGGGGGCCTTCAGGAACGTTCTCCGCAGGAAGGGAATTACGGCCCTTCCGGGATTGTATTTCTTTCTGAGAACGGCGAAATTTATGCACCTGATGTTCTGACCGATGAATTAAGGGAAAATCCCGTCTATTTTATCAAGGACGAAGAAACAGAAAGAATGTCAGCTTTGGCTTATGAACAATTCGAATATTACCGTCGGGTATTCGCACAGAAACAGGCGGAAGAAAACTGGAGGTTTATGGTAAAACTGGGCTTACCTGTAGATGATGGAAACGGGCACGAGCATTTGTGGTTTGATCTTACCCATATCAATGACGACGACACCCTTGCCGTTACGCTGCTCAATCAACCTTATCAGATCAAAAAATACAAACAGTACGAGGCGCTGACACTTCCCTTGAAATATCTGACCGATTGGCTTATTTATTCTCCGGAAAAGGCCTACACGTCCGATAGCATATATGAATTGATCAATTAAAAAAAGCGTTCCAATCATGGAACGCTTTTTTATAGTTTGGTAATCGTTTTCAAATTTTCAATGGTTGCCAGCGGATCCTTTGCATTGAACACAAAGCTGCCCGCTACCAGGACATCTGCACCCGCCTTAACAAGTTCCGCAGCATTCCTGTCTGTAACACCACCGTCTATTTCGATCAACGTAGCGGCATTGTTACGCTCGATTATTTCTTTTAGCTGTCTAACCTTTTTATAAGTATTTTCAATAAAGGATTGTCCTCCAAACCCTGGATTTACACTCATAATACACACAAGGTCTATATCAGCAATAACATCTTCAAGTAAAGCTACATTAGTATGAGGATTCAAAGCAACGCCTGCCTTCATTCCTGCACCCTTAATGGCCTGCAATGTTCTGTGCAAATGAGTGCAGGCTTCATAATGTACCGTCAGAACATCCGCTCCTAAAGCTTTAAAGGTTTCGATATACCTGTCAGGATCAACAATCATCAAATGTACATCAATTGTCTTCTCAGCGTGTTTTTGAATAGCTGCAAGCACAGGCATCCCAAAAGAGATGTTCGGTACAAAAACCCCGTCCATAATATCAATATGGAACCAATCGGCAGCGCTGCTGTTGATCATCTCAACATCCCGTTGTAAATTACCAAAATCAGCGGCAAGAACCGACGGAGCAATAATAGTTTCCTTCATTTTTGTGAATTGTTTCTGCAAAGATACAAATACTTACAGTCCCGCTTGATTATTTAAAAGGTAATTAACAAGTTTACTCCATAAAAAAAGCCTGACTCGTTAGAATCAGGCTTTCAAAGAAAGGCAGCGACATACTCTCCCACATTTAAATGCAGTACCATCTGCGCAATCGGGCTTAACTTCTCTGTTCGG
>Ga0308158_10000832_pt1 | contig 40351 bp, 34 predicted proteins | sample PhyBR2_FD_201038 | JGI IMG/M metagenome (GOLD analysis project Ga0308158, IMG submission 201038) | Phyllosphere microbial communities from UC Gill Tract Community Farm, Albany, California, United States - DLSLB.R2 | ecosystem: Host-associated > Plants > Phyllosphere > Unclassified | place: USA... | reverse complement strand
ATGTCCTGGCCAGCGGAGCGGTGGACATCATCCAGCCGGATCCTTCGCACTGTGGCGGCATCACCGAGGCACGCAAGATCGCGGCCATGGCTGAAGCCTACGACGTGGCGGTTGCCTTGCACTGCCCATTGGGCCCCATCGCCCTGGCAGCGAACCTGCAAATCGATGCCGGTGCCTACAACGCCTTCATCCAGGAACAATCCCTGGGAATTCATTACAACAAATCCAACGATCTCCTTGACTACGTCAATGATCCGTCGGTCTTCGCCTATGAGGATGGCATGGTCGCCATCCCCGAGGGACCGGGCCTGGGCATTGACGTGAATGAAGAGTACGTCATTGAACGCGCAGCTGAAGGTCATCGCTGGCGCAACCCGATTTGGCGTCACAAGGACGGATCCTTCGCAGAATGGTAAATCGCATGTCTCAGTCGACAGTGTCGTCAACTGCCACACACAAGGGCTCTGGCAAAGCCACAAAGATGCGCTACGCCGTAGCCTTCATGTTGTTCCTTACCGTAGTCATCAACTACATGGATCGTTCAAACCTTTCGGTCGCAGCACCATTGATTTCCGAGGAATTCGGACTCGATACTGCACAGCAGGGTTTGCTGCTCTCCGCATTTGGCTGGACCTACGCTGCCATGCAGCTTCCCGGCGGATGGCTGGTAGACCGAGTGCAGCCCCGGCTTTTGTACCCCATTTGCCTGGTGCTCTGGTCTGTCGCGACCATCTTCATGGGCATGGCCGGAAGCTTCGTAGCCCTGATTGTCCTCCGCTTGGCAGTGGGCGGTTTTGAAGCCCCTGCGTACCCCATCAACAACAAGGTGGTCACCGCGTGGTTCCCCGAGCGTGAACGCGCCACCGCCATTGGCTTCTACACCTCGGGCCAGTTCATCGGCCTTGCGCTTCTGACTCCAGTTCTTCTGTGGTTGCAGCATGCATTGACCTGGCATTGGGTCTTTGTAGTCACCGGCGCCGTGGGTGTCGTCTGGGGCCTGATCTGGTTTGTTCTCTACCGCAACCCGGTGGATTCCAAAAAAGCGAATGCCGCCGAAGTCCAGTACATCCGCGAGGGCGGTGGATTGGTCGACCTGGGCAGCGCTAAAGCCAAATCGGCAGCACCCAAGCTGAACAAGGCTGACTTCGCGTTGGTTCTGGGACGGCGAAAGCTGTGGGGCATCTACATTGGCCAGTTCTGCCTGACATCCACGTTGTGGTTCTTCCTGACCTGGTTCCCAACCTATTTGGTGACCTACCGCCACATGGACTACATCAAGACCGGATTCCTGACGTCGCTGCCATTCATCGCTGCCTTGGCCGGTGTGCTGATCAGCGGAGTGCTCTCTGATCTCATGCTGAAGCGCGGAGCCAGCCTTGGCACCTCGCGCAAGCTGCCAATCATCACCGGGCTCTTGCTTTCCATGAGCATGATTGGCGCAATCTTCACGGACAGCACCGCGCTGGTTATCACCTTCATGTCCATTGCCTTCTTCGGCAATGGCCTGGCCTCGATTACCTGGTCCCTGGTGTCCGCGCTGGCACCATCGCACTTGATTGGCCTAACCGGTGGCATGTTCAACTTCATCGGCAACCTCTCCTCGATTGCCACGCCAATCGTGATTGGCCTGCTGGTCTCGGCGACGGACTTCGGTCCGGCCTTCATCTACATGACGGTCATTGCCGCGGTCGGAATCCTTTCCTACGTATTCCTGGTCGGCAAGGTCCAGCGAGTCCAAGGCTAGCCCAGAGGAATCACCGGATCTTCAACAATAGGCACATCGCCGCCCACACCAGCTACTGCAAGTTGGTGTGGGCGGCGATGGTCTTGTCCTGAGGTCCGGATGATGCCTAGTGCTGGTTGCCGTTGTTGAAGTGGTAGCCACCCTTGCCCTGGTTGGCTTGGCCGTGGGCGCCTGGCCCCTGGGCGTTGGTGCCCGGTTCAACGTGGTTGGTCTTGGTGTGGATGATGTCGTAGTAGATGCTGGAGTCTGCAGCGTCAGGGAACACGCGATAGGTGAAGACGTTCTTGTTCAGCTCGATGATCGGCACGACGCGCTGGAACAGCACGTCGCCTGAATCATTCTTGGCGTTGATCCAGCGCTCGGTGCCCTCGGCGTTCACGGTCCAGTCGCCCTTGAGCTTCGGACTGTCATCCAGGTTGTACATGGTGTAGGTTCCATCGGCCTTGAAGTAGGCCCAGCCAACAAAATTGGAGACTGCCGGGTTATCCAAGGCGACACGGCGGCCGTCCTGGTCAACGGCACCGGTGGTTTTCCACGGGATGGCTGCCAAGGTCTGCGAAGGAGTCAGGTTCTGGCAAGCTGAGGCACTGGCGGAAACTGAGCCGTGCTGTGTTGGTGCCGCGTTGGCTGGGGCCACGGAGAATACTGCGCCGGCAGCAAGCGCTACGGCAACGGTGGACAGGGGCATGCGGCGGGAAACTGGGGAAATGTTCATGGCTTCAACACTACGGATGGCTAAAACTGCGCACATCAGCCATCTGGCTGCGTTCCTTGGCCTGATGGATTACCGCTAAATCCTCGCCTAGTGAGCAAGAAATGGACTTGTCGCAGGACTCTTAACATTTTTTGCAAGCTGTTCAGGGCCGTGTTCAGCGCTGTCATTGCCATCGGCTGGGTGACCCTGGCGGCTAGGGTTTCTGAAAAGACAATCCTTGTTCTTCTAGCGCAGAACGCAAGATCCTGATTGCCTTGGGGCCAACTCCGTGAATTGAGAGCAGCTCTTTCTCCGTGCAGCCGCTAATCTTCACGAGGCTGTCGATACCAGCCTGCTTGAGCGCTCGCGGAGCCGTCTTCCCCAACTCATTGGGCAAGTCGCCGACAGGGCGCACGTCAGGCGTTGCCATGCCTAATCCCGCTGATCATAAGTACTGAAAACATGGCATCAGAATACAAGGCCGGGTGCACCAGAACAGGGAACTGCTCAGGCATGCAACCCGCTATCTACCGCATTCCTTCCCGGCGAATTGCGGTAGTGATCGCTTCGACCCGAGTTTCTACTCCCAGCTTGGCGTAGATATGGGCCAAGTGGGTCTTGACCGTCGCCTCCGAGATGAACAGGCGCTGGCTGAGCTCCTTGTTGCCCAGTCCCTCAACCAGCAGGCTGAGCAGTTCCGCCTCGCGAGGAGTCAATGCCTCATCGGGATTGCGCAGCCGGCGGAACAGTTTGGACGCCACCGGAGCGCTCATGACGCTCTTTCCGCGGGCCGCGCCGCGCACCGCGGAGAAAATCTCCTCCGGCGCCGCATCCTTGAGCAGATAGCCCATGGCGCCGGCATCCACTGCGCGGACGATATCTGCATCCGAGTCATAGGTGGTGAAGACCAGCACGGCCTGCTCTGAGTCGCGCCGGTGGATTTCCTTGATTGCGTCGATGCCGTCCATGCCTGCGCCCATGGCCAGATCCATGACAATCAGCTTTGGGGTGAGCTGTTCCAGGGTTCGCAGGGCGGCCTCGCCGGAATCTGCCTCGGCGATGATCTCGATGTCCTCTTGGGTGTCCAGCAACGCCTTGAGTCCGCTGCGGACCACTAAATGGTCATCGACCAGGAGTACCGAAATTGTTGTCATGAGATGTTCTCCTCGCTGGGGATTTGCGCGGCCACAATGGTGCCGGCACCAGGGGTGCTCTCTACCGAGAATTCGCCACCTAATTGTTCCACGCGTTGTTTCATGGCCCGCAGGCCATACCCTCCCGACTCAGAAGGTGCACTGATCTGTTCAGGGTGGAAGCCCCGGCCGTTGTCGTGGATGTCCAGCGTGACGGTGTCCTGGAGGAAACCGATGGTGACGGTGGCCTGCTCTGCCATGGCATGCAGCTTTACGTTGGCCGCGGCGCTTTGCACCACGCGCAGCAGGGCATGGCGAACCTCGGGCGGCACCTCGCGCGCGGTACCCACCACATGCAGCTGGACCTGGGGGACGTAGGCGGCCGCGGCGTCGCGGAGCACTTCGGGCAGCGGACCGGTGTCCGCGGCGGGAGAAGCCAGATCATGGACCAACCGCCGCGTCTCCGAGAGATTGTTCCTGATCAAGTCGCCGGCTTGCCGGACCTCGTCCTGTGCGGATTCAGCGGGCCACTTCCGGTGGGCCGCTTCCAGGAGCAGAATGCTGCTGGCCAGGGATTGGGTGACGGTGTCGTGTATTTCTCGGGCCACGCGTTCACGCTCGGCGATGATACCGGCGCGGCGCTCGCTGGCCGCGAGCTTCAGCTGCGCGCTGGAAATCTCCTCGTTCAGCCTGCGCTGTTCGGCCGCGTCCTGTTCCATCTGGGCGAAGACCACGGTGAGCATCGCGCCAATGGCCAGCGGCCCGAGCAGCATCACGATGTCGGTGCCGCCGCTGAAGATGAACCAACTCAATGCGGCCGCCAGGATGGTCAGCCCGCCGGCCAGGTAGCCAGCGATCCCCTGCAACGACTTGCGGCAGAGGAAGAACAGCCCGAAGGAGCACCAAGCAAAGCTGGGTGCGAGCAGCACCAGGACCGAGGACGTTGCCACCAGCACGATCACCCATGGGCTGCGGGTGTGCTCGCGGTTGGCCAAGAGCGCGGTGACCAGATAGAGGGCGCAAACCACTCCGGCGAGCACCATGATCCACAGGTTTTCGGCCGGGTCGTGCCGCAGGACGTAGCGGATCAGCGCGGTGACCATGAGCACGGCAAAGCCGAGATGCACTACGGCATCAATGCCGCGGCGGGATGCCAGCAGGGACTTCGGGGAAGCGGTAGCGGTAGTGATGGCGGGAGCCTTTGTCGAAGTGATGATGCCTTCCCATGGTAGAACTTGCCAGGGGATTCGGGCTCCGCCTTCCGGATGGTTTTCCTTGCTTATTAGCTGATGCACGCAACAGTGGCTGTGCTGGATGATGGGAAGATGCCAATCTCCGGAGAGCCGGTGATCCCCAGCGAGGAGTGCTCATGAACAAGAACCAGGACCTGCCAACTGCCACGCAGATCAAGGCTCCGGGCTTTGCCAGAAGGGCCGTGTTTATCGGCGCATTGCCTCTTTCAGGTTTGGCTTTTCTGACCGGGTGCTCCATGGCTGTGCCCGAAGCGCAATCCACGCCTGCGCCGGCACCGTCCGGCACCGAGCTCGTCCCGACTGGAAGTGCGGCACCGGAATCAGGCCTTGACGCTGGAGAACAGGAAGAATTGGACCAGCGGCTGATCCGCGCAGCCAAGGACAACGACGTGGAACTGGTGCGGGAACTGATTGCCGCCGGTGGCAACGTCAAGGCCAAGGACTCCTTGGAGGATTCGGCCTTTCTCTATGCCGGGGCCGAAGGATTCAACGAGATCCTGGAGCTCACCATAGAGAACGGGGCGGACGTGGAGAGCCTGAACCGCTATGGCGGGACGGCGCTGATCCCGGCCAGCGAGCATGGCCATATTCAGACCGTGAAGATCCTCATCGACGCCGGGGTCCCTCTGGACCATGTTAATGATCCAGGCTGGACCGCCCTGCAGGAAGCGGTCCTGCTGAGTGACTGGGAGCGGCCCCCAAAAAAACTGCAATAGTGCTTCTGGGCAATCTTGGAGTGAAATCCGTGGATTCATGGCATCAATTTCACGGAAACAATGAGTACGGCTGCCTGCTACAGTGCCGAGTAACCGCCGGTGAGCGAGTAGAGTGATTGCCCCGCCCGCGTTCGTCGGTGTGGAACTGTAGGATGCTGATGACTTGTTGAGATGTTGCGCCCTAAAGTGAAGTTGCCATCCTCGGCGGCCGTTCTCCGGTCGATTTACTGGCTATCTTCTTCAAATAACGCCTCGGAACCTCAAACCTGTGTCTTCGGACTGGACTTTTGTGACAAATCTTCGGGTGGACCACAGACGAAGCTACCGCTCACGGTTTACTTCACGCGTTTTTGGAATCTAGTGGTAAGTTCGTCGACGCCGTCGTTTCCTACTCGGTGTGGGTGGAAGGTAATCATCGAGGGTAATCCGAGAAAATCATTCGCCAGTGACTGGCCAAGGGTGATCGTGAGCGTCTGGTGGTGGTCAAGAAGTTGGCGTAGTACCCCTATTTCCCCGCCCCATCCTCCGGAAAGTGGCAGTTCCGTGGATGCCTCTCGCAGGCGGTTTGGACCTAACTATATAGACCTTTACTACTCGCACCCGTAGGATCCAGCGCTGAGCGTTCGGCCGCCTACGACGCTCTGGTGTGCCATGGCAAGGCCCGCCGCATCAGGATTTTAGATTTTCTTACTGACGAGGTCGTGGAGTAGTTCCCAGTTTCGGCGACAGAAGTTTTTGCCGCGTAGCTGGTAATGCAGCCAATTGTACAATCTGGTGAACCCGTCCAGAATTCCGGGTTTCCTGACCATGTTCCAGATCGTCATTTTGAACGGCGCTGAGCGCCCGAAATATGGCCCGTGACGATACATCTTACTCACGCCTATACGGCGTGTGGGTCCATAAGCCAGACCCTTGCATCCAGGGAATAGCGGCTCGACGATACCGTCACAAGTCAGTTCTTAGTCGAACTGATACCTCATCATGCATCGGGACATCTCCTGCTAAAGTTCCTCACCTGCCGTAACAACTGAACTCGGTAGTTTATGGTCATCACTGCCCAAGTTCTATGGAGCTCGTGTACAACTTAAGCAGTGCTTCAGAGACCATTAAGAGCTGGTAAGACAAAAAAATCGCACAAACTGCAGTGGCCCACACTGCTAGATTTGGCCCTGACACGAGAGCCCCAAATGCAGACCAGGCGGTGCTGGCTACGCCAACGAGGACAGTCCAAATTAGGTGAGTTCCGAGTTCGTCGACGAGAGCCTTTCGCTCCAAGTAACCAGCTGTTTGGGGAGCCATGGAAATGTCGATCCTTCTCTCCCAAAATCGCATAGCCATGGTGAAAGTCAGGCCAGTGATGATAGAAGTAGCTGTTAAGACGGCACCTACTGCGATAGTACTGACGTGCTGCCAGATCATCACGGCTCCGGGAGCCAGGGATATTACGAATAGTACAATCTCTTTCCACCGGATTACACGCCACGTGACTGGTCGAGACTTCGTGAACTGGCCACGTAATATCTCAGTTGGACTAAGGACTGTCAAAATAGGTCACCTCCCACGGGATGCTCCGGGTGCCGTCCCCGCTCAAGAATTTACTGTCCTTAGGCAATTTCTGGCCACTTACAATATCAAACTGGCCTGAAATGTCCTCGATGATGTTCTCGCATACGCCTAAGAACTGCTCATCTGTAGGATAGCTGCTGGTACCGACCACTTGTCCATTAACAGTTGCGCCGTTAATCGGGTAAATCAGGGCTGGGCCTGAGTCGTTGATCTTGAAAGTCCGAGGCGGCCCGTCTCCAGTCTCAACTTTCATAGAGGCTTCCCAGCCCTTTGAGTCGGTCGGAGCCGACACCCCAAACTCGCTTCCTTCTTGCGTAAGGATGCCATAGACCTTCTTTGCATCGATCTTGTGACCGTTGGCCATTAGATCCTTAACCCTTCGTTTGCCTCGGAAGCCCACACGGATACTAACGCGACTGCCCGAGTCCAAGTATCGGCCGCTAGCGTCACGCTTACCCGGAGCTTTGAAAACAAGATCGCTGTAAGAAGCATTAACGAGGGCGGCCAAAGTGGTCATGGCATTGATAGAAAAAGTGAGAGCAGGAAATTTTTCAGTCAGCACTTGATGGAGCGCCGACCGCAGGAATGAAATTGCACCGTAAATGCCGTGTCGCTCAGCAAAAACTAAAGCAGTATGCCCATTGGGAGGGAAATAGATGAGGTGGCGAAGCGCGACATATTCTACGTCCCCGACACTTCGATCAATGACACCCGCATGTTGCTTGAGAGTACTTTGAATGCCTTTTCTTCCAGGCTCGACTTTGAGTAGATAGCCAGTACCTGCAGCCGCCCGAACCGATGTAAGTACATAATGCTTGTTAGGGTCTTGACTGTCTTGATACCCGGACGTGCGATTCAGCATCGCGGCCAAGACGTTGCCAATAGCGTCTTCGAGCCCGGTGTTGTTGCCGTCAATATCGGCCAGAGTCTTCGCGACCGGAGGATTACTCCTACGAATTTTCGTCTGGAAGACGTACGGCGCGATCATATAGTTGCTCATGTTGGCTGTTCCCCACTAATGGACGCGACAAGTGACTGCTGCGCGAATTCGTTCATTTGCTCGTAAGGCCCAATATCGCACAAAATCACGACAGTATCCCAACTCACTACCGGTGTCGTTTTTGACGACAAGCACCAATGATGCCTAGCCCTAGGCATCGAGAGTCAACAGTGGAATTAGTCCCGATTTTCGCTGGTCAAAATCCCTTTCTAAGTTTCCGAGATCCGGCGGCCGTTCTGATTGACGGACAAGGCTGCAAAACCAGCGACGCAAGAAAAGCAACTGTTTACATAACGGACAGGCCATCAGACCACTCCGCCCCCTGGCAGGAGACGTCTCGATTGTCGACAATTAAAGTCCGTACAAAAACTGTTGGTCCACGAAAACGGAACGTAATTTCATGACTTTGTGAACAGCAGATCTTAGGGCATCGCGCACAAGTACTAGCAGGTCACCCGCACTGGAGCGGTGGGCTGCGCCGCCGTGGTCTGAACCACGCGAGTCAGGTCCTGGAAGGTACCTTTGGTATCGGTGTTTTCGGCTGTTAAGAGTCCTTGCAGTAGTGCTCAGCTTTCGCTCGCTACTACAGCGTATCGATCAATATTTGGATACCGCGGATTGCGAAGGACGGAACAACCGTGCCATTGTGCACGTGCATTCCGAGACTGAAAAAGGGCTGGCAAGTACTAAAGGAGGTACGGGCTCTCACTATGGTTGCCATGGCCGACTTCGGCAAGACGGAGGGAACCTGTAACGTACTCGCCGTGCAGTTCGTGCACAGGAAACCGGGGAGCGAATTGCGCGGTGTCGCATATTCAGGCACTCACCCAAGCGCTGGTCCAACTACTTGATGATTTCTACGACGAGCAGGTGAACCTTATTAGTCAGAAGATTCTGGTCCGCGCTGACAGCGCCGCATCGTCGCACGAATTCTAGTACCATCTAAACTCGCTGGAATCCGGTTCTCCGCCTCGTATCCCCTGCCGGTTATCGAGGAACGCTTCAGCCGGTTGACCGGTGAGAAGAAGTACTAGGAACCAGATTTAGACGCAGGCTGTAGGCAGTGTGATAACGCGTGAGTGATCGACGCGTCCAAGGATCTGGAATTGAAAGACGCCGCTCCAGGAGCACTGATCTATGTGCGGTCTGAGTCGTTACATCCCAGGGCGAAATCAAACTTATTCGATACCTATGGGCACCGAACGGCCGCGTTCTTGATCAACAGGCTTAGGTTCAATGTGGCATTCCTTGATGTCCGGTACCGGGCCCGCCGCTGGTGCGAAAACAGGATTAAAATACTGAAAAACACAAGATTAGGCAAACTACCGTATTGGTATTTTGCAGCGAACGAGCCATGGGCCGAACTAACGATGATCGCGGTGAATCTGGTGTCGTGGCAGCTACTTGCTAAGCTACTTGGTGGCCAAGTGGCTTCGGCGCGTGATGTGAAGCTGTACGTGTATCGGATGTTTTCAGTGGCAGGAAAAGCGTCGTCTGCGGCCGTCAACACAAGCTTCTGATACAGAACAAACCGCCTGCAGCGCAGTTGTTATGCCAGTTGCAGGTAGATAGCGGATTGTTATTCCAGCGGTGACTCTACGGTGGGCGCTCTGCCTAATCTGCTGGTTGTTCTGTTGCTTCTGAGTTTTTGACAGGACTCTGTCTGGCCCGGGGCGTGGAGCCTGGCACTCTGCGTGGGTGTTACGGTGCTCCTGCCGTGGCCGTCAGATGACCAATGAAAACTTAGGTTGACAGTTTTTTCCCAGCGGCGTTTTTAGAGTTCGCATCCCGGATCCGTCGCCCGTCAGCCCTATGACGCCTCTGAATAGGAGAGGGCAGTTCGCGTCTATGCGTCTCGGCGCTACTACGATGGATGCATGCAGGAGATCCAATCTGGAATGAATCATTCACCAAACGACTCACCACTGGAAGAGGTTTTGAAATGGATTATCGACCAGGATCCGTCAGGCAAGCGCATGGCCAATGTGTTTCGAGAAACATTTGACCAACTTTATGACGGGCAGCGTACAGGTCGTTACCGTTGGGATCAGCTTTATAAGACTGAAAAAACTCATTTCGGCACGCTTATTGAAATTAATCTTCAACGAGAATTTGAATTTTCCGACGGCCTGGTAATGGATTATCAGATCGCCGGCCACGAAGTCGACTGCAAATATTCGGCAACGGCGAGTTGGATGCTTCCACCAGAAAGTATCGATCAATTAATCTTAGGTTCCGTTGCGAGCGATGAGAACTCAACATGGAGTATGGGTCTAGTCCGCGCGACGGTAGAAAATCGAAACGTAGGCAAGAATCGAGACCAGAAAGGCACGCTGAGTTCTATGGGGAAACGGCGAATACAGTGGATTCGCAAGGACGCTCCGATGCCGCCGAATGTTTTGCTTCATATCCCAAGGGATGATGTGAACAGTATATTTGCTCCACGGAGTGGTCAAGCCCGTATAAATCAGCTCTTCCGGATTGCGATGAATCGGAGAGTCTCGCGCAACGTAGTCGCAACTGTTGCTCAGCAAAATGACTACATGAAACGAGTACGAGCGAACGGTGGAGCGCGGACTACGTTGCAGGCTGAGGGAATTATTATTCTGTCGGGTGATTACGGCAGACAAGTCAGCATTGCCGCTGATCTTGGATGTACGATCCCGGAAGCAGGAGAACTTGTGAGCATTCGCGTGGCAAAAGTTGACTTCGCAATGGCGGGTAGTGTTGAACTCGACGGCGAACTGTGGGTTGCTAGGCCAGAATTACAGGTAAGCGCGGACCCAGCGCCGATTATAAGAAGTCAGTGAGGACCAAACAAAGTGATGTACCGCTGAAACGTGAATGATTCGGCACACACGGAAACTCCCATCAACCTGCCATTTCTAGTTCGCTGCCGTAGTCAGACTGCCAAAGTGTCATAGCTATGAACGATAATGGAACAACGGCAGGATTTGTAGGCGGTAGCATGGAGCGGATGCTATCTGTTCAACGAACAGTACGTTGAATTGCAGGCTAATAGGAGATTACTAATGAAAAGCTCGCTGCGCGTAATCGAAATATGTGCAGGCGCTGGTGGCCAGTCCCTGGGGCTTGAACAAGCTGGATTTCAACATGAGCTGGCTATTGAACTGGATGAGACAGCCGCAGCCACCTTAAAACTCAATCGTCCAAATTGGAAAGTAGCGATTGGCGATGTTGCAGATAAGTCTGTGTGGGATCCTGCAGAATATGCACCAGATAAGCTGCCTTACCGGATCGATCTGTTTGCTGGCGGCGTGCCCTGCCCACCATTTAGCGTCGCGGGAAAACAACTCGGTTCAAATGACGAACGTGACTTATTCGCATGGGCGGTTGAACAGGTGGGTGTCCTTCGACCTCGAGCCGTGCTACTGGAGAACGTTCGAGGGCTGAGCCTGCCCCGATTCGCTGGTTATCGGCAACATGTACTCGACAGGTTTGAGGAATTAGGGTACCGCGCTGAATGGCGACTTATCAATTCTTCTGAATACGGCATTCCTCAGCTTCGTCCTAGATTCGTTCTTATTGCGATGGAGCCCAACGAATTTCAGGCTTTCCATTGGCCTGAGCCTTCGAATAAACGCGTTACTGTTGGTCAAGCGCTTAAGAAGTTGATGTCGGCTAACGGATGGGAAGGCGCATCAGAATGGGCCAAGAAAGCAAATGGAATCGGGCCTACTATTGTGGGTGGATCTAAAAAGCACGGAGGAGCCGATCTAGGACCAACACGAGCCAAGAACGCGTGGGCAGCGCTTGGTGTGAATGGAAAAGGAATTGCTGATTCGGCACCTCTGCCAGGTGAAGAATTCGAAGTTGGACCCAAACTAACTTTGGACATGGTGGCCAAAATCCAAGGCTGGGGAGGCAGAGGTTTTACGTGGAAATTCGCGGGGAAGAAGACGAGCACATACCGTCAGATTGGAAACGCTTTTCCACCTCCAGTCGCGAAGGCCCTCGGCTTAGCCATCGCTGGTGCTTTGAATGGTACAGCAGCCTTGCGAGATCAACCTCTCGACCTTCATATTGCGGACCCGGTGTATAAGGTTCTAAAAAACAGCGACTCATTTTTGACTGCAAAACAAATAATTGAGAATATGAACGCAGATTTATCTGTAAACGAATTGAAGCAGCATTTAATTTTTCTAGAGAATGATTTTGAAATCGAACGATCGCGCATAGGGAATCAATTGACCTATAAGATAGGAAATTTTAAAGCTTTCGTGGGCCAGCTAGAACATTCACGTCATGCATATTTTGAAGATTCAATTAATAAGGTTAGCTAGCAATAATTTTACGGAACATTCCCTGCTTCGCACCTAAGAATTAATGTGGAAATCAAGAAAGATTTTCACTTGTTTCCAGTTCGCGAGAGTAGCTCCATGAACTGACAGCTTGGTTCACAGAAAATGGATATGTATCACTCGGCCATTTGTTTTGGTGAACTGAGCGCGCCTAAATCGTTAATTGGGCCGTATTTCCTAAATGCGTAGACTCAATCTCTCGATACTAGTAAGCGCAGTGCCCATGAGAACCTATTGACTTTTCAGGAATTTTAGGATTGAGTGCAAATATCAAAAATATTTAAAATGAAAATTCATCTTATTATGTGCTGAAAACCATAGAGTAATTCGCTTCTTGATAATTCGAATCTTGCGGATTCCCATCGACTCTGTGGGTTCTGGTTAGTTGGAGCAAGATCGTATATCAGTGCGCGAGGAACTTCATGCAGGTTCATGATCTCATCACCATTTATTGTTACATATATCAGGTGCCAATTTGGATCAATTTTGGAGACGAGCCATTCATTTCTACTCAGATAAAATTGACAAGTATTTATTTTCGTAGTGGATTTAACTTCTAAATGGTAGTTTTTGCTCTGAATTTTGAGCGAAATATCATATCCGAAAGCATCTGATACTAACGATACTTGTTCGACCTCAGCGCCAGGAATTTCTTGGAGGTAAGATACTAATAGTTTTTCACCTAACAAACCAATTTCTTTCCGTTTTGCTGCATCGAAAATATACCATTCAACGCGAATTAATTCAGCGGCTCGATCTGAGCTTAAATCTAGAGAACCGGCGGCAAGGTCTATATCGGCTGGTAGGTCATCAATACGATCGAAAATTGTATCTGCGTTCTCAAACCAGAGCGCGGACTTCATCGCCTCCTTAAGGATTGCTTCGCCGTAGTCATCTGAACAGGTAACTCTGCCTTCCGTGCTTAAGAAATTGTTTTCTCGAAGCCACCGGTAACCCTCATCGTATTGGCTCGGGGTGAGGTCGCGATACGACTCTACGGATTGCAACATTGCCCTAGTCCTTTCTAGAGAAGTTGTAGATAGGACCTTCATCCATCGGTGTGCGGCGAGGAGGATGCTATGATGCGGAATGGGCATCGAAGTGCTCAATTATGGAACGTAGATCTTTGCGATCTAAGGCTGGCCCGGATTCGGCGATTTCTTCTAGATCGGTAAGCGCCCGAACGTTCGGATCATTCAGTACTTGTCCGAGGAATTCGATCTTCTCGTTGAGTCTTGATGAGATGAGCTCATCGATAGTCCCTTGAGATTCTAGTATTGTCACGGTGGTTTCTTGGTCCGAGTCAAGGCCCAGCCTGTGTATTCGATCAACGCTTTGTTGAAAACGACCGGCAGAGAAATCTCGATCCAGGTACACCGCTTCATGACAAACCTGATGCAGGCTGATTCCTTCTCCCAGTGTCGCAGGATTGGTCAGTAGAACGAGACAATCAGCGTCATTCCTAAACCTCTTAATTTCGTATTCACGGTTTTTGCTTGACCCGTGAACGACAGCCGGTTTGTATTGATTAAGGATCCGCTCCAAGGTTGTCAAGTTTCTAACAAAACTAGACCAAATCAAAGTCTTTTTCCCATGTGAAGCATTTTTTTGCACCAGGGCGATAACTTCTTGGTATTTCGCAGACAATTCGTAGTCTGGTAGGTCCTGCAACAAATCAAATAGTTCTGATTCTCGTGGTATTGGCAGCGGGGGGACTCGAAAATCTAGAGGGTCGTAACGAGAAGACCCCAGGGTAAGAAGAGCGGGGCTTGTGGCAGCCATGATCATATACATCATGATCCGACCGATCGAGGCGAAGTCGTCTTGACTTGTTCTCACTCTCGAGGAGAAATGACCAAGCAAAGCACTATAGATTTCCGAATGCAGTGGAGTGAGGCTGATCGGTACTTTTCGAAATGAGATCGGAGGCAGCGACAAGTCAGATTTTGTCGTACGTGTAAAAAGGGGTTGTAGCAAGTGGCTAGCATTTGCAAGGTTGCCACCTCTTACTGCGTTCGATACCTTCTGTTTACCGAATCCAGGCCAGACAAAGGAAAAGAGGTTTTCTAAGTCCGTGGTGCCGTTTGGCGCAGGTGTTCCGGACAAGATCAAGCGGTTTTTTGCAAGCGGTCCGAGAGCAAGACACGCTGAACCGTAGACGCCATCTGCGCCTAACTTCATTCGGTGTGCTTCATCCAAAATTAATAGTGAATCGTGGGAGCGCAGCCAATGGCCAAGAGAATTGAGGTTTGAGTTCAACATCTCGTAATTGATGAGCAAGATATCCGAAGTTAGTTCATTTCCTTCTCCCCATTGCCGGATTTCTAGAGGCACTCTGAAACATTTTAAATTCTCCTCTCTCCAAGCGCTAAAGGAAGACTTAGGGCCTATGATTAGTGCAACTTTAGCATCTCCCCTATTCCGGAGGTGGCTAAATATGGCGAGCGTCGTCCTCGTCTTCCCAGCTCCAGGTACCGAGAAATTGGCTCCGTGTTTTAGTTGGATCAAGCGTTTGAGATCACGTTCTTGGTGACTGCTGAGTGGTGCAACCCAGTTAGCTTCTAACGCTGGATTTAGATGGGATTGGGTTATCGCCGGCTGATGCAAAACGCTGTCTACAGTCTGAGAATCGGCAACCATGCTTCGCACAACATTTTCAAGCTCAGCAGACCAGACGACGAGGTCGGTGCCTGGCCATTTGCTCAATACCGTAAGATTAGTCAGGAAATCTTCAAGTTCGACCGTTGCAGTGAAAGACGTCAGCAAATTTCCAGTTTTGAAATTTCGGACAAGTCGTTGAAGCTCTTGGCCGTGTGCGGGGTTGGTCCCCAGGTCGACAAGGGAGCCTATTGTCGCTAGGCCAAGATGAAGGCGCTTGTCCTCAGACATCAAATTCTCCATTGGTGGCATCGAGTACCCATTGGATTCCTTGGCCAGGGGTATCTGTCGAAATACGTAACTGCCTTGCAAGCTTTTCCATGGAGATTTTCAATGCACTGCACATCTCATCAATCGCGGCAACATCAAGGGCTTGTTTCGAGCGAGCTTCAACGACTTCCTGAGTGCACAGATCTATGTCATCGCACGCATCTGAAAGTCGCTCGGGGGCTGCAACCTTTCGTTTCCGAAGTCTGGCGTCACGACCTGCCGGGTCCAACGCGCGTTCGGTGGCTTCGGCTGCTTTGTTAAGCTGAAGTTTGGCTTTCTCAACTGCTTGAGCGTTCTCGATTGGGTCTAACGATGCCGCTGAGCGTGCTTTGAGGAGTGTTGTAGTGAGAAGCCTTGTTTTGGATAGATCTTCTGATTCTGCTGGAATCTCTAAACCAGGTAATCCAGGAATTGAATTATTTATTGATCCGAAATTTAGTTCATATGACTTCTTGAATTCATGATCAAGCTTTGAATCGAGGTATTTTGACCTAAAGTCTGGCTGGGCGAGTCGGATATCCGTTTTTGAGAATCCAAGAATTGTAAGCGCTAGTCGAATCTCTTTCAGGGATTCCGCTCCATCCCTATTGGTATCAAGTAATTTGGAGTACGCCCGTTGTAATTCGCGCAGCTTCTCTTGGTGATCCTCGAAATCGGAAAGGGTTAGTTTGTGGCCGTTGTCGAGCGTACTTCTTTGGATTGCTTCATCGATGAGGCCATAGATCCATCGATCATTTTGCAGGGTCTTGACCTGCACGTGAAAATGTCTAGCAACGTCTTCTAGGCGTCTGCCTTTGGCGATCAACTCTTCAACTGCGATCAATCGATTGATGTATGAGTAGTCACGTTTGTGTTCTTTTCGCAGCTGCAAAGACAACTCAACTGCATTGATGTCGTCCCAAGTGGCGCTACTGGGTAAAACTGCAACTCTGATGTGTTGCTCACCGAGTTCACGTAGAGCTGCGCAACGGGTGTTGCCGTTGACTAGGATTCCGTCAGCTGTGATTAGTCCAGGATCTTTTTGTCCAAAATTTTCGAGACTGTCACGGAGTTGTTGGAATTCTGGATCGACTTGGTTAGGGCTCGATGGCAAGGATTTTAAGAGCTGTTCTAGATAATTCTGAGAACTTGGAGTCCATGGATCCTCCACCAATTCGGCAGCCTGTTTTGGGAATAGGTCCTTTTGCGCGCGGATTCGGTGTGTTTCCGGATTGTATAGGAGTAAATCAAGGGGCATGCTAATAACATTGAGATGATGTGTCGAGTCGCGCCAGTCTACCGTCAGCCGCTCACCTGCATGCTTATTGGTTTCTGCCAGCCGGTCAAGAATTATCGTCTGGACAAGGTCAGAATTTGGCAGGGCTGGGATAGTGGCCATTGTTCCTCAATTCACAAGTTGACTCTTGATCTGATAATTGCATAATAAAAGCAACATGACTAATGGTTATTGCTGGGAGCTGAAAATATTGCAACCCAATTGGGACGACGGGGATTTCAATGCAGGGACTATGGTGCGTGGTGGTCTCTGGTTGGTGCAGGTCATCGGAGAGGGGAACATATTCACTAAAGACGATGTGCGGAAGGCGTTTCCGACCATTGCTCAAGCGGACAGGCGGATCAGAGACCTTCGTGATTACGAATGGAAGATTCTCACTAATACTGAAGATGCTTCTTTGTCTAATAACGAGCAGCGATTCGTTGCTGCTGGTATCCCTGTCTGGGAGAGCGGTGCAAGGCGCGCGGCTACCCCTAGCCGAATTAATTCGAAGCAGCGTGCAGCAGCACTAAAGGCAGCTAACTATCAATGTCTATATTGCGGGGTTTCGGCGGGTGAACTTTACCCTGAGGACTCTCAGCTGACGGCCGTTTTAGTTGTAACATCTAACACGACTCAAAATGCCGTCGTGATTTGTCGACGCTGTCATGCGGGGCGGCCTCAGAACGCCAATTTTTCGGGCCCCGACGTCTTGCGTGAATTGAACCAAATGAATGCAACTGAATTGAGGCAGTTTGGAAGTTGGGTTCAAAGAGGAAAACGTGGCGTAACAAGGCTCGACCGAGCATGGCGTGGTTTTCTAAACCTAAATGAAGATGAACGGGCGACCGTGTTGAACCAATTTCACAAGATTTCTAACGGGTGAATTTCATTCTTCTCATGGTTGACTCCAAATGAAAATCGCTATTTAAGTTAAGCTGTCGTCTTAATTTAATTTGGTACAGTAAAGAGATGATTTTACGCAAATTTACTTGGTGCGTTAATCGTTGGTGATTCAGGCTTCAAGATTTATTTAGGCGATTCGTTGAAGGCGCCGGGTGATTTCCATGTTGCTTATAGGTTGTTGCCATTGATGCGGTACCTAAATTAGATGTCGAGCTATATGTTCTGTAAACATATGCTTGATTGTTTAATCTCAGGATAAGGCGAATGATGATGACGGAAGAATTCGGCGCATCGATAGATATGGTATCGACGGCAGATATTCGCTTGCTAATCGACTGCGACACCGGCATCGATGATGCCTCGGCCTTGGCATATCTCTGCTGCCTCGATCATGTGCAGATCGAAGCAGTCACCAGCACACCAGGCAATGTTGATGTCGAGCAAGTCGCCGCGAACAATCGTGCACTTCTTAAACTTTGCGGTAAGTCTGATGTTCCGGTGCTCATCGGTGCCCGCGAGCCCCTAGAAATTCCGTTGGTAACGACCCCGGAAACCCACGGCCCTCAAGGCGTTGGTTATGCGACCTTGCCTGATCCTGGGCCCAGTTCCATTGCTGACATTGGCGCCGTCGACTATTGGATCGAAGCGGCGCGGGCCAACCCTGGTGAGCTTACTGTTCTTTTGACCGCGCCACTAACCAACTTCGCGCTAGCGCTGCGCCGCGAACCAAAGCTGCCCTGGCTGCTGCGTAAAGTAGTCATCATGGGCGGTGCCTTCTACTACCAAGGCAACACCACCCCAACGGCAGAGTGGAACACGCATGTAGACCCGCACGCGGCCAAGGAAGTATTTGCGGCCTATACCGCAGCGGCTGAACAGGGCCTTGAATCCGAGAAACTTCCCATTGTCTGTTCGCTGGACACCACGGAACGCTTCGAAATGCAGCCGGAGTTCCTGACCAAATTGGCTGAAGAAGCAGGATGCGAAGAACCAGAATTGGTTCTAGCTAGCGATGCCGAAGGAACGCTCAGCAAAGCGTCCAATTCGCTGGTGCGCTATCTTTCTGATGCCTTACGGTTCTATTTTGAATTCCACCGGCACTACGACCAGGGCTACATTGCTCATGTCCACGACTACTTCGCAGCCGGCGTCGCAGCGGGAACCCTGGAATACGAGTCTCGTCCCGCCACCATCGATGTCGAGACAGAATCACAATTACTGTTTGGAACTACCGTGGCGGATTTCAGGGGACTCTGGGGCAAACCAGCAAATGCCCAAGTGGTCTCCCGGAACGATCCCAAAGCAGGCTTTGAAGAACTAGTTAAACGCCTCGGTGCTCTGGCCCGAAAACTAGACAAGGATTCCTAGGCGACAAGACGAGTGAGCTAGAATCGTCTACCGGGTCGAGGTGACATAGACCCGCAACTCGCGCGCGCCAGCCAGCTCCTTGGTGCGCAGTCATTCTCGTACCCCAGGACTGATTCATCATGTCATCAAATCTTCTTTTGCCCGACGAATCTTCGTCGCAAACTCTACGCCGCCGGCTTTTGGCTATCGCAGGAACCATCATCCTCGTGGCAACGTACCTGACCTTGATCATCACCCAGCCCATGGGAATCGTCGAGGGACTGGGACAGGGCGTTGCCCTCGGTACCTTTGCGGCCTACCTTGCTGCCGCCGTTCTTCTGTTGCTGGCTGTATTGCCTGATCTTCCTGTCTCCACCTTGACCTTGATTCCAGTAGCGCTGGCATTGAACATCATCCTGGGACAGTTTGTCGGCTCGGTAATGATCCCTCTCTACATCGACTCCATTGGTACTGTCATTGTCGGCTTCCTGGCAGGGCGCCGTGCCGGTGCTGCCACCGGTGTGTTGAGCACCTTGGTTTGGTCGCTGTTCGCACCCACCGTTCTGCCGTTCGCAGCCGGTGCCGCACTTGTCGGTTTCCTTGCAGGAACCGCTGCACGTTTCGGTGCACTGCGTCGCATCTACCTGACGCCAGTTGCTGGTCTAGTTGCCGGTGTTCTCGTTGGCGTGGTTTCCTCGCCAGTAGCGACCTTCGTTTACGGCGGCACCTCGGGCGTGGGTACCGGCGCATTGGTTGCCGCCTTTAGCTCCATGGGTGACTCGCTGCTCTCTGCTGTCACCAAGCAGGCACTGATTTCGGATCCAGGGGATAAGGCAGTGGTCTTCCTGGTCGCAGCCCTTCTGGTGTACGCGCTGCCAAAGCGCTTGAGCGGCAGCTTCGCCTTTGTCCGTCGCTACCGGGTCTTGGGAAAGCGCGTCAGCAAGTAAGCGACAACCATGCCCCGCACCATCAAACTTCACCCATTCACCATTCTGGCTATTGCGGTAGCAGTTATCACCATGACGACTGCTGCCAGCCTATGGTGGTTGAGCTGCGCCGTCATGGCACTGTGCCTGCTCATCGCGGGATGGGCGGGGCACCTGAAAAAATTGGCAGTTCTCAGTGGTGCCATGCTGCTGCCAACATTCCTTTCCTTGCTGTTGATTCATGGGCTGATCTCCCGGGACCAGTCTCCTGCCATTGCGCAGTGGGGCCCGCTGCGAGTGACCATCCATGGTCTGGAAGTGGCGTTGTCGCTGGGCCTGAGAACGGCAGTTCTTGTCGTGGTTGGCTTGCTCTGCGGATTGCTCATCGACAAGCATCAGCTGGTGGCTGCGATTGATCTCTCGCCAGTTCCGCCGCAGCTGGGATATTTGTTGGCGGCGACATTGTTTTTGCTACCGCAGATGGCTGAGAAGCAACGCCAGATTGGCGAAGCGCAAACCCTGCGCCATATGGGCACCGGAACAGGCCTGGCAGGGTGGTTTCAGCGCATGCGCCTGCGCGCGGTACCGCTGGTTCTTGCGTCTATGCAGGATGCTCAAGACCGTGCCGTTCACCTTTCGGCGCGAGGTTTTCCTGCCACGGGATCTAGAACCCGTTTGCGAACGGTTCCGGATTCTTCGGTACAGCGCGGCATCCGGTGGGCTGCCTTGGTCTGCGCGGTGCTTGGACCGATGCTGATCCTTGCGCTAGCAGGATTTGGGAGCAGGTAGTCATGCGCCGAAAACTCACTCATCAATCGACTGCGGTACTTGGATTGAACCTTCGCAGCTTCGCCTACCTCGATGGGGCGGACGCAACCCTGCGGAACATGCACCTGGATGTGCATCCAGGTTCCCTCACTGTAATTTCGGGGCACTCGGGCTCCGGCAAATCAACGCTGGGCGCAATACTTGCTGGCTTGCTGCCACGCCACGGCATGGACCAACTTGTCGGAACCGTCAAGGTGGACGGGACCGAGATTGAATTTTCTCCTTCATCGGCTCCACGCGTAGATGTCGCTCAGTGGGCCAAGCATGTGGGCCTATTGCCTCAAGATGCTGGGCATTACCTATCCGGCATTCGAGGGACGGTCGCAGAGGAGCTGGCGTTCTCGCTGGAAAACGCAGGCGTTCCGAGAGAACAGATGCATCGGCAAGTCACCCAACTTGCTCAGAGGCTTCGTCTAGAGCACTTGCTGGAGCGAAATCCGCAGCAACTATCCGGCGGGCAAGAGCGGCTGGTCGCTTTGGCTGCGCTGGCTATTAGCGAGCCTGAAGTCCTTGTCCTGGACGAGCCATTGGCCGGCCTGGACCGGCAGGCCACTGAGCTTGTTTCAGAGATGATCAACATGCTTCGCGCGAATGGAACGGCTCTCGTGGTGCTGGCCGACTCAATGCAACGCTGGGCCCATGAGGCAGATGAGCTCTGGGAGTTAGACCGAGGGACTCTGCAACGGGTTTCATCCGAGAAGCAGCAGCGACAGCCTGAAAGCGGGGCGACTCAGCGCCAGCCGATACCTGCGGACTCACGGGTATTGCTGAATGTGGACTCTGTGCAATTGGCTTATCCCGGTTCCACCGAACCTGTAGTGCAAGATTTGAATCTTCAAGTCCGATCTGGAGAATGCCTTGGCCTGGCGGGTGCCAACGGGTCAGGAAAGACGACCCTGCTCAAAGCCATTGCTGGTTTGCTGGAGCCCTCGGCGGGAACGCTGGTGACTTTCGGGCAGACGGGGATGCTGCTTCAAAATTCTTCTGATCAGCTTTTTGAACGCACAGTTTTTCGAGAAGTGTCGTTTGGAATTCCAAAGAAAAGCGCAGCGAGAAAACGTATCTCCGAAGTGCTCGCACAACTAGGCCTTGAATCCTTTGCGCAAACCCACCCCTATGAGTTGCCCGCTTCCGCGCGCAGGCTGGTGGCCTTGGCAACAGTGATGATCCACGAGCCGCAGATCCTGTTGCTGGACGAGCCCACTGAAGCCTTGGATGAAGCCGGAGAATCTAAGCTCCGGGAAACTATCGCAGCGGTCTTGGAGCGTGGGGGAGCGGTTATTCTCTCTACCCATGATGAGCGATTCATGGAAAGAGTTGCCCACCGGGTGCACCTGATGAAGTAATGGTGACGAAGCAGACAGGGGTTTGATTGACACGTCATCGACTTTTGGAATGGATCGGAGTAGCGTCCAAGGTAAGAGGCCAACGGAAATCCCGTGACCATCTCGAAACAGAAAGTGAGTGCATCATGGCTCAGTATGATGTGGCAGATCGTTCGGCAGTCGTTACCGGCGCCGGATCAGGTATCGGACAAGCAATTGCAATTCTCCTGGCCGCCAACGGAACCAAAGTCGTCGTCCAGGACCTGAACGCCGAAGCCGCGCAGGGCACCGTGGACACCATCAAGGCCGCCGGCGGAGAAGCCGTTGCAGTCGCTGGAGACGCAAGCTCCTCCGAGGTCATTGACGAAACCATCAAGGCAGCCAACGCCATGGCTCCACTGAAGATCGGTGTTAACAACGCAGGCATCGGCGGACGCGCTGCCAAGGTCGGCGAGCTCACCGATGAGGACTGGGACAAGGTCATCTCCGTGAACTTGAATGCCGTCTTCCGTGGAACCCGTGCCCAGGCCAACGCCATGAGCCAGAACGGTGGCGGTTCCATCGTGAACATGGCATCCATCCTCGGCTCCGTAGGCTTCGCCGGCAGCTCCGCCTACGTGTCCACCAAGCATGCCGTGGTGGGCCTGAGCAAGACCGCCGCCGTTGAATACGCCACCGACGGGGTGCGCGTGAACAGCGTGGCTCCCGGATTCATCGATACCCCGCTGTTGAAGCAGATGCCAAAAGACGCCTATGACGCCTTGGTTTCCAAGCACCCCATTGCCCGCTTGGGCCAGCCAGAGGAAGTCGCTGCGCTCGTAGCCTTCCTGGCCAGCGATGCCGCATCCTTCGTCACTGGCAGCTACCACCTGGTTGACGGTGGATACACCGCAATCTAGTGAATTCCTCGGAGCAGGTGATGGCGCATTCCCATGCCGTCACCTGCTCTTTGCGTGCCTCGATCCTGCGAAGCCCATACTATTTATTGGCAATGTCTCTTGGGCACGATTACTGAAACAGAACCAGAAGGACAATGGGGTTAATCGTCATCGGGGGACGGTGGAATCCCCGCAGAACTCGATGCGTCCTCCGCGATGAATCCGAAACTCCGGCTGCCGGTTTGCGGCGCCCAGCCGAATGTTCCATAGCTTTCTCCGTCCTGCTGGTCTTCAAGCGGATCGGGATCTCCGGTTCCGCCAAGGAAGCTCCGGGTCAGCGTCGCCGAATCATCCATGAGCTCCGCTGCCACGACCCGCACGTACCGGTCGGTGACGGCGACTCCCGCAACCGCTGCGGCCAAAATGGCGCGTCGAATCAGCTCCCGGGTGAACGAAGCGGTAGTGCCCTCGGTTAGTTGGGCCACCGTGTCCAAGGTTTCCTTCGACAGGTTCAGTTCGGAGCCATACAGCCGCAGCAGCGCCTTGCGGCCCTCGAAGTCAGGGCGGGGAATGTGCACCGCCAAGTCGATGCGCCCCGGACGCTGTACAAGTGCCCGTTCCAAGGACTCCACACGGTTGGTGGTGAGCACAAAGGAGACGTCAGCGTCCGGATCCAGTCCATCCATTGAATCCAGGACTTCGAAGAGCAGCGGCTGAGGCCCATGGCTGAAACTGCGATCCTCGGCAATCAGATCGCAATCCTCCAGCACCACAATGGATGGCTGCAGTGCACGGGCCATGGACGCGGCCTGCGAAACCAGGGAAAGGGTGTTGCCGTTGAGCAGGATTACCGTGTGCTCCTTGGCGGCCGAGGCCAGGTAGCGAACCGTATGGGTCTTTCCAGTCCCAGGCGGTCCGTACAACAGAACTCCACGCTTGAGGTGTGATCCATGGGCAATGAGAACCTCGCGGTGCGTCCCGATGCCCAGCACCTGCTCCTCAATCCGCTCACGCAGACCCGCGGGCAGGATCAGCTGGTCACCACCGATCTCATCGCGCTGGTGAAAACTGATGCCGGCATTGGATTCGGAGTATTCGCTTGGCTTGAATGAGATGACCTGGCCGCGGTAGATGCTCGTGGTGTTTAATTTTTCGCGGAAAGCGGCGAGGAAGGAATCGGCCAGAGACTCGTCGGCACACAGGACTTCCAATGATGCTTCTGACTTACCGTATTCCGGATTGGCCTGGCGCAGCAATACTGCCATGGGAGTTTGCCCTGTAGTGAACAGGTGGATGCCGAAAGACAGGAAGCGTTGCTGCTTTCCCGGACCGACAGCCAACGTCGTATAGGAAGGTTCTCCAAGGACTCCGAATCCGCTTTGAACGCCAACCAGGTCGCCGAGATCAAAATGGTGGCGCTCTCGGCCTGCCAGGCCGATGACCCTGGAGTGCGGGTCAACGCCGGTCAACTGATCCATGACAATATTCGCGTCGGCCAAGCGATGGGAACCGAAATTTTCAACGACCAGCGGCACTTCGCTGGGCTCAACGCCAAGGTGCTCCGCCAGCACTGGGGCTAAAAGCTGTCCCTTGGGATGCTCTTGGAACTGGTCGGCAAGCTTGGCTAATTGGGCAAAAGACTTCATGAACCCGCGCAATTCTTCATCCATGAGCAGAGACTATCAGTGAATGCGGTCATAGAACTAGACCCTGACTTGGCTGGTTATTCTATGTCTGAATTACGTTGAGTGCCCGCCGGATCCGGTTCCCGTGGAAGGCTCCCAGCGGCCACCTCAGGTGATGCCTGCTTGGCCCCGGAGCAACCGCAATTGGAAGTGAAACGCGTTGTCCTCAACTCACCGCTGCGCTTCGCCCATCGACGAGGCAAACCTCAGGTCGGCGGCAAGGCGAAAGCGTAATCCCGCTCACTTGGGAGTCGGATGAGGAATACCCTTCATCGCGAATCGGTTCTACGGGATATCTACAATACTTAGGAGCTCTCGACCCATGGATCTTTTTTCCCCAGTAGCCCTCGGCGACCTCAAGCTGTCCAATCGCCTGGTCATGGCGCCATTGACCCGTTCACGCTCAGGCAAGGACGGCGTTCCCAACGCTGACGTCGTCGAGTACTACCGCCAGCGCGCTTCCCTCGGCCTGATTGTCAGCGAAGGAACCTACCCGAGCTTTGCCGGCCAAGGCTTTGTCCGCCAGCCAGGCCTGGTCACCGAAGAACAGGTTGCCGGATGGAAGAAAGTCACCGACGCAGTGCACGCCGAAGGCGGACTCATCGTCGCCCAGGTCATGCACGCAGGACGCGTCACCCACCCGGACACCACCGGGGCTGAGTACGTGGAGGCGCCAAGCGCCATCGCCGTTGAGGGCGAGTCCCGCACCTACACCGGCAAGCAGGCTTATCCGGTTCCCCACGCACTGGGTACCGAAGAACTTCCAAGGATCATCGAAGAGTTCGTGGCCGCTTCGCGCAACGCCATTGCCGCAGGCTTTGACGGCGTGGAATTGCACGGCGCCAACGGCTATCTGCTGCATGAATTCTTGGCACCATCGGCCAACACCCGCACCGACAATTACGGTGGTTCCCCTGAAAACCGCGCACGCTTTGTCATCGAGGTAGCTACCGCGGTGGCCCACGCTATCGGTGTCGGCAAGACCGCACTGCGCATTTCGCCGGAGCACAATGTCCAGGGCGCCGTGGAAAACGATCGCGCGGATGTATTGGCTACCTACACCGCGCTGCTGGAAGGCATCGCCCCACTGGGTCTGGCCAATTTGAGCATCCTGCACCATGAACCATCCGGTGAGCTGGTTCAGTCGCTGCGCAAGACCTTCGGCGGACCGGTGCTGCTCAACACTGGCTTCGCAGAAATCACCACTTATGAAGAAGCCGCGCGCGTGGCCGCCGAAGGCTGGGGCGACGCCGTAGTTGTTGGCCGCCCCGCGATCGCCAACCCGGACTTGGTCCGCCGTTGGAAGGAAGAGCTGCCGCTGAATGAACCAGACTTCGCCACCTTCTACACCGAAGGCCCAAAGGGCTACATCGACTACCCATTCTGGGAGAACTAGTCCTTCAGCTGCCTTATCCGAATCAGGCAAGACCACCGTTGAATGACTCCCCAAAAGTTGGACTCTAATAGTAAGGGCAACTTTTGGGGAGTTTTTCGTATGTTCAAGATGAAAATCATCGCGGACACTAAGACTTCAACTGGAAAGAGCAGATGATGCCGCTCTATGCCGTTCCTGCCACACGGCGAAGAGACTTTGAATATTCGTCTAGCACCTTCAGAACCCCGTCATGCTGCCAGATCCGGTTCCTGCTTCGCCCAGATTTTTCAACTAGCACGCCCCGTTCGGTCAGCTGGCCGAGCGCACGCTGGATTGCGGCATCGCCTAAATTGAGCTGGCTTTTCAGATACCGGGCGTTGACGACAGGTTGAGAAATTAGTCGCGGAAGGATTTTCCACGCGGCGGAACTTGAACGCAAACCGGCCAACTTTGCGGTCGAATCATCTAGCTGTGCGGCAAGCGAATCGATCAAGTCCTTTCCAGTGTTTGCCGCAAAAATGGAGGCGTTGATGAAGGCATGGATGATTGGTGCTGCGTTTCCGTCGCGGAAGGCTTTTAGCGCATCAAAATAGGCAGTTGTATCTCGCAAAATTCCAGCGGAAATTGGTGCAGTGGTGTACTGGGTAATTCGTCGGTTGCGCAATACGCTGTGAACTAGGGCGCGGCCAGTTCGCCCATTGCCGTCCACGAATGGATGGATGGTTTCAAATTGCGCATGGGCGATTGCCGATTGGATTATGGCCGGCAGATCGGTGCGCGCAATGAATTCAGTGAGGTCTTCCAATGCGTCCTGAACCAGACTGTGGTGTGGCGCAATGTAAGCAGATCCGCGAGGTCCCGCTGTATCCGACCCACCGATCCAGACAAGTTCGCTCCGGAGTTTTCCGGCTTCGTCTTCTATGCCAACTTGTTGCTTCATTAGACTTTGATGCATGGAGAGGATGCTGTTGAGGCTGATATCTTGGGCAAGCTCAAGCGCCGATTCCATCGCATGAACGTTGCCGACAACTGTGCGAGCGTTGGATTTATCGCCTTCGTCGATTTCCGCTAGCGCGAGTTGACGTGCTGTTGTAGTCAACTGTTCAATCTGGCTGCTTGAAGAGCTTTCAGTTCGGAGTAAGACGCTGGACATAGGGCCAAGTTCAGGGCTGTCGTTGCCGAGTTTCAGAAGCGGATAGACGTCAAAATCCTGGAGTGAATGCAGAGCTTCTTCTAGGCCGGGGATCTTCAATGCTTCGAGTTGAGGCGACCAATCAGCAATGCGGGCAGGCAACGCAGACAAGTAGGGGCCGGTTTGCCGCTGAACCTCAGCGTTGGAGAAGATCTGCGGATTTGAAGGCTTCCAAAAGTGCTCCTGGTACCCCAGAGGAGGGACACTGAACCCCGGATAAGGGTTATCAGAATCAACCATGGGTCCCTCCAAAGCGATAGTAACGATTATCTTACTATCACTTTCTCAGAAAGCGATAGTAACGAACTGGCTTACTATCACTTTCTTTTTGATGCTTTGTGCAACACACACTATCGACCGAGAAGTGAAAGCCGAACTCGTCACTGGAGAGATTGCACGACCTTGGCCCAGATCGAGCACGTGACCTGATTCTGCCGCTTTTAAGTCCTCTACCCGAAGAATATGAAGCCGTCGTTATCCGCTCATCTTGTGAGCAGAAAACGGCGGCGTCCTTTGGTTTCGAACCTATCCAAACCAAGGCTTCTCAGCAGCATCCAACGTCCCGTCGTGCTTGGCCATGTTCAGCCACTGGTCGACATACTCCTGGAACTCGTCATCGCCCAGAGGCAGCAGGTAGGCCTTCTGCGAGAAGTTGAAAGGCTTGTCCGGGTGAACCGCGCAGAGCTCTGGATGCTCATGGGCAACCCAGCGGGTTTCCGAGGCATCAGTGGTCATCACATCTGCGCGTCCAGCGATGATCTCATCGAAGATCTTGTTGTTGTCTTCAAAACGGATGATCTCGCCCTTGGGGTAGTTGGCGTCAGCGAACTTCTCGTTGGTTCCGCCGATCGGCGTAATGGACCGGACCCCAGGCTGGTTGATTTCCTTGATGGTGTCGTACTTGTCCACGTTTTCACACAGGGTGATCGGCGTCTTGCCTTCATCCAAGATCGCTTCGCTGTAATAGGCCTGCTGGGAGCGCTCAAGGGATATCGACACCCCGCCCACTGCAATGTCGCATTTGGACGTGAAGTCCGGCATCAGGTCTTTCCACGTGGTCTGAATGAACTCGGGTTCCACCTCTAGGGACTTCGCCAGGTTCTTGGCCATGTCGATATCAATGCCGGACCATTCGCCGGAGCCTGGATCAAGGTAGGTGAATGGCCGGTAATCACCGGTGGTGCAGACCTTGAGCTTGCCGGACTCGCTGACGGTGGCCAGCCGAGTGCCGCTGTTCTGGGTGGTCTGGCCGCCTTTGTCTTCTTCTTGGGCGGGCGCGGAACACCCCGAGACGAATAGGGTCGCACCCAGGGAAAGCAGGGATGCGGAGCGGATGAAGGACGAGATCTTCTTTGAACGGTCGGTCATAGCCAACAAACCTATAAGCACCCTCGCCAGAGGCACAAGAACTTGGGCGTATCTTACGCGCAGGCCAGCTAGCTGGCGGCAGTGGCCGCAGCAGTGATATCGAGTGCAGCGACGAGGTCCTTGCTGTGCTGATGCTCCGCGTGGGCCAGGAAATCGTTGAGCGGTCTGTGCTCGACGAGCTCGCCCTCATAGAACACTGCCACATCGTCGCTGGCATAGCGGATCACGTCCATGTCATGGGAGATGACCACAAGACTCAGCCCCATTCTGTCCCGCAGTTCCAGCAGCAGATCCAGAATGTGGCGTTGGGCTACCGAGTCCAAGGCAGAGGTTGATTCATCGCAGATCAATACCTGGGGATTCGTGAGCAGCGCGCGGGCGATAGCCAGGCGCTGCAGCTGGCCGCCCGAGCACTGTCCCGGCCGGCGCTCCAGCAATTCTTCGGGCAAGCCCACCTGGGTCATGGCCTGTGTCATGCGCTCCCTGGCCTGCTCGACGGGCAGCCGGTGCACCGCTGCACTCATGCTGGTGCGGATGGCGAGCCGGGGGTCAAAGGACGAATAGGGTTCCTGGGCAATCACCTGCACGCGTGTGGCCACGTCACCGTTGTGCTTGGTGATGATGTGACCGGTGGTTGGCTGTTCCAGCCCAGCCAGCAGCCGGGCAAAGGTGCTCTTGCCAGAACCAGAACGGCCCACAACACCTAGCACCTGGCCACCGTGCAGGCACAAGCTGGTCGGCTTCAGCGCGGCTTGGCCCCTGGCCCGGCGGGTATAGTTCTTGCTCGCCTCCACCGCTTCCAGGAGGCATCCGGAACTTCTAGTGCGTGGTTCACGCAGTGCTGGAAGCGCCGCGTCAACCAGCTCGCGGGTTTTGGCGTGGCGATCCTTGGAGAAAATCTGCGCAGTGGGGCATTGGTCCACGATCTGCCCATCACTGACCACCACCACGCGATCGGCAATGTGCTGGATGCTGGCGATGTCATGGGTAATGAACAAGACGCCTACCCCGCGTTCTTGCTGCTTGCGGCGCAAGAGCTGTAAGACCTCGGCCTTGAGAATCGAGTCCAGGGAAGAGGTCGGTTCATCAGCCAGGATGAATTCGGGGTCAGCGGCCAAGGCGATGGCCAGCATGGCCCGCTGGGCCATGCCTCCTGACAGCTGATCCGGACGCTTGCCGGCAATCTGCGCGGCAGGGAAGAGACCCACTTCTTCGAGCAACGCGAGAACCTGGTGTTCATGCTGGCGTGCCTTGCCCCAGCCGTGGGCGCCCATGGCTTCGAGCAGATGGGCGCGGATGGTCATGCGCTGGTTCATGACCCGTTTGGGCTGCTGGAAGAGCATGCTGATGCGCCGTCCGCGAACCTGGTCCATGGCCTTGTCGCCGAGTTGATCCAGGCGCTGGCCATCGAGCAGGACCTGGCCCTCGGCCTGCAGCTGTTCCGGCAACAGGCCCATGATCGCTTTGGTCAGCAGCGTCTTGCCTGAGCCGGAACGGCCAACTACCGCCACCAATTCGCCAGAACGCAGTGTGCCACGGGCCTTGGACAGCAAAAGCTTCTGCCCGGAACTGACGGACAGATCAATGAATTCAAGTTCTTTAGCCATGGATTTCCGCCTTGGGCTCGCTATCCAGAACGTCGTCTCCACCCAATACATGGGTGATGCGGTTGCCCAACAGTGTCACGCAGAAGCTGACCAGGAAGATGGCAGCTCCCGGGGCAATAAGGCCCCACGGGGAACGGATGGCATGGGGCTGGGCCTCGGCCAGCATGGATCCCCAGTCGGACTGCGGTGGCTGGACGCCGATGCCGAGGTAGGACAGCGAGCCGAGCAAGACCAGCAGCAATCCAAAACGCAGGGCAGCCTGGGCCAGTACCGGACCGGCCACAAAGGGCAGGACATGATGGCGCAAGATGAACCAGCGCGAAGCCCCGACGTGCTTGGACGCTTCCACGTGGTGGGTGGAAAGGACCTGGGCCGCCATGGACCGCACCAAGCGTGCGGTGGGTGTCCACGCGACCACGCCCACCGAGAGCACCATGGTGAAGAAGCCGGGGCCCATGACCGCGATGATCAGCAGGGCAATGACAATTTCGGGCAAGGCCAACAGCAAGTCGTTGACGCGCAAGAAAATCTCGTCCAGCCATCCGCCGCGCAACGCGCTGAGCAAGCCCAAGATGGTGCCAACCAGCAGCGAGAACAACGTGGTGATCAGCGCGACGGACAGCGAGAACTGTCCGCCGTGCAGCACGCGGCTCAGGGTGTCGCGGCCCAAGGCATCGGTGCCCAGCAGGTGGACCAGGTTGGGACCTTGCAAACGGTCCGCAAGGGACTGCGCGTCAGGATCATAGGGAGAAATCAAGGGGGCCGCAATGGTCACGATGACCACGGCCAGCAAGATGAACGCAGGAGCGGAGAGAAGAATCCTTGAAGCGGTTTTCTTAGCCATGTCGAACTCCGATTCTCACGTTGGGGTCACTGAGCTTGTGGATCAGGTCAATGATTCCGGTGACCAGCACCGCGCAGGTCACCACAACCACCACGCCGCCTTGGGCGACAGGGATATCCGCGTCGGTAATGGCATCAAAAATCAGCCGGCCCATGCCGGGGATGGCAAAGATGACCTCGACAATGACGGAGCCGCCCAGCAGCCCGGCAAACCACACACCCACCATGGTCCACAACGGCAGCAAGCCGTGGGGAACGACGTGGCGAGCCAACGCCTGGGTGCGGCTCAAGCCGCGGGCGCGCGCTGCGAGCACGTGCTCGGAGTCCAAGGCCTGGCGCACACCGGAGCGCACTGCAACGGTGAAAAAGCTGATGGGGCGCAAGGCTAAAATGAAGACCGGGAGCACCAAGGAGGCGGGGGAGTCGTAGCCGGCCGAGGGCAGCAAGGCCCAGCGCACGGCAAAGAGCAGAACCAGCAATGGGGCCAACGCGTATTCGGGAATGGCGATGAGCGCATGGGTGATCGAGGTGATCAGCTTGTCGGGCCACTGCCCGGCGCGGGTGGCTGAAATAACGCCCAAAAGAATCGATACGAGGATGGCTGCCAGCAAGGCGCCGCCCGCCAGTGACAGGGTGACGCCGATGGCCGGCAATACCTGGTCTGCTACCGGGGTGCCGCTGATATGGGACAGGCCCATGTCGCCGGTGAAGAACCGACCCAGCCAACGTCCGAACTGCACCAGCATCGGGTCGTGGAGGCCAAACTGCTCAGCGTAGGCCTGGACCGTCGCCTCATCAGCTTCGCCAAAATCCATTCTTGCGCGCAGCAAGGACCGCACGGGATCCCCGGGGGAGACAAAGGGGACAAGGAAGACCGCGAAGGAGGAAAGCAGAACTGCTGCGCCGAGTCCAACGACCCGGCGCAGCACGGTGGCTAGTGGTGACACGTTATTTGGTTTTCGCCAGGTCCTTGGTCATCACATAACGGGTCAGCGGGTCCTGGACATAGCCCTGGACCTTGGAGCCTACGCCGTCGATGGCCTGCTCATTGACCAGCCAGACGTTCACGGCATCCTTGGCAAGAATGTCTCCGGCCTGGCGGTAGAGATCATTGCGCTTGGCCTGGTCCTTCTCAACCTGCGCCTGGCCCACCAGCTTGTCGTAGTCCTTGTTGCAGTAGTGGCTCAGGTTGTATCCACCCTCGCAGGTGTAGTCGGCCTGCAGGAAGCCGATGGGATCAGCGATATCGATCATGCGGTTGCGCTGGCTGAGGATCATGTCGTACTTGCCGGCCAGCACATCTGGCTCCACCGCGCCGTAGGACTTGGTGACGACGTTGGCCTTCAAGCCGATCTGCTTGAACTGCTCCTGGATGATGGCACCCACGCCAGCGAATTCGGCGCGCTCGGTGATTGCGATGATGTCCAGCGGCTTGTCCTGCTTGTAGCCGGAGGCTTCCACCAGCTTCTTGGCTTCCTCGATATTCACCTGGGGGACGGCCAGATCCGGGTTGGCCCAAGGCTCGCTTGGCGCAAAGGGACCGGTGGCAGGCTGGGCGGCGCCTTCATAGATGCTGGCGGCCATGGCTGGCAGATCCAAAGCCATGGTGGCTGCCTTGCGCAGGTCCACGTTGTCGAAAGGAGCGCGCGAGTTGTTCAGGTACAGGGTCGAGGTGCGAGGGGAGTCGGCCTTGAGCACGCTGATTTTGTCATCGGCTTCCAGCGTGGCCAGGCTGGTGGCCGGGATGGACATGGAAATGTCCGCCTCGCCGGTCTGCACCTGGGTGGCACGGGTGGCGCCTTCGGTGATGTAGCGGATTTCGCCGCCAGCCAGTTTCACCTCTCCGTCCCAGTAATTCTCATTGCGGTCCAAGGTCAGGGACTGCCCGGCTTTTTCCGAGACCGGGGCAAAGGGCCCGGTGCAGTGGTTCATCGGGTCAATGCCCTTATCGGTGTATGCGGCAGGGGAGAGCACGCCAGCGTTCACGCTAGCCATCCGGTAAGGGAGCAGCGGATCAGCGGCTGGGGTGGTGATGCGCACGGTGTCACCATCAACGGCCTCGACCTTCTTGACGGTCTTCGGGTTTACTGCACGTGCCGGTGCCGTGGCTTCAAGGACGTGATTCAGCGACGCGGCCACCGCTTTGGCATCAAATGCGGTGCCATCCTGGAACTTCACGTTCTTGCGCAGCTCGAAGTCCCACACGGTATCCGAGGTCTGTTTCCATGAAGTGGCGAGCATCGGCTCGACCTTCTTCTCGGTTTGGTCATACTTTGTCAGGGTTTCCAGGCAACCGGCGATAGAGAGCACATAGGCATCATCGCTTTCCAGGGCCCAGTTGGACACCGGGGCGCGGAAATTTGCTACGACTACCCGGGCCTCCGAGTCTGCTGCTGCGTCCGGGGCGGGGGTAGCGGTGGAGCTGCAAGATGTCAGTACGAGGGCAAGGGCCGCAAATCCTGCGGCTGCGCTCAGTCGTCCAAGGTTCATGGAAATCCTTCGGCAATACGTGATGAATTGGCATCTAATGTATTAGGGCCTTGGTAAGCGTATCCTAATTTGAGTCATTTCCCGGAGGCCATGAACCAGGCGAGATGGGATGGAGCGCCAAGGGAAATTTCGTTTTTTCACTTACGCATGCTGAGTAGTGGAAAGTTGATGTCAATTGTGGAAGTTCTGAAGGCACTTTGCGTTTTGTGTCGCACTTCATGCGATATGGGTGCGCAACAAGCGGTCGCGGACCACTCGGGAACCAATCCATGAGGCCAACAGCAATGGAATGACCAGGACCAGCCACGGCACGAAGGTCGGTACCGATGAATCCTGGGATTGGGACAGCAACCAGCCGAACAGCAGATTCCCCAGGAGCACGGCCAGGCCGCCGCAACTGGAGAGCAAGCCGAAATAGGAGCCGGTGGCATTGCCGGCGGCGAATTTTGGGACAAGTCCCAGCGCCGTGGGATGCACGCTCAGATGGCCCAGAATCATCAACGTGACCGCGCAGAGAATCCGCAGAGGGGACGCTTCGTTGCCGAATGCCGATGGGGGAATGAAAGCGAGCACAAAGAATCCTGAGGCGCTGAGGAGATAGCCCGCACGCAGTGTCGAGGCTGCGCCGATTCGCCCGGCAAGCCAGGAAACGGGCAGCTGCAGGCCCAGCGTCAGGATGGAGATCCAGGCGAAAATGAGCCCCAGCCATTGGGTCGGCATATCGTGGCGCTGCAACTCCAGGGGGATGGCCAGATACAGCTGGTTATAGGCCAGCAGGTCCGAGGCATGCAGTGCGCAGAATGCCACGAACCCTCGGTCCTTCAGGCACCGGCGCAGGCCGCCGCGCGGCGTGGTGCGCTGTGTGCGGGAGCTGGCTGCTGTTGGCGTGGCGCTCGCCGGCACGGGCTGGCGCAAGGTGATGGCCAGGAAGATCCCGATGGCCACAAAGAAGACGGCGCCGAACCCAGCCACGGTGGAAAAGCCCCAGTTCCACAGGGCCGAACCCACCAATGGCCCGGTGACGGCGCCGATTTCTCCGGTGATGCTCAGCCATGCAAACAAGGTGGCCCGGCGAACCTGCTGGTGCTGTTCTTGATCCCGGGCGGTTTGTGCCGCGGCCACCAGGATGTTCAGCCCCGGGGAGAACAATGCCCCGCCGAATCCGGTGAGCAGCGTGCCGAGGATGAACAGCCAGAGAACGGGCGTGCTGGCCCACAGCGAGGCGGCCAGGATGAGGAAACCGGCCGCGCGCACGGCGCAGCCGATCAGGATCATGCTGCGGGCGCCATAGCGGTCGGCCAGGGTGCCGCCAGCCAGGAACAGGCCCTGCTGGGCAAAGGTCCGGATGCCCAGGATCAGACCCACCGCTGAGGAAGCAAGCAGGAAGTCCTGGGCGAGGACCAGAGCCAGGAATGGCACCACGGCGTAGAAGCCGATGTTGAACAGCGTCTGGGTTCCCAGCAAAACCGGGATGCTGGAACGCGGTGGCGTGACGGGCGCGGGCTGCGGAAATCTCATGGCCTGAAGGGAACGATCTGTCGAGAGGAACGCCCCGGGACGGTTCCCGCGGGTGCGGAAAGGGGCAAGGCCACCATTTTAGCCAACGGCCGGACGCATTCACGAAGGGTGCCGGCTGCCGCCCGCAGATCAGCGGCGCGGTGCCTGCCTGGGCGGTCCGAGGAAACGGACGGCGTTCTCCAGCACTTGTTCGGTGGATTCGAGCTCGCATTCCCAGATGGTCAGCGTCTGCCAGCCCAGCGCGGCCAGATCGCGGCGGGTGCGCGCATCCCTGGCCTGATTCTCATCCAGCTTGGGATTCCAATACCCGGTATTGGAGGAGGGGCGCCGGCGTCCCACCGGGCAATCGTGCGAGTGCCAGAAGCAGCCATCCACAAAAACAGCCTTGCGCTTGGCGGTGAAGACCAGGTCGGGCGAGCCGGGCAGCTTGCCTCCGCGAAGGCGGATCTCCGGGTAGTCCTGGCGCAAGGACTCCTCCAGGCTGGCTGGCAGCGCGCCGTGCAGCCGGTAGCGGTATCCAGCGGCATGCAGCAGGCGGCGCAGGACCAGTTCCGGCGTGGTGTTCTTGCCCCGGATCCGCGACATGAGCTGCGAACGCCGTTGCGCCGATATGGTGTCCATGCTCCATGGTGCCGCTGTTCAGGGCAGGGACTCAAGCCTCGCCCACGGGATGTGCCGGGGAGCCCCGGATGCCATGGCGCTGATCTCCGGGGTGCCGGTCAGCTTATCGGCAACAACGAGGAGCATGTGGGGATCACCGTGGCCCAGCGCTGCTAGCCGTTGGCATTGATCACCGGGGTGGCGACGGCGCCAGGGCGGCGTTCGGTGGCCAGCACGCACAGGATGATGCCGGCGGCCACGGCGGCGACCGGAAGCACCGACGGCAGGAAGGTGCCGGCGAGGATGACCGCGACCCCGGCCAGGAACAGGGCGTTGCGGGCCGTCGGGAGATCACCGCGGAGGATGAGCAGCCAGATGCCCAGCGCGAAGAGCGCCACCGGAACGGAGAGCGTTCCGGCGGTGGCGATGGCCGGCAGCTCGGAGTGCCCGGCGGCCTGGTCGATGGCTACCTCCACGCCCGCGGAGAAGGCTCCCGCCGCCGCGAAGATCACGTAATGGGAATATCCGTAGGCCAGCGAGGAACGCAGGGTGGTGATCAAGTGATGGTGCCCGCGGGAGAAGTAGATCCACCACATGCCCGCGGCGGTGATCAACGCACAGGCCGCGATGAACATCAGCGCCCCGAGGTTCTCGATGGTATGCAGGCTTTCCACCACAGCATTGGCCGAGGCCAGGATCGATTCACCGAGCAGGATGAGGGTGAATAGGCCATAGCGCTCGGTGATGTGGTGTGGGTTCGCTGGGGTGCGGCGGTGGGATTCGGCCCATGCCGGCACCGAGATTTCCGCGGCCACCAGCACGAAGAAGCCGATGAATCCGGCGGTCTCGGGCAGCACGAGCCGGGCGAACCATGCCACCTGCACCACCGTGATGCCCGCCGCGTAGCGCAGCGCCGTGGCGCGCAGCTCGGAGTTGCCCATCGCCACGCGGAGCCACTGGGTCACCAGCGCCAGACGCATGATCGCATAGCCGATGGTGATCGCTGTGAAGTCGTGCTCTTCCATGGCCGCGGCCGCTCCGGAGGCCAGCACCAGGACCCCGGCCATCTGGATGAAGGCCAGGATCCGGTAGAGCCAGTCGTCGGTGTCGAAGGAGGTGCCGAACCAGCTGAAGTTCATCCAGCACCACCAGATGGCGAAGAAGACCATCAGATAGCCTAGGACTCCGGCACCCAGGTGGTTTTCCGCCGCCATATGATGCAGCTGCACCGAGGCGAAGGACACGGCGACCACGAAGACCAGGTCGAAGAACAGTTCCAGCGGGCTGGCGGCGCGGTGGGGCTCTTTCGGGTCACGGGGCAGCATGGGCGGCAGGAAACGCGGGGGTGTGGGGTTCACGATGTCGTCTTTCCAATTCGGGCGGCGGGTGATGCGTGGCGGGAACCATTACGGGCGTTGGCTAGCCTTCCCGGATTCTCATGCTGGCCAGCTTGCTTCCCGCGAGATCAAAGGTGAACTTCGAGTGGCCATTGGCGTAGTTCGATGTCCATTCCCCGATCACGGTGACCTGTCCATCTTGCTCAATGGTCCGCTCGATGTCCAGCGTGCCGCGGGCGCCGATGAACTCCTTGTCGCTCCATGCCTTGATTTCCTCTCGTCCGGTGAATTTCCGGCCCCAGTCATCCACCCACCCATCCTCGGTGAATGCATCGAGGAAACCGTGCTCGTCATGGGCGTTGACAGCCTTCCAGAAGGAGGCCAGCGGTTCGGGAATGCTCTGCGGTTCCATGGTTTACTCCTATCGGTCAGCGGGTGGTGTAGCCGCCATTGGCGAAAATCGTCTGGCCGGTGATCCACCAGCCGTCGGTGGCAAGGAATGACACGATCGGGGCGATGTCCTGGATCTGCGTCAGCTGTCCGCCCATCGCCTGGGACTTGTGGAACTCGACGCGCTCGGCGGTTTCCTGCCCGTAGAAGAACGGGGTGTCCATAGGGCCGGGGGCAATGGCGGTCACCGAGATTCCCCGACCCGCGAATTCCTTGGCCGCTGCCCGGGTGAAGTGCTCCACGGGGCTCTTGCCGCCGGCATAGGTGGAGTAGCCGTCCGTGAACGCGGCCAGCAAGGAGGTCACGATGGTGATGATCTTGCCGCCCTCGGCAAGATGGAGGCCAGCGGACTTGATGAAGAAGTAGGCGGCTTTGCTGTTCACATCGAACATCGAGTCGTACTCTTCCTCCGAGGTCTCGATGATGGGCTTGCGCAGCACCTTGCCGACGGTATTAACAGCCACGTCGATGGTTCCCAGAGCGGCTTCGGCCTCGACGAAGAGACGTTCGACGGCTGCCGGGTCGGTGAGGTCGCCACTGAGGATCACCCCCTCGCTGCCGGCCGCGCGGATCGCGGCCAGGGTTTCTTCAGCCTGCGCGCGCGTGGATTCCGAGTTGTAGTGGATGGCGACGTTGGCTCCGGCTTCGGCCGCTTGCCGGCTGATCAGCCCGCCGAGATTCTTGGCTCCCGCCGCCACGAGAACATTCTTGCCTTCGAGGGTGTGCTTGCCCAATGTCTTCTCCTTCTCGCTATTCCACCAATACACGTCTGTATATCAGTGATATGAGATACTATAACAGTATGACAGGAGATGGTCGAGGGGATACACGGACCCGCATTCTGGACGCCGCGGCCCAGATGATTGCCAACGGACCGGGCGAGGAGATTTCGCTGCGTGCGGTCTGTGCCGAGGTCGGCGTGAAGATGCCTACCCTGTACCACTTCTTCGGCAATAAGCAGGGCCTGCTGGAGGCGGTCATGGATCGCGGTTTCGACCTCTACCTGGCGGAAAAAGAGGCCCATGAAAGCAGCGGCGATCCGATCCAGGATCTCCGCGATGGCTGGGACGCCCACGTGGCGTTCGGGGTCGCGAACCCGGGTTTCTATACCCTCATGTACGGCAAGGTGGTCCCGGGATATTCGCCCGCAGCGCAATCGCGGCCCAGTCAGATCCTGCGTGGCCTCACGGAAAGGGCCGCGGCCCAGGGCCGCCTCGTCGTCTCCGCCGAGCAAGCGGCGGCGCATATTCTCGTCACCAACATCGGGGTCACGCTGCGCATGATCATCCTGGCGGAGGAAGACTGGGAGCTGTCTCGCTCGGTCCGGGAAGGTGCCATCGCGGCCATTACGGGCACGGGAACTGACAGTTCGCCGCGTTCGATCATGCATCTCGCTCTGGAATATGCCAATGCCCGGCCTGATGTGCTCGGGCAGGAAGAAACCGCCATGCTCTCGGCGTGGCTTCGCCGGCTCTCCGATTCCCAGTAGCAGCCGGCCTGCAGCATTCCGGGCCGCACCCGATAATCCGGGTAGGTTGGAGACGACCGGGCGGCCCGCCCATAAGGAGCTGGATGGCGTTCATGGGCGGACCGTGCTAAGGCGCCGATGAGAGCTGAGGGGGCGCTGCCTCCTCAGCTGGATTCTTCAACGCCTTCCAGCGCCATCTGAGATGGCTGGTGCTTGAATCCCTTGGTGGTGAGCGCCAAAATAACCGCTCCGATCACCAGCCAGATGGATCCAATGACCACGGCGTGAACATCAAGCTGGGTGAGCAGGAACCCGATGACCAAGACGCCAATGGCGGGGCACAGGACATAGAGCAGCGTGTTGAGCTTGTTGCCGGCACGGCGCTGCCGATCCCAGTAAACGATGACCGAAACGTTGACCATGATGAAGGCGATAAAGGCACCGAAGTTGATGAATGAGGTCGAGGTGGCCACATCCATGAACATCGCAATCAGGCCAACCACGGCGATGGCCAGGATGGAAAAGACCGGGGTGCTGAACCGTTCGTTGAGCTTGCCAAAGATCTTCCGTGGAAGAACTCCGTCGCGACCCATCGCGTAGAGCAGCCGGCTGCCGGCTGCCTGGGCTGCAATGCCCGAGGTGAACTGGGCGATGACCAGGGCGGCCAGGAAGATCGCGCCGAAGAGGTTGCCGCCGATATGCTGTGCGATCTCAAATCCGGCAGCGTCAGAGTTTTCAAAGACTCCGCCCGGGTTCACCAGCTGCACCGTGTAGGCCACGACAACAAAGATGCCGCCGCCAATCAGCGCAATCAGCATGATCGCCTTGGGCACGGTGCGGCGGGGCTCCACGGTTTCTTCGGTCAGCGTGGTGACCGCATCAAAACCGAGGAAGGAATACGCGGCGATGGCAGCTCCGGCTGCGATCCCGGCGGGGGTCGCGCCGATCCCGGTGAAAGGCGTAGCGCTCACCAAGGCGCCTGCGCCGTGGTCACCGGAAACGCTGGCTATGGAGAGAATTACGAAGAACACGATGACCAGGATCTGGAATGACATCAACACCAGATTCACCCGGTCGGCCACCTTGATGCCGATGATGTTCAAGATCGTGGTCAGCACGATGAACCCGAGAATCCACGCCGGCATGGGCACCGCCGGGAATTGGGCCTGCAGGTAGGATCCGCCGATCAGCCAGATGACCATGGGCAGGAACAGGTAGTCGAGCATGGTGGCCCAGCCGACCAGGAATCCGACCCGTCCATCGATGGTTTTGCGCACGTAGGTATAGGCGGAGCCAGCTACCGGGTAGGCGGCAGCCATCCGGCCATAGCTGTTCGCGGTGAAGAGCATGGCCAGCAAGGCGATCAGGTAGGCGCTGGCGCTGGCGCCACCGGTTTCAGAAGCAATGACCCCGAAAATGCCCAGGACAATCAAGGGAGTCAGGTAGGCCAATCCGAAAATAACCAAGGACGGCAATTTCAGGGTGCGAGTGAGTGCAGGGGTGGAAGACATGGAAAACTCCGTCGTTTTCTAAGAGCGATGTTGAGGTTGCTGCGGGGTCCAGCGTGCTGGATCAAGTTCGCCGTTGTAGAGCGGAA
>Ga0308158_10000831_pt1 | contig 40380 bp, 37 predicted proteins | sample PhyBR2_FD_201038 | JGI IMG/M metagenome (GOLD analysis project Ga0308158, IMG submission 201038) | Phyllosphere microbial communities from UC Gill Tract Community Farm, Albany, California, United States - DLSLB.R2 | ecosystem: Host-associated > Plants > Phyllosphere > Unclassified | place: USA... | reverse complement strand
AAAACTTAATCTTCAAACCCACAACCTAACTACTCAAGCCAAGTTACTGTTTTTCAACAAGTTTCTATCTACATCACCGCCGATGGATGTGCATTCTACACCATCCCCATTCCTTTACAACCCCTTTCGCCTTTCTTTTTTTTCAAGCGAACAGTTTTTGTTCGAAATTATGATTTTCGGTTTATTTTTAATCTTTTTTTAGTATACAAGGCTGAATTTCAGTGTTTTTAAGCTCTAATAATGCACTTTGATCTTTTTCTTGCCAGTGTAACGGCCGCATATCGATGTATTCGATATACCCAGCTTCGCCCTTGTAATGTTGATTGTTATAAATCGCATTGAATTGAAAGCTTCCGGCATAACCTGCTGCCAAACCGAATTTAAAATCGCCTCGACTCTTTCCTTTGACCTCTAATAACAAACAGTCTTTCACATATACCTGCCATAAGAACTCACGCGGCAAATACATTTCTTTAAAATTGGGGGTCGTCACTTTTGGATAGACGCGCTGTATCTGAAAAAATACATTGTCTTTGTAGCTTTCTACACGGCCATCCAAATTCCGTAAATCGGCGCGTGAATAAATAATCTGGTTCCATTGATTGCGTACTTGAGTCAAAAGTACCTGTAACTGATCAGTCAAATTTAAAACATGATGAGTAAAGAAACAAACGGGCATATAAGGCAAATGCGCAGAGCGTGCATATTCAAAACTCCCCATGCCCTGCACTTCATAGCAGTGATTTTCAAACATCACGCGCCCTTGACACCAGCACAAAAGCGACCAGTGTTCAAACACGCCCCACTTTAAAGGAGTGTAGTGTGACAGTACATTAACAGTATGTACTTTCAAATCTACACTTAAAGCAGAGTCGGTTCGTTTAAAGTGAAAATCTGGAAAATAGCCTTGAATAACGTCTTGCTGATCAAAATTAAATGCGTCAGATCTGAAATGACATTGTTCTGAAATGGAATAGGATTTGAGTTGGCCTGCCAGATGCGGACTCGAACTGACAAAAACCGATGCGGTATCTAACGCTTTGTGTTTGAGAATATTTTTATTGTATAAAATCGGAATTTTCGCCTGACCGATCAGGCTCATGAAATTGATGTAGTGTAGCGGTGCGGGTAAGCCCGGCAAAATCAGACCCTGATAAATCAACTTAAAACGCCCTTTGGGCGGATGATATGCCAAGGTCCGTTGTCGGGAGTGAGGACTCAGTTGCATCGATGGATTAAATGGTGTCATCAACATCTGCATACTCAACCTCACTTCGAATTTATGTCTTGGTGACTGAAGCCTGTTTTCGAGCAAATAAAGTGGTCACAAAACCAGATAATGCATAAACCAGTGATACCACTAAAATACCCATAGGAATATTATACGTGATTGCTGCAAAAATTAGCACCACTGGCAACATCACGGCAAATGGAACGCGTTTACGATCCATCTCTTTAAACGAATAATATTTAATATTCGAGATCATGAGCAAGGCCACAACCACCATATATACCGCATATCCGATTTGAACGGCGATATCTCGCACATCAAAGATAAACGGATAATCACGACTAACCCAAACTAATGAAATCACAAGAATAGCCGCTAGAGGACTGGCAATACCAATAAAATAACGTTTATCGACCACACCAATTTGAACGTTGAAGCGTGCCAGACGAAATGCGGCACATGCTGTATAAATAAAACAACAGGCCAGCCCGATTCGACCCAAATCATGCAGACTCCAACTGTACATCAGCATTGCTGGTGCAACACCAAAAGCCAGTAAGTCGGATAAAGAATCGTATTGTTCACCAAAAGCACTTTGCGCACCAATCGCACGCGCCACTCGTCCGTCTAGACCATCGAGCAATGCTGCCAGAAAAATGGCATACACTGCGTGAACGAAATCGCCATTAAAACTTGCAATGATCGAATAAAACCCCGACAGCAATGCTGCCGTGGTAATCAAATTGGGCCAGAGATAAATGCCACGGCGTTTAACTTTCTGACCTTCATTGGTGTGCTCTTCTTCGACCACTTCAAAAGTGATGCCGTCAAATCCATGCTCGTCTGACTTGGAGTCATTTTCAAGTTTTGGTGTATTTGTCATTGTTATGTATTCCCAAGAATCCTCTCGCTTAGATGCCGCGTATTATTCGCCAACCAACCAGCGCACTGCCGCGTGTCCACCTGTCTCTTGCATACGCAAATGTGGAAATAACCACTGTAATGCTTGATCCGCTTGCTCTGAGAACTGCCAAGGTGGGTTGATCACCAATAATCCACATCCATTTAAACCGACCGGTGTATCGTCAGGCCATACGCAAATTTCGCAAATCAATTGACGACGAATGCCGGTTTTCATCATTTTCTTTTCAAAACGATCAATCATGGCGCGGTCTTTGATTGGATACCATACCGCAAAAACGCCTGTCGGCCATTTTTTGTAGGCTTCACACAACAGCTCGACCAATTGCGGAAAGTCTTTACGCTCTAGCTCGTAAGGTGGATCGATCATCACCAAGCCACGTTTTTCTTTGGGTGGAATCACCGCAAGCAAGCCTTCGTAAGCGTCGCGCTCATGTAAGCCAGCACGCTTGTCACGAATGTTGTCACGTAACTGCTGAAAAACATCACGCTGCATTTCAAATACAGTGGCTTTATCAGTCTCGCGCATACCTTGAAGTGCAAACCAAGGCGAACCCGGATATGTTCCCCGCCCTTCTTCAGCGCGAAGTGCTTCAACGAGTTTTAGATACTGCTGAACGCCTTCAGGTGCTTGACGCTTTTCCATGTCGCCCAATTGAACCAGACGATGAATACCGGTTAGAAACTCACCCGACTTCTGCGCAGGTGCAAGTGACAAGTCGTATTTTCCCGCCCCACCATGCGTATCGATATATCGATATGGCTTATCTTTGGCATTTAATTTTGTCAAAAGTTGTAGCAGGAGCACATGCTTCATTACATCCGCAAAGTTGCCCGCATGAAAATGGTGACGATAATTCATCTTTCAAATAATTCCTCAAATCAGCGGCTATATTAGCATGAAAAAACTTACTTACGTGTCGATCGGATGTTTTAGAATACTTCAGAGTATTGATTTTTAGTTTTGAGAATGTATGCAACCCGAGTATTCAAATTGTGAATTTGACCTGGATCGTGTGCTCGATGATCTTAATTTTAAAGGCTTTAGCCTGATCGATCAGTTGCATCCATTGAGCTTGATGCAAAAACTAACCAACGAATGCACTCAGCATTTGAGTGCGTTTCGTGAAGCACAGATTCAAAATGGCGTGGTGAGCCAGATTCGTAGTGATCATATTTTATGGATTGATGATCAGCTTCCTATCGCACAACAACACATCGATGTATTACACGCTTTAGGACAAGAGATTAATCGCGCTTTTTATACTGGAATACAAAATATTGAAGCGCACTACGCACGCTACAATGCTGGTGAATTTTATGCGCTGCACCGAGACAACCCGCAGCAAAAAAATCATCGCGTGATTTCAAGCGTCTATTATTTACATCAAACATGGCAAGACAGTTGGGGTGGACAACTTCGTCTTGAAGATAAAAATGGTGAGTGGCATATCATTCAGCCACGACCTAATCGCTTAGTAATCTTTCAAAGTGACTTGTTGCATGAGGTGTTAATGTCTCATCAGCAGCGATTATCCATTACCGCTTGGCTGCGAAGTGCAAGTAGCGCTTGGTCAAGCTGAAGTCATATCGATCACCAATATTACCTTGGGTCTTTTAAACGATAAATCTACCCTCATTAATGTCATAAGAATCTCGAGGATCAATATATGTCTGATACAAGCAAAATGATTGTAGAACGAATTGGAGAAACGGATCAGCGTTATCTTGACGGCAACTCTCCTGAGCTTGCATTGGAGCGAGGTGATCTGCGACTACAACTGGTCACTTTAAGTCATAATCGCCAAGAGCGACTGCATTTTTTACACGAAGCGATTGCCATTTTAGAGCAGTCACGCGTGGAGTTTGAGGAAATGCCGATGTCGATGTATATCGACCTGTCATTGCAACTGGCAAAAGCCTATATGGTTTATTTTGAATTAAGCCAAGACAACAAATTTGCGCTCATTACCCAGCAAATTTTAAAGCCGCTCGCACATTTAAATCATGGTGACGTGTATTTCTTTTTGGCTTATGCGTCTATAGTCAAAAAAGAGCTGGCCTTCACACGCCACTGGCTCGACAAATACATAAAGAGTGAACAGCTGGATCTTGAATTGCTGCAACAGCATAGTGCATTTAATTCAGTACGTTCGCTTGATTGGTTCAAAGCTTTGATACATTCAAAAACTCACTAATCAATTTCCAGCTTCGAGCTAAGACTATAACTTAAGATGAATGCGCCTCAACATGCAATTGTTGATTGAGCTCATCGACCACAATGGCCCATTCATCATCTTTTTCCCAGTGACTCTCTAGAAACTGGCGTTGTCCAGCCGACCAGAATTCGGCCTCATGAAGTTTAGTTTCAGCAGCAATCTGGTGAGTTTGGATAAATTGCTCGATAGCCTCCGGGGTTGCTTCCAAGCCCAATTGTTCAAACAGTAGTTCTAATGTAGGTTGTGACTCAAACATGCTGACATCCTCTTTTAAATCATATTGTTATATATTCAATATAAACAATAAGATTTGAGTTTTCCGTTTGAGCGATGTGTGTTCTTGTGAGTGTTTGTATGAGCATAAAAAAAGCACTTCATAAGAAGTGCTTTTTTTATGCGAGGGTGAATTATTTCACCATGTCTGCAATTGCAGCACGCTCTTCTTCAAGTTCATTCAACGTGAAGTTGATGCGTTCACGACTGAACTCATCGATTTCAAGACCTTGAACAATTTTGTATTCGCCATTTTCACACGTCACAGGGAAACCAAACATTACGCCTTCTGGAATACCGTATGAACCGTCAGATGGAATACCCATCGTCACCCATTTGCCGTTTGTACCCAACGCCCAATCACGCATGTGATCGATCGCTGCGTTTGCAGCAGATGCAGCAGATGATAAACCACGTGCTTCGATGATCGCAGCGCCACGTTTACCTACTGTTGGAAGGAACACGTCTTTGTTCCAAGCCGCATCGTTGATCTTGTCTTTTAGGCTTTCACCATTTGCAGTTGCAAAACGATAGTCTGCATACATGGTTGGTGAGTGGTTGCCCCATACTGTCATGTTTTCGATGTCAGATACAGCAACGCCCGCTTTTTGCGCAAGCTGAGTCAAGGCACGGTTGTGGTCAAGACGTAGCATGGCAGTAAAGTTTTTCGCTGGAAGATCTGGAGCAGATTTCATTGCGATGTACGCATTGGTGTTCGCAGGGTTACCTACAACCAATACTTTTACGTCACGGCTAGCAACTTCATTCAGCGCTTGACCTTGACCGATGAAAATCTCACCATTCACTTTAAGAAGGTCAGCACGCTCCATACCTGGACCACGTGGACGTGAACCCACTAACAATGCATAGTCTGCATCTTTAAATGCAACTTTTGGATCATCTGTACCGATCATACCCGCCAATAATGGGAATGCACAGTCGTCAAGTTCCATCATTACGCCTTTTAGCGCTTGTTGAGCTTTCTCAACTGGAATTTCAAGCAATTGCAAAATAACTGGTTGGTCTTTCCCTAACATTTCGCCGCTTGCGATGCGGAATAATAAGCTGTAACCAATTTGACCTGCAGCGCCAGTAACGGCAACGCGAACGGGTTGCTTCATGTAATTATCTCCAATTGAGGATCGTTAAGATGATTAAACAGTTCGTCCATTTAATCTAATAATCATAAACGGCAAAGATTGTACTCCAAACCCACAACAGTTGCATGTAAAAGAGAATGGATTTCAACAAAAGTATGATAGGAAATATGAATAAAATAACAAGGCTTTGGACCAAGGTCTAATAACTACCTTTAATGGTAAATTCTTCTGGGCAACTCGACACCACATGACTGGCACACTGCGTGTAAGCACCGCTGACCTGATAACACACCTGAACCTCGGTCAGAATGGGTTTAGAGCGCGAGCTTTGGCAGGTAAATTTAATGCCACTGGCGGGAAGCGATGGATTAAGTCTTAAAAACTGCTGTCGAATGGTATTTTTCTGCACATCTTTAGTGGTGGGACCAGTCAGCTCAGATGGAATTTTCAAACGATCTGCAAAGTTAACAATCGTTCGGAAATATTGGCTGGCATTCATAGGCACACATCCGCCAACTCCTCGCCAGAGTTGCGTACGAGCGCTCTCGTCTGGCATCAGACGGGCCACTACACTGGTTTGTATCGGAGAGAGCATGGCCGATGAATTGGTTTTACATTCGGTAATATTGCCTGTTTCTGGAATCAGGCCCATCACTGTAAGAGAATAACCTTCGAGACACTTGCGCTGTTTGCGTTTGGATGCATCTATTGAGCAGACTGCGGGTGTCATTTCAATTTGCATGACATAGCCTTGTAATCGACCAGAATCGGCGTGGACCTGTGGTGTAACGATAAGTACATAGACCCATAAACATGCGCCTATCAACCCTGCCAAATATTTGGATACAAAACTTGTTTTTTTCATCGAATCAAAACTTAACGTTATTTCAAGGAAAACCCGATTAAGGTGTACTTCGTACTGGAATAGCACGCATTCGCTGTTGCAAAGATTGCGCACCTTGCCCCAACAGAACACCATAGTGCGATGCATTGGTCATCACATGTTTTACATAGTCACGTGTTTCGGTTAACGGAATACTTTCTGTGTATTGATCTGCTGCAATCGTTTGGGTATCCGGTTGCCAACGTCGTGCCCGATTCGGGCCTGCATTATAGCCTGCCGTCGCTAAAACGGCATTGCCACTGAGCTGATTCTGAATCATGGACAAGTAAAAGGTACCATATCGAATATTGGTATTCATATCGGTTAAGGCCGCCGGATTGTAGGTTTCTCCCATCTGACGCGCAACCAGTTTGGCGGTATCAGGCATGATCTGCATCAAGCCTCCTGCACCAACATGAGAACGCGCAGAAGTCACAAAGCGGCTTTCCTGACGCATTAAACCGTATGCCCACGCCGGATCAATACCTGCATTTTGGCTATGGTTCACCACCGTCACCTGATGCGGCATAATATAACGATAACCATAATTGTGCTTGCTTACTGTACGGTCTGCGGCATAAATCGCACGATCATACCAGCCCATTTCTTGGGCACGCTGTGCAGCTGCAAGCAATAAACCATCGTCGTTACGCAAATAAGCCTGACGAACAGCCCAGTTCCACTCACGATTGACATAATTGTCTGGTGCATTGATACGGCGCAGTGTAAATGCACGATTAAAATGAATATCTCGGCGTAAACGATCGAGGTCGCTGGCGGTGGCTTGCGCATACGGCGGAATATTACTGTAGCGCTCACCCAAACGGTCTTTGGCAAGCAAATTGTGATAGTCATCGCCAGATTGCGCCAGCTTACGATAGATTTGCTGGGCTGTTGCCTTGGCATTTGAATCATTGCGCTGCTCAGAGGCGCGTGCAAGCCAGTATTGCCAGCGATCTTCTTGCTTTTGCGCCACCGACATACTATCAATCGCGCGAATCACACTTTCCCATGCCCCAAAACGAATTGCCTGTCGTGCGTAAATTTCGGCTTCTTCTGGGCTAAACGGGTAACCGTAACTCATGTCAAACAAGGTCAATACATCGCGGTTAAAGTTATTTTTCATCACCGTGGTGCCGCCAATATAGGCGACAGTGCGATAAAGATATTTCTGAACGTCTGCTGGCGTGCCTTCGGCGTTGCGTCGAACCGAAGCCAGCGCACCGTTTAGGTCAGTATCTGCCAAACGGCCTGTTGCATAAATGAGATAAGCATAATCGGCATCGTTGTTTTTAGGTGCCGACCATAAATAGTTCTGTGGTGCCGCCTGAATCTGATTGAGCTGCGCTAAAGATAAATTCACGCCAATGGTCTGTGCAGTACTGAGCGCCAACCCGGACTGACCCGCACGCAACTGCCCCCACAAACGCTGTTTTTTATCCTGAGTGGTCATCAGTGGACTTGAAAGCATCATACGCCCCAAACCGTTACATAAATCTGGCTGGGTATTTGTCGTGAGCCAGACATCTTTGTATTCGGCAAAAACCAGATCATCGCCCGCTTTGGCACGTACTTGTGCCAGCGCACAGCTTTCCGCGCGATCAGGATTGGTCACATACGGCACCACACTTTGCGGACTAACATAGTCGCCAAGTTTGACTTTTTCTTCGACATAATCTGCAGAAAGCTTTTCTGCCATGGCAGACTGTGGATAGCGCTGGGCAAAAGCAACAATATTCGCGGGTGGTTGTAACACCAGATTGGTATTGAGTTTCCAGTACTCGGGGTAGTAACCCAGAACATCATTTTGCATGGACAACTGATACTGCTCTAAGAGTACGGTGTCGCCAGCACTGGCGGCACGGAGCGCATCGTTAAACTGTTCTTCGGCAGCAAAAACGGTAGAGCCTGACAACGTAGCCAAACTTCCGAGCATACTCAAGCGAATCAGCCGGCGATTTAGAAGCGTTGCAAGTAATGATTTGCTGTTTTTATTCCATGCCATAGATGCTTTTTTCCAAACCCCAACATTCGGTATGCAGTGCTAGTGTAATTATTCTTCATGCATCCTACTGTTGTGTTATGTAACCTTCTGATTCACCAAAATTAATCATGATTATATTTTAACTGGAAAATCAATACGCATTGTGCCCGATTTAATTTGCTATCTTTTGTGCAATTACTGCTACAATTGCGGCCTTTCAAAGTGCGTAGTTAAAATACGTGCGTTATCCCGTTTGTTTTAGGAGCCTACATGACGGTTCAAACCTTCATTCCAAATGGTGCCAAAGCTGCCTCAGAAAACACTGTTACCCAGCCAACGCACACCCCTGATGTTTCAATTAAAAAACTGTATATTGAAACTCAAGGGTGTCAGATGAATGAGTATGACAGTCACCGTATGGCAGATCTTCTCGGCGACTCTCACGGTTATGTGTTGACGCAAGATCCCAAAGAAGCCGACATTTTGCTAATGAACACCTGTTCGATTCGTGAAAAAGCGCAGGAAAAAGTATTTAGTGAATTGGGGCGCTGGCGCAAGCTAAAAGATAAAAATCCAGAGCTGATTATTGGCGTGGGTGGCTGCGTAGCCTCTCAAGAAGGCGACAATATTCAAAAACGCGCGCCATATGTCGATATGGTCTTTGGTCCGCAAACCTTGCATCGTTTGCCACAGATGTTAGATCAGTATCAAGATCAGATTGAAAAACCTAAAAAAGACAAAATCAAGCTGGTGGATATTTCCTTTCCAGATATCGAAAAATTCGACTTTTTGCCTGAACCGCGAGTTGAGGGCTTTAAAGCATTTGTTTCGATTATGGAAGGCTGCTCAAAATACTGTTCGTTTTGTGTAGTGCCGTATACGCGTGGCGAAGAAGTGTCGCGCCCACTCGACGACGTTCTGGCTGAAATTGCGGGTCTGGCCGAAAAAGGCGTGCGTGAAATCTCGCTCCTTGGTCAAAATGTAAACGGTTATCGCGGCGAAACATTCGACGGCGGGATCTGCACCTTCCCTGAATTGTTACGACTCGTTTCAGAAATCCCGGGCATAGGTCGCTTGCGCTATACCACATCGCATCCACTTGAGTTTTCAGAAGATCTTATCCAGTGCTACCGTGATTTACCGCAAATGGTCTCGCACCTGCATTTACCTGTTCAAAGTGGTTCAAATGCAGTATTACAAGCCATGAAACGCAACCACACCATTGATGTGTATATCGAGAAAATTGCCAAGCTACGTGCTGTTCGCCCCGATATGCATCTCTCTAGTGATTTTATCATTGGCTTTCCGGGTGAAACCGATGAGCACTTCGAAGAAACTTATCAGTTTATCAAAGACTTGGATTTTGATCATTCGTATAGTTTTGTTTACTCAAAACGCCCGGGAACACCGGCTGCCGAGCTTGAAGATACGACCTCTGAAGATGTGAAAAAAGAGCGATTGGCCAAGGTGCAACACTGGATCAAACAATCGAGTATCCGTAAGACCGATGCCATGAAAGGCACGATACAGCGGGTTTTAATTGAAAAAGTATCTGATAAAGATCCGAATCTTTTACTCGGCACAGCGGACAATACCCGTATGGTCACTTTTATTGGTGATGCAGCATGGGTGGGGCGTTTTGCAGAAATCGAGATTACCGAAATTAAAACTTTAAATTTAGTTTACGGTGAGCTCTTGAATCTTGAGCCTGACGTGGCGTAATGTAAGGGTACTAGAACAAAGGCTACAAAAAGGATAATTCTTTGACTGCAGCGATTCGACGTACCGTTAATTTTCCCGGCGTTTCAATGACCCGTTTAAAAAGCATGCTTGGTGCATACAACGGTCATTTGAAGCAGATTGAACAGCGTTTAGATGTACAAATTACTCATCGTGGTGACGCGTTCTACATCGATGGTGACATTGATGCAGTCGAGCGAGCTGAGTCCCTGCTCCAGCGTCTTTACGACGAATCTGAAATTTCCGATCAGATCAGTGCCGATATTTTGCACCTTATGATTCAAGGCAGCCAGACAGATCGAGAACTGATGGATGATGCAAATCAGGAACATACAGGTCTTGATAATGTCTGGTTACAGACCCCAAAAGGTCGTATCAATCCACGCGGAACCAATCAAAAACGTTATGTGCAGCGCATTTTACAAAGCGATATTTCGTTTGGGATCGGGCCTGCAGGAACAGGTAAAACCTATCTTGCGGTAGCTGCGGCCGTCGATATGCTAGAACGCAATGAAATTCAGCGCATTCTACTGGTTCGACCTGCAGTTGAAGCAGGTGAAAAACTGGGTTTCTTGCCGGGCGATCTGGCACAGAAAATCGATCCGTACTTACGTCCCTTGTATGATGCGCTTTACGAAATGCTCGGTTTTGAAAAAGTGGCCAAGCTGATCGAACGTCAAGTCATTGAGGTGGCACCACTGGCGTATATGCGCGGTCGTACACTGAATCATTCCTTTGTTATTCTGGACGAAGCCCAGAATACCACGCCAGAACAGATGAAAATGTTCCTGACCCGCTTAGGGTTTGGTTCACGCGCAGTCATCACTGGCGACATCACTCAGGTGGATTTGCCTCGCGGTCAGCAGTCGGGTCTGGCACACGCTTTACGCGTGCTGGAGCCGGTTAAAGAAATTCACATTACGCGTTTTCACTCGCGTGACGTGGTCCGTCATCAATTGGTTCAGAAGATTGTTGAAGCCTATGAAGGCTGGGATTCTGAACAAAATCGTTTAAGTTCTGAAGCACGCGCTGAACGTAAAGCGCGACAGGAAGCCTTAATGAGTGAACATGATGCCGCTGCGGATGCCCAGCATCAGGAAGCTTAAGTTATAGCTCTTGTACCCATTTTAACAACACACTTAAATCAGGGGATTGCCATGCTTTCCCCTATTTTTATGAAGGTAATATTTTGAAACTCAATCTTAGTTTACAAGACGATGTGCAATCGCCCGATTTAATTTTGAAACGAGCTCCGCTTAAAAAAGCCATCGAAATGACATTGCGTCATGTCGATGTGCAGTCGGATTGTGAAATTGGGATTGCCTGTGTCGATCATGAGGAAAGTCATCGCCTCAACCTCGAGTATCGCGGTAAAGATAAATCTACTAATGTGCTGTCTTTTCCAAGTGACTTTCCAGAGGACATTTTACCGTTACTCGATGCGCGTCCGCTGGGTGATCTGGTGATCTGTATTCCAGTGGTTTTGCAAGAAGCCATTGATCAAAAAAAAGCGGCCTATGATCATTTTATGCATATGCTGGTACATGGCACCTTGCATTTACTCGGCTATGATCATGAAATAAGTGAAGAAGATGCCGAGGAAATGGAGGCACTTGAAATTGAGATTTTGGCTAAACTCGGCTTGGCCAATCCGTATCTCGAACAAGATTAACTGTTCGCTGATCTGTTCCCCATTTTAATGACCGCAAATGCGGTCTTTTTAATGCTGTCTTGGCTGATTGCGTATCCGCTTATATTAATTTTTATTCCATTGGCCAAAAAATGTTGATAATGATTGTGCATACTCCTAAAGATCCACTCGATGGCTAGATCGAGAAACAACATCTCTTTTTTATGTGCAAAATCCTATTGAAACATTAAACGATCAAATGATCTTATATAGAGCAAATATATCTGAATTGTTAACTCGATCACAAAATATTGCATCGTAAGACGAAAAAAGTCGTTATCATAACACTTGTAATTTGTGCACAAATGTAATCAACTTTAAAGGGAATTGCGCACCCGCTCAATTTAAAAAAAATTAGACTTCTCCTGAAACTGAAATGTGTGATTTGCGAATTTTCTGATTTGTAATTTCTGATCATTTCAATGTGTTCAACTTTATTTTGGAACGCTTTTATGCCAACAATTCTGTCATCGATTGCTAAACAGCTTCAGCGAGTCTATCGTAAAGCTGAAGACTTCATTGAAGAAGAACGTGAATTTCCACTCTCTCAGGTTTTTCTCAATGCAACGTTTAAACGCTATGTGACAGACAATGTTGAAATTCTTGAAGATCTGCATGCCGATTTATATAACGACTGGTTACGCCTGTATGCCACATTAAATGTGAAGGGCTTACATACTACACTTTCAGTCGACTTAAAACTCATTCAGATGGAGCTGAACAAAGAGCTGCAATTGATTGTTTTTGAGCAAATTAGTGACACGCAAATCGTCACAGCCACCTACAAGAATATCTTTCAGAAATTTGCAGTGAAATCAGCGCTCTTTTTCTATCAAAAAGTCCTTAAAAAAGACCCACTGGGGGTAATTTTAGAAAAATTTGATGTGGTTAAAGTACGTGATGATTTGCTGTATCTGGATTTAAACCGCTGGTTAGGTAAAAATCGTAAAATTATTGAAACATTAGCCAAAGTACACGTGAATCATGCGGTATTACGCGATGCAGAACTGGTCATCATGGGCAATGTGAATTTGATGGCTCTCTTTAGCAAATCTGAAGATGAATATGACGAAATTGATGAAGAACTCGATATCGCCGAGACTGAAATCACGCCCATCAAACAAAAAGAAGATTAAATCGCCAACTTAGCACACCGTTTCATCCGCTTCTTTTACAGAATGTGATCGAATATTGGCATTTTCTTCATGATCTCGTGGCATCATCATGATTGGTTTTAATTGATTGTTCTCAGGTACAATCTTGTTTATTTTAAAAACGATAAGGATCTCTATATGGCAAATCATGTAACGAAAACCTTAACTTTTGCAGCAGGACTTTCTAGTGCCCTGTTGTTTGCGGGGTTCTCTACACATACCCTCGCCATGAGTCCATTTCAGGCCAACTATCAATTTACCTACAACGGTAAAAACCTCGGTTCTGCTACACGAAGCTTGACTCAGCAAAGTGGTAACAACTGGACCTACAATTTCTCTGCAAAAGCAGGCGCCATTGCATCTGCAAGCGAAACCAGTAAATTTAACTGGTCAAACGGTAAAATTACCTCGCAGCAATTTAATCGTACCAGTAAAATTCTGGTGCATAGCAACACCATGAACATTAACTTTAATCCTTCAAGTAAAATGATCAACACGCAAAAAGACGATAAAAAGCGTTCATTTGCGTGGCAACAAGGTGTACTCGATGAACTCAATGCCGAATTGCAAATTCGTGAAGACTTGCAAGGCTCAGGCTTAAAATCGACCTATCCGATTGCAGATGCTAAAGGCATTGATACGCGTCGTTTTGTCAAACAGGGTACCGAATCGATCAAAACACCTTATGGTACCTATAACACCATTAAAGTGGTGATTCAGCATGATAAAGCGGAAAAAAGTACCATTTTCTGGTTGGCACCTAAGCTCGATTACTTACCTGTAAAAGTGAGCCATATCGATGGTAAAACTTCTTATGGGCTATTATTGACTAGCTATACCGGTAAAACCAACTAGTCGTTCAGTTGAATATTCTCTTTATAAAGACAAGCCATTTTTGACTAAGTGATCAACTTTTTTGTCGATTTTGGCTTGCATTTTTTCAGATGCTTTTTAAAATACGCTTTTGCTTGAAAAAGCATCCGTCCTAGAGGATTCTCCTGTGTACGCACTAGAACAGAAAATCTTAACTGAAGGCATCGTTCTATCTGATCAGGTGTTGAAAGTTGATGCGTTCTTAAATCACCAAATCGATCCTGTCCTTATGCAACAGATTGGTAAAGAGTTTGCTGCGCGATTTAAAGATACAGGGATCACCAAGATTGTTACGATTGAAGCATCAGGGATTGCCCCAGCCGTGATGGCGGGTCTTGAACTGTCAGTGCCTGTCATTTTTGCGCGTAAGTATCAATCGTTGACACTCAAAGATGATCTTTATCGCTCGAAGGTATTTTCATTTACCAAACAAGTTGAAAGCACCATTGCCATTTCAAACAAGCACATCAGTTCGACTGATAAAGTTCTGGTGATTGATGACTTTTTGGCCAATGGTCAAGCTGCTTTGGGTCTTATCGATTTGATCCATCAAGCCAGTGCTGAAATTATCGGTGTGGGTATTGTGATTGAAAAATCCTTCCAGCCAGGTCGCGATCTTTTGCTTGAGAAAGGGTATCGTGTTGAGTCTTTGGCACGTGTTGCCTCGCTGGAAAACGGCACTGTGACATTTGTGAAAGAATAAGACATTTACAACTCAGTTTTAATGTCAAAAAAAGCGCTTCGGCGCTTTTTTAATGTCTGAAACATTCGATTTGACCATTTACAAGCCTACTAAACTTTTATTATTTTAATTCGCTAGAATGCAATTACCGCCCTAGCTTTTACGCACGGCCAACAGGATCTAAAAATAGATGACCGAGACTTCTTCAAACGAACAAGATAGCCCAGTGGTCTGCCCCAAATGTGGCTCGACCGAAATTGAGCAACGCAATCATGAGCAGCAAATGATACAAAAAGCCAGCGGCGTATTATTAACTTCGGCTGGTGCAGCCGCAGGTACAGTCGGCGGTGCAGCCTCTGGTGCTTCAGTGGGTGCCGCAATCGGTACTGTGGCAGGACCACTCGGTGTCATTGTAGGCGGTACGATTGGTACGTTTGTTGGTGCTATTAGTGTCGGAATTACCGGCGGCTTTTTGGGCAATCGTTTTGGTAAAAAAGCCGGCGTTGTAATTGATAAAAATATTTTTCAAGATTACCGCTGCGAAAAGTGCGGCACGCGCTTTAACCGCATTTTATAACGCATATCCGTTCCCTGCTTGGTATGAAATCAGCCAAGTTAGGGAATTATATAGACCATACGCTGCAATCAATAATAGAACCATACCGCAAATCGCCAGTATCTTGTTACTCCATATCGAATCTGATAGACGCTTAAAGCCCAAATACACCAGCGATAACGTCAGAAAATCCAGCGCAATCCAGATCACCACCAATATACTCAGGCTAATATTCAGATCAGGGTGTAAACCAATAAACTGCGGGAAAAATGAGGAAAAGAAAATAATATCCTTAGGGTTGGATATTCCCGTTAAAAAACCGCGCTGGAATCCACCCTGAACGTTCGAGGTGGTGAGGTTTTGTGCTGGTTCAAGCCGGTAAGACTTTAAAATCTCAATACCCAAGTAGGCAATATAAAGACATCCTAATAATTTAATACCTTCAAACAAAATTGCGTTGACGGTAAATAGACCATTAAGCATCAAAATAGAAACACCGATTAAAATGAGTGAGGCCAGATTGGTGCCTAATATTGTTTTTAACGCTGCCAGATATCCTTGCTTCAGGCCTGTACTGGCTACCAGTAACATGACGGGACCAGGCGTGGCAATCATGACCAGAATACTAAAGATATACAGTGCCAAAATAAAATAATTCATCGAAATACACCATGCTGCAATGCCCTAAGCACAGGGCCTGCAGTTTTTTTAGAATATCAAGTTGTAAAGGCTGTTAATGCTGTGTGAGTTTTTTGACCGTCGTTGCCAAACGTTTCCCCATCGCTTCACACAATGTTTTTTCATCTTGGCTGAGCGCTTGATCGTGACGTGGCCCACTGACATGGCTGGCACCATATGGCGTTCCGCCAGTTTTGGTGTTAGACAGCGCCGGAAGTGAATTGGGAAGCCCTAAAATCATCATGCCATGGTGGAACAGTGGATTGAGCATACTCAGCAAGGTACTTTCCTGACCGCCATGCATCGAACCAGATGCAGTAAATACACATGCAGGTTTATCGTGCAAGGCACCATTGAGCCACAAACTGGTGGTCTGGTCCCAAAAATATTTCATTTCACTGGCCATATTCCCAAAGCGTGTAGGTGAACCCACTGCCAGTCCTGAACACCCGGCCAAATCATCGAGTGTGCAATAGACATCTCCTGTATCTGGCACCGCAGATTCAAGCTCACTCACAGTCGTGGTCAGATTCGGGACGGTTCTAATTTTAGTGGCAATGCCCTGTGCTTCAATACCATTGGCAATCAAATGCGCCATTTGTTGTGTCGAGCCATATTTGCTGTAATACAAGACAAGTACATACGGTTGCATAATTTTTAAAAACTTTGTTAAAAAGAAAACTATACGATATTTGTGCACTTTTTTGGCTAAGCTTTAACACTGAAACTGAAGAAACATCATGATTATAAAATTGGGGCATCATTTTTATGCTAGATCTATTTAAAAAACTACCTTTTTATGAGAAAAAATGGTTCCAATTCATTTTATTTGTGTTGAAACGTTTTGAAGCCGACCGTTGTCGCGAACAAGCGGGCTCTCTCACCTATACCACCTTATTTGCGGTGGTTCCGATGCTGACCGTTTTTTTGGTGATCATCTCTTCCATCAAGGCACTCGAACCTGCCCGTCAGCAACTGCAACAGCTGATTTACAGTAATTTTTTGCCGAAAAGTACCATTGCATTTGACCGATTACTCAATTCATTCACTGAAAAATCCAGTAATTTGACTGTCATTGGGGTGTTATTCCTGTTTATTACCACAGTGATGATGCTCAGTACCATTGAAACGGCGTTTAACCGGATCTGGCGTGTTCAGGAAACCCGCACGGGCCTGATTGGCTTTATGCGCTATTGGACCATTATTTCACTTGGACCCATTATATTGGGCAGCGCCTTCGTGATTTCATCGACCGTTGCATCGATGAATATTCTGAGCAGCAATTTTGCTGGCTATGAACTCAATGGTGCCTTTATCTTGTGGCTCATTTCTTTCGGCTTGACCATCTTGGGCTTTTTTATTCTGTATTGGACGATTCCAAATCGAACGGTACCGATGTATTCAGCCATTATTGCCGCATGTTTTAGTGCCACTATTTTTGAGTTACTCAAACATATCTTCAGCTTTCTGATGTCCAATTTTACCAGCTACGAGTTGGTCTACGGTGCTTTTGCTGCCATTCCTATTTTTCTGCTCTGGATTTTCTTGTCTTGGAATATTGTGTTGCTCGGAGTAGAAGTCAGCTATGCGCTGACCGCATTTCATTCTGAAAAAATTCAAACACGACATCCTGTGTTAATGCTGCTCGATGTACTTGAGCTGTTTTATAAGAAACAGAAAAAGGGCGAAAGTGTGACTGATCTTGAAGCATTGGATATTTTAGGGCGCGGCGAAATTGGTCGCTGGCCAAGTTATGTGCATTTGCTTGAACAGCAAAATCTGATTAAACGCACCGATAAGGATGAATACGTATTGGTGCGTAATTTGTCGCAAGTCGACTTCTGGACCTTCTTTACCGCACTGCCTTTTGCTTTGCCCTTGCGTCAGGATGTCGGCAACATTCATCCCGATGATGAATGGATGCAAAAAATTGGCCCTGCGCTGATTGATGCCGATGATTATCTGGCGGCAAAACTTTCGATGCCCTTGTCGACTCTATTTGAAAGCAAGTGATTCGGTCTTTAGAGGTCGTGATGATTATGGTTGTGCTGCATTTTTAAAGACTGAATTAAACTGGCAAAGTTGATGGCAGGCTGCGAATGTGTATTTTTACGATACGCCAATGCCAGACTGACCATTGGCTTCGGCGGTTGTATATCGAGATACTTAACGCCGGTAATACCCAATTGTTTGGTCGAATCGGGCACCAATGATACGCCTAGATTGGCCGCAACCAATGACACAATCGAGACAATCTGCGGTGCATTCTGACCAATTTTGGGTTCAAAACCATGGCTACGACAGGCATTGGTGATGGCATCGAAAAGGCCTGCACTGATTGACGGCGGCGATAATATAAAATTATCTTGCTTGAGTGCGTTGAGTTCAATCGATGTTTGATGAGCGAGCGGATGTCCGCTGGGTAATACCGCCAGCATGGGTTCATGCATCAGCAATTGTAAACTGAGCCCAGCGGGAACATGTTCTGGAGGGCGCACCAAAGCAATATCTAATTGGTCTTCGAGCAGGCGATCCATCAGTACCAGTGAATTGGCTTCTTCCAGTTTAAGCCTGATTTTGGGGTAATGTTGTTGAAACAAGCGAATACTTTTGGGTAAAAGCAGATTGAGCATAGACGTGCCTGTAAAACCCAGCCGCAATTGTCCTGACTCACCATTGGCCACCTGCTGTGCCAACTGCATCGCATCATTCACTCGCTGCTGAATCGGCTGCACGCTCAGCAAAAATGCCTCGCCCGCAGGGGTGAGTTCCACGCCTTGAGCAGAGCGATAAAATAACTCGGTTCCAATTTCATCTTCTAGATTTTTAATTTGCATACTGAGCGGCGGTTGACTAATTCCGAGTCGAAGCGCTGCTTTGGTAAAACTTTTTTCTTCTGCGACCACGATGAAGTAGCGAATATGTCGAAGTTCCATATATAAAAGCTATGACGTTCCCTATTTTTATATATTAGACAAATATACAGTAGATTGCTAATCTTTGTTGTGTTGGCAGCTAGGCAAGCACTGCCAACAAACCCCCTCTCTTTTAAAAAATCAATTTCAGGTTATGTTATGTCGATTCGTTCCACTGTTAACGAGTCCGGGACGGCTATTGCCTCAAATCAGACCTCTACAGATCAATCTCATCAAGAATCTGCTTTAAATTTTATCAGGCGTGGTACGACTGCTTATCGTAAAGCGGGTTTTGCATTGTTTTTGTTAGGCTTTGCCAGTTTTTCAATGATTTATTGCGTTCAGCCCCTATTGCCTGAATTTACGCATACCTTTCACATCAGCCCCGGTACCAGTGCACTGGCTTTATCTCTGACCACCGGGTTTTTGGCCTTTTCCATTGTGCTTTCCAGCGCATTTTCTCAAGCCTTGGGTCGTAAAAGTTTGATGTTTATCTCGATGGCTCTGGCCGCAATACTGAATGTGATTGCGGGCTGGGTTCCCGACTGGCACTTGCTGTTAGTCGCCAGAGCCGTGCAGGGTTTTGTGATCGGCGGTGTGCCTGCGGTGGCGATGGCATGGATTGCAGAAGAAATCCATCCGGCCGATTTGGGTAAAACCATGGGATTGTACATTGCGGGTACTGCCTTTGGCGGCATGATGGGTCGTGTTGGAATGGGTTTGCTGACCGAAATATTTTCATGGCGCTCTGCTCTGGGCGTACTTGGGGTGATCTGTTTATGTTGCGCAATCGGTTTTTTATGGTTATTGCCCACTTCACAAAACTTTATTGCACGTAAAGGCATGCAATTGCGTTTTCATCTTTCAGCATGGAAAAATCATCTTCAAAATCCACGCTTACTTCGCATTTACTGGATTGGTTTTCTCATCACCAGTATTTTTGTGACCTTGTTTAATTATGTGTCTTTTCGTCTTGCGGCGACCCCGTACCTTTTAAGTCAGACTCAAATTAGCTTGATCTTTTTATCGTATAGTCTGGGCATGGTATCGTCGTCGTGGGCGGGCGCCATGGTCGATCGACTTGGTCGTAAAATTGCACTTTTGGTCGGTTTTTCTGCCATTGTAATCGGTACACTGATGACGCTTGCCCATGGATTATTTGTGATTATTTTGGGGATTGCCGCAATCACAACAGGCTATTTTATTGCGCACTCCATTGCGAGCAGTAATGTAGGATTAGAAGCAAAGACAGCCAAAGGCCATGCGACCGCATTGTATTTGCTTTTTTACTACTTAGGATCGAGTATTGTGGGTTCTGCTGGCGGCTGGTTTTGGCAATATGGCGGCTGGCATGCGGTGGTGTATCTGACGCTGGCGCTGGCTTTTATCGCAATTGTGATTGTACTCACAGCATCACAACCGATTACATCTAAACGTATTTAAAGCAATGCCTTGCTGTATGGCGAACACAACAAGGCAGCATATGATTTTAAAAGTTGGCGTGTACAAAGGTTTCCCAAACAAAAGCTTGGGTTTTGCCGTTTAAGGTCATTTTTAAACGGTCGCCTGGTGTTAATGCACCTACACCTGCGGGGGTTCCTGTCATGACCACATCACCCGCCTCAAGCGTGAATGCCTGGCTCATATCACATAGATATTCCCCAATACTACGTAACAACAGCGCAGTATCACCCGATTGACGAAGCTGATCGTTGATATGGAAACTGTACGTGACATGTGTCCAATCTTGAACCTCACTGACATCTACCCAATCCGCAAGTACACAAGCACCATCAAAAGCTTTTGCGCGCTCCCACGGCTGTCCCTTGTTTTTTAACTCGGTTTGCAACTCACGTAGGGTCAGGTCAAGCCCGATGGTTACCGCACCAATTGCCTCAAGTGCTTTGGCTGGGTCTGTTTCCTGACGTAAAGTACGGTCCAACCTTAAAGTGAGCTCACATTCATAATGACATTCGCCCTCTGCCGTATTCCATTGAATACCTTGCGACAGACCAATCAAACTGCTCGGTGGCTTAATAAACAAAACTGGACGATCTGGAATCGCATTTCCCAATTCTTTTGCATGTTCGGCGTAGCTTCGTCCGACACAAATAATTTTAGATGGCCGTGCTGTCATTTTTGTCTTCCTTCTGGACAGGTAAAATCTTTAGGTTTTATCGTTTAAATGCATGTTCAAACGTGTTTTTTTCTGCGGTATTTGCTAGAACGCGTTTTGGCACAATCACCACAGTTCGATTTTTCAGCTCAATCATGTAGGTCAGTTTTCCAGTTGCAAAATGGGCCACATCACTATAGGCAAACTGCTGCTTACGCCCTGTGGCATACAGCTCGATCCGGTCTTGATATAAATCAATTCCCTGTTCACTTTTACCAAATTGATATTTTACAAATTGACGTTTAAACATCATCGGCAAAAACCAGTAGCGCATAATGATTTGCAAGATCAGGAAAAATACACCCAAGCCAACGTAGTAGCGCCCTACGCCATCCAAGCCTAAATAAATCCCCCATGCAATAATTGCGATACTAATCACTGGGGTAATAAAACGTGTAAAAAGCTTTTTACCGAAAGTTGCAAGGGTAAAACCATCTTGCGACTCTTCTAAATTCAAGTGATAACGTAAAGAAACGGTAGGTTTAAGTTCTGACATAGTGGGTTCAACATACGCGATGAATTACGTTCAAAATACTACACCAGTTCACGCATTTTCTTTAGCATTACCTGTATTTGATTGAAGATTTACATTCGATTATTGGTTAGCTGTCATGTAAATTTATATTTGTATCGAGCTGATAGACGATAGAACTGGATGTACCAGGAAAGGAAATTCAACGAATAGATCTGCCCATAAATTTCAGGCACAAAAAAACCGCAATTAAGCGGTTAATTCTTCAAGTGGTGCGCTCAGAGAGATTCGAACTCCCGACCCCTTAGTTCGTAGCCAAGTGCTCTATCCAGCTGAGCTATGAGCGCGTACTTGATGGAGCGCATTATACGTGTTTTTTAGTTTTTGATAAGTAGTTTTTTCACAAAATAGAGTCAACCGTTCAGTTCTTAAACGAATAAGCTCATCTTGATGCTTATTAATGCTTTTTTATAGCAACTTTAGCATTTTCAGCCTATGTACCGTTATCGCTCAAACGCTGATACCGTTGACTTAATCTCTGCTGTATAAACTTTGTCATAAATTCTTACAAAAGCAGAATATATTCATTTTCAATGCATTAACAAAATAAAGTGAGAACTTGAATAAGCTTAGTACTAAAAAATTAATCAAGTAAAAGCATTCAAGATAATAAAATTGACCTTACTGCCAAAAATACAATAAATATTTCACCGCCGTAAAAGAAAAATTACATTATAGAAATAGGATTAAATCACTTAAATTTATCAATTTTTATTCAAAAGAGCTTTAATTCATCGGTTAAATTTTTCTCAGATTCTTTTTTTAAATTGGCTCAGGTGCCGCTTTTTCTTAATTTTAAGATTTTGTTGACTGTTTTTTATACATAGCCAATACTGAGTCATGGTTAACAAATAGACCGATACATCATTCGCACTAAAGACACAAAACAAGATTAAATTTACAGTTAACCAAAAAATGTATAAGAACTGCACAAATAGGAATGCACACTCATGTTTCTTAAAGCTCTCGTTTCATCTATTTCAAAAATTACTCACGACCTGGGTAATGCTGTTACCAGTCAATCAAGTGCGTCATCGGAAGGTTCGCTGAATCTTTCTTTGTCTTTATCGACCACAGTAACTGCGGTTGCGAGTAGTATTTCCACACTACCAACCACCATTAGCTCCGTGGTAACAAGTTTACCTACAGCACCAACCAGCGTGGTCAGCGATTTATTGGGTACAGTTACTGGTGGCACATCAGGAAATCCACTCGAAACTGTCACCAATTTATTAGGCGGCCTTGCAGGTGGAAGTTCAGGGAATCCTCTCGGTACTCTTACAGGTGCATTGAGTAGCGTGACCGCACCATTGCAAACCGGAATCGATGCACTTCAAGGCGTGGAGTCATTGAAAACCGATATTATTACCTCCACGATTGACACCCTAGCCAGCTCTGGTATCAATATTTTGCCTCAGGCTGCCGAGCAGATCTCAGCATTGGCTGGCTTGGGTACACTGACTTTTGAAACCTCTGAAAGCACAGTCAATGGTGTTTTGGATGCCGTTTCGGGTGTGCTCGACCTCAATCCAACTGCAGTCAGTGATGCGTTAACAGGGGTTGCGGCGACATTGGTCGACAGTGGCACAAGTGCCACGGAGATTTTATCCGGCCTCGCAGGTGGACTCGATAGTAATCCGCTTGAGTCTGTGACCGATTTATTAGGCGGACTCACTGGCGGTACATCAGGTAATCCACTAGAAGCTGTCACGGATTTATTGGGTGGACTCACTGGCGGTGCATCAGGCAACCCGCTTGAAGCTGTCACGGATTTATTGGGCGGACTCACTGGCGGTGCATCAGGTAATCCACTAGAAGCTGTCACGGATTTATTGGGCGGTATTACGGGTGGAACATCCAGCGATCCATTAAGTACCTTAACAGGTGCATTAAGTAGTGTAACCGCACCATTGCAAACTGGAATCGATGCACTTCAAGGGCTAGAATCACTCAAAACCGATATCATTACCTCCACGATCGATACTTTAGAAAGTTCTGGTATTCATATTTTGCCTCAAGCTGCTGACCAAATTTCAGCATTGGCGGATTTAGGTACTTTAACTTTTGAAACTTCTGAAGCGACCGTCAATGGTGTTTTGGATGCTGTTTCTGGTGCGCTCGACCTGAATCCAACAGCAGTCAGTGATGCATTAACAGGGGTTGCAGCGACACTGGTCAATAGTGGCACGAGTGCAACAGGGATTTTATCTGGCCTCGCAGGTGGAATCGACAGCAATCCGCTTGAGTCTGTGACCGATCTCTTAGGTGGACTCACTGGCGGTACATCAGGTAATCCACTTGAAGCCGTGACGGATTTATTGGGCGGTCTTGCGGGTGCAGGTAGTGTCGGCTCATTTGATACATTAACCGATGTGCTGGGCAGTGTAAGTGATGCTGTCCATGGATTAATTGATGTGGGTGAAACCTTGGTAGTCAGTACTGCCGAAGTAACAGCGGATACTGCACATGCACTTGTTGATATTGTCGATGTCGCCGCAGACAGTACTCTCGATGTGGTCGAGACACTCTTAAACAGTCTCGAAAGCATTTCAACTTCTGCGACAGGTTCAAGTGCTTCCCTTGGTGGCCTAACAGATCTATTAGGCGGTGTGACCTCATCGCTTGGTTCAGTCACCAGTACAAGTCAAGGCTTGGGCAGCGTAACCAATTTGCTCGATCAGCTCTTTGATCAAAACTTAAGCGTGGTTTAAACCCATTTAAACCTTGAACAACCCAGCCGCCTGCTTGATGTAGGCGGTTTTTTTATGGCGTATAAGTAACATGTCATATAGCCAAATTTCAGGCACAAAAAAACCGCAATTAAGCGGTTAATTCTTCAAGTTGGTGCGCTCAGAGAGATTCGAACTCCCGACCCCTTAGTTCGTAGCCAAGTGCTCTATCCAGCTGAGCTATGAGCGCATTACTTGTGTGCCTTTCGGCGTTCGTTACTTTTGCAATATTTTACTTGGTGCGCTCAGAGAGATTCGAACTCCCGACCCCTTAGTTCGTAGCCAAGTGCTCTATCCAGCTGAGCTATGAGCGCATTAAGTAAAGTGGCGGTGAGAGAGGGATTCGAACCCTCGGTACAGTTACCCGTACGCATCCTTAGCAGGGATGTGGTTTAAGCCACTCACCCATCTCACCGTAACGAGCCGCCATAATACAAACTAAAGCCCATGACTGCAAGTCATCACCTCTAATTTTTCTTAGTTTTTTATCCAATCATCTATTTTTTAAACAAAAACCACATTAATTTGAGTATTTTCATGCACTGGGCTTGCTACTATAGCGATAAGCACGAATGTATTCGGCCCAAACAGGCATCACACAATCTTGCAATCCATTACGTGCAGTATGTAATGCGATGACGTATGCTAAACTTATCTTCTGTTATGAAGTCAAACGAAATTATGAAAAACTGGATCGATCCTGAAGCAAAAGCGGAAGCTGAACGTTACGATAATCCTATTCCTAGCCGAACCCTTATTCTTAGCACATTAGAACGATTGAATACGCCGCAGTCTCATGCCGAGCTGGTCGAGCATTTTGATATTTTTGATCAAAAAAGTATTGATGCCTTGAGCCATCGTCTGATTGCCATGGTGCGTGATGGTCAGCTGGCAAAAGATGGTTTCAGATTCCAGCTCATTGGTGAGCAACCTACGTTTGATGCCACCGTATATATCAATGCCAAAGGTTTAGGTTCGGCGCATATCGACGGACAAACCGATTTACTCTTGCCTGAACGTGAACTCCGTTTGGTTTTCAATGGTGATCGCGTGACTGTGCGTCAAAGCTCTGTCGATCGTAAAGGCAAAGCATGGGGCTTTATCACAGAAGTATTGCAGCGCCGTGTGAAACAGGTGATTGGTAAATTAAATGTCCATGATGGCGAGTATTTTTTACAGCCAAGTGCTCCAAATGCCCATCAGCCTATTCCGCTTGAAAAAGAATTGGTCGAGCACGCCAAGGTCAATGTTGGCGATTATCTACGTATTGCAATTGATGATTATCCAACACGTGAAGAGTTTGCAACTGGGCACATTGTGCAGTCGATGTCGGATAAAGCCGATACTGAAATTATCATTCCGCAAACGATTTTAGAATTTGGTCTGCCGTATGAGTTTCCAGATGAAGTGATTCAGGAAGCTGAGAGTTTTAAAGAACCCTCGAAAAAAGATATTGAAGGTCGAATCGATTTACGCGATCTACCGCTGGTAACCATTGACGGCGAAGATGCACGCGACTTTGATGATGCCGTTTATGCCGAAAAACGCGCAGGTGGCGGCTACCGTGTCGTGGTTGCAATTGCCGATGTAAGCCATTATGTGCGTGTTGGAAAACCGCTTGATGATGAGGCACAAGAACGCGGTACATCGGTCTATTTTCCACATTTTGTATTGCCGATGCTGCCAGAGGCTCTCTCGAACGGTTTATGTTCGCTCAATCCGCATGTCGATCGTCTGTGTATGGTGTGTGATCTCAAGCTATCGCGTGCAGGACGCGTCATGAGCTATGAGTTTTATCCATCCGTCATGCATTCAAAAGCGCGTCTCACCTATACCCAAGTGGCGCGGTATTTTGAGGGACAAACCGATGCGATTCCAAATGACAAAAGTGTGCAAAAATCACTAAATACACTGTTTCAGCTCTATCAAACTTTAAAAGACTTGCGTGCCAAACGCCATGCGATGGAGTTTGAAACGGTTGAAACCTACATGACCTTTGATGCTCTAGGTGGTATTAACGAAATTTTGCCACGTACCCGTAACGATGCACATAAACTGATTGAAGAATGCATGTTGCTTGCCAACGTCGCAGCCGCTGAATACGCCTTGGCCAATGATATTCCGATGCTTTATCGTGTACATGAGCCACCTGAGTTCTCTCGCATTCAAAAGGTTAAAGATTTTGTTAAGTTGCTCGGCCTTCCGTTTCCAGACCAGCCAACACAGGCCGATTACCAGCGCGTGATTGAAGCCACTAAAGACCGAATTGATGCGCCAAGTATTCATTCTGTGTTGCTGCGCTCTATGATGCAGGCGTACTACGGTGCAAAAAATGCGGGACACTTTGGTTTGGCTTATGAGGCCTATACGCATTTCACCTCACCGATTCGTCGTTATCCGGATTTATTGTTACATCGTGCACTCAAAGCACATTTACAGCATAAACCATCTCCACTTTCGGGTGCCGCGCTCGATGAAGCTGGTGAGCATTTCTCACGTACCGAGCGTCGTGCAGATGAGGCATCACGTAGTGTAACCACATGGCTCAAATGTCATTATATGCAGCAACATTTGGGTGAAGAGTTTATTGGTAATATTAGCGCGGTTACCGAGTTTGGGCTGTTTGTTACCTTAAAAGATCTATATGTCGATGGCATGATTCATGTGAGCCAGTTAGGCGATGACTTCTTTATCTATGATCAAGCCAGTCAGAGCCTTGTGGGGCAAAATCGTGGGCAAATCTTTGGATTGGGCGACGAAGTCAAAATCAAGGTCGCAGGCGTGAATCTTGATGAACGTAAAATCGATTTCGAACTAACGCAGCAAATCACGCATGCCGGCCGTATCATCCGTAGCCGTGCTCCGCGCACTACAAAAGCCCAAGCCACTGAACAGGTCTTTCATGGTGCGTCGGATACACAGCCACGTGAACAGCAACGTTCCGAGAAAAAAGACAAAAGCAAGCCAAGCTCTTATACCAAAAAGACGGGCAAGAAAAAAACCTCGTCCAAAACCGCAGTGAAAGCGGAAAAGGACAAGAAAAAGTCTAAAGTCAAAAAGAAAAAGTCCAATGCCAAACCTAAAAGTGATTAATCTAATTGCAGATTAATCTTAGGTCTATGGCAACGACGGCTTAGCATTCATTGACATGCTAGGCCGTCAAAATAAAGTAAAGATTATTTTAACCCAGCAAAAAAGAAATAAAGCATCCTTGATTTCCAGCGCTCGAAGCCTTACATCTATAAGTAAGTTCACTCGATACGGCGAAGACAATGCAATTAGAAAAAGCACATTTACCTGTTCCTCAATTTGACCAGATTCAACTGGACACCCTCAAACAAGATATCGAAAAAAATATTCAGGCAGGTCAACGCTTTCTCGATCAATTAGATACGCCACCTTCAGACTTTGCCGCACAACATGCGCTGGTACAACAGCTTGATCAGCTTGAAAATGCCATGAGCGAATCTTGGGGCGTGTTATCACACTTAAATGCCGTGATGAACAATGCTCAGACGCGTGAAGTCTATCAGGCGCTTTTACCGAGCTTGAGTGAATATTATACGCAGTTGGGTCAACACACAGCGCTGTATCAAAGCTATCAACAGCTTCACGACAGCAGTCAATTTTCAAGTTTAAGTGCTGCCGAACAAAGCGCGATTCGGTTGGCCTTACGAGACTTTAAACTTTCAGGTGTCGCATTAGAAGGTGCCAACAAAGCACGTTATGCAGAAATTTCGGCGCGCCTGTCGCAATTGTCTTCAGACTTTTCCAATCATGTTTTGGATGCCACACAAGCGTATTTCAAACCGCTGTCTGAAGAGGAACTTATAGGTTTACCGCAAAGTAGTATCGAATTGCTCAAACAATACGGTCAACAGCGTGAACTAAATCAGCCCGTGGCGACGCTAGATTTTCCGGCCTATCTGGCCATTATGACCTATGCCGAAAATCGTGAGTTACGTGAAACGCTCTATAAAGCTTACACGACACGCGCCTCGGATCAGGCCGATCATCCAGAGTACGATAATACTGCGGTAATGGAAGAGATTTTGGCACTGCGCCAAGAAATGGCTCAGCTCTTGGGATTTGAAAATTTTGCCGCTTACTCACTGGCCAGTAAAATGGCACCTGATGTAGACACTGTACATGATTTTCTGGTTGATCTGGCGGCGCATGCACGCACACCTGCGCTAAACGAAGTTGAGGAACTGACTGCAATTGCACGTCAAGACGGACTCGATCAGCTACAACCGTGGGACAGCGGCTATTACTCGGAAAAACTGAAACAGCAGCAGTTTAACTTATCGCAAGAAGCACTCAAACCTTACTTTCCTGCACCTAAAATCATTCAAGGTCTGTTTCAGATTGTGCAGCGTTTATACGGCATCGATATTGTAGAACGTGAAGCGCCGGTCTGGCATCCGGATGTGCGTTATTACGAACTTGAAGACCAAGGTCAAGTGCTGGCAGGTTTTTATTTCGATCTCTACGCGCGCAGCGGCAAACGTGGTGGCGCATGGATGAGTGGTTTCCGCTCACGTATGCAAAGCGCGCAAGGCTTACAAAAGCCAATCTGCTATATGGTGTGTAATTTTACGCCGCCAGTTGGCAAACAGCCTGCCCTGCTCACACATGATGAGGTCAACACGCTGTTTCATGAGTTTGGTCACGGCCTACACCACATGCTGACCGAAGTCGACAATATTTCAGTTGCAGGTACGCATGGGGTGGCATGGGATGCCGTCGAGCTGCCAAGTCAGTTTATGGAGTTTTGGACATGGGATCAGCAAAGTCTTAATCTGCTCAGTGAACATATCGAAACCAAAGCCCAGTTACCAGAAGCGTTACTCAATGCCTTGCTCAGCGCACGCTTTTTCCAGTCTGGCATGCAAACCTTACGTCAAATCGAATTTGCGTTATTTGACTTAACGATTCACCGCAAGACACCTGCATTAACCAGCAGTCAGATTCAAGCCGAGCTGGATCAGATTCGCCGTGAATTTTCCGTTCTGCCAACTGCTGCTTACAATCGTTTCCAGCACAGTTTTAGCCATATTTTTGCTGGCGGTTATGCAGCGGGTTATTATTCCTATAAATGGGCAGAAGTGCTGGCCAGCGACGCATTTGACCGCTTTGAGAAAGAAGGAATTTTCAATACACAAACTGGTGCAGAGTTCCGTAAGGCCATATTGGCCGTTGGTGGCAAAGACACCGCACTGGATGCATTCGTAAATTTCCGTGGCCGTGAACCCAAAATTGATGCGCTATTGCGCCATCAAGGTTGGACGAACGACCCTCAAACGGCTTAAACTTATCCATTCAGATCAAGCAAGGTGAGTAAATCATGAAACGTCGATTCATTGCAGGTGCAAAATGCCCCAAATGTGGCGCAATGGACCGCGTGGTCATGTTAACCACAGATGAGCATGAATGGATCGAGTGTATCGAATGCGATTACACCGAAAATCGTCCTACTCATGTGGAGGAGCCGGAACAACCGGCTGCGCCAGATGAAGTGGGCGTGATTCAGTTCAAGCCACGAACTAAGTCTTAAATCAATAAAAAAGCACCCGAAGGTGCTTTTTTATTGGACTTATGAATACCAGCCAAACATTTTAAATAGATAAGGCGCAAAGGTTACAATCATTAAGGCGGGGAACAACACCATAATCGGAAGCAACCAGCGTTCATAACGATAATAAAAACTGGTGTATTTTTCTTTGGCTTCCTTATCGGCTGCCGAGACTTCTTCATCTCCCACCGACAGCCGCGTCAGTAAGTGATTCAGTGCCACTGGAGGCGTCACATAGCCCAGCTCGAAAGCCACCAAAACAATCATCCAGAAATGAATAGGATGAATCCCATTTTCATAGGCCACAGGCGCAATGGTCGCTGCCACCAAAATCACTGCACCAAATGGATCGGTACACATACCAATCAGCGCAAGCAACATGGCAATAAAGAACAATGAAATGGTAATACTACCCAAGTGAGTCGGTAAATACTCGACAATCTCGGTACGTTCAATTAATCCACCAACACTTGCAGACAGTGCCATCAGAATAATTAACGCGCCAATGTGTCCTACTGTTTCAGCGGTTGCGAAATGCATTGATCTGGCAAATCCACGGCGATACTGACTGCTTTGCGCACCATGTTCACGCAGAAAAGGCGAGTTCTTTTCATGCTCCTTAATTAAAGATTCATGCTCAGCTAATACAGGCACAGATTTTGGCTCTTTACGGGTTTTATCAAACAAAATAATCGCGATCAGGATCAAAGGTAGAATCACTGGTGCGGTAAATTCGTTCATGCCGGTATCGAGTGCATATTTATAAAATGCCAGTACCACAATCGTAATCACAATATATGGAATAACTGGAATACAAGCACGCAGCATATTCGGTAATGCTACACGTGGCGAATTCACGCGGAATTTTGTATCGGCCAGTAATAATGATACGCCTAAGAAGATAAATGCAGTTAACCAGAAAACATAAAAGCCATGATCGAATAATTCATCTGAGGTGACATGACGGCTATCCAGCATGGCAATTAAAACCACCAGCAAACATGGTCGAACCACCACCCCGAGTGAGCCAGACATTGCCGATACAGCTAGCGCATATTGACGGCGTGCACCCGAATTCCAGACTTCTTTGTAAATAATTGCCCCTGCTGCAATTACGAAAATACCAGAAGCTCCGGTATAGGCGGTTGGAATCGCAGCAGCCAGCAAAATTAGCCATGTTAGGGTTTCAGGTGCTAGATTCCACGGGCGTAAAATATCCAGAAACAGATCCATTACTCGGGTTTGGGTCAGTAGCATCCCCGCCCAGATAAACAGCGCCAGATTGAGGAAAATCCCGGAAAACTCGACCAGAATTCCCAAGTAAATCCCTTGCCCCATCGGGTAATCCATAAAGAAGGTAAAGGCCAAACCCGTCAAAATCGACATATAGGCATACAGCGGTACACTGAGCAAGGCAAGGCCGATATTTCCTCCGGGTTGTGCCTGCTTAGGAATACGAAACAATTGAAATACACTGATCAATGTCAAAATACCAAATAAGCCAATCCATAGCCAAGACACCACCAATGCTTCATGGGTAATGGCTACACCAGACTGGATTAAAGAATGATACTGACTGATGGTCGATAGCGTCAGCAAAGCATTCCCGATGACCATTGCAATCGAGTACACCACAAAATCAATTTTTGATTTTGGGCTACGCAAACCAATATGATGAATTTTTAAACTGGCTGTAATCGCGGCAAAAAACACCATGATCAAAAGGAAAATCGTACGATTATCCACGCCAAATTTAAATATTCCAAAAAATCCTGTTTCAAGTGCGCGATAAGTCCGTAAGCTTGGGTGCTTGTCCAAATGCGCGATTGCCTTGTCATAAAACTGATATTTTTCTTCACACAACTGCTGCGCCGCCAGAAGTGATGCGCGAACGTCCTGTTCGGATGCTGCACCAAAGAAGTCGGCAAACTCATCGTTTTTATTGGCTTTCATCTGCGCCTGAACTTGCGCATCAATATTGGGATGTCGATCGCAACTCGGCTTTTGTGGTTCAGCACGTAAAAATGAATATTGCATTCCAGTGGCCGGATCGCCATAGAGCCGTTCACCCATACGCAATAGCTGCCCATGAATCATTTCTCCTGTCCCGACAATCAAGGTCAGTAACAGCAAAATAAGGATGGCAAATGTCGAAATCCATTCATTCCAGATATAACCCAGCAGACCTAGGCCAGACCTTTGTTGTTGATTTTCTTGCATATCTATTCCACTTTATTTTGATTGTCAGGTTTATCTACCGATAAACATGCGTTCCTTGGCAGTAGGTATCCGCCCATCCGCCGTACGTTATATTTGTTTAAATTTGCAACACTCCGTTCAAGATAAGAATGACTCAAATGATTTTTTTAAAGGCGTTTTGTGTCAACTCTTTGCTAATTTAAATTGAGTATAGAGTAAATAAAGTCCGCCTGCGGCAGCGCCAGCAATTGCTCCAAGCAAATGTGATTCAATCAAAACAGGACTGCCAATCAATTGGGCCGTACCCGTTTGTCCAAATGTATTTTCCCAGATCACCTTGAGCACAATCAGCGCTAACACCAATGCGGCAAATTTTCGCTCCTTGCGATAACGTAACGACACCAATGCCACGGCCACATAGAGCCCATGCAGTACATCCGAAAAGCCGGCATAGGCCTCGATATAGGGCATAAGATAATAAAATCCGAGGCTAATACAGGGTGAAATCGTCACAATCAAGATGAGCAACTGTCGATTCTTAACATGTGGAAAAATAAAGGGTAAACACACAAATGCCAGCAGATTTAAAATGAAATGAATCCAACCGACATGTACCCAATGCGCAGTCCAGAATCGCCAGAAGTCGTTGGGTAAACTATCACGCCAATAAATAAAGACATCGGAAAAAACCTGCAAGCTTGCAGACAACGAGGCACACACCGCAACAAAAATGAATCTGGACATCCAAAATTGATGTTTGTTCATATGACCTCCTTTGCCGCCTTCATGCATACTTGTGAGATCTGCCGTCAGTCAAATCGCCGACAGATCATTAGAGGCATTGGCTTATTTCGACGACACTGCTTTCGGCGTTGCCGCAGGTTGACTGGCAGCAGCTGCACCATCGGCATTAAAAAGATCTTCCAAGTCAGATGATCCTTTACTTTGCTCATCCCAGAACGTACTCATACCACCGTCATCGGTACGAATACCTGTATGTTCGGTCCAGTAACGATCCGAAATATTTTGAACCATAACACCTGCCATGGCATCGATCAGTTTGAAATCTGGATTCACCGGTTTATCTTCGGCACGGGAGGCATCATAAGTTTTTAAAGCATCTCGAATCTTGCTGTCATCACCGCTGGCCTGTGCTGCAACCGCATACAGGGCATGCGATAAACGCACTCCTTTTTGCTCACCGATCTGTGCAGATTGTTTGAGTGTAGTATAAGGATCTGGTTTGCCATCTCCCGCCCCTGGCAATAACGTCCAGATTACGGCTCGGGTTGCATTTGGTGCGCCCCAAAATTTGGTATTGTCCAAACAGGTCATGCTGCGCTCTACAATACCTGCGATATCTTTGGGTACATTTACCGATCCACCCGAGTTGATGTCATTGGTAATGGCTTGCAAGCCACTCACCAAACCTAATAAGTAGATGGTCTGATCTAGATCGTTACGCATGGTTGGGCATGATTCGCCAAGATGATAGTGGTACTTGCTCTCCCAGCGCTTTGCAAACAGTTGATATCCTGCATATTGTCTTTCTGCTGCCACGGCAGCCCAGCGTTTTTGTTCGATCCGTGCATCTTGAGCCTCAGAGACCTGACCTGCTTTGGATGCACGTAAATAGCGAAGTTCTTGCTCTAATGCCTGACGCTCTGCACACATGCCTGAAGCGGCATAAAGGAGCACTGCCATGCGGGTTGGATCTGCCCCCATGTCTTTGGTCGACATCACTACAGGCGTTAAGCTATTGCCAGCATTACAGACCATATCGACATCATCCATCTTTAATATGGGCGGTACGATATGTTTTTCACCGAACTTCAAGGCGACGTTCGCACCCGATTTGATAAAATATGAACATCCAGAGAGTACAGATGTTGCAACAACCACTGCGGTCAGTCCTCGACCCAGTTTAAGCAGATTCGACATATCTCATTCCTCGAGGTAATTTTATTGTTTTGCTTTTGCCGTACATTAGCAGATGGATGATCCGTTTCAAAGCGTCAAAGGCGATGCTGCATTTCTATACTTTGACATATCTAAAGTAGAATGAATTGGCATTTTGACAAAAAATATATAAATTTTGGGCAAAAAAAAGTAGCATTGCGACGGTTCAGCACATGCTACTTATAAACTGGACAAATCCAGAATGAGACTATCGGTGTTGTAAATAATCCTTGATTACGGTTCCCACGCGTCCTACGATCACCGCCAGAACAAAGGCAATGACTGGAAACAACCATGCTGGAATATCGATCATTTCGACCTCCTTCACATTGAGCGTTGGTAAGGCTACTTTAGCGAATCGGTTTAAGAAGATTGAAGAATATTGTCTAACAATTCACACTTTTTAAGTTTTTTATGTAAGATGACCGAACAATTTTATCTTAAATTATCTTATTTATATGATTTATATCAAAAAAATTATAAGTCGCTACCTAAGATTGTTAAACAATCAACCTAACTTTGCCAGACGTTTCAGACACTTCCAGTCTTGCTGTATCACCTGATCTCGCCAGATCACCATGGAGGCGCGAGAGGGAACTGTGCGTAAGATCATATACAACTCATGATCAATCACGCGCTCTAGCACAATTGAATAAGGCTGTGCTGAATCTGAAGCATGGCAAGACCATAACTGCTGATCAAGTTGCCCTACCGCCATTACTCTGGGTCGACGTAAAAACATCGCAAAGCTGATTAGCATAAGGACATTAAGTACCAACCATAGCCACAATGGACAGATCTGCCAGAGCAATCCACTGATTGAACCGAAAATCATGAGCTGAAACAAAAGGGCAAGCTTACTTCGTTTCAGCGCAAAATATGGCTGCTTAGCCATGCACGTAATGTTTCAATTTTACAATTAAATGCTTGAGTTCAACTTGAGGTGGTTCACTCACTTCCATAAACCAGTCGAGTAAATCTGGATCTTCTTGCGCGACCAGCTCGGCAAATAATGCTTTTTCTGTCGGATCAGCTGTCAGATAGTGATGTTTGACATACGGATCAAAGTACACATCAATTTCTTTTAAGCCACGTCGTGCACGGTAAATAACTTTACGTTCTTCAAGTGTTAGATCTTCAGACATATATTTCCCCTTTCTGATTAAGCCCTCATAGTTTACCCGAAGCATCTATCAATAGAGGAATGATTTTTATGGATTGACCAATTTCATCATTTCCAGATCATGATTGAGCATTCTTCACATTGTCTCCACCTAGCGATTTGGCATTTACTGCACAAAGAATCAACACAGTTTAAAAAGGATTTCTCATGCAATCTGGTGCCATTCGTCCAATTCCCTCCATGCTACCACGTGCATTGTTTAATGAAGAACACAATGCATTTCGCGAAACCGTGCGCAAGTTTTATGAAAAAGAAGTGGTTCCCAATATCGAAAAATATGAAGCACAGCAACACGTTGATCGGGATTTATGGAATAAAGCGGGTGCTTTAGGCCTGTTATGCACCACCATGCCCGAAGAGTATGGTGGATCTGGAGTGGATCGACTCTACAGCATGATCTTGATTGAAGAACAAGCCTACGCCATGGATTCAAGTACCGGCTTTTCTTTACACTCCGACATTGTGGCCAATTACATCAATAATTTTGGTAATGAAGCACAAAAGCAACAGTGGTTGCCACGTATGGCGAGCGGTGAAGTTGTGACGGCCATTGCCATGACTGAGCCGGGTACGGGCTCGGACTTACAAGCCGTGCGCACCAGTGCAGTACTCGATGGCGATGAATATGTAATCAATGGCTCTAAAATTTTTATTACCAACGGCTATCTTTGTGACATGGCCATTGTGGTGTGTAAAACCGGTCATAACGAAAAAGGCTCTGCGAATTTATCGCTGATCATGGTGGAAGCCAACCGTGCAGGATTTAGTAAAGGCAAACCGTTAAACAAGATTGGCATGAAAGGTCAGGATACCTGTGAGCTATTTTTTGATAACGTCCGCGTTCCCAAAGAAAACCTGCTGGGTATGGAAGGTATGGGCTTTATCATGCTAATGAAAGAACTGGCATGGGAACGTATGCTGGTGGCGATTATTTGCCAAGCCGGTGCTGAGGCTGCATTTGCCCACACGGTTCAATATACCAAAGACCGCAAAGCCTTTGGTAAAGCCATTGCAAGCTTTCAGAATACACGCTTCAAACTGGCCGAATTGCGCACAGAAATTGATTTTGGACGTGCCTATCTCGATCGTTGCATGCAATTACAGCTTGAAGATCAACTCGGTATTGATGCAGCTGCCGCAGCCAAATACAAAATTTCAGATCTGTTCTCCAAAGTGGTCGATGATTGCTTACAATTGCATGGCGGCTATGGCTACATGATGGAGTATCCAATTGCACGCGCTTACATCGATAACCGGGCCAATCGTATTTATGCGGGAACAAATGAAATTATGAAAGAACTAATTGCCCGAACGCTTTAAGTTTATTGATTTAAGTTAATAAAAAAGGGAGCAAACACGTGCTCCCCTTTTTTAATTAGATCATCTTCTATTACGAGACCAGTTTTGGCTTACGCTCTGCCACAGGTGTAGCCGTATGAAATTGCAAGACACCATCATCAAAACGCGCCTGTTTTAAAGCTTTACGATCGGCCAAATAATTATTGGTGACTTTCCAAGGCGCATGTTTACCTTGCTTTGGCATCACATTGGCCGCACGGGCAATATACCCCGAAGTTAGGCTTCCCATCACAGTATCATCCAGCAGCTCTGCCTGATCACCCTTTGGTATAACTTCATCGTAATGATGCTGATCCATATAATTGAGCAAGCGACAAATATAATCGGCAGCAATGTCGACTTTTAAAGTCCAAGATGCATTGATGTAACCAATAATCATAGCCATATTTGGCACATCACTCACCATCACGCCTTGATACAACATGCATTTAGAGGTATTCAATGGCTGACCATCGATTGAGCCTTTAATACCACCCAAAATCTGAATCTCAAGCCCAGTGGCAGACACAATAATATCGGCGTCTAGATGTTGCCCAGATTTTAACAAAATACCAGTTTCAGTCAGCTCTTGAATTTGATCGGTTTCAACACTGGCTTGACCAGAGCGCAGAATCTTAAATAAATCGCCATCAGGAACGACACATAAACGTTGATCCCAAGGATTATATGAAGGTGTAAAGTGTTTCATGTCCACTTTGCCCTTCAACTGCATTTCGATCGACTTCAGTAATAGTCGACGCACCAGCTTAGGCTGCTTTTGCGACAAGGCATAAATGCCGCGCTGTACGCCAATATTACGTGCACGGGTCAGTTTATAGGCGACATCTTCGGGCAAAATCTTGCGCATGCGATCATAAATCATATCGATGGCTGGAACTGAAGCGATATAAGTCGGTGAGCGTTGCAACATCGTGACATGTCCAGCTCCACCCTTCACCATGGCTGGCACCAGTGTAATCGCAGTGGCACCACTTCCAATAATCACCACTTTCTTTCCAGCATAATCTAGATTTTCTGGCCAGTGTTGTGGATGAATCAACTGACCTTTGAAGGCTTCCTTATTTGGGAAATCAGGTGCAAAACCTTGATCGTAGTTGTAATAGCCCGTGCAACCCACAATAAAATTCGCAATCCACGTCTGTTTTTTTTGTGTCGCATCTTCTATTTCAACAAACCATTTTTTTTGTAAAGAATCGTAATTTGCAGACAATACGCGGTGTTTGAAATGAATTTTTTCAGCCAGTTTATATTCATCGACCACTTCTGCCAGATAGTTTTTAATGGCAGGGCCAGAGGCCAGCACATTGGCACTTTGCCATGGCTTAAAGTTAAAACCAAAAGTTGACATGTCAGAATCTGATCGAATACCCGGATAACGGAATAAATCCCATGTACCGCCAATACTCTCACGACGCTCAATGATCTCAAACTGACGTTGAGGAGAACTTTTTGAAAGGTGTGCGGCAATTCCAATGCCAGAAATACCTGCACCCACAATCAAGATATCAATGTGCTTTTCCATGTTGTTTTTATAACCTTGAAAACAGTTCAACTTTATTAAAGCACAAATTTGACAATACACAATGTCAAGTTTAAACCATTTATCGGGTTTTCATGTCAATACAGGACAAAATATACAGGCATAAAAAAAGACCGGTAAAAACCGATCTTTTTTTGAATAAGAAACTTATTCTGCTGAAGTGTTTACTTCGCGATCTACTAGCTCTACGTAAGCCATCGGCGCTGCATCACCAGCACGGAAGCCCGCTTTAAGAACACGTAGATAACCGCCGTTACGTTCTTTGTAACGAGGGCCGAGTACGGTAAATAATTTACCTACAGTTGCAGCATTACGAGTACGAGCAAACGCTAAGCGACGGTTTGCTACAGTATCGTTTTTCGCTAGAGTGATTAAAGGCTCAGCAACACGACGCAATTCTTTCGCTTTAGGCACAGTTGTTTTGATTAACTCGTGCTCAAACAATGAATTTGCCATGTTTTGAAACATCGCTTTACGATGGCTGCTTGTACGGCCTAATTTCACACCACTATTACGATGACGCATGGTGATAGTCCTACTTAATTAACGGCTGCGATAGGCAAAGCGATCGTCCATGCGTAAACTAGCAGGTGGCCAGTTTTCTAAACGCATGCCGAGTTGCAAGCCTTTCGAAGCTAAAACATCTTTAATCTCAGTCAACGATTTTTTACCTAGGTTAGGAGTTTTTAACAACTCAACTTCAGTACGTTGAACAAGATCACCAATGTAGTAAATATTTTCTGCTTTCAAACAGTTAGCAGAACGAACAGTAAGCTCTAGATCATCTACTGGACGAAGCAAGATTGGGTCAACTTCTTCACGAGGTTCTAGAGCAACAGGTGCTTGATCTTTCTGAAGATCAACAAAAATTGCAATTTGTTGTTGCAAGATTGTTGCCGCTTTGCGGATTGCTTCTTCAGGATCTACAGTTCCGTTGGTTTCAAGATCGATAACCAGTTTATCTAGATCGGTACGTTGTTCTACACGCGCATTTTCAACGGTGTAAGAAACACGTTTGATCGGGCTGTACGACGCATCTAACTGTAGGCGACCTACCGGGCGAGTTTCGCCTTCCGGGAAACGCGAGTCAGAAGTTTCATAACCACGACCTTGAGATACTTTCAAGCGCATTTTGATTGAGCCTGAAGCACTCAAAGTACCAATAAGATGTTCTGGATTGACCACTTCAACATTATGAGGTAAACGTAGATCAGCGGCAGTAATGTCGCCTGGTCCTTGTTTCTCTAATGTCAAATATGCTTCATTTTGATCGAACAGCTTAATAGACAATCCTTTAAGGTTCAGCAAGAGCTCGACGATGTCCTGCTGCAAGCCTTCTAAAGTACTGTACTCGTGCTCGACGCCTTCTATTTCAACTTCAACCACAGCAGCGCCAGGCAAAGAAGACAATAGAATGCGACGTAAAGCATTACCTAGAGTATGACCAAAGCCACGCTCTAAAGGTTCCAGAATCACTTTTGCCGAGGTCCCGCTCACCGCTTCGACCTTGATCGCTTGCGGAGTTAGAAACTCGTTTGCAGTACGCGTCATTTATTGCTACCTCAAGGATTATTTAGAATACAATTCTACAATCAAGCTTTCGTTGATTTCAGCAGGCAAATCAGAACGATCTGGCGCAGCTTTGAACGTACCTTCAAGCTTAGAATGATCAACTTCCATCCAAGCAGGAATACCACGTTGAGCAGCTAATTCAATTGCGTTTTTGATACGTAATTGTTGTTTAGCACCTTCATGTACTGCAATCACGTCACCCGCTTTCACTTGAATAGACGCGATGTTTACACGACGGCCATTTAAAGTGATTGAACGGTGACTTACCAACTGACGAGCTTCTGCACGTGTAGAACCAAAACCCATGCGATAAACAACGTTATCGAGGCGGCTTTCAAGCAATTTCAACAAGTTTTCACCTGTTGCGCCTTTAACACGAGCTGCTTCTTTATAGTAATTACTAAATTGACGCTCTAACACACCGTACATACGACGTACTTTTTGTTTTTCACGTAATTGTAGTGAATACTCTGATTGCTTACCGCGAGCTTGGCCATGTTGACCAGGCGCTTTCGCATGTTTTTTAGTTTTGACGTCAAATGGTTTAACGCCAGATTTAAGCTGCAGGTCTGTCCCTTCGCGACGAGAGAGTTTGCATTTTGGACCAATATAACGAGCCATGAATGTTTCTCCTTACACGCGACGTTTTTTAGGTGG
>Ga0308158_10000829_pt1 | contig 40396 bp, 40 predicted proteins | sample PhyBR2_FD_201038 | JGI IMG/M metagenome (GOLD analysis project Ga0308158, IMG submission 201038) | Phyllosphere microbial communities from UC Gill Tract Community Farm, Albany, California, United States - DLSLB.R2 | ecosystem: Host-associated > Plants > Phyllosphere > Unclassified | place: USA... | reverse complement strand
TTGCCATATGCAATAGGGTGCGGGAATAAGAGCCCCTATTGCCATGTGCAATAGGGGCTTTTTTGCGTCCACGTTTTCTCAAGGGGCGGCTTTGCTCTTTAAAAACCAAGCGAATGGACAGCCACGCGCATTAGGTTTGCAGACCCGGCGCTGGAAATGGGCCATTCCAAATGCACTAATAAACGTCAAACGGTTCGGTAAAAGACGAGGTCGGTTTTGTCAATGAGGGTGTCTTCGTTGGATAGCATCTGTGTGAAGAGAAAAAGAACTCGGCGGGGATTTTTCGGTGACCAGGTCAACCCGTCAGCGCCGTGGGCTACTAACCCCGCACATCCAAGCACGTCTTTCTCACCAGTCAACCACCAAAATTCGGGGCCGCCTTGGCCAACGGGCGGACCGAACGCTCCTCGCTTTGGCGAGCACAAGCAAGCCATCGGAAATTTGTCGCTTGCAGCGCATGAATTTGAATTTGTACCTATACGACGTAAGGGGGAGAGAAGTCCCGCCAAATAGGTCAATCGTACACGCCGTTGAGGCAATAAAATCACAGGAAAAATAATGAAAAACAAAATCGTTCTGACTCTTTATGAAAACAGCCGTGGTGCCGTAATCGGAGACCTCTACGTTGGAGAGACGCGAGTGCTGGCGACAACACATCCGGCCACTATCGCCGCCGCGATATTTGCAATGGACGAGAACTCGTTCGTATTTAAATCAGGTCGGGTGGAAATGGAGTTTGCGTTCCCAATGAAGACTGAGGATTTGCCCGAACTGGAATCTCTCCTTGATAATCAGGACGAGGGCAATTTTATGAGCGGTTTTGCAACATTTTCCCAATTCGATTTTCTGCATCCGTTGCCGTGGGATACGCAGGCCGACATTCATCATCGCGTCGCAGTGCATCATCTCGGCAAACAGTTGGTCCGCATCGCTCCGTTATCACCTCCGCCCAAAGGGTTCAAAAAAGAGCTGCGTAACCGAAATAAATACATCTACTTCCCTTGGGAGTGATTGATTCGAGAGCTGCCACATTGAAATTGGGAGTCAAATAATAGGAGCGATTCTATGTCCGTGCTGCAAGCAGTTCTGAACATTGCATATCTGGTAATCGCGGTTTTTGCGTTGCTCGGTGCCATAAATTTCATGAAAGAAAGTGTAACTGTCTTCAAAGAAGCGCTCCGCAAGCGAAGAGAGCGCAATGACCGATAAAAGGTCCGTTTGATTTTTTGGCCCCCTCATCTTGGGGGCCATTTTTCAACATCGGAGCCTCCGCAGCCCGGTGCGCGATTTTTTTGCACGTTTTGCTTATTGAAATGTTCTGCTTTGTTCGTCAGGGTTTGACATATCAACAGAAACAGTCAACTGACCGCCCCGTCTCGAGCCAGATACTGACCTGATATCCCTCGGCGCGACAGTGCATGTGCCGTGGCACATAGTTGTGGCGACCATAGTTGTCGGCCCGGTTAAGCTAGAACTCGTGCAACTCGTGCAATTCGTGCAATTCGTGCAATTCGCGCAGTTCGTGCAATTCGTGAATTTCGTGCAATTCGTGCAATTCGTGCAATTCGTACAAATCATACAAGTCGTACAAGTCGTACAAATCGTACCAACTGTGCAACACGTTGGCCTATAGAGGAAGCCGCGTATCTGGCGTTAGAACTCCCACCGATTGAATTCTGCCACGGCTTCGAGCCCTGCTCTTCTCCAGTCCTGCGGAAGTGCGGTCCGTTGTCAATGACCGGCGTAACCGATGGGATGTTCACGCATAAAGGAGTATGTTCGTCCGAAAATGGGGTGGAATTCGCGCGTGTGTCCTCAGCACCGACCCAATGACCACGACAGAAATCGTGAGCAAATCGTGCGCTAGCGCACAATCTTCTCTAAATAGTCGGAGACAGATAAAAATTTCCAATTTACGAGGACGTCCGTTCCAAGTCCTTAAATAATGAAGAGCAAGTTATGAAAGCTATTGAACAAAATGATATCGCCGACACCATCGAAGAAATCGCCCTAACTTTGAATGCGCTCTCGTCTCAAAGCGAAAAGGAATGGGACCTGTCAGTCAACCACATGACCAAGTACCTGAAAGCGCGCGTCAATTATGAGCGCGGCCTGGACCTCGAGAAGGTGGCATTGCTGGCGGTGGCGAGAATGCAGTTCTTGCACGACGAAACCATGCTCAGTCTGAGCGGGAAATTTACGGAGGGAGATATTACTGCTCTGATGGGCTGCTACCAAGGCGACATTTTGTCACCAAATAAGGCAGTAAATGTGAGTGTTGATATTCTTAATAGCGTATTCCCCAAGCGAGATGAGAACTGCGCGATTGATACTATCCGGCTCATTGAGAAACTGCACGGCTTGAATACGGTGCAACGCTTCACCTTGGTGGACGTGATAGAGCAGATTTGGTACCAGGGCGGCGTAGAACCTAAAAGCAGAGTTTCTCCAAAGAATTTTTTGGCTTCGATTGACATCGAACTGAAGTGACGTAACCGAGTTTCAGCTTAAGGGTGGAAGCTCTGTTTCAATGATTAATATGGAGAATAATATGTACACGACTTCAATTTGTAACGCAGCAATCGGCTCTATCGCGTTTGAGCAGTAACCGGTTGATAACAAATTTATTGAGCAATGGACCGCGCGAGCTTTAGAATTATTCGATGCCGACGAACGTACAGCCGACGCTACATGGATGCCAGAAAAATCCGAAATATTGTTGGCAGCTGAGAGCATGCCTGACGTCGATGACGATTGGGACATAGCTGTCGACGAGGCCGAATACTGCTACAACAGTCAAACGGGACTCGTTGCTATCGCGCTCGAATGTATGGACGACGCATTCTCGCAGCTTTGCAATGAATCCTGAAGTGACTTCCTAGGCTGAAGTTTTTAGTCGCGAGGTAACGGCAGCCATTCCAACGGGCTCTCAGTCGTCGTGGCCAACGGTTCACTTCTATCTCGGCAGCCTCGCCAAAGTCCAGTCTTCAGCCTCAAACCCCTGCATACGATGCTGGTGTTCGCGCGGAATCAGTGTCAGCCGAAACTTTAGAATGATTAATCTAAATACTCTTCTCCTTATAAATCAAGGTTTTACATGGGGCTTTAGCCCGGTTCGGTGCATTTTCTCTGGAGGAATCTGGATAAATATAAATGGACTTCCTAGATTTCGGGTGAGCGAGGAATCGCGTACCACTTTAATCAACCTGGAGCCACAACATGAAAGTACTTATCCTGAATTCCCCTGTTCGCAACATCAGGAATCTGACCTCGGCAGAGTGTGCCAATTTGCGAGCCGAGGGGGTTAGTTGCTCGCCCGCGTGGACGGTTTCGCCCGACGGAAGTGTAAGCGGCAGCGGAGGGCGCCTGTATTGCCCAGCGCCACGGGGTGGCCACGACAATGCCGGCATTTACGCGTTGCAGGCCTAGTCCTGGGCTAAGGGATGGGAGCCGCAATGGACAAATGCCAAACCCGCACCGCGCAAGAACCGACGGCCGTCATCACAGCACGTTTCCTCTCGTTGCTGAAACGACGCGGTCTCGAGTACGGAATTACGTACAAATGGGTTGGTCGCTGTCGGCACGGCGTCATCGAGGTGTTTGAATCCGCCTTGGGGCCGTTCGATGGAGCGGTAGCGTGCGAGCGGTTCAGCCGCAATACGCACCTCTGGACCGAGGCAGACGGACGCATCGGGCCTATGCGCACAGGTTCGCCGAAGCATCTTGCGGTCAAGGCCCTGGTCGCCACGCTCGAAGACTAATCGAGATAACGCCGATGCTGTACAAAATCAGCTTTTTTAACCGACGGTGCACTGACCGTGCGCCGCAAAAATCCGCATCACTAAATCCAGGAGCTGCCAATGACGACAACACCGGTTGTGACAATCTACAGCGATTTACCTCATGAAGAAAATTCGCTCGACCCTCGGGTTCTTTTTGTGATTGAAGAAATTGACGACGACGAAACGTACCAACGCATCGTACACAATATGCCCTGTGGTCTCCACACGGAAGATGTTCTGCTTATTGCTAGCATGATGAATAGGTTCTTCCCGCCAACAAACCCGTTCGACGTCGCGGAGTGCCTTGGCGACGGTATGTTGACTGTAATTGTGAACTCGGACACGCACGAGCTCGAATGGGAGGCGGATTCGACTCGAGTCCACGAGGCCGGCGAGTGGTTTGAGGGCGACAATGCGTTTGGGTACAGACCACCTGACCGGATACTTGTGACGGCATTGCAGTTCGATGGGACATATATCCGATTCATTGACAGTCCTACCGAAGGAATGAAAATGGCGGCAGTGGAGAGGTCGAGCGCCGCGATTGAGTACATCAAGAATCCCAGCGATGCGGTTAGGCAGTTGGCAGCTGCTAGGGCCACTACTGAACGCGCTCAGGACCGCCCCGCGCTTGCACGCAAACGCGGACCAAACGTCGCGCCAACTCGCTAGCCGAGAATTCGCTAATTTGTCACATCTTTCACTGCAAAAAAGCGACAGGGTTATGGACGTTACTCGGCTACCAGGCGCTGTCGATGAGGCGCCTGCTCCCGGTGAGTGCTTCTTTACACGGTGTTGCGAGGGCGAGTCGGCTCCTGACGTGACCACCATGACTCCCGGGAAGCCGATGCGGTCGCTTCAGTCAGCCGACAACGCCCATGTGCGAAAACTCCGTAACTTATACTGAAAACGACAGACACGAACATCAATATGAAAACCCACAAATTTGTGCCATATTTCACCGGCGAGCCTCTCGTGCGCGTCGAGTACTCGTACAACGACACTCATATGTATCAGAGTTTGGGAGATGAAGTCCTGAGCGCTGAAATCAATGAAGAGCAACTCTCGCACCTGAACTCTCTGCATGCCAACGACCAGATGACGGCCGCCCAAATTTTTGCTGACGCGTACGGACCGATGCGCCCGACCCCTGAGGTTCGCGACCTCGACCGTGAATAGACAACGAGGGCGTTGACAGCCAATCCTCTTACGTCTCGCAAAGGGGGACTGGAGCACATAACGAAGCCGCGCCCTGTGGGCGCGGCTTTAATCAATTTGTTACCAGGCGTTCGGCTACAGCCGGCAGAACTGCGTCATCGTAGCAGCGAACCCACTACTCGGAATGCATACCAAACCTTTCCGGTGCGTGACACGGTTGTCCTGCTTGATACGCTGCAGCGCTCGTCGCAAAGGCACGTTGGGCAGTGAGGTTCACAAGATGCTCGACTATTTCTTTTCTCGCAAGTCCCGGGGCGTCAGGGCTTGTCTATCAATGAGGCTGCTCGACCCGAAAATCAGCCTGCACGCCTCAAAAACTAAGTGTGGCCGCCTTTTCGTTCTCGACGAAGACAATGCACTTTGTTGATGTGGCCATTAGACCAGCGCTGGTTGAACAGCTGGCCATTACCTGCTTTCCATTGAAGGAAGTATGAAACTCGCCTTCGCCGGACATCAAAGAGACGCGCTCATCGATAACCTTTGAGCCATTGATAAATATTTTCACATTCGTAAAATCGAAGAGTTCACCGCTGATTTGCCAAGGAGCAGCCGTTGACCCAGCTGGACGGTAGCCTTGGCTTGGGGCAACCGTAGAACATCCAGTAGTTAGAACGGAAAGTAACGAAATTGTTAGTGCGGTGACGGCGATTCGGTTTTGCATGTGACCTCAAAGGATGTTACTAAACGAATTCTTACATCGATGAAAATGTAGAAACTAGCAGTTGACCATCCATGAAGGCGCGCATGCTAGAAACTAGTATGCAATATTACGTTAATTTCCTTGGGGAAAGCTAGCGAGTTCTTGGCCTGGAGTGTGAGCGCAGCCGGCGATTTGCTCTGTTAAGGCAGCTTCAACGATAGTTGCCCGGGCTCACGGCAATGCTGGTACCGAGAGTGTTCTAAGAGAACTGCTGACTAAAAATTGCCTAATGGACATCTTAACGTTCGAGAGTTAAACTCGAAGAACTACGCGTGCAGGTGAGGCGTTCCACTAGGATTGAAATGAAAACTGCGTTCTCGGGGTTCTTAAAAAGTGTTGGCGATGCTCTCACCACTGCGGCCGATGCGGCATCGACGGCAGTCGATAGTTCGCTTACGGCCGTAAAGGATTCGGCCGAAAAGGCCGGCCAATCAGCTCTGGAGTTCGGAAAGTCAGCTGGAGAGGCGCTGGGTGATGCCGCCCAAGCAACGTCGAACGTTGCGTCCAAGGCTGGGGGTGTAATTGTAGAGGGCGCCTCGAGGTCGTTGGACGTTGTGACGCACGGGGCAAACGTCGTCGGTGAATCAGCATCCGCCGGCGCGAAGTCCGCAGGGACAGTGCTTAGCACGGCAGCCGACTCCGCCGGTAACGCACTCGGTGCGCTCGGGGTCCTAATCGGTGATTTGAACGGCGACGGCAAAGTCGATTTCGAAGACGCTAAGATTGCGGTTGCTAAGGCTCGAGATGTTGCCGGTGTTGCAGCTGAAGAGCTTGGCCAACTGGGCAAAAGCGCTCTGCAATCAAACCTCGTAAAGGACGCAGCCGCCGGTGCAGTCGTCGGTGGCGTTTTGGCTTCGATGATTCCAATCCCTATTATTAGCACCGTCGCCGGTGCCACTGCCGGTGCGGCGTTAGGCGGGTACAACAGTATCGGCAAGAAGTGACTCCAGCGTGCGACCTGTCTCGACCCACCGCTGACGTCGACAACGTTCTTGAAGTCCTGCAGTATCAGGTTCAGCGAAAGCTCGGCCGCTGCATGCTACGCCTGCAGCAATACGAGCGTCTATTGAAGGCAATGGTCGCGGGCATGGCAGTGGAAGGCCTAATTGAACAGTTGCCCGCCACGCGGGCCCGGCAGGAGGCCGACGCGAGCGACAAGAGTTTGGGTACATTGGTGCGGATGTTCACCAGCAGCCACTTGACTTCGGCGCCGTCAGAAGGTGTTAAGGCAGAAGCAGAAGACTCTAGCTCTGACTGCCAATCTGCCGATGTCGCTTGGGCTAGCATGCGCTTCAATATCTCAATGTCGCCTGAGCGCTATGCCGACACCAAGGCGGGCTTGGCGGAGTTGGTTGCGCTGCGCAATGACCTTGTCCACCACCTCATCGAACGTTTTGATATATCCGACGAACGCGGCTGCCGCGCCGCGATTGCGCACCTGGAGACCTGCAACGAGCAGATTGATGAGCACTGTGTACGCCTGAAGGCTTGGACCATGAGCTTAACTGCGTCCCAGGAGTTGGCGTCTTCATACTTGCAGTCAAAGATATTCGAGGACGCATTCGTACACGGTATCAACCCGGATGGCTCTGTATGCTGGCCGCGGAGCACGATTGTCGAATGCTTGCGCGAGGCAGAAGCGGCTTGTAAGTATGATGGGTGGACCTCTCTTGGCGCCGCGATAACCTTTATGTTGAAAGAAAGTCGAGAACAAATACCAAGCCGATACGGCTGCAAGACTTGGCGACAAGTTCTGAAGAAATCAGGGCTGTTTGAACTCCGGACCGCCGCCAAGTCGGATGGTGCGATAGGTAAGGCTTGGTACCGTAGCTGTCCCAGCCTCCCGGCAAGTCGGCCGTAGGGTAAATCCGCCTGGCCAAACCGTAACGTCTTTGAGAACCATAAAATGACTTCAAATAGTCTGCGAAATCGCGTTGACCCATGGGGGGAATTGCGCGCCGTTCCAAACAGGGGAACGCTCATGGGGAACCGCGGTATCCTCCATGACGCCGGGAATAGAATTGTCAGACCGTGGGTGCATAAGGCGTGGGTCACGTGTTTGCTCGAATTTAACGGCATTAAGCGGCCTAAACCATTCTCACCAGGAAATTACTCAGAGCTTTTTTTCATTGATGAGGCCACTGCCTTTGCTGCTGGACACCGGCCGTGTGCGCACTGCCAGCGGGCGCGGCATCGTGAGTTCAAGGATGCGTGGGTCCGCGCAAACGTGGCTGACGAAGAGCGTGCGACAACGTTGATGCCGGCTATTGACCGAGTGCTCCATGCAGAGCGTTCCGTTCCTGGCGGTCGCAAGGCGACGTTTGACGCGCCACTTGTCGAGCTGCCCACTGGTGCGATGTTCGAGTACGAGGAGGCTCCATACCTTGTAGCGGATGCTGGCTACTTGCCGTGGTCGTTTGAAGGTTATGGCGAGCCGAAGGTCTTGCACGCCGCCACCGTAGTGAAAGTGCTGACGCCGCGTTCCATTGTGCGTACCTTTGCAGCAGGATTTGCGCCAATGGTTCATAAGTCCGCGAGCTAAGCGGTAGGTCCACTGACAAAATCGCTGCCGTCACAAACATCCTAAGGTCCATCGTGACCACCATCTTGAAAATATCCCGGTCAGGTTCAGTTGGACCCAACCCCTCGGGAAGTGCCAATCAAGCAACATTAATTTACAAGTGCTACAACTTGCTTTACATTGGTGCTTTTGGACAATGGAGTGTATTAATTTATGCAACAGCGCAAATCTGAGGCCGTCAACTTGCGCATGACGCCTGAAATCAAGCAGATGTTGCGCCTTGCGGCCGGCCGCGAGCGGCGAACAATATCAAACATGGTCGAAGTGCTAGTCTTGGCGTACTGCCAGCAGCATGAAATCGAAATGGATTCCGAAGTCGATAGCCCGGGACAAAACGGTGAGTGAGCAACGCAGCAGCTATAGATACGACACCGATTTTAGTGAATTGTGGGTTCTTACCGAGGATGATTTGACATCAGAAGCAAGCAACGATATCGGTTCCAGCAGAACCAGAGCACTTGCAAAATTGGGATTTCGGTTCGGCAAAAACGGTGCCCATGCAGCGCGAACCATGATGTTCGACGAACTGAGCCTCCTGCTCGACCGCCTTCCGGCGGAGGCGACGCGTGCTGATTACGTCCGGGAAATCGTTGACTTGAACTGTCTGGCCAAGCAGACCCAGAAGTCTAGGGAATTGACCTTGCGTCATCTGACAGCGTTGTATGCGCTCGACCCTTCAGTGCCTATATTTCGCACTTTCCGGAAATTTTGGGATGTTGAAAAAGATGCTCAACCCGTCCTTGCACTCACGATGGCATTGGTGAGGGACCCGCTGCTGCGTCAAAGCCAACAATTCATACTTGGGAAGCCGCTCGGCGAGTTGGTCGAGAGAAAAGAGTTGGAGGACTTGCTCGGAAACGACAATCCCGACCGCTTTAGTCCTGCATCGCTGAAGTCTATCGCACAGAACCTCAATGGCACTTGGACTCGCGGCGGGTATTTGCACGGCAAAGTCAGGAAATCCCGCTCCGCTCCAGTTGTCAAGCCGACGAACGTTGCCTTCGCCCTTTATCTAGGCTACCTGGAAGGGCTGTCCGGGCAAAGATTATTCAAGAGCACTTGGGCCGTTGCACTTGTAAGCTCATTTGATGAGCTCGTTAGCATGGCGTCATCTGGCGCCAACAGAGGGCTGTTGGTCTTTATGAATGCGGGTGGCGTGATGGAAGTGCGCTTCCCCGGTTACCTAACATCAGAAGAAGAGAAATGGCGGCATGAGTAAAATAGCTCGACTCATCAATACCTATCGGGACCACCTCGCTATCCCTTGGCAGATGGGGTTGGCTGCAATCCAGCGGGTCATTTTCGCGGTCTATGACAAAGAGGACGAGTTGCGATTGCGTGCTCATATCGGTGAATTTGACCTGGTGACGGTCCAAGCCAACTACCGCTGGCTGCTCATCGATATCACCAACTCGTTTCCAGAGTGGCTGGCGGCCATGGAATACCGTGACGCCTACTTCGAATGTCCCGACGACCTTTCCGGCTATCAGAGCGGCGAAGTCATTGAGTACGTTCAGGCGCTAATTGCACAAGTAAAGGCGAGAATTATTGCCGAGGCGGACTCAAACACCGTTGTCGCGTTGCTAGGTGTCGGCAGCATGTTCGGCCTTGGCCGCGTCTCCACCTTGGTCGAGGGAATTAAGGACGTCGTCCCTGGCCGGATGCTGGTTTTTTTTCCAGGTGAGTATCACCCTGAGAATCATGCGTACCGCCTGCTTGACGCACGGGATGGCTGGAACTACCTCGCAGTACCGCTGCTGGCTAAAGAATAAGAAACCAAGGACAAAAAATGCTGAATAGGGAAATCTACGTCAAGGCACCAGAGCAAAACAGGCTCGCAAATAATGGTGTGGCCGAAGTCTCGGAAGATCAATCCGATGCGGCGTTGGCAGTGCTGCGGTACGAGTTGGAAAGCTTTGTCTGTGACGGCCAGTATGAGAAGGGGTTGGAAACGATTCTCGCGCTGTTCTTGGGCAATCTGACAAATAAAGCAGAACAGCCCGGAATATGGATTTCCGGGTTTTATGGCAGCGGCAAGTCGCACTTGGCCAAAATGTTGCGTAATCTGTGGACTGATTTCCAGTTCGCTGATGGCGCGACCGCGCGCGGCCTCGCCAAATTGCCGACAACGGTGCTTGACAACCTAAGAGAACTCACCACACAGGGCAAGCGTCACGGTGGCTTGCATGCGGCTGCCGGCAAGCTCGGCGCTGGTGCGGGCGATAACGTCCGGTTGGCGTTGTTGGGCATTATTTTCAAGTCCAAGGGATTGCCGGAGCAGTACCCGCAAGCCCAGTTCGTCATGTGGCTCAAACGCGAGGGAATCCTAGAAGCTGTTGAAAATGCGCTAGTGGCGGCCGGTCGCTCGTTGGTTCAGGAACTCCCGCACCTTTATGTGTCTGGGCACCTAGCCAAAGCATTGATGAAAGCGCAACCAGGGTTCGCCGACAGCGACCTCGCAGCACGCCAGTTCATCAAGGCGCAATTCCCCCAGGTCATGGATATTACCAATGACCAGCTTGTGGCCGCCATAACGGACGCTCTATCGCAGAATGATAGATTCCCGCTTACCCTCGTCGTTCTCGATGAAATGCAGCAGTACATCGGTAGCGATACCCAAAAAGCGTACTTGGTCCAAGAGGTAACGGAAACGCTGTGTAAGCATTTCAATGGGCTGTTGTTGTTTGTCGGCACCGGACAGTCTGCCTTATCTGGCATGGTAAATCTTCAACGCATCATGGCCCGTTTCCCGGTGCCGGTGATGCTCGGCGATTGGGACGTAGAAAACGTTACGCGTCAAATCATCTTGGCCAAAAAGCCATCCGCTCAACCGGAAATTGAAAAGGTCTGGCGCAGCAATTTGGGTGAAATTTCGCGCCATTTGCGTGGTACCAAGCTCGAACACGTGACCGATGACGAAGCCGTGATGACCTCGGATTACCCGCTTTTGCCGGTTCGCCGCCGCTTCTGGGAACGGGTGCTTCGAACCATTGACACGACCGGTACCGTATCTCAGCTGCGCAGTCAGCTTCGAGTGGTGCATGAAGCGGTGATGGCGACGGCGGATGTTCCTCTTGGCCACGTAGTGTCAGGAGACTTCCTGTATGACCAAATTGCGGCCAGTTTAGTATCCACTGCGCAGTTGCCACGCGAAGTATTCGAGAGCGTCCAGAAATTTTCCGCGGGCGATGCCGCCAGCCAACTCAAGGGAAAATTGCTCAAGCTTATTTACCTCATCAACAAGCTGCCAGCCGATGCCGCGCTCGACTTGGGACTGAAGGCGACCGAGGACGTACTCGCAGACCTGTTGGTTACTGACCTTAAAGCTGGCTCGTCGGAACTGCGCAAAGCATTGCCACAACTGCTAGCTGAGCTTCAGCAAAAAGACAGGCTGGTGATGGCGCTCGACGGGCCACATGGTGCCGAGTACCGTCTGCAAACGCGTGAATCGAGCGCTTGGTACGACGAATTCCGTTCCCAGGAAGCGGAGTTAAAAGCGGCGCCCCAGCGCATCGAAGTGCAGCGTGCGGAACTATTCAAAGCACGCTTTCGCCAAACGCTGGGAAAGGTTCGAGCAGCGCAAGGGAAGTCTAACGAAGTGCGTCAATTGTCAGTGTGCTTCGACGAGACTTTACCCAAGGACAATGACAAGGCTCTGTACGTATGGATTCAGGATGGCTGGCAAACGGAAGAAAAATCGGTGTTAGCTGAAGCCCGCGCCAAGGGACCGGACAACCCCACAATTTTTGCCTTTATGCCAGCGCAGGGCAAGACCGATTTTGCGAATGCCATCGTTGCGCTGGAGGCTGCCAAAGGCACGCTCAATCGGAAAGGGGCGCCGAGCACGGAGGAGGGGCGTGATGCGCAGCGTTCGATGGAGAGCCGTAGCCGCAACGCCGAGAAAGAAATCGCTGACCTGGTCGACAAGTTGTTCGCCACGGTAAAGGTGTTTCAGGCAGGTGGCCAAGAGGTAACCGAAGGTAATGATTTGCTCGATAAACTCAACCGTTCGGCGAAGGCATCGATTGTCCGGTTGTATCGTGATTTCGATGTCGCTGACCATGAAGGCTGGGGCAAAGTCGTCGAAGAAGCGCGTAAAGGCAATGCGGAAGCCCTCAAAGCGGTTGGTCATACGCAAGAGGCAGAAAAGCACCCGGTTTGCCAAAAGGTTAAGGGTTTCATCGGCAGTGGCAAGAAGGGCAGCGAAATCAGGGACAACTTTGAAAATCCCTATTACGGCTGGTCGCGCGATGCGGTTGACGGCGCGCTCTTCACGTTGCTGACCACTGGCCACTTGCGTGCCACCGATGCGACTGGTAAGCCAGTGGATGCCAAAAGCCTGGACCGCAACAAGCTGACGCAAGCAAGTTTCCGTCAGGAAATGGTGACAATTTCCCCGGTTCAAAAAATCAAGATTCGCGGATTATTCACGACGCTGGGTGTCCCCTGCCAACCCAATGATGAACTTGCTAAGGCACCTTTCCTGATTGCCAAGTTGAAGAGTCTGGCTGAAAGGGCTGGGGGTGCCTCGCCGCAACCGGCGATTCCGAGTCTGGAGCCTATCAATGTACTGGAAGGCTATTCCGGAAATGACTTGTTGAATGAGCTATTCAACCGCAGCGAAGAGTTGACCAAACTTGCCAAACAATGGGAGGCGGCTGCTAAAGCTATCCACGCAAAGCTTCCCGTCTGGCATCAGCTCATGGGACTCGTTGAGCACGCCAAAGACCTTGGACCATTCGCCGGCATCAAGGCTGAAATGAGCGCCATCATCGCCCAGCGCAGTTTGTTGGCCGAGCCGGACCAGGTACGCCCGGTGCTCGACAAGGCTGCAGACGTGTTGCGCCATGCGCTCAATGCAAAATTGACTGCCTTTCAGGAGGAATACGCTGGCCAAATGGCTGCACTGGCGAAGGATACAAATTGGGAAAAGCTCAAACCAGAGCAGCAGCAACAGCTGATTCGTGAACATCATATCGATACCCCAAAAAGTCTCGACCTCTCCACCGCGGAGGCTTTGGCCGATGCACTGGATGATTGCCACCTTCAGCGATGGGTCGAGCGCACTCAAGCCACTCGCACTCGCTTCGATTCAGTCCGACTCGATGCCGCCAAGTTACTAAAACCCAACGTCATACACGTGCATCTGCCAAAACGCACTCTGAACAGTGCAGAAGAAGTGAAGGCTTGGCTGTCCGAAATCGAAGCACTGCTACTCGACAAAGTCCAAGCAGGACCATTGGCACTGTAACCTGCATTGCCGTTGTGGCCGCAGTTGCCTTGTGCAGTTACTCCCATACCATAGAAGCGAAATACAATGTCCGCCTTGCACCAACCGCTCGCCAAGAACCTGCGCACACAACTTGAAAACACTGTCAAAGCCGCCCGTGATGTCGCCGAAATTGCCGCCCGCGCCGCGCTGACCAACCTTGGCGTGGGGGACCGAGATGCGCACACTCATCTAAGCGACGAGCAGAAGGCGCTTCGGCGCCGGTTGCGTGCTCACGGACGGCAGTTGGGCGATACCAAGCAAGCGGATGATAGTCAGGAAATTCGTCACCTGGTCTGGGAAGTCGCCTATGAGCAATGGCACCGCATGCTTTTTGCCCGTTTTCTTGCAGAAAATAATCTGCTGATGTGGGAGCCGGGCGCTCCTGTGACGTTGGCCGAATGCGGTGAACTTGCACAGGACGCCAGCACATCCTTAGGCGCCAATAGCGGTTGGGAATTGGCGAGCATTTTGGCTGCCCGAATGCTGCCGCAGATTTTCAAGCCGCAGTCGCCCGCCCTGGCCGTGACGTTTGCGCTTGAGCATCAGAAGGAACTGGAAAAGCTGCTTTCAAATCTGCCGAATGGAGTATTCACTGCCAGCGATAGCCTGGGCTGGGTTTATCAATTCTGGCAATCCAAGCGTAAGGATGAGGTCAATGCTTCCGAGGTGAAGATTGGCGCCGACGAATTGCCAGCCGTCACCCAGCTCTTCACTGAGCCCTACATGGTCGAATTCCTGCTTCATAACTCGCTGGGAGCCTGGTGGCACATGCGGCATCCTGGCAAACCTTGCCCGGTTGAACTGACCTATCTCCGCACGCTGGATGACGGCACGCCTGCCGCCGGAAAATTTGAAGGATGGCCCGCCACCTTGGCCGCGTTCAAGCTGCTTGACCCTTGCTGCGGGTCCGGTCATTTTCTGGTCGCCGCCTTCTTGTTGCTGGTGCCGATGCGCATGGCATCGGAAGGTTTGAGCGCCATGGATGCAGTGGATTTGGTGCTGCAAGATAACCTGCATGGACTGGAAATTGACCCACGCTGCGTTGAAATTGCGGTGTTTGCGCTGGCCCTGACAGCATGGAATTTTTCCGATGAGGATGGCAATCCGCTCGGTGTCCGCGCTGAGATGCCTTCACCCAATATCGCGTGCTGTGGCTTGAAAGTGGCTGGCCGCGTGCAGGATTGGGAAGCATTGGTTAGCGACGATGCTACCAATGCCGGACACCTGCGTCTGGGGCTGAACCGCTTGCATGAAACTTTTACCCAGGCGCCACTTCTGGGCAGTTTGCTCGACCCATCGAAGGCCAACAGAGGAGATTTGTTTGCGGCGGACTACAGCATTTTGCGGGATTTGCTCAAGCAGGCTCTTGCGACGGAATACCAACCTGCTTTATTCGATGAAATCGAAGGACGATGGGATTTGGCGCTAAGCGCGCAGGGCCTGTTGGAAGCCGCCCGTTTGCTCGACCAGCGCTACCATCTTGTCATTACCAATGTGCCTTACCTGTCACGTGGAAAACAGATGCAGGCGCTCAAAGACTACTGCGCGCAGCACTACCAAAATGCAAAAAGTGACCTAGCCAATGTGTTCCTGGAGCGTTGCATCGAGCTATCGGTCGCGGGCTCTGGAGTAGTGCAAGTCGTGATGCCACAGAACTGGCTGTTTCTCGGCAGTTACAGAAAACAACGCGAGGCGTCATTAAAATTAGTAACTTGGAACATGCTTGCGCGTCTGGGAACTGGGGCATTTGAGACGATTAGCGGAGAGGTTGTCAATGTTATTCTACTTACACAAACAAATATAGCTGCGTCCGCGGATTTTAGAATGTGTGGACTAGATGTGAGCTTCGAACGCACAGGACAAGGAAAAGTCGCGGCGCTTAAAAAAATAGAATTGGCTTATCTTAGCCAATTTCGCCAGCTCACAAATCCTGATGCTCGAATATCGCTTGCTGAGATTCAATCTTCAGAAATGTTGTCAGCTATAGCTGCATATGGTAAGGGAAGCACAACAGGCGATAGTCCCCGGTACCTATTTTCTTTTTGGGAGCTACCATTTCTCGCGGCTCGAAATGTCAAATGGCTTGATTCCCCAACGCTTGGCGAAATGTGGTCAGGTCGCTCGTTTGTTACATCAGTTCCCCTTAATGATGCTGGCCTCAACTCGCAACTCGGCTGTATGTTTCGTGGACAAAGCGTTTGGTCTCGACCTGGTGTCGCAGTCAATAAGATGAGGGGATTGGAACCACTTTTATATTTAGGTGAGATATTTGATGACAATGTATGTCCGATTGTTCCGAATGACATCGGCGATATTGCTGCAATATGGATGTTTGTTTCTAGTCCTGACTATCAAAAATCAGTTCGGGAAGTCGACCGTGCACTTAAGGTCACAGCAGGTACGCTTACAAAAGTACCTTTTGATTTAGGGTACTGGCAAAGTATTGCCGCGGCAAATTACCCTGAGGGTTTGCCAAAACCATATTCGAATGACCCAACCCAGTGGATATTCCATGGACATCCGCAGTCCTCGAACGACCCTCTGCAAGTGGCCGCCGCCCGGCTTCTTGGCTACACTTGGCCAGCCGAGTCGGACGACGAAATGGAGCTTTCCGACGAGGCACGAAAGTGGATTGCGCGATGCCAGTCTCTCGATTCTCACGTCGATGACGATGGCATCGTTTGCCTGTCGCCGGTGCGTGGCGAGAAAGCCGCTCACGAGCGTTTGCTTGCACTGTTGATTGATGCTTGGGAGACTGTTGAACCCGGCAGCTGGAAATCTTCGGTACTCGACAAGCTGCTGGCCGATGTCGATTGCGCTGGCACAGGCCTGGATGTATGGCTGCGCGAGAAGTTTTTCGAGCAGCATGCCAAGCGTTTCCAACATCGCCCCTTCGTCTGGCACGTTTGGGATGGACTGAAGGATGGCTTTAGCGCGCTGGTTAATTATCATCTTCTTGATGCCAAGAATCTTGAGCGGCTCATCCATACCTACCTGGGCGACTGGATACGCATCCAGGAAGCCGGCGCTGCCAACGGTATGGACGGCGCCCAAATTCGCCTCGCGGCTGCTTGTCAGCTCAAGACCAAGCTTGAAGCCATCCTTGAAGGCGACGCCCCCTTTGATGTATTCGTTCGCTGGAAACCGCTGGACCAGCAATCCATTGGCTGGAACCCGGACCTGAACGATGGCGTGCGCATGAACATCCGCCCCTTCATGGCGGCCGAAGTCCTACGCCACAACAAGAAACCCAAGCTGAACATCAGTTGGGACAAGGACCGCGGCAAAGATGTCGTCAGTGCCCCGTGGTTCCATAAATTTGATGGCGAACGTATCAATGACCATCATCTGACATTGGCGGAAAAAATAGCTGCGAAAGGAAACGAGACGTGAAAATTAAGACATTTGAACTCGTGAATTTTCGAGGCATAGAGCGCATGTCGCTTGATTTTTCTTCGGAGACGACCGCTCTTGTGGGCGTCAACGGGGTTGGCAAATCGTCGGTGTTGGATGCGCTGGTAATTTCGCTGTCAAACTTTAGGTACGCACTGAAGGAGCAGCGGCGCGTAGCGAGAGTTAGGGGAAAAATTTTACCATGAACTTACTGACTTACGTCGTAGAGGCGTTACGTTCTGCATCGAAGGTTAATCGAACATTGATGGTGCCTCCGGCTGCCATTTTGTGGACTGATGCGGAGCGCCAATGGGAAGGTGTCTTTCCCATTTTGACGAAGCTGCTTCCTGAACTGTTTCGGCTGGGTGCCTATTTGCCTGATGAAAGGCAGGGACCCAGCATCTGGCTAAAGTGTGCCGTCGCTGGCAAGCTGGATTTGCCGTTGCCAGACGGGGCCGTCCCCATCGTCTATTTGCCGGGAATTGCGCGTGCGGACCTGCGAGCGATTGAGGATTGCCCGCGGGACTTGCAGCCGCTGGCTGAATTACAGTTCCGCGGCAATTTTTGGAGCCAGGCCAACGCGAAGGACTGGACGCTCAATGCGCTCCTGTCATCCAAAAGTGGTGGATTGGGCGCCGACGTGGCGCAAGACAAGGCCACCCAGGTGGCCTTGAAGCGTGCACTTGACGCTGGTGTGCTGCTGGAGTGTTCATTAGAGGAACTGAGGTCCCACGCAATCAATGCCGCCTGGCTCGACGCCTTGTTGGCGCCGAACCCTGCGCGGGACATTCTGTATTGGCTGAATGCACCCCACGAGGCGCAAGCGAAATGGGCTGGCGGCCATTGGGACATTTTTATCAGTCGGTGCAAGAAGGATTTCAACTTTGAGCCACAGAGTGAGGGTGTGCATACCGCAGCGGAGAAGCTTGCGGCTCGAGCCGGTGCTTGGAGTGTGATATGGGAGCTGTATCGGGATTCGTACACCAGTTTTCCCAACATTGCCGAGCACCTTGCCGGGGTGCAGCCGCCAGCGCTGAAGGGGCTGTTCGATGACATCAATGACCTGGCCGGTTATCCTCGTGCGAATGACGGCGCCGAAGATGCCCTGCGTTACAAATTATTTGCCTGTGGGGCGATGGCGCCTGCACTAGCACGGTCGACGCTTCTGGATGCCGAGAAGGAGCATGCCAGCCGTCGCGACTGGCTTTGGGCCAGCATGCAGCGCGCGCCCTTGGCGCGAGCGCTGCAGCACCTGGCTCAGGTCGCGACGATGTCGGAACAGATTCCTGGTGGCGCCACCACTGAGCTCATGGCTGCCCGTTACCGCGAATGCGGGTGGCAGGTTGATGCCGGCGCGGTTAAGGCGCTCGCTGCCGTACAGTCAAAGGCTGACACCGACGCGGTCGGCGCCGCTTTGCGAGCCGTATATATGCCATGGTTGGAAGACACTGCGCACCGGTTCCAGGAACTGGTCAAGGTGGAGGGCCGACTTAGTCATGAAATGCCTAAAGTCCAGACGGAAGCGGAGGGACTGTGCATGGTCTTCGTCGATGGTATGCGCTATGACGTAGCGATGATGCTCAAAGAGCGACTTGGCGTCGTCGGCGAAGCGACGTCGAGTTCTGCATGGACGAGCATTCCGTCGGTCACCGCATCCGGGAAGGCTTGGGCATCCCCAGTGGCGCACGCAATTTCTGGCAAAACGGACGACGAAGATTTTCAGCCCAGTGTCGCCGCTGACGACAAGCCGCTGACAACCTATAACCTGCGCAAATTGCTGGCGGACCATGGCTGGCAGGTTTTGAGCAAACATGAGACGGGCGACACCAGCGGGCGTGCCTGGGTCGAATGCGGCGACCTGGACCACTACGGGCACGAACACGGGCTGCGCCTGGCGCGTGACATGGATAGCCAGTTGCGTCAAATCATCGAGCGTTTGCTGGAACTGAAGGAAGCCGGATGGCGCAGGTTTCGCATCGTGACTGACCACGGCTGGTTGCTGATGCCAGGCGGTTTGCCAAAATCGGCGTTGTCCAAGTTTGAAGCGCAGACTCGCTGGGGACGTTGTGCGGTACTCAAGGATTCGTCTCACGGTACCGCGCTGACCTTTGGCTGGGATTGGTGCAAGGATGTGCAAATTGCGTTCGCACCAGGCATCTCCAACTTCATCGCTGGCGCCGAGTATGCGCATGGTGGATTGACGCTGCAGGAGTGCCTGGTGCCTGTCTTGGACGTGCAGGTAGAGGTCAGCGTCAACTCACCCTTCAAGCCGGGCGTCACTGTGAACATCGAACGCGTGACGTGGAAAGGCTTGCGTTGCGCGGTGGAGGTGGCTCCAGACCAGCCAGGACTTTCCGTCGATATCCGAACAAAGGCGACGCAATCAGATACAAGCCTGGTGGCCAAGGTCAAACCCATCGAAGGTGGCAAAGTTTCGGTGGTCGTGGCCAACGAGGACCATGCGGGCGCAGCCGCGGTGATTGTGGTGCTGGATGCGGCAGGCTTGATTGTGCAGAGGGTGCCGACCACGATTGGGGATTGACGGTTTCTCGCCAGTTTCATCAAAAGAACAAGGAAAAATATGCAACTCGATGAACTAGACAAGAAAGCAGCCGAAGCGTTTGAAGGCTACATTGTCCGCAAAGACCTTGTGCGGATGTTTAGCCGGCAATTTCCGGTCCCGACCTATGTCGTGGAGTTTCTGCTGGGGCGCTACTGCGCCACCACCGACGAAGCCGAGATTCAGGAGGGATTGGATATCGTTCAGCGCCAATTGGCTTCCCGCACGGTAAAGGCTGGCGAGGAAGAGTTATTCAAGGCGCGCGCAAGGGAAACCGGGTCGGTGAAAATCATCGACATAATCACGGCCCGACTGGATGCCAAGACGGATTCCTATGTGGCGTCGCTGCCCAGCCTGCGCCTGAACGATGTCCGCATCGCGCCGGAGCTCATTAAGGAACATGAGCGGATGCTGACGGGCGGTTTTTATGCCGAAATCACGCTGGGCTATGACGCCACCATTGCGCAAGAAAAATTCGGCAGACCATTTGGCATCGATGGCCTGCGCGCCATCCAGCTCTCAAAGCGTGACGTGCTCGATTCCCTGAAGGCAGGCCGGAACAAGCTGACTACCGACGAATGGCGCGACTTCCTCTTGCGCAGCATCGGTCTGGAGCCGTCCGGAATGACACCGCGCGCCAAGGACGCCATGCTGCTGCGCATGGTGCCGTTCGTCGAACGTAACTACAACCTCGTTGAGCTTGGTCCGCGCGGCACTGGGAAGAGTCATCTTTTCCAGCAAGTCTCACCGTATGCGCATCTAATTTCCGGAGGCAAAGCAACTGTCGCCCGGATGTTTGTGAACAATGCCAACGGACAGCGCGGCTTGGTCTGCCAGTACGACGTGGTCTGTTTCGATGAAGTGTCCGGTGTCTCCTTCGACCAAAAAGATGGCGTGAACATCATGAAAGGCTATATGGAGTCGGGGGAGTTTTCCCGCGGCAAGGAGAGCATTCGCGCCGATGGCTCCATTGTGTTGGTGGGTAACTTCGACGTCGACGTAGAGCATCAGCAGCGCGTTGGCCACCTGTTCGGTCCACTGCCTCCCGAGATGCGTAACGATACCGCGTTTATGGACCGTATCCATGCGTTCTTGCCGGGCTGGGACGTGCCGAAAATGAATCCTGGCTTGTTTACCGACCATTTCGGATTGGTCAGTGATTTCTTGTCGGAGTGCTTCACGCAGTTAAGGAATCAAAGTCGCCTGTCCACGGTGCAGGGGCGTGTCTTTCTTGGCGGGGCACTCTCTGGCCGGGATATTACTGCTGTCAACAAGACGATTAGCGGGCTGCTCAAACTCGTCTATCCGGACGGTGATGCGGAAGTGTCTGATGCCGACCTGGAATGGGCGGTCCGTCTGGCACTTGAGGTGCGCCGCCGCGTCAAGGAGCAGCAAAAGCGCATCGGTTCCGCAGAATTCAGGAATACCCATTTCAGTTACACGATTGGTCAAGACGGTGTCGAGAAATTTGTAGTCACCCCCGAATTGCAAAGCGAGAACAGCATTGGCACCGACCCCCTCGAGCCGGGTCAGGTATGGACCATCAGCCCGGGTGGCCAAGACGACAATCCCGGCCTATATCGCATTGAGGTCAATGAGGGGCCCGGCTCTGGTGTACGAATTATGAACAAGCCGAGCCCGGCGGCGTTCCAGGAATCCTTGCGCTATGCCGAGCAAAATTTATATGCGAGGGCGGCGCAATTCGTTGGTGACCGGGACCCGCGCGCGCACGAATTTTCGGTCCAACTGCGTGCTTTCGATGCATCTAAAACAGGTTCCAAGCTGGGTGTCCCGGCGCTGATTGCGCTGGCCGGCGCATTGCTCCGCAAACCTGTCCGCGGCGGCCTGGTAGTGGTGGGTGAAATCAATCTCGGTGGTTCCATTGAGACTATTCATAACGCGGTGAACATTGCGGAAATTGCTGTGGAGAAGGGGGCGCAGGCGCTGCTGATGCCAGTGAGCTGCAGACGGCAACTCAACGAGCTCTCGGATGATATGGCGACAAAGGTGGACATACAGTTCTACCTGGATGCCAGAGATGCCCTACTCAAAGCACTCGTTGAGTAATGTTGGCCGCGGTTAAGCTTTCTCGAACGTTCCATTGTCTCTTATTCCCCATTGAGGAGAAGCTCGGTTGAAGATACCTGATTTCCAAACGTTGATGCTACCTGTTCTACATGTTACGGCTAAAGACGAGGTGAAGATTTCCGATGTCGTAGAGCAGCTGGCCACCGAATTCAAATTATCACTTGAAGAACGTACTCAACTTTTGCCATCAGGAAGACAAACCACGTTTGCCAACCGAGTTCACTGGGCGAAGAGCTATCTTGGCAAGGCTGGTTTGGTCGAATTGACCAAGCGCGCACTTTCGCATTACGACCGCGGCCGCGAAGTACTGCGCGCGCCGCCAGACCGCATTGATATCAAATACCTGAACCAATTCCCTGGCTTCCAGAAGTTTAGAGATGCAGGGGAGGAGAATGGCGACGCAACTTCTTCGAATGCCGGCGAGGGCGGGACGACTTTGACTCCAGACGAGGTCATGCGAAGCGCTCACCGTCAATTGGAGGCCGCTTTGGCCGACGAAATGCTTCAACGCATCCGGTCGGGAACGCCTGCCTTCTTCGAAAGCCTCATAGCGCGCCTACTTGTCCGGATGGGCTATGGCGGCGGTTCGGTTACCGATGTAGCCAAGACCCTTGCGGGTGGCCCAGGCGACGGCGGGGTTGACGGCGTCATCGACCAGGACCCGCTCGGCCTCGACCGCATCTATGTGCAGGCAAAGCGCTATGCAGCATGAACTCCGTCCGCGCTGGTAATATCCGCAACTTTTGTGGCAGTCTTGACCGATTCAAAGCGACGAAGGGCCTGTTCGTTAGCGCTTCGACCTTCACATCGTCTGAGCGCCAAACGGCCGAGCAGTTGAGCAAGCGAATTGTCCTCATGGACAGGGACCAGCTCGCCAGACTGATGATTTTTCATGGCGTCGGTTGCGTTATCGAAGAGACGCTGTACGTCAAGAAAGTTGATGAGAAGTTTTTTTAGTAGGTTCGCCCAATACACCACTGTAAATTTACCCATAAAATAATAGGATTTCTTCATGAACCTCAAAGAACAGCTCGTAAAACATTTCCAGTCAGCACCGTCGACACCTTTCCTATTCGTCGGTTCAGGATTTTCGAGGAGGTATTTGGGTCTTGAGGACTGGGAAAATTTACTTCGCAAGTTTTGCGTTGGACTAAAGAGTTTTGAATACTATTTTGCTACGGCTAATGGCGACCTTGCTGAGGTCGCCTCACTAATTTCAGTCGATTTTCATGAAATGTGGTGGATAAGCTCCACCTACGAGATTAGTCGGGAGAAGAATAAGTCGAAAGTTAAGGATAAAACGTCCGCACTTCGAATAGAAATATCCAATTATCTGAATTCGCTCGCATTGGCCGACCTGATGGCATCCGAGTACAAGGAAGAAATAGAATTGTTGTCAAAATTAAATGTAGATGGAATTATTACAACAAATTGGGATTTGCTAATTGAAAAACTTTTCCCTGACTACAAAGTGTTTATTGGGCAAAGCGAATTGCTGTTTTCTAATCCGCAATCAATTGCTGAAATATATAAAATTCATGGTTCGGCATCAAGAGCAACTTCTTTAGTTTTGACAAAAGATGATTATATTGATTTTGAAAGTAAAAATCCCTATTTAGCGGCGAAACTAATAACGCTATTTGTTGAGCATCCGATTATCTTTATCGGTTACTCACTTACCGACAAAAATATCTCTGCGTTGCTAAAATCTATTGTGTCGGTATTGGGCTCCGACAACATTGAAAAGCTTCAAAATAATTTAATTTTTGTTCAGCGCGCAGGAAAAGATGAAATTTCAGATTATAGCCAAACGTACATGACCATCGACGGCGGACAAATTCCTATCACGATAGTCAAGTCAGAGAGCTTTATCCCAGTTTACCAAGCACTGGATGAAGTGAAGAGAAAAATTCCGGCCAGAGTTTTACGAATGTGCAAAGAGCAACTTTATGAGCTCGTAAAATCTGCCACGCCTGAATCGCAGATGTGTGTGGTTGATATAGACAAAATCGATAAAAAAGAGGACGTGCAATTCGTGGTTGGCGTTGGGGTAGCCAACGAATTTGCAAGCAATATTGGCTACCAAGGGATATCACTTCTCGACCTATTCAAGGACATTTTGGATGACGCCAATCGATTCGACTCTGAAAAAATATTGGATGGGACATTGTTGAGTCTAGGTAAGATTGCAACTTACGTGCCCGTATATAAATATCTCAATGCCTGTGGTATTGACTCGGCGCAAAAGCTGAAGGAATCGAGATTTCGAGTGGAGAAGCACGCTTTAATCAGTTCGTCGTTTTATGTCACACCTAGCTATACGAAATCATATCTCCGCTCTGAAAAGAGTAAGAGTGCTACGCAAATAATACAGACAAATCCGCCAGAAAAAGCGGCTCTTTTCTTGACGTTCCTTGCTGCAGATAAATTTGAAAAAGAATTAATTAAGAATTTTTTGTTGGAAAATATTGAAAAGTTTGATTCGGGAAAATCTAACTATTCTACTTTCTTCAGGAAACTTGCTTGCAAGTATGACCGACATGTTTTTGGATGGGATGATACGCCGCCCAAGACCGTAACCAAAATCGTTTAAATCCACATATTTACAGCACCGCGGGTTCGCAGCCAGCTAATGTACAATTAGTGCTCCTTGAAGAAGTGCTACGTGTCGAGCAGTGCTTCGCATGTGCGGAACGGTTACCAGCCCGCAGAACTATTGTAAATTGCTGGGCGTGCATATAGCAGGTCTGTTCCGTTCGCGATTCAATGGCAGTAGCGAAAGGCTTACGTGTGGCGGTATATTGCAACAATTGCCTAAAATTGGAAATCTATGGAGTTCGTTTCTAATATTCTTAAAAAACCTCGGCGGGCACTTTCCACCGAGGCCAAGTGTCCTGCCTGCGCCGAAATTATAAAAGGTGACATGGAAAGTTTTCGACTGCATTTCGAAAACGAACACAAGAGGCTGCCATCTGCGGGTGAAAAATATCAGTTTCGTTCTTTTAAAAAGAAAAATTTTAATTCTAAGAACTATACGGTCGGATATTTCAAAAATCCTCGGGAGGTAAGCGGCGGGCTACCTTCGCTAGGTAAACGAAAGTAGCGGTCGTCAATGCAATTATTTACGAATTGCAGTCAGTGGAGAGGGCGCCCTCAATGAAGGCAAGGTCTCTCATGTACCTTGAGTCGGTGGTGTCGAGGCGGTGACCGCGTCTTGGGCCAGGAAGTTCAGCCCGCCAACTGTCGGCTCAAAGCTTTTAGAACGAAGTCGTCGCCGTTACCGCTGCCAGCAGTTCGCTCGCTCACCCCGGCATTGACCACAGCGTCATCCACGTCTACAGTGGCGGCCGCCGCCATCACGGCCGCGTATGCGTCCAGGACGTCGATACAAGTAACATAGTAGCCCCATCCATTGGCGATGCTGCAAAACGCTGTCAATCCGACGGCCAGTGCAAACTTCGGCCGTGCGCCCCAAAAAATCCGAGCAGCGCATATCAACGTGTGCGGGTCTGACGGACTTCGGTTCGCTAACTCGATGGCCAGTTCGAAGAAACCAGCATCCTTGGCCGTAGCAAACCTCTTGCCTTCGTTCCCCGGTTGACTCGCAACTAGGTCCGCAAAATGGTCTTCCACGGCATGTGCGGGTACTTTTTTACGATGGCCCTGAAGGTCGCCAAATTGGTAGTGGCGTAAGTCGCTTCAACCGCGTAGTGCGTGTATGCCTCATCAGCAAACTCGGAGTCCAGCAGAACACTCCCGTAGAACGCCGCAATGACTGTCCAACGAACGTTCAAACCCTTCTAGTTCTCGGCGAAGCGGATGGTCTCAGCGTGCTTACTAGCGGCTGCCACAGCATTGGCGCCCCACATCCGGTTATTTCACGACTTGGGGCGCTACTCTGATTTTGCTATCAACTCGAGGAGCTCGTCATAGCGGCCAAGGGCATCTAGCGCTCTTAGGCACGCGGTCGTGCCTTTGAAATTTTCTTACTCGCCAGGGCGGGCGCAATGGTCCCACATCGTCGTCAGCGTTGGCTAAAGGTAGTCGGCCCCGGTTGTATGTCACTGCAGCTCACCTCATGTTTTCTAGGTATTTAGTGCATTAGATATAAGCCTTGCGAGAAATCCGGACCAGAAGAGCGCGCTTACGATAAAGGCAGTCCAGAATAGTGTTTTAGTCACTGTTGAGAAAGGCTGAGCGGTCTTGCTGTTGGCAGGGGTGTGATGGAGAACCCACGCCATTCCACCCAATAACATTGCAATGGCCGAAATTTCAAGCGCGTTCTGCAACAGGAGCGAGAACACTTTTGCATCCACGGCGCCCGAAAACAAGACGAGCGATGAAAGAGCAACGCCCCAGTTTATGGCAGCCGCAACAAACGCGAGCGTAATTACGAAATTTGTAGTATTTACAACAAAATAAAGAATCATTTTCCCGTAGTTTTGAGGGCGAATGATATTCCTGATAGAGCATACGAAGGCGATAAACAATTCAATTCCGGTCAGCACCAAAATGGTCTTGCCGGCGATATGCTCCTGCATTATGTCCCCGATATGCTTTGTAAGCGTCGGAACGAATGCTCCAAGCGCGGCAAGCGCGCATGTGCCAAGGAAGAAATACAGAAATGTAGCGAAACTCTCGTTAAGTCGAATCATAGAATGGATGCCTTTCGATATTTGTCGCGGTTGTCTGCATTCTTCCAGCATGCCGAGCCATGCGAAATGTGATTGCGTCCCACGCGAACGAGACTAAATGCGCGGAAAACTTTCATCTCTAACGAAGTTTGCATTGAAGGGAACGCCTTCTGAACTATATGTGTTGGCGCCGACACTAGATTGACCCACGGCGCCAACTGTGTCTGAGCAGCATTGCCGCCAAAGATGCATGACGCCCGCTCCTGCGCATTCGCCTGAGGCAACGGATTTCGGCGGCAACGGGAAATTCGTCGGCGCCAACGATGTGAGCAATGAAGAAGTTAAACATCGAATTATGGCTTGTCCTTCTGTTCTCAAGCTTGGCTACCGCTTAGTTCTCAGCATAACTGCGCTGTAGCAGCGCTTGAGCCCGCTGCAAGTCAGCAGGGCAACGTATACACAGCTCTACATCACCGGTGCCCCAATGGCCCACTTGGCTGATGTCGCGGCTGAAGCCATCCTCGAAAGCGACTGTTGTGGGGTCGAGCTTGAGTGTCACGAGCAAACGGTTCGGATAAGCGATTACGCAGGCGAAGTTCTTGAGTCGGCGGAAAGCGGTGTACAGCTTGAGCGGCTTTTGCTGCACATCGTCCCCTAGTGAAAGCAACAGGGAGGCAGCCTGCTCGTAGAGCGCACTTATAACTGGCGTGGCCAGCGCTAATTGCTCTGCCAGCGACTTGTCTTTTCCAGTCGGCCTTGAGAAATTCGACTTGGCAGCTCCGTCAGAAGTTGGCCCCGCCTTCACTGCCGTGGCGTCCGGTACGCTCTGCGCGTTGACTAGTTCCAGAAGTAGAAGGTCCTCGCCGAAGAGCTTATAGCGGATGAGCTCGATGTTGCGTGGAATCTGCTGCACAGCATACTGGTCATAACGAGTGAAATCGGATGCAATGCACAGCAGCCGAGTACCTGTCCACTCAATGTGCTCGGCCGTCTCCTTGCCAAGCGTCTCCATTACGAGCCAGCGGAACTCGGCCTGATGGTCCAAAAGCCAGTCTAAATAGAATAGCCCCTGATTTATGACATTCTCGGTACTGTGGCGCTTGTATTCCACAATTACCGGACAGCCGTTCTCGTCAAGGCCCAGTGAGTCGATTCGGCCTCTATGTGTTTTGCCCGTCGCATATTCGGTAGCTAGGAAGCGTACGCCAAGAAAGGCTTCCATCTGGGCCTCCAGAAGCGTCTGCAAGGTCTTCTCTAACGGTGCGGCTTGGCCGGCGAGTTCAGTGACGGTGCCGTCGTGCAGCCGGAACAGTTGGATATCGCTCATGCAACGGTGACGCACAGACGTGCGGCTTCGGCTTGCGAATCCGCACTGCGCGTGTTGAATTGGCAAGCGCCGACTTTAACGACGAACGCAGAACGGCGTTCGACCAGCACTGTACGGGCAAGGGTGTATTCGTGGTAGGACCAACTTGTCTGATAACTCATGTGCTACCTGTTTGGTGCTGTTCAGCAATGACAAGAATATTATCACTCTTGATAAGGAATAAGGGGTAAGGTTGAGGAATTTACAACACTAGCCCCAGGTCTCGTATTTTGGCGGTCCATACTTGTAGGGAGTTGCCTGTTCGCGGCGACTAATTTGCGACCCAAGCATCCAAAACCTTGGAGCGCGTCGATGGAGCGAGTAATCCTTATTGGACTAACTTAACCAGGTAACCCGCAGTTCCGACGTCGGAGGTCTCCGGATGCCGGGCGGCTATGCGCTGACTCTAGCTCTTCTGCACATGTGCGCACAGGAATGAAGGCACACAGGTATACGAGCGCACGAGAGCAAGTGAATTTCGTTTGCACATTACATGAGCGGCTGTTCACATGAGGAAGGTCAGATGGGCTATGCATGACCCGAAGCGAAAACGACAAATCAATCGTCACGGACGCCAATTCCGAGATGACCTGCAACCGCGGCGCCGCCGACTTGCCGTCACCATACTCAATCGCCCGTCCTTTGATTTCAACCTCGCAAAACACCAATTCATGTCCAGCAGCGACACTAGCTGAGAACTTGATGCCGCTTTGGTAGCGTCGATGGCCGGCGTATCGTCGTATTAGTAGAACCCGCCGCCATAGTCAGGCTTGGCCTGGGACCGCCGGATGCCAATTTGTACTCAGAATCATCGTAGGCGATTACGATTTTCCCGTCAGGGGGATTTACCAGAAGCTTATAGGAGGTTGAGATAACCGCATGCGCTTTCTTTGCGAGTGGCAGTGGTGTTACCAGGGCGGGCGGTACCAATTGGGCGAGTCCGACAAGGTTTCTTCCCGTGTATCGCGCAGCCCTCGGCTCAGCGCTACAAAGTGCACCTATTAACATGAGACGTTGGCATGGCGCTCAAGAGCACAGTTTGCCCACTGGAAATAACGAGCTGCGTCCCGCTTGATATATAGTCGTTAGGCCGCGTTACTCCACGCAACACGTAGATGCGAGGATAAACGTCTTCCAAGTCATTGCAATTTGTTGCTGGCTCACGACGAGCGCGGCCGTGGCAAGGCTACTTTCGTTGATTTATTAAGGCGATGAAATGGTACGCTCAGTAACACTACCTGTCTTTTCAGAACTTCTCTTTCCCGGCTTTTCCACAATTCAGACTAGGGCTAGATATTTTCTAGCCGTCCTTCACATTTTGCTCGATTGGGATAGCCTGCCGCTAGGAAAACGCCGCAGGCGGCCACGTGCGCCAACTATCTCGCAGCGTTATCGGCCAAGAACGGCTTAACCCCATCGAAATTATCGGAAAACCCACGACTGGGCCGAAAGCCGGTGTGGTCTATTGCTTAAAGTCCGCATACGGCCACAAGGTCGGCCGCAAGAGCAACATACCTGTTCGGATGAGAGCGTTTGGCGGGCACCTTCCGTTTCAATACACCATTCTTCTCTCTGCCTGGTTCGACGACTGTCATGCGGCCGAGCAGCGCTATCATCACAGATTTGCCGAACAGCGAATCAACGGCGAATGGTTCGACCTCACCGAAGCCGGCATTGTAGCCATCAGGCAGCGCGCACCTTGAAGATATCCATACGCCAACTGCTTGCGCAATGCTTACGCATCGTAAATGTCGGCGACAGATAGGTGAGCTCACACAATAGAGGAAACAGGGCTCCTGCGATGCAGTAGAACCGTCCAAAAAAGTTTCCAAACTGTCGTAGTGCAGTTCCTGACACCACCCAATACACTGGGTTTGTCGGCAATTTCACCGGCACCACACTAGGAGAATTACTATGAGCGGCACTGTAGACCGGACGGCGTGTCGAAAAATTGCCTGTTGAAGTAGCCGTCATCGAATTTTTCGAACATAATCAGGTGGCGTCATTTTGCGTATCTTCCCAAGCGCATAAGGGAATTATTATGAAGGTTACCATTGGTTAGTGCAAATGCTGTTTTTCCGCATCCGATAGTGTTTCAGATGTGGTCGGCAACGATATAATAAATTTGTTTTGGATGGAGTCGTTGTTCGCTTCACTTCCTTTGGGCTCGGCTTAGTATTAAGTTGGCCTACTGTCGAAGATATCAACTATAAATGGCTCGTTAGAGCATTATGAAATTTTCAAGGAATGAAATGAGTCTAGACCAAGAGCTAAGGGACTATACCAATCTGTCGCATGCAAATGCTTGGCGTGTAAATGCGGCAGCAGGAACGGGACAGCGACCAGATGAGCCCGCATTTGTAAGCTCTCTGCTGTCGCATGACTTATTTCGCGGAATGCGCCTCATCCTTCGCAAATATGCTTCGCCCGGTACGAACGTAATGACGCGGGGTATATTCACTCACCAGACGCCCAAAGTTATATTTGGAACTCATACGAGCTCAGTGGAGATTGCAGATTTGATGTTTGTGCATCAGCATTTCGACGTTGACCCCAGACGCCCTGTCAGCGGTCGAGCGATACTCTTGCAAGCGAAAAAAACTTTGACTCCGAAGACCGGGTCTCTCGCATCGGGAACTCAAGCTATTCAATTCGAGCTTTATAGGGATTGGGCGGCATTCACCGGCGCGTCTCGGCTTCCCACATACGCACCGGGCGGCGGTCATTGGAATTTTTCTTCGGGCGGACCTGCTGCTCGGCCTCCTGCGAACACTGGCTCTGCATATTTTACTGTCTTCAAGGAGGAGGCGTACAGCACGAAATTCGCTGTACCACAGTGGACTGCGTTAACGGTCTCGGGACCATCACATGGAAAGCTTGTGAAAAATAAATACCCGTTACAGTGTGCTTGGGCTGTTGGCAGTTCTCCCGTGAAAGGGACAATTCCAAAAAACGGCGTAGGTTGTCCTCGCGATTTTGGGAATATGTTTAGCGATTTCTTGTTAGGAAAAATTGGCAGACCCTTCACTCCGGGCTTGGTGTCAGGCTCGGACCATTGGTCAATTTTCGTCAATTTAATGTTGGCTGAGTCGGCCCGCGGCACTGGCGACTATCGCTACGACTTAGCAAACCAAGGAATTTCCGCAGCCCCCAGAGGCCGCAACCTTAATTTTCTTGCATTGGAACTGGCACTTAGACATTCGCGAATCGCGGAAACAGATGACTTTATGGATTCACTCGCTGACCGTGTGGGGTTCCCAGGATTCGAATTTACCAATCACGTTTTGAGAAGTCTAACGGCGCTGAGTGACGCATCCGGTGATGGAGACAATGTCATCCCTGACGACACTCTGGGTGTAGTCTTGCAAGGAGGGCATGTTCCCGTGCTTTACGTCGCGACTTCAGGAGAAAACCAACAAGCGTTCAGATGCTTCGCCTAATAGCCGCGCGCGCCGGATTTTTGCCATAGTTTGCATAATGGCGAAATGCTGTTTCAATCGAGCGGTGCGTGAATGGATGCGTTGTTAAGAAATCAGATTGTGGGGCAAGTGGTTGGTGAGTACTTTGCCTAACGGGTCCTTCAAAGGGCTAATTGTCCTTACGGAGGCCCTCAAACGGGTAGAATGATGCTCTACAGCATTTGTCTATTTTACATCATTCGAAAGCTGGTAAATAATGAATCATCAAGCCCTCTCGTCCTTCATTTGTTCGGCCGCCGACCTGCTGCGCGGCGACTACAAGTAATTTAACTATGACAAGGTCATCCTGTAATATAACAATTGGACCGAAGTGAATGTGGATTAGACGATGCCTCATCTACCAAATTTGTTTTATAATTTATATCCATTTCGCCCAAGTCGCCATGTGTGGGCGGCAGCGACGACGACAACAACTTACGCGAGTTTTTTATGATTAAACGTGGACCTTTTGGTCTTGAGATGGGTATGCGCCCGGAAGAGTTGACCAATCAAGTAGAAGAAATAAATCCAGGACGCTATATTGCAAAGTCGGTGCCTAATCCACACTCGGCCTTTCAGCAATATGTTCTGGCATTTAGTGAAGAGCAAGGTTTGTATGAAATTCGTGCGCTCAGCGAAGACTTTAGTACAAACGCTTATGGCAACGAAGTCCAAGGACGTTTCTCTGCAGTGAAAGAAAAGCTTGCGAAGACGTATGGGCAATGCAAGCTTTATGATTTTCTCTTTGTCGATAGTATTTGGGATGAGCCCCGGGATTGGATGCAGAGCCTACTTTCTCAAGAGCGTGCACTTTCGGCGCATTGGGAAGAAAAGGAAGGTGTTACATTAGATAATGGAATTGGGGCCATATACTTAAGGGGGCATGCAACTAGTGCTACTGAAGGATACATATCGTTAAGCTACTGCTTTGAGAATTATGATGCAGCGCAGGCAGAGATTGCTGCGCTGGAGGACGACGCGCTTTAACTCGGCGGCGTTAATCGGGTTTTAGGTTTTTTCTTGGCTTGCTCCCGTCCTCTGCGGAATCACAAATCGAATTTGCTGCAAGAATCGTTAACAATTGCATCGAAAGCGTGACTCGCGTAAGCTGATGCGGGTATACTCAAGCCAAAATTTATTATTTTCCAATATTCAGACGTCACAATGCGGCCTCTCTTTACAGTACACGCTGGTGAGTTTCTTGTCGGGGAATTCATCGAAAAATCCTACCCCACCTTGAACGTGTGGATTCCGGCGAAGGACACTGGCATAGACTTGCTTGTCACAAATATGAAAGCTTCAACGATGGTATCTTTACAGGTGAAGCTGTCTCGGGACTATAAGCCACCAGAGGCGTCGAGTGACTTCGACCGAACCTTGGTGGCGGCAGGCTGGCTTACGCTATCGCACGATAAGATTGCCACTTCAAGTGCGGACTACTGGGTGTTTGTTCTTGTGTCACATGAGCGGAAGATGCTGCCGCAATTCATAGTCATACCCCCAGAGGAACTCCTGAAGCGCCTGATGGCGATTCACGGCCAGTCAAAGATTTATCACTTCTATCCGTGGGTGACAAAATCGTCAGTGGCTCTGGATGGGCGCGGCTTACTTAAGTCGGATAAGAAGAAATTGGCAGATGGCTCGCTCTTGCTCGGTGACCGAGACATTAGCATCTTTCTCGGCAACTGGGGTGCGCTTAAAGATATGATTTAGTTGGAAGCTCCGGCTGCGTTCATTGCGTCGGATACTGCTGCAGAGAAGCCGCCCGAGTCGACCAAGTGTCGGACGATATGGCGGCAATTCAAATCGGACGAGTGATATGGTTTCGCCGATTCGTACGTCAACCATCACCGCCTGGGCGCCTCCCGGAAACCAATAATTTATATCGGCCAGCAAGCTCGCAGCGGGGATTCGGGTTAGAGTTAGAGCAACGCTAGAACTGGCGGGTTCTTAATCTACGGTGATGGCCACTTCCCCCGTTCCTCAATTACGCGTAGCTGCGACGCAGCCCATTTCCCGCCGCCATATTCAATCTCCTGGCCTTTAATTTCGACCTTGCAAAGCACGAGCGTTTTGTCAAGTTGCGACCAGTCCTCGCCGATTCGGACGACCTCGAATCCGAGGCTCTGCAATTTGGGCGCGACGGTGGCCTCGCCGCCAGAGAAGTCGGCTGGCTTCAGTGGGCCTTCGCCTGGCTATTGGAACCGAAAGCTGCACACACGATGGCCTTGGAATCGCAAAGCTCGCCGTTGGCCGGGTTTCGAACTAGGAAGTCGCGGGACTTCCCGAAACCGTAGCGGGCAAGGAATCCAGTTCGGCCGAGTGATGAGAACTCATCAAGAGCACTTTGCACCGCCGAAGGGCTCTGGAGGCGGGCGAGGTCAGAGGCCACGGTTTAGTTCTTGATGCGGAACTGTTCCTTATCTTTGCCATCAAGCCAGCGCGGTGCGCGACCACGGCCGGTCCAGGTCTCGCCGGTTTCGGAGTTCTTAAATTGCGGTGCCACCGTGCTCTTGGCTTTTGCCGGCTTGGCGCGACTTCCGGACGAGAGGTCCTCAATGGAAACTCCGTACGTCTGCATCAGGTCTTTGATTTTCGTGATTGCGTCGTTGATTTCATTTTTGCGGGCAGCTTCGGCAAGGGATTGCAATTTTGCGATTTGTTCAACATACTCAGCATACGATGTCATGATTTCTCCTAGAGGGGCTGTTAGTTCAAAGGATTTGAATATACGCGCAATTTAACATATCGTCGAACGCTTGGCCAGAATAATGGTATATTCAGCCGTTGGCGACATGTGTAGCTTGTTCAATCGGCGGATGAGCGTTTTTTCCAATGACAAGGAAATTAACTCTTTTACATGCACGAACAATATGCGACTGCACCTTTATTTTTGGCGGTTGCTGGACGCCAGAAAGCTCGGGAGCGGGCGCTCCTGTTTCCAATCGTATCATTTAAAAAAGGGGTTTAATGGGCTATACGTTGAAGATTGACGATTTGAGTCCGCTGACTATTGGTGCCGCTATTGAGAAAATTATTTCTTCTCCAAAGCGCCAACTCGAAGACCTTCGATTGTTCGATATGCTGCTCGCCGACAATATGGATGCTGAAAGTGCATTAAGACATGGCGCCTATTTATTTTTCGACGAAGACAATACCTGCATTTACGTTGGAATGTGCTCATCAAGCCATTTTGCTCATCGCATTGGAGGTCATTTTGGGATGTCGCCTAAGTATGGAATGAACACATTCCTTCGTCGTGCGGTACGAGATATGGGGTTGAATGAAAAAGAATACGGAAGTTATGTGAAATCGTTGCGTAAAATTGGAAAATATTCGCTTCTAATCATCAACGCAAACAACATAGGCAAAAAATCCATACGGGCATTGGAGCGCTTGCTTCATATAGCGATAAGGCCTCGTTTAAATTTTCCGCAAGGCTTTCCCAAAACTTATCTCTCGATTGAGAGTGAAACCAACTTCCAAGATGGTTTAGTTATTTGCGGCGCCTTGGTATGAGAATTTGTAGCTGACTCTGGCTTCTCGTCCCGGTGACTGTCCAAGCGGCGCGGCTACGGGGACGTCCTTCGGGAGAGGGGATGCGATGACGATGGGCCTCACACCAGCTACGAAGGAGCCGTAGGAGGCATCTGCTGTGCCTTAGGTGCGTACAAGCAGCCAAGCTGGGGCCGGGCGAGGGTGTTACAGGCATGAACCGATGCGTTTCGCTTTCCACGCGTCATTGTTTGAACACGACGAACACGCTGTCTGGAAGCTGGGAACGCAACGAGTGTTAGCCCAAAATTGCGCAGACTGCTGTGACAAAACCGACCAGCATGAGCGCCACGGGCACAGCAACGAGCACGGTCAGCGCACGGTCAGAGTTTTGCAAAAATTTCAGGTGTATTCTGCGCATGGTTTTCCCTTCTTTAAGGTCTTCATTTTGACATACGACGGATAGAATACTAGGCATAAGTGAAAAGTCTCTAGCGATAATGCAGCGGGTGCTGCGACCGGTCTCTGCCGAGCGGATTGCTGAAATTGTGCGTCAGCGCACAACACCCGGCAGTTGTGAGCAGCTGACCCTGGCCGACGCGGGGCTGGAGGATGAGGTTCGCGAGCTGATTCGTCGCGCCACAATTCTCGGCGGCGAGTCCTGACCGTAGAATGCGGGTGCCACCGCCACCGCCACCGGCAGGGGCCAATTAGTCAATAGAGTAAATGCGCACGACCGCGTAACCCGCGTCTCGTTTAGCAGCTAACTGGGTCATGCGCGGTGCCTCGGTCAATCGTCTTGAATCAGCCCCGACCCGTTCGGATTCCGCGCTTAGCGCGACCGGGCAGTCCCGCAGGGGCGTAAATTGGACTCCAAGTCTGCGAATCAGCTGTGGCAGTGGCAAGAAGTGCTGATACCCCCGTCAATTCCTGCTCGATGGAACGAATTCGAATTCGCTTGCCAAATCCCTAGCGGGCAAGAATGGCAGTTCGTCCGAGTGTTGAAAACTCAGCCAGGGCACTTTGTACAGCGGACGGACTTTGGAGACGAGATAGGTTAGACGATACGAGGCCCGCCCAATGCCTCGTAGACCGCTTGTAGCTTCTTCCTCGTCATATACGTTCGGTCTGCGTTTGACAAGTCAAGGCCTGTGCTGCCTTCACGACAGACCTCGGGTCGCATGCGCATGCGACTGCGACTGCCAAGCCTTCACAAGCGCCAAGACATACGACGCATTAAAACTGACATCCCGATAGTCGGACATCTGGAACGACTTTGTCTTATCGAACCGAGCAAGCAAGCCGGAGACAGCTGCTTTACTCTCGCGCCTGGCACCACCTGACGATGCGGGCATAATTTCCAAGCAGTTGTCGATAACCTCAATCCGGAACTGGGTCTTCCGCACCATCGTCCTCATCGTCTCACCTCGGAGTGTCTTGCAGAAGCCAAATAAGTCGTCGGCAGATGGCACGCCAGTGCTATCGACACGTGGTAATTGGCTCAAGGTCGCATTTGGCGGCAGTGCGCTCGGCAATACAGGCTGGACGGACGACGCTACGTTAGCAGACGGGGGCGGCAAGTGTGCGGAACTTCGGGTATTGACATGGGGGCCTTTACCGTTCCAAGGGGGCATGAGTGCGTTGATGAGACTATCCTCAAGACCTGCGGAAAGATTCACACTGAACTCACCATGCGCTTGGGTTGGAAGAGCGTGCAACGCGTAGATGTCCACGGCCGCACCAGAGGACAGTGCGGTGATGATGCTTCGATTGTTCTTTATGTTGGTAGAGCCACCTCGCTCCGCTGTGCTGGCCGGTGACCGATAGCCTTGCATTCGCTTTATAAGGCTCTGAGTGGTCTTGCCAATATACGCAAGCTTTCCATCGACTACGAACGCGTACAAGACGTTTTGCTCGTGCATAACAGCAGGCTCAAGCGTGAGCCTGAGCACGTCGTTGACCAGCGACCATCTGCCAGCAGGTTTGAAGCCAATCGCGAGCAATCTATTCAGTGCTTCTGCCATGAAGTCTCCGTTAATCTTCCGTCTGGGGCTCAAGCGCCGTGACCAAGAATTATGTTACCAGAGAGATATGGTTATGCATACCGTCATATACCTCGGCGACCCGGAGTATGGGAGCGAAGATTTTATAACGAGAACTTCCGATGCTATCGAAGGCTGCGGCTTTCACGCGAACGCTGATACCGTTTGCCAATACGGCGAGGACCTATGAAACGGCGGCAACTTATCAGCGCCGGACGGCGCCCTTCGTCGGGCGCTAACGCGAAGCGGGCCGGTACGTAATCGTGCCGCTACCGTGTGCAGAAAGCCGAGAACAGTTGCGGCAAAGTTCTGCGGTTGAGTGCGTCGACTCACGAGACAGTGAATGGCCCACCCGTAACGCAGTATCGCGGTAACACGAGACTAGCCTCGTTACCGTTACCGTTACGCTGTTACGGAGGTCGCCTCAGAACATGCGTGGCGCTAAAAATTTCTGACAAGAAACGGTTTTATTGCCATACTGTAGCTGTAGTATATCGCTCATTAAAAATTTGCCATCACTTTCGTATCCTGTACTCCGTGCTGCGGGGTATGCGCAACGCTGCGCCCAGGGTTAGCGTGTTCATAGTGTCCTCCAAAGAGTTGTCCTACTCTCGTTGGCCAAGGTTGGCCGACACATCTATGAATAGCTTTCGTCAGTCATTGAATGGCTGGCGGCTCGCAAAAAGGACTGCAGTATGAACAATATCATCCGTGTCGTATTCGGTAACAAGACGTCCACTTCCAGCAACGAGCAGCGTCCTGCGCAATCCCTGTCGCACTTGCAGTGTATTTCGAACCCTGGAGGAGGCTGGGAGCCGGCGGGGTTCGACGATAACGGCCACTACGTCATCCTATCTCGGAAGACGGGGCGGTTGGTAACGCTCAGCCCAAGGTCCTTGGATGAGAATACGCTGCGTGCGGTCGTCGGTAGTCATTATTGCGACCAAAATTACGCGGAGCACGATAGCAAACTTGAGAAAGAGGTCTTCAGCCCAACCTCGCTTGCGGGAAAAATCCGTGAAGAGTGCGATGGGCGAGGGCGGGTAGACCTGTCGAGAGTTCGGAGCCCGGGTTTCTATTCCGATGCGGGTCAGCTTGTTGTGCATTTCGGGAACGAGGTGTATCAAGCTCGTGGCAAACCAGTTGATACGACCCCTGGCGAGGCTTTGTACGTTTCTGGACAAAGCCTAGGATTCTCGTTCAGCACACCAATCGCAACGCAGGAAGAAGTTCGGCTGCTGGAAGAAGCGGTAAGGGGGTTTAACTTCCAGACCGCTTTTGACAGTGTGGCTCTGCTGGGTTGGTTTGTAACGTCGGTCTTTGGTGCTGTGGTCGAGAATCGCCCAATCCTAGCGGTGACCGCCGAGCGTGGGTCTGGTAAGACTACGCTCATTGAGCTTCTGAGCCGGTTGCTTGGGCAGCAAGCCTTTCGTCGCGATGGTGTACACACTGTCGCGCAGGTGATTTACGAGCTGGAAAACCGTTCTGCGGCCCTGCTTGTTGATGAATTTGAGGCGAAGGGCGCCACGAAGAAGGCGGTCGAGGACTTCCTCTCTTTGGTCAGGACTTCGTTCACTAAATCCACGGACGCGCGTATCACTCGCGTCATCGCTGGACGAATGAGGTCTTACAACCCGCCGGCCGGTGTTCTAGTCGCGGGGATTGCATTGCCGGTTTTCGACGATGCGTCGGATACCCGGACCGTCAGAATTCAAATGCAACCGCTTACAGCGGGCAGTCAACGCGTCAGTAATCCACTTCTCGATTTGTCAAACTACGACGCCGTGGAGGAGTTGGGAGCTAAGATTCGCCGCATGCTGGTAGGTCGCTGGGACATCCTCATCGCCGTTCAAAAGGCGGTGCGAGAGATGCTTGTAGGCTTTGGTCATGGAGCACGTGCAGCGGACTTGTTTAGTCCGCTGGTTGCAGGCTACGTCGCATTGACCTCGGAGGAACTGCCCAGCCAAGAGCGGCTGGCAGCGCTTTTGGAGGAGTGTCAGTTGACGACGGTTGCGGTCAGGGATGTGCAACGCGACGGTGAGGTGTGCCTTTCTCTGTTACTTAACCGGCGGGTTGCTATCTTCGAATCCGTCGACGGTAAGCCAGGGAAGTCGCATGAACGCATTCGCGATGTCGTCAAGCGCATTATCGGGTCCGGTTCGGATACCGATACGCGTCAGGGCCTCATCCGACAGCTCGAGAAATTCGGGCTGCGCCCGCTGTGGAGACGGGCCGACAACGAGTGGAAGCTCATTGTTGCCACGTCTGAAATGAACAGTGGAATGCGTCGACTGATGCAGGGGACTCCATGGTCCTCAGGCGGCTGGAAAGACGTCCTCTCGCGTTTGCCTGGTGCTGTTATGGGCCAGCAGCGTGTGGATGGACAGTCCCAGAAAGTGGTGGAACTGTGCATTTCGCCGGACCTTATTTCCCCCGATACTGAAGGTGATTATGAGTTGCCGGCAGATGCATAGCAGGAGCTGCGGCTGTTTGTGTGGCTTCTGATTGAGAGCATTCGCGGCACCAAGACTTGGGTCTTGGTGCCGTTTTTTTTGGCGACGTGTTTTAACACTTCAACTTACCCATATGTGACGCAGGCACTCTTTGCGAGAGGGCAAGGGCCTTTAACCGTCAAGTTCAGGGCTTGAAATCATGTTAAATCTTCGTGACGTACTTTAAAGCTAAGGCACGAAGATGAGGCTCGGTACCGGGTACTTACTTTAACCTGCGGCCACCTCCGGTTAGGGACATTAATTTTCCTGTCGGAATGACAATGGTGGCGGTAGAATGTCTGCGACGTGATAGTTCACTTAGCCGGAGAAATGCATGACTGACTTAACATTCCAGACCGTCCCACTGGCTGCGCTATTACTCGGCGCTTTCCTCATGTGGTTATTGATGGCTAACCGAATTAAATCTAGCTCAGCCGCCGCTGCCGCAGGAGCAACGACTGGACTCCAGGTCGAAGTGGCGCAGGCGACGGAAAAAGTTCGGTCGGCGATGAATGAGCTGGAGGTGGCGAAGGAAGACTCGCGCCAAAAGTCACAGTTACTAGAAACGGTCCAAGCACGTTTTGACGAGCTGAAGGATGAAAAGGCGCGAACGGCTGAGCGGCTACTGCGGCTGCCGTTAGTTGAAGCTGAGTTGCATGCGACTGAGGAGAAATTAAAGTCCACCCTCGATGAGAACCGCCGTTTGGCGAGTAGTGAAGCGCAAAAGGCGCAATCCATCGAGTCATTGCAAGAACGTCTTGAGGCGCTCAATGTAACCCAAAGCTCGCTCGAGCAACAGCATCGTGACGCGTCGAATCAACTACGCGATTCTCTGCAGCGAAGGGCTACGCTAGAAGAGCAGATTGTTCGTATCCCAGAGTTAGAGGCAAAGTTGCACGACGCTTCGCGGCAGCTTAGCGAGTGTAACTCTTCGCTTCAAGCGTCGAACGAGCGTCGGGCTGCGTTGGAAGAGCAGGTTACCCGCGTACCAGCTCTGGAGTCCAAGTTGCTCGACGCAGCAAAACAGCTCAGTGAGCTCAACGTTCAGCTTCGTGAAGCGGTGGAGCGTCGTGTCGCGCTAGAAGAGCAGGTCACCCGCGTGCCAACTCTGGAGTCCAAGTTGCTCGACGCAACACGACAGCTTAGTGACCTCAACGTACAACTTCGAGAGGCAGTAGAGCGCCGAGTCGCGTTAGAAGAGCGTAAGCGTCCAGCCCACCCACCTTCACGGCAGAGTCAGGCCGGCGTAGAGTCCACAAATGGCAGCAACGAATCGATTCGGCTGTTCGGACAGGTAGGTAGTTTTTCGAGTGTC
>Ga0308158_10000828_pt1 | contig 40415 bp, 33 predicted proteins | sample PhyBR2_FD_201038 | JGI IMG/M metagenome (GOLD analysis project Ga0308158, IMG submission 201038) | Phyllosphere microbial communities from UC Gill Tract Community Farm, Albany, California, United States - DLSLB.R2 | ecosystem: Host-associated > Plants > Phyllosphere > Unclassified | place: USA... | reverse complement strand
CTGACCATATTCTTTCACTCCACGGCATTGGCTGTCTGCTTGCCGAGCTGGAACGAAGCACATGCTAAGCAACGTCCAAGCAAAACTGTTGATCGTCGACGATCTGCCGGAAAACCTGCTGGCCCTGGAGGCGTTGATCGCCAGTCCCGGCCGTGAGGTGCACAAGGCGCTCTCGGCAGATGAAGCCCTTTCATTGTTGCTGCAGCACGAATTCGCCATGGCCATTCTCGACGTGCAGATGCCGGGCATGAACGGCTTCGAGTTGGCCGAGCTGATGCGCAGTACCGAGAAGACCAAGAACATTCCGATCGTCTTCGTCAGTGCCGCCGGGCGCGAACTCAACTATGCCTTCAAGGGCTACGAAAGCGGCGCGGTGGACTTCCTGCACAAGCCGCTGGACATGCAGGCGGTGAAGAGCAAAGTCAGCGTGTTCGTCGACCTGTATCGCCAGCGCAAGACCCTCAAGGAGCAGCTCGATGCGCTGGAGCGCTCGCGCCAGGAGCAGGAAGTGCTGCTCAAGCGCCTGCAGGTGACCCAGAGCGAACTGGAGCATGCGGTGCGCATGCGCGACGACTTCATGTCGATCGTGTCCCACGAAGTGCGCACACCGCTCAATGGTCTGATCCTGGAAACGCAACTGCGCAAGTTGCACTTGGCTCGCGACAACGCCGACGCCTTCACCCTCGACAAGATGCGCGCCATGGTCGAGCGCGACGAGCGCCAGATCCAAAGCCTGATTCGCTTGATCGAGGACATGCTCGATGTGTCGCGGATCCGCACCGGCAAGCTGTCCATTCGTCCTGCCCAGTTCGACCTCGCACAACTGGTGCGCAATCTGGTCGACAGTTTCGCGCCCCAGGTGGCCGCCGCCGATTGCACCATCAGCCTGCTCGCCGACGAGCCGGTGCTTGGCATCTGGGACGAGTTCCGTATCGAGCAGGTGGTCAGCAATCTGATCTCCAATGCCTTGCGCTACGGTGGCAAAGGCCCGGTCGAGGTCACCGTCTATGGGCACAATGGCTGGGCGCGGGTGGAAGTGCGTGACCACGGCATCGGCATCAGCAAGGAAAACCAGCTGCGTATCTTCCAGCAGTTCGAGCGGGTATCGGGCAGTAACGTGGTTGCCGGGCTGGGGCTGGGTTTGTTCATTTCCGAGCAGATCGTGGCGGCTCACGGCGGGCGCATCGAAGTCGAGAGCGCACTGGGCGATGGCGCGACCTTCAGGGTCAGCCTGCCGCTTTAGGAATAACCGCAATCACACGCAACCTCTGTCGCAGGTCATGGTCGTAATGGCAGCGAAACATATAAGCACATAGGCTTCCCCATGAGTGAAGATGCACAAGATGTCGTTCTCATCGTCGAGGACGAACCGTTGATACTGATGGTGCTGGCAGACTACCTGTCTGGACTGGGCTATCGCGTTCTGAAAGCCGAGAACGGCGAGCAGGCGTTGGAAATCCTCTCGACCAAGCCGCACCTGGATTTGATGGTCACCGATTTTCGCCTGCCCGGCGGCATTTCCGGAGTGAAGATCGCTGAGCCGGCGGTCCTGCTGCGACCGGACCTGAAGGTGATTTTCATCAGTGGCTATCCCCAGGAAATCAAGGAAACCAACAGCCCGATCGCGCGCAAGGCGCCGATTCTGGCCAAGCCGTTCGACCTGGAAACGCTGCACGAGCAGATTCAGGAACTGCTGGCCTGACAGTGCAGGGCGTCCGGCCTCAAGGTCGGGCGCCCTGGTTGCTTGGCCCTGCTTTTGACCGCTCCTACGGGTTTTGTGTTCGCACTGAGATGCGTGCGGCGCTCATGCTGCTGTAGGAGCGGTCATCGGCCGCGAATCAGGCGCTGTGTTATATCTGGTCAACCGCAGTCTTGGTGTAGTTCGTTTCAAGGAGTGGGCAGTTGAGCGCCTTTGGGCCAGAGCAGCCACACCTGACCTTCCTGCTTCATGTTGCCGGCCAACTCGCCGGCTTCTGGCCCCGTCCCCCAAAACAGATCGGCGCGCACTTCGCCAGCGATTGCACCGCCGGTGTCCTGCGCGGCGACCGGGCGCACCACCGGGCTCCCGTCGGGCCGTGTGGTGGACAGCCACAGCAAGCTGCCCAGCGGTATCACCTTGCGATCGATCGCCACGCTGTAGCCTGCCGTCAGGGGTACGTTGAGTGAGCCGCGAGGGCCTTCGTTACTGTCTGGGCGCAGGCTGAAGAACACGTAGCTGGGGTTGCTGGCGAGCAGTTCCGGCACGCGCTGTGGATTGGCTACGGCCCAGTCACGGATGCGGCCCATGCTGACTTCTTCTTTCTTGAGCAGGCCTTGCTCGACCAACCAGCGCCCGACCGGGCGGTAGGGGTGGCCATTCTGGTCGGCGTAGCCGACGCGCAGTTGACGACCATTGTCCAGTTGCAGGCGGCCGGAGCCCTGGATCTGCAGGAATTGCAGGTCCATGGGGTCGCGCATCCAGGCCACCACAGGCGCATCGATGCCCTGACGCTGGATGGTGGCAGCGTCGTCATAAGGGCGCAGCACCTGGCCATCGAGCCGGCCGCGCAGGCGTTTGCCCTTGAGCTCAGGGTAGAGGCTGTCCAGTTGCACGCTGATCATGTCGGCCGGTATGCCGTAGACAGGCACCGGATGCTGAGCGTCGGCCTTCAGGCTGCCGGGGTAGACGGGTTCGTAGTAACCGGTAATCAGGCCGTGTTCGCCTTTTTCTGCAGAGCGCAGGCCATAGACCTGCAGCTGGGCCTGAAGAAAGGTATGAATCGCGGCAGGCGACGTGTCGACTGTCTGCGCGGCGGCGCAAGTGGCTCCCCAGATAGCGTCCTTGGCCAGGCGCTGACAGGCAGAACGCCACGCCGCAAAACCGGCTTGCAGGTCGCCGTCGCTGACCTTGGGCAGTTCATCCCAGGTGGCGGGTGCGTAGGTGGCAACGGGGTGGGCGGTTTCGACAGGCTTGTTGTCGTTGTCGCAGGCGGACAACAGCGCCAGCGCAGGCACAACGCCGATGAGCAGGCGTCGCCAGGGGAAACGGAAATGGGTCACGCAACGCATCCTGATAGCGAGAAGAGGCGGCTACTTTGGATAAACCCAACGTGGACGTCAAATCGATGCGTGGATTCAGAGCCCGAACCCTACAGAGCGACATCATCCCTTGTAGCAGCGGCGCAAGCCGCGTCCGGGACAATGCGGTCACCCAGCCACACCGCGCAACCCGCCGACGCGGCTCGCGCCGCTGCTACAGAACGACATGCTCTTCTGTAGGAGCGGTCCTTGGCCGCGAATCAGGCGCCGCAGTGCAACAGGAAATACGCGGTGCCCTGTTCGCGGCCGCAGACCGCTCCCACAGAATGCAATCAGCGGCCCATCAGCAATAGCTCGCGATGCGGCGCACTTGCCCTTGGCCTTGGCTGAGGTTCCATTCCCGGTTCAAGGTCTGGAATACATCGTTGACGAACTGCCGATCCGCGGCGGCCTTCTTGCCAACGTACCCTTTGCCGCGCCGGTAGATCGGCATGCGCGCGCGCAGTTCGGGGTGGGTGCGTTCGAAATCCTCGCCGTCGGCGTCGTTGGCCAGAGCATCGATATGCACGTCGCCACGCTTGCAGACCCACAGGATGTGGTCATCCAGGGTGTCACGGCCGGCCGCCAGGATACGGGCGAGTTGGTCAACGGTAGGTTGCTGGTTCAGGTTCATGAATACGCTCCTTGAGCTCTGTGCGATCTGTCGGGTTGTGGTCTTCAGCACGTATCGGCAGGTACGCCTCACGTGTGGTCCGTCAAGGTCAGTACTGGCTCGAGCTCGATGTGTAGTGCCAGAAACCCTTACTACATGAAAAGCCATGAGTTTGGAGGTTCAGCGGCCCGCCTGGTACGCGGACGTCATCGGAGTGGCTCGATGGCGCATCGAACGGAACCCGGTGCGGCTCCGTTCTGTTCCCGATCAGGGAGACGGCCTCATCATGCAAGGCCACGGAGGTCTAGTCAATGGATATGTAGTGCTTTTATATCGGCACTACATATTTTATTTATGACCTGCAAGTCACATTCTTCCGTGCGTTGCCAAGGCCAGTGATTGCGTGGCAAGGCTTGATTGTTGGCACGGCTACGATAATCATGCTCGGCCGAACGCGGTCGGTTCGTCCCGTACAGATACCCTATGGAGCGGTATGGAGTTCAAGCAGAGTCTGAGTCGCCGCATCGTCATCGTGTTTGCGTTGATGAGCGCCTTCGTGGCCGGAGTGTTCGCCGTGGGTATCGTCGCCACCGTGCATCTGGTGGAGCGCAAGCTGACCACCATGAGCCTGAGCGGCAACATGCATCGCCTGCTGCTGGTCGACAACGCGGACGATTGGCGCCACCGTCCGGAAAAGGACGAGCTGTTCTATATCGACGGTGGCGACGGCGACCTGAGCATGCCTGATGAGCTCAAGACCCTGCCGGTCGGATTCCAGGAACTGACCCTGGGCCCCCGCACCTACTACGCCATGGTTGCCCAGGTCGACGGCCGACAATACGTGCTGCTGCGCGACCAGGAAGGCATGGAGCAACGTGCCCATGTGCTGTTCATCGTTGTGGGCGCCGGTTTTCTGTTGAGCATCGCGCTGGCGATTCTGCTGGGCGGGCTCCTGGCTCGCCGTGTGATGGCGCCGGTGGTACGCCTGGCCCGCCAGGTGCGCCATCGCGACAAGACGTTCGGTCTGTCGCCGCCCTTGTCACCGGACTACACGGACGATGAGGTCGGCGAGCTGGCGCGATCCTTCGACGAAACCTCGAGCAAGCTGCGCGCAGCGCTCAACCGCGAGCAGATGTTCACCAGCGACGTCAGCCACGAACTGCGCACCCCGTTGATGATTCTGGCGAGCTCCTGCGACCTGCTGCTGGCCACCGAGCTGGATGAGCGCTCCGAGCGCCAGGTGAAGCGGATCGCCCGCGCTACCGATGGCATGAGCCAGTTGGTCGAGACCTTCCTGCTACTGGCGCGGGACCGCGAAGCAGCCAGTCATGGCAACCCTACAGCGACCTTGCGGCGTACCGCCGATGAATTGGTGGAGATCTGGGGTCGGCAGATCGAAGCCAAGGGCCTGGCGTTCATCTATGTCGTGGATAACGACTCGAGCGACGTCTATAACCAGGCCTTTCTGCACTCGGTGATGGGTAACCTGCTACGCAACGCCTGGCACTACACCGACACTGGTTTCGTGCGTCTGACCCTGACCGACAAAGGGTTTCACGTGGAGGACAGCGGCATCGGCATCCCCGAGGAAAAGCGCAACGCCATGTTTCAGCCGTTCGTGCGTGGCGACGAGCAGCGGGGCGAAGGCCTGGGCCTGGGCTTGTCCCTGGTCCAGCGCATTTGCGCCAACCAGGGCTGGAGCGTCAGCTTGAGCAGTCGCGAGCCCCATGGGTGTTTTTTCAGCGTACACCTGGGCGACGCTTAGCATTTGCGTGCTGGCAACGTGCACCCAGTCACGATTTTTTTGTGAACCTCGGCACCGTTTTGTGGTCTTTCAGCTGGCGGCTTGAACCGACGGCATGCCGGGCAATAGGCCCAGGAGAGGCTTTTCATCGCCGCTCTTCGCAAGTAGTAGCCATCCTCAGCGGTAGTAGCGACAGGCACCGCCGGCGCAGGCCCAGCCCCACGGGACATTGTTGTCCCGCTTTTCAATGGTCCGTTCATCGGGGCCTTTTTTCTTATTCATGTGAAGATCGTCATGCCCTCATCTCAACGTTTTTCTACCGTATTCAGTCGCACCCGCCTGGTTGCCACCGGCCTGTTCACCGGCCTTTTGTTCACTGTTGGCCCGGCCCATGGCGAAGAGGCCCCTGGCAACACCCGCTGGGTCAGCGACAACCTGAGTACATTCGTGCGCAGTGGTCCCACCGACGGCTATCGCATCGTCGGTAATTTGAAGTCCGGGCAGAAGGTCGAGCTGCTTTCCACGCAAGGCGACTACAGCCAGGTGCGCGGCGAAGGCGGTTCAAGCGTGTGGATCCCCAGCAGCGACCTGCAAACGACCCCAGGGCCCGCCGAGCACGTCCCGTTGCTGACACAGCAGGTCACCGACCTGAGCGGCAAGCTGCAATCCATCGACGACAGCTGGAAAAACCGGGTACAGGGCATGCAGGAAACCCTGGATGCGCGCAAGGCGCTGATCGACGAGCTGGAAGCGCGCAGCAAGGCCTTGAATGCCGAACTTAGCGATGCCCAGTCCGAGTTGCGCAGCACTCAGGCGAAACTGGGTGATGAAAACAAGCACGTGATGATGAGCTATATGGTCTATGGCGGCAGCATCGCCGGCGCGGGCCTGCTGGCCGGGCTGATCCTGCCGATGATGACCCGGGGCCGCAAGCGGAACGACCGCTGGTTCTGAGGGCCACGTCTACAGTATGTGCTGAACCTGCAACGCTGCTCGATGATCTATGGTGTTGCACTCCACATCACCACAGATAGAGGCTTGCCATGAACACCAGTGACCTGCTTGAACAACTGCTGCGCGGTCGCAGCGGGCAATCCACGGCCAGCCAGCCCGGCGCCACGAAAGGTCAGGGCGGGCAGGGCGGCCTGGGCGATCTGCTTGGCGGCCTGCTCGGTGGTGGCCGCGGCGCGTCGGGTGCAGGTGGGCTGGGCGGGGTGGGTGGCCTGGGAGGGATGCTTGGCGGCTTGCTCGGTGGGCGTGGCGGGAGCCGATCCGGTTCCGGCAAGTATGCCGCGCTGGCTTCGCTGGGCATGATGGCGTTCAAGGCTTATCAGGCCTGGCAGCAACAGCAGGCCAACGCGCCACAGCAGGCGTTGCGTACGGTCGATCAATTGTCCGAGCCGGAAGCCGAAGGTCACAGCCATGCGATCCTGCGGGCGTTGATTGCCGCGGCCAAGGCCGATGGGCGGGTTGATGCACAAGAGGAAGCCGCGATCCGCGCCGAGTTGACCGCGCATGCCGAGGACGCACAGTTGCAGCAATGGCTGGATGCTGAATTGGCCCGGCCGTTGGATGCGCAAGAGCTGGCCAGTGCAGCCGATGGCCCGGCCATGGCTGCCGAGATGTACCTGGCCAGCGTGATGCTGATGGGTCAGCAGGATGCCGGCGAACGCGCCTGGCTTGACCAGTTGGCAGACGCCCTGGGCCTGGCGCCGGAACTGCGCGCCCAGCTCGATCAACAAGCCAAGGCGCAATAATCCTCGTCCCAACAGCCGTACGGCGATGCTGCAGGCCAACCCCATGCACCGCCGACGCGGCTCGCGCCGCTGCTACAGGAAATCACCCACACGTGCGTCCTGCACCCCGTAGCAGCGGCGCAAGCCGCGTCCAGCCGCACCGCAAACTCCTACCAGATTGTTACAAAGACCCCAGCTCCAGCCATATCGGCGCATGGTCGGACGGTTTTTCCATGGCGCGCAGGTCGTAATCGATCCCGGCGGCCTTCACCCTGGGCAGCAACCCGTGGGACGCCAGGATCACATCGATACGCAACCCCCGCTTGGGCTCGTCCTCGAAACCACGGCTGCGATAGTCGAACCAGCTGAACCGGTCTGCAACCTGCGGGTGCAAATGGCGGAAACTGTCCACCAGGCCCCACTGCTGCAACCGCTGCATCCATTCGCGCTCTTCGGGCAGGAAGCTGCACTTGCCAGTCTTCAGCCAGCGCTTGGCGTTGTCCGCACCGATACCAATATCGCAATCCTGCGGCGAAATGTTCACGTCACCCATCACGATCAGCGGCTGATCGTTGCTGAATCCCGTGTCCAGCAGGGTCTGCAGATCGCTGTAGAAACGACGCTTGGCAGGAAACTTGGTGGGATGGTCGCGGCTTTCGCCCTGGGGGAAGTAACCGTTCATGACCGTCACCACTTGTCCTTGTGCATCGGCGAACGTGCCACGGATGAAGCGGCGTTGCGCGCCTTCTTCGTCACCGGCAAAGCCTTTGTCGATACTTAGCGGCGCGGCGCGGGACAGCAGCGCGACCCCGTAATGACCTTTCTGCCCATGAAAGTGGACGTGGTACCCCAGCGCCTGGATCTCGGCCTGGGGAAACTGCTCATCCGACACCTTGGTTTCCTGCAGGCCGATCACATCCGGCTGGTACTTGTCGATCAACGCCGCCAGCTGATGGGGGCGGGCACGCAAGCCGTTGATGTTGAACGAGACGAGTTTCATGGTCGCGGATCCTGGCAAATGGACGATGCTAACGGAGTGTGGTCTGGGGGACCAGCATGGCAGGTATGATTTGCCTGCGCCGGGCACGGAACCCCTGGGCGTGCGGATCGTCCATTGACTACTCGCTGCACTCATCAAGGACAGACCCGATGCTCCAGACCTCGACCACCGCTGCAGAAGTACGTCAGCTCGATGGTGGTTATGCGCGCGAAACCCGTGCGCTGCTCTATCAGACCTACCTTCAGGATCCGACCTTTGCCTACCTGTTCGAAGCCGACCGCCCTGGCTTCGAGCGGCGTGTGCGTTCGACGGTTCGGCAACTGGTCAACCAGCACTTTCTCCAGGACCTGCCTGCCTTGGGCTTGTTCTTCGATGACCGCCTGGCCGGCGTGGCACTGGTCGCACCGCCACAGCGCCGGCTGGGCATCACCGAGAGCTGGGCTTGGCAGTGGCGGATGATGCTGGGCACCGGCGTCGAAGGCACCCGCCGCTACCTCGAGTACCATCACGCCGTGCAGGAGTGCCTGCCGTCGGATGCCGTGCACGTGCTGCCCCTGATGGGTTTGCACCCGGATTTCCAGGGCCCCGAACTGGCCGAGCAATTGCTCACCGCGGTGCACAACTGGTGCGCCCAGGACTTGACCTCCGAAGGCGTGGTGCTGGACACCGGCAATCCACGCTACCTGGCCTTTTTCGAGCGGCAGGGCTATACCCAGATTGGCGAAGTGGTTCTGGGGCCTGTGGTTGAACATGTGTTCTTCCACCCCAGCCCTGAAACAGTCGGTTACGCACAGGGCTGATCCCGAAGCCTCTACAACGCCTGGCAGGGTCCAAATCGACATATGGGTCGTGATAGCATTCGCCTATGAATTATTCAGGACGATTGGCCGGCAGCCTGGCGCTGCTGGTCGCAAGTATGGCGGCCCAGGCCCAAAGCGTACTCGATGTACGCGTCAACCCTGCCAACCCGGCGCTCAAAAGCAATGTCGAAGGCTACATCGGCAGCTTGGGTGATCGCGACGGTGAAGCGCTGGTGCGTTTCAGTCGCGGTGCCGAAGAGCAGGCGCAGAAAGCCGCGCAAGCTCTGGGCTACTACCAGGCGCAAGTCACCAGCGAAGTACAGCCGGGCGAAAATCCGCGCCTGCTGCTACGCATCGAGCCAGGCGAGCCGATTCATCTGCGTAACGTCACGGTGCGCGTCGAAGGGCCAGCAGCCCAATTGAAAGCCTTTCGCGTGCCGCGCAGCAGCGAGCTGGCGCCCGGCGCCGTGCTGAACCACGGTCAATACGAGAATGCCAAGCAACTGATCCTGAACCAGGCCTCGCGCTATGGCTTCTTCAGTGGCACCTTCAGCAAGCAGCGTCTGGCCGTGGACCCGAGGGCGGGTGTGGCCGACGTCGAGCTGGTGTACAACAGCGGTCCGCGTTTCAAGCTGGGCAAAGTGAGCTTCGAGGGCGACACGCCGTTCGACGAGGAACTGCTGCAACGCATGGTGCCGTTCATGGAGGACACCGCCTACGACTCCGAACTCATCGCCGAACTGAACCAGGCCCTGCAATCGAGCGGTTATTTCGAAGGCGTGCGGGTCGATGCCGCACCCACGGCCGCCAATGAGCGGGTCATCCCCGTGGACGTGCAACTGACCACGCGCAAGCCGCGGACCATGGGCCTGGGCCTGGGTTATTCGACCGACGTCGGTCCGCGCGGCAAGGCCAACTGGACCCGCCATTGGGTCAATCCCCAGGGCCACAGCTATGGCGCGGAAATGGAACTCTCGGCGCCACGGCAGAACGTCGGGCTGTGGTACGACATTCCCCTGGATCCACCCCTGACCGACAAGCTGCGCTGGGCCGGTGGCTACCAGTACGAAGAGCTGGCCGACACCGACAGCCTGAGCAAGCTGCTCACGTTCGGGCCGGAATGGCACAGCAAGCTGCCCAGCGGCTGGCAACGTGTCATCTCCCTGAAATGGCAACGCGAAGAGTACCGCCTGGGCGACGATACCGGCTTGAGTACCTTGCTGATGCCGGGCATCAGCTACACCTACCTCAAGAGCGACAACAAGGTCGATCCGCACAACGGCTACCGTGTGCAGTTCGATGCACAGGTGGCCAAGGAAGGGCTACTGTCGGACACCAACCTGTTGCATGGCAACGTAATGCTCAAGGGCTTGACCACCGTGGCTCAGAATCACCGTTTGCTTGGCCGGGTGCAGTTGGGCGGCAATGCCACCAACGGCTACAAATCCGTTCCTCCTTCATTGCGCTTCTTCGCCGGTGGCGACCAGAGCGTGCGTGGCTACGATTACCAGACCCTGTCACCGGAAAACTCCGACGGCGATCGCATTGGCGGCCGCTACATGGTGGCCGGCAGTGTCGAGTACCAGTACTCGATTGCCGAAAAATGGCGCCTGGCAACCTTCATCGACAAAGGCAACTCGTTCAACGACCTGAAATTCGCCGACCTCAAGACCGGCATCGGCGTGGGTGTACGCTGGGTGTCGCCGGTGGGTCCGATCCGTCTCGACCTGGCCCACGCCATGGATGACGATGGCGGTGTGCGTCTGCACTTTTCCATGGGGCCGGAACTATGAGGCCGGCGGTCAAACGCGGTGTGCTGATCGCCTTGGCAACGCTAGTCGGGTTGTTGCTGATGGTGGTGTTGGCTGTCTCGGTGATGTTGGGCACGCAAGCCGGCAGTCGCTGGGCGCTGGCCCGAGTGCCCGGACTGACCCTGGAAAACTTCCAGGGTACTTTGGGTGGTCACTGGCAGGCAGACACGCTGGTCTGGCAACAGGGGGCGACGCGGGTCGAGGTCCATGCGCCTGAAATGGCCTGGTCGCCGAGCTGCCTGTTGCGCATGACCCTGTGCATCGACACCTTGCATACCGACGCCATTTTCGTGCAACTGCCCGCCAGCGAAGCGCCAGCCAGCGACGGCCCGATCACCTTGCCCGATCTGCAGCTGCCCGTGGCGATCGAGCTGGGCGATGTGCGTATCGGCAGCCTGCAACTGGACGGCGTGCAGCAGCTCAGTGGTCTGGAGCTGGCGGCCCACTGGACCGCCGATGGCCTGAAGATAGACCGCGCTCACCTGCAGCGCGACGAACTGGTACTGGACCTGGACGGCACCCTGCGCCCTGGCGGCCAATGGCCGCTGGACCTCAACGCCCAGGTGCAATTGCCCAAGGTGGACGACAAGCCCTGGCACGTCACGCTCAACGCCACGGGCGATCTGCTCGACACCCTCACCCTGGACGGGGAGAGCACGGGTTACCTGCCAGCGTTGCTCGCCGGCACCGTGAAACCCCTGGCCGAGCACTTGCCGGCGCAGCTGCGCATTTTCAGCGAGGCATTCAAACCCAGCGCCGGGCTGCCCGACACGTTGGCGTTCAATCAGCTGGAGCTGCTTGCCAAGGGCGACTTGCAGGCCGGCTATGCCATCGATGGCCATGCCAGCCTGCCGGCCGAGCACGCACCCATGACCCTGTTGCTGGGCGCGCAGGTGGATGCCAAGGGGGCTGTGGTGGAAACTCTGGACCTCTCGTCCAGCGCCAAGCAGCATCTGCGCGTGTCCGGTACCGTGGATTGGCAGCAAGGCCTGGCCGCGAAGGCCAAGATCGACTGGCTGGATTTCCCCTGGCACCGCTTGTACCCGGTGATTGCCGAGCCTGACGTGAAGGTGCGGCGCTTCAACGGCGAGATCGACTACCGTGACGGCAACTACCTGGGCAACCTCGAGGGTGCATTCGATGGCCCGGCCGGTGCATTCACCCTGGTCACCCCGTTCAGCGGCGACCTGCAGCAAGTCTTCCTGCCGCAGTTGGAACTGGTGGCCGGGCAGGGCAAGGCGGCAGGGCACCTGAACCTCAAGTTTGCCGACGGCATCGCCTGGGACACCGCCCTGGACCTCAGCGCCATCGACCCTGCCTACTGGGTCGCGCAAATGCCGGGCAGCCTCGCCGGTCCACTGCGCAGCACAGGCGAATTCAAGAACGAACAACTCAAGCTCGACGCCAACCTGGACCTCAAGGGTCGCTTGCGCGGCCAGCCGGCGGTGTTCCAGGCCAAGGCCCAGGGCGCCGGTGAGCGCTGGACCCTAGGCAACCTCGACGTTCGTTTGGGCGATAACCGCATCCAGGGCCAGGGCAGCCTGGCGCAGCAGGTACAGGGGCGCTTGGCTATCGATCTGGCCCGCCTCGGGCAACTGTGGCCCGGTCTGCAAGGCCAGCTCAAAGGCCAGCTCGACGCCGCTGGCACCCTGCAAGCACCGCAGGGCCAACTCAAGCTGCAAGGCCGCGAATTGGCGCTGGACACTAATCGTCTTCGGAACCTGACCCTGGAAGCTGCGCTCGATCGCGCCCAGCGCGGCACACTGGATTTGACCGCCGCAGGGATTCGCGCAGGTGAAACCGACCTGGGCACCCTGACCGGCAAGGCCTCCGGCGATATCAAGCGGCAACAGTTGCAACTGGCCCTCAAAGGCCCCCAGCTCGCCCTGGCGACCAGCCTGGACGGTACGCTGGACAAAGGCTTCAGCGCGCAGAGCAGTTGGCGTGGACGCCTGGCCAGCGGCTCGGTCCAGGCCGGTGGCCAGGACTGGCGTCTACAGGCACCTGCACGTCTGGAATACCTGGCCGGTGGCCAGGTCAATTTCGGTGCCCACTGTTGGCGTTCCGGGCAAGCCAGCCTGTGCGGCGAGGACCAGCGCCTGGCACCGCAGCCGCGGCTGCGCTACCACCTCAAGCAGTTCCCGCTGGAGAGTCTTGCCCAGTGGCTGCCCAAGGATTTCGCCTGGAAGGGCATGCTCAACGCCGATGTGGCAGTCGACGTACCTGCAAGCGGTCCTGCGGGCCAGATCACCATCGATGCCGGCAATGGCACCTTGCGCATGCGCAACAAAGACCAGTGGGTCGACTTCCCGTACCAGACCCTGCGCCTGAGCAGTCGCTTGAACCCCAAGCGGATCGACACCGAGCTTGATTTCCGCGGTGATCGCCTGGGGCAACTGCAGGTCAGCACCCAGATCGATCCGATCCCCGACAGCAAGCCGATCACCGGCAGTTTCCGCCTGGCCGGGCTTGACCTGTCCATCGCTCGTCCCTTCGTGCCCATGGTCGACACCTTGAAGGGCCAGCTCAACGGCAGCGGGCAGATTTCAGGGTCTTTGATGGCCCCCCAGGTCAACGGTAACGTTGCCCTCAGTGGTGGCGAAATAGCTGGCCCGGAGCTGCCCACTACCCTTGAAGACCTGCAATTGCAGGCGCTGATCGCCGGTGAAAGCGTCCGCCTGCAAGGCAGCTGGAAAAGCGGCAAGACGGGCCAGGGCTCGTTGGGCGGCACTGTCGCCTGGGCCAACGCCCTGGATGTGGACGTGCAGCTCAAGGGCTCGCGCCTGCCGATCAACGTCGAACCCTATGCGACGCTGGAAGCGGCACCTGACCTGAGCATCCAGATGAATGGCGAAAGGCTTGCCGTCTCCGGCAAGGTGTTCATTCCCAAAGGCGCCATCGTCGTCCGGCAGCTACCGCCGTCCACGGTCAAGCTGTCCGATGACGTAGTGATCGTCGGCAACCAGACCGAGGAGGGCAAGACACCCCTGCCCATGGCCATCGATATCGATGTGGAGGTGGGCCAGGAAAAACTCACCTTCAACGGCTTCGGCCTGAGTGCCAACCTTGCCGGTCACGTGCACATCGGCGACAACCTCGATACCCGAGGCGAGCTGGCGCTCAACGATGGGCGCTACAACGCCTACGGCCAGCGGCTGACCATACGCCGCGCGCGCCTGTTGTTCGCCGGGCCGATCAGCCAGCCTTACCTGGATATCGAAGCGATCCGCACCACGGGTGACGTGATCGCCGGGATCCGCCTGACCGGCAACGCCGAGCAGCCCACCAGCGAGGTGTTCTCCGAGCCGACCATGAGCCAGGAGCAAGCGCTTTCGTACCTGGTGCTGGGACGTCCATTGGGCAACAGCGGCGAGGACAACAACATGCTCGCCCAGGCGGCGCTTGGGTTGGGCCTGATGGGCAGTTCGGGGGTGACCAGCAAATTGGCTACCGACCTGGGCATCGAGGATTTCCAGCTCGACACCCAGGGCAGTGGAGACGCTACCAGTGTGGTGGCCAGCGGCAACCTGTCCGAGAAGCTCAGCCTGCGCTATGGGGTGGGCGTGTTCGAGCCGGCCAATACCATCGCTCTGCGCTACCTGTTGAGCAAGCGCTTGTACCTGGAAGTGGCCAGTGGCGTCGCCAGCTCGCTGGATCTGTTCTACAAGCGCGATTTCTGAAGCCTCACCCCTAGCCTGCGCACCGGCCAGGGGTGAATGCTTTACCCTGCAAGGCTGCGACGGATATTGCCGATCTGGCGCTGGCTCAAGCCGTACTTGTGCGCCAGTTCGCTGCGTGACGTGCCGTTGCGCGTCTCGTGGTGGATCTGCTGGTTGCGCCATTGCCGCAGGAAATGATCGGCCTTGGGGATCTCCAGGGCCATGCCAGCGAAGCGCTGGATCAAGGCGGCTACCGTTTTGGCTTCAAGGTGTTCGGCCAGGCCCGTGCGTTGCGGGTGCTTGGGTATGTATCGTGGGCGTCCGCCGTACAGCTGGGTCAGGCGATAGGCTTGTTCGACGCCAATGCATTCGATCAGCACTTGCAGGGAATGAGGGAGTTGCTCGACGTCGATCAGCTGAAGCTGTTGGGTGTTCATGGTGACTTCCTTGTGGCAGCACTTGGCCAATCCGGCCGGCCGTCATTCTTGTCCAGGCGCCTTTGTGGCTCTAGGAGTCAAGGGGTCTCTGGATGTGGGCAGGTTCCGACAGGTGTGTCAGAAAGCTCCACCACGAGTCCACATGGCCACAGCCAGTTGACCAGACACTGAAGGCCAACCCTTGTTGGCCTTGGCATTGTAAAATGCAATTTTCCCGCGCTGATCCGACTTCGGCTCATGCGCGCTCCATGCAAAAAGTCATAACCCGGATACCTAAGCCGGCCAACACCACTGTCAGGACCTTCAGATGACCCAAGCTCAACGTATCAAATATTCCTTGCTGATCGCCCTGGTGGTGCTGCTGGCAATGCTCGGTCTGTCCTACCTGCAGACCCAGGGCGTCATCACCGAAAAAGTCTTCCAATACATTGCCATGGGCATTGCCGTGCTGGTGGTGGTGATCAATGGCGTGATGCGTCGCAAGGTCAAGCGCCCTTGAGCGTGCAGCCCTTGAACTAATTTTTCGGCTCGATGCTCCAAGACAGTGCAGCACACATCAATCACTGTTATGGAGTGCCCCATGTTCAAGAAGACTTTGACTGCCATCGTTGCAACTTCCGCCCTGATGACCGCTGGCCTGGCGCTGGCCGACAAGCCGGGCGCCGGTTGGATCACCATCGAGAAAGCCATCGAAACTGCCAAGTCCAAGGGCTACACCCAGGTCACCAAGATCGAAGCCGACAACGATGGCTACTGGGAAGGTGAAGGTATCAAGGCCGATGGCGTGAACTACGAGTTCCGCATCGATGGCGTATCGGGCAATGTGCTGCGCGACCAGAAGGACTGATGTCCACGACCGCTCGCATCAAGACCCCCAGTCAGTGTGGGAGCGGTCTTCGGCCGCGAATGGCTTTGCGCGGACTTGTGGGCAGGCGTGATGGTATGGCGTACTACCGCCTTCGGTTCACGCCAGGAAATACCCGATGCCTGCCTGCGACGCTCCCACCCAATCGTTGTCCTTCTTCGATCTGACGCAGCTGCTGCGTCAGATCTTTCTGCGTCATGGCACCTCTGCCGAGGTCGCCGATATTCTTGCCCATAACTGCGCGACCGCTCAACGCGATGGCGCCCACAGTCATGGCACATTCCGCATCCCCGGTTACATCTCTACCCTCGCCAGCGGCTGGGTGGATGGCAAGGCGTGTCCCCAGGTCGAGGATGTGGCCAGTGGATATGTGGCAGTCGACGCCGCAGGCGGTTTTGCCCAACCGGCATTGGCAGCAGCACGTGAACTGCTGGTGGCCAAGGCGCGCGAAGCGGGCATCGCGGTGCTGGCTATCCGCAATTCCCATCACTTCGCTGCGCTGTGGCCGGATGTGGAACCCTTCGCCGCCGAAGGCCTGGTGGCCTTGAGCGTGGTCAACAGCATGACCTGCGTCGTGCCTCATGGGGGCAACAAGCCGTTGTTCGGCACCAATCCCATCGCGTTTGCGGCGCCCTGCGCGGGCAAGGAACCCTTGGTCTTCGACATGGCCACCAGTGCGCTGGCCCACGGCGACGTGCAGATCGCCGCACGGGCCGGCCATTCGGTGCCGGTCGGCACCGGTGTCGACAAGCACGGGCAGCCCACTACCGATCCGGCCGCGATCCTCGACGGCGGAGCGCTTCTTCCCTTTGGCGGGCACAAGGGCTCCGCCTTGTCGATGATGGTAGAGCTGCTCTCGGCGGCGCTTACGGGCGGAAATTTTTCTTTCGAGTTCGATTGGAAGCGTCACCCTGGGGCGCAGACACCCTGGACCGGGCAGTTGATCATCGTCATCGACCCCAGCAAGCGTGCCGGGCAGGATTTTGCCCAGCGCAGCCGGCAGTTGGTCGAGCGCATGCAGGAGGCGGGGCAGTCACGCTTGTCCGGTGACAGGCGCTACAGTCAGCGCAAGCTGTCGCAGACCCAAGGCATTTCGATGCCTGTAGAAGAACTGGAAAAATTGCGGGCGTTGGCGGGGGAGTGATGCGAGAGGGCCGCAGAGATCGACGGCCCGAACCAAAGGGTGAATCAGTCGCGACGACCCAGCAGCAGGCCCAGCAGCAAACCACAGGTGGCCGATGCGGCCACGGTCTGCCATGGATGGCCACCGATGTAGGTCTGTGTGGCTTCGACCACCGGCTTGGCGCGTTCACGCAGGCCCGCGAGGGAATAGGACACGTGCTCGAGTTTGGAGTTGACCTGCGCGCGCACGCTGTCGGCCTCGTTGCTTGCCAGAGAGGCGCTGTCCCTGAGCATTTTTTCCGATTCTTCGATCAACGCCAGCAGCTCGCTGAAAACTTGATCCTTGATTTGATCCTCGGCCGATTGAGCACCTGATTTACGGGCCATTTCACTAACTCCTGGTGTTTATTAAGGCAGTGCAAGATTGAGTCCCAGCGCCCTGGAAAGTTGCATGCAGGGCTCGGGCAGGCCATCTGTTCCTACAGATTTTCATGTCCAGGCGTGTAAGATGTCGCCTGTTTTTTCTGCTGACAGGTACGTGCAATGAGCTTCAATCTCGCCAACCGTTCGCTGGCCGAGCGCGCCATGATCGAGGATGAAAAGGCCCGTCTCTACGAGTTGTGGCAAGCCAATCTGGGCAAGGCCAAGGCCGATGCCGCTCGACTCATCGGCGAAAAAGCCAAGCGCAAAGGGCGGTGGGCCGAGTGGGTGCGCGGCGAGCTCGACGGCATGTCGCCTCCCGAATACGCCAACATGGTCCGTGCCGAAGTAAACAAGCTGATGGCTGCGGCGCGCTGAGCAGCGCAATGCCCGTTCGATCGGCGCCGGCGGCTGCCCTCAATACCCCGCGGCAGCCGGCAGGCTCAACGCACCACTGTCGCTGAAGCGCACCGTGCCGAACAGCCCGCCGGCGAGCTTGCCGTGCAATCGGTAGGGCAGGCCGTTCAGGCTCTGCGCAGGGTTCAGCCCTACCGCCTGGCGCAGGGCAGTCAACGCGGACACACTCACCGGCACCACCAGCACCTCTTCCGAATACCGCTCGATGCGACCGTGCTGGTTGCTGACGCCACTGGCCAGCGGCCGGCCGTTGACGTCCAGATTCACCGCCACGCCGTCGTACTCGATGGCGGTTTCGTTGGGGTTCTGCAGCCGCAGTTTGATCGCGAAGCGCAGCTCCAGCTCTTGCGCGGGCAGCGGCTCGATCCCCACTACGCTGATTGCCACCGGATCCCGGGAGGGCAGCAGTGAACATCCCACCACACTGGCCAGCAACACCACGGTCAAGCAACTGCGCATCAAGCGAAACATGGTTCTGCACTCTGAAGGCTGAGCAAAACGCTCCCTGTGTGCGACCGCCTGCACGGCTGTCGGTTCGTTGTCGGCTTGCATGGGCGATACAGGTTTTGCCAATGAGGTGCTGCAGGCTGGCTTGATGTGTGCAGATGTTTCAAGAAACCGGCGTTCCTGCGTGGTCGATCACACGTCGAAGAATGATTGCAGCCCTCGGTGCATCGGATCGGTGCTTGAAACAGACGCAAGCCCCGGCCTGGCGCACTGTCGCGCAATCCAGAGCCAAGTATCTTTCGCGCTCGCGGCGCCAAGTGCCCACTGGGCGCCTATGGTTACCCTTCAGGAACGCTCCTTTGCACACATCCGTCTCCGAGGGCACAACCCATGACCGTTTCGACACTCAAGCCCACGCTGGGCACCCTGCACCTGTGGGGCATTGCCGTTGGCCTGGTGATTTCCGGTGAATATTTCGGCTGGAGCTATGGCTGGGGCAGCGCTGGCACCCTGGGTTTCCTCTGCACTACGCTGATGGTCGCCGTGATGTACACCTGCTTCATCTTCAGCTTCACCGAATTGACCACCGCCATTCCCAACGCAGGTGGCCCGTTCGCCTACAGCCTGCGCGCGTTCGGCCCTACAGGGGGAATGATCGCCGGGCTGGCCACCCTGATCGAATTCGTCTTCGCCCCACCTGCCATTGCCATGGCCATCGGCGCTTACCTCAACGTGCAGTTTCCCGGCCTCGATCCCAAATGGGCGGCGGTGGGGGCCTATTGCGTGTTCATGAGCCTGAACATCGTCGGCGTGAGCATTGCCGCCACGTTCGAACTGGTGGTGACCATCCTGGCCGTGTTCGAGCTGTTGGTTTTCATGGGTGTGGTCGCCCCGGCGTTCAGCTTCAGCAACTTCGCCCTGGGCGGGTGGGCCGGGTCGGACACGTTCAGCCTGGGCGCATTGAGCGGCATGTTCGCGGCGATTCCCTTCGCCATCTGGTTCTTCCTGGCCATCGAAGGCGCGGCCATGGCTGCCGAAGAAGCCAAGGACCCCAAGCGCACCATTCCCCGAGCCTACATCGCGGGCATCCTGACCCTGGTGACCTTGGCCATCAGCGTGATGATCTTCGCCGGTGGCGTGGGTGACTGGCGCGCCTTGGCCAACATCAACGACCCGCTGCCGCAGGCCATGAAAGGCGTGGTGGGCGAGAACTCCAACTGGATGCACATGCTGGTGTGGATCGGCCTGTTCGGTCTGGTCGCCAGCTTCCACGGCATCATCCTTGGCTATTCGCGGCAGTTCTTCGCCCTGGCACGCGCCGGTTTCCTGCCCAAGGGCCTGGCCAAGCTGTCACGTTTCCAGACGCCGCACCGTGCCATCCTCGCCGGGGGCGTGGTCGGCATCGCGGCGATCTTCAGTGATGGCCTGGTCAACCTCCAGGGGCTGAGCCTGACGGCGGCGATGATCACCATGGCCGTGTTCGGTGCCATCGTCATGTACATCATGAGCATGCTCAGCCTGTTCAAATTGCGCCGCAGCGAGCCCCAGCTGGAGCGTTCCTTCCGTGCGCCCGGCTATCCCGTGGTGCCAGCGATTGCGCTGCTGCTGGCGCTGGTGTGTCTGGTAGCGATGGTGTGGTTCAATGCCATGATCTGCGGGATGTTCATCGGCCTGATGGCCCTTGGCTCGCTGTTCTGCGTATTGGTGCGCAGCCGTGGCGACCGTCACCCCGTACTGGCCAGCGACTAAGGAGGGCAGCATGAGTTTCGTGCACAGCATTGGCGGGCAAACCTGGCGTTTCGACAGCCTTCGCCAGTTGATGGCCAAGGCCAGTCCGGCACGCTCGGGGGACTACCTGGCCGAGATCGCCGCCGGCAGCGATGCCGAGCGCGCGGCGGCGCAGATGACCCTGGCGGACGTGCCGCTCACGCGCTTTCTGGACGAGGCGCTGATTCCCTATGAAGCAGACGAAGTCACCCGCCTGATCGTCGACAGCCATGATGCCCAAGCCTTTGCCGCCGTCAGCCATTTGACCGTGGGCGGCTTTCGAGATTGGCTGCTGGGCGACGCGGCCACCGAAACCAGCCTGCGCGCGCTGGCGCCCGGCATCACGCCGGAAATGGCCGCCGCCGTGTCGAAGATCATGCGCGTGCAGGACCTGGTACTGGTGGCGCAGAAAATTCGCGTGGTGACGCGCTTTCGCAACACGGTCGGCTTGCGTGGGCGCATGTCGACCCGCCTGCAGCCCAACCATCCAACGGACGATCCAGCCGGCATTGCCGCCAGTGTCCTGGACGGCCTGTTGTACGGTAACGGCGATGCCATGATCGGCATCAACCCGGCCAGTGACAGCCTGAGCGCCATCAGCGAGCTGTTGAAAATGCTCGATGGCGTGATCGAGCATTACGGCATCCCCACCCAATCCTGCGTGCTCACCCATGTGACGTCTTCGATAGCCGCCATCGAGCGTGGCGTGCCGCTGGACCTGGTGTTCCAGTCCATTGCCGGGACGCAAGCGGCCAACGAGAGTTTCGGCGTCAGCCTGGCGGTATTGCAGGAAGGTTATGAAGCGGGCCTCAGCCTGCGGCGCGGGACTCAGGGCAACAATGTGATGTACTTCGAGACGGGGCAGGGCAGTGCGTTGTCCGCCAATGCCCACCATGGCGTCGACCAGCAGACCTGCGAGGCGCGGGCCTATGCCGTGGCGCGACGATTCGATCCGTTTCTGGTCAACACCGTGGTCGGTTTCATCGGTCCGGAATACCTCTACAACGGCAAGCAGATCATCCGCGCCGGGCTCGAGGATCATTTCTGCGGCAAGCTGATGGGGGTGCCGATGGGCTGCGACATCTGCTACACCAATCATGCCGAGGCCGATCAGGATGACATGGACATGCTGTTGACCTTGCTGGGAGTGGCAGGGATCAATTTCATCATGGGTATTCCGGGGTCGGACGACATCATGCTCAATTACCAGACCACCTCCTTTCACGATGCCCTGTACGCGCGCAAGACCTTGGGCCTGCGTCCGGCGCCTGAGTTCGAGGAATGGCTGGCGCGCATGGACATTCTGCAACAGAAGGATGGCCAGCTGCGTCTGGGCAGCGGCGTGCCACCGTTGTTCGGCAAAGCACTGGGGCGGCTGGGTTGAAGCGCCGGTTTCGTCTGGTCATAGCGATGGGGTGGAAAGTAACTCATGAACGATAAGACGCTGACACAAGGTGATCCCTGGCATGCGTTGCGTGCACTGACACCGGCGCGTATTGCCTTGGGCCGGGCGGGCACGAGCCTGCCCAGCAGTGCCCAGTTGGACTTCCAGTATGCCCATGCGCAAGCCCGCGATGCCGTTCACCTGCCGTTCGATCAGGCTGCGCTGGCACAGGCCCGTCCCGACAGCCTGAGTCTGCACAGCGCGGCGGCTGACCGCCATGTCTATCTGCAGCGGCCGGACTTGGGGCGGCGACTGGATGAGGCGTCGTTGCAGGCGTTGCTTACCCACGCCGCCGAGCATGCGAGCGGTTTCGACCTGGCCGTGGTGATCGCCGATGGTCTCTCTGCGCTGGCGGTCCACCGGCATGCGCTGCCCATGCTTGAGCGCATCGAACGGATCGCTGCTGACGAGGGCTGGAGCCTTGCGCCGGTGTGCCTGGTTGAGCAGGGTCGAGTGGCGGTGGCCGATGAAGTGGCGCAAGCGCTGGGCGCGCGTATGGTGGTGCTGCTGATCGGCGAACGGCCCGGCCTGAGTTCGCCCGACAGCCTCGGGCTGTATTTCACCTATGCGCCGCGGGTGGGGTTGAACGATGCCGCGCGCAATTGCATTTCCAACGTACGCCTGGAGGGCCTGAGCTACGCCACCGCTGCCCATAAGTTGCAGTACCTCATGCGCGAGGCCTGCAAGCGCCAGTTGTCGGGCGTCCACCTGAAAGACGAAGCCCTGGTACCGGAAATCGAGAGCGAAGCCCCCCAGCGCCCCGGCAATTTCCTGCTCAACAATACCTTGTAACACCGGTGCCTGTGGGAGCGGGTTCTACCCGCGAATGGATCACCGCGATAGATGGACACCGCACATGCCGCCGACGCGGCTCGCGCCGCTGCTACGGGGGATCGCGTATTTGCTAGCCTTTGTGCATCTTTTCGATATGAATCCAGAGGTTTTCGTCCTCGTAGGATTCGATCACCAGGTTGGCGCCGGCGGAGCGCAAAGTCTGCGCCGACTGGCTGGTCGACAGGGCGACGGTGAACAGGCCGGCGGCCACTGCCGCAGTCACGCCGGGCACCGAGTCTTCGAAGGCGATACCTGCGTCGGCATGGGCGCCCAGGCGTTGCAAGCCGGTCAGGTAGGGCAGGGGGTCGGGCTTGGCCCGTTCCAGCTCTTCGGCAACCACCACATTCGGCAGGCGTTCGGCCAGGCCCAGAGCGTCGAGCATGTGCTCGGCATTGGCGCGTGGGGCGTTGGTCACCACCACCATGCCGAGATGTTGCTGCTCGGCGTAGTCGAGCAGGCGCAGCAGCCCGGCAATCGGAGCGAGCTGCGGTGCAAGCTCGCGAAAGCGCGCTTCCTTGCGATCGGCAAAGGCTTCATGTTCGGCCACCGAGCGGTCAGGGAACAGGTACTGGCACATATCGGCATTGGCCCGGCCACTGGCATGCAACTGGAACTCTTCGTGGGTGAATTCGCGACCTTCCTCGGCCAGCAATTGCTGGACGGCAAGCAGGTGCAGCGCGTCGGTTTCTGTCAGAGTGCCATCGAGGTCGAACAGCAAGGCTTCAAGCATGAATCGTCCATTCCTTCCCAAGGTTTGCCCCAGTGTAGCAGCGTCGCCGCTCGTTCCGATGTTCGCAGGTTGACTACCGAACAGATGGGGCTTGGCAATCATTTAGTGCGATGTTATTTTGCCACCACTCAAATGGCTGGCGACTCACCGGCCATTTTTCTGAATGAATACACTCAGAACCACTCGCCGGTCTCTCGCAGGAAGCTCGAGCCTGTCATTCGCAGGAAAGTTTGATGTTGGATACTGTCCATGCTTCTGCTCAGGCTTCCCTGTCGTGCGATCGGCTTACCCAGTTGCCCGATCGCCGGCAATTCCTCACCGACCTGGGTCATTTGCTGCTGCAGCATCCGGACGAATCTCGCTATCTGGTGCTGATCGATGCCATGGACACCGCCTGGGCCCACGACATGACGCTGGCCCTGGGCATGGTCCCATTCGAGAACCTGCTGTGCTGCATCGCCCGCCGACTGGTGCGTTTGCGTGCAAGCCAGGGGCGGGTCTATCACATCGGGCGCAAACGCTTCGCCTTCGTGCTCGACGCCGCGCACGCCGATGTCGGTGGCTACCTGGATGTCATGGTGCACGCCTTGCGCTGCACCACCCAGATCGAAGGCATGCCGGTTCGCCCCAGTGTGCGCGCTGGGGTCACGCCCTTTACGATCAGCTTCGAAGCGGTCCGCGATGCACTGCGCAAGGCCATGTACGCCGCCGAACTTGCCCTGCTCGGCGGCCACGCATGGGCATGGTACGACCCGGTGCGCGACAACGCCTATCGAAGGTCTTTCAAGCTGGCTTCCGACGTCACCCAGGCGATGCGTGATGGACAGTTGCGCCTGGTGTTCCAGCCACGTTTCGCGCTGCGCGAGGGTGACCAGGTCAGCGCCGAAGCCTTGCTGCGCTGGGAGCACCCGAGGCTTGGCCCGGTCTCGCCGGCCGAATTCATTCCGGTGCTGGAAAAGAATGCACTGATCCATGGTGTGACGCGTTGGGTGATCGACGCGGCCTTGGCCAAGCTCGCCCAATGGCCAGCCACGGTCCTGACCAAGCTGTCGGTGAACCTTTCGGCACTGGATTTCGACGGCCACGACATTACCCAGGTCATCAGCAATGCCTGTCGTACCCATGGCGTCGATCCGGAGCGCCTGGAGGTCGAGATCACCGAAGGGGAGTGGCTGCACTCCAACCCTCAGGTGCTGACTCAATTGGTGGCCATTCGCGACCTGGGTGTGGATGTGGCAATCGACGATTTCGGTACCGGCTACAGCAACTTCTCCTACTTGCACGAAATACCGGCCAACGTGGTGAAGCTCGACAAATCGATGATCACTGGCGTGGAGCACAACCCCCGGCATCAACTGATTGTCCAGGCGGTGCTGGAGCTGGCACGCAAGCTGGGCTACCGCACGGTGGCCGAAGGCGTGGAAACCTTCAAGTGCATGCAGATGGTGCGCGCCCTGGGCTGCGACGAGGCCCAGGGTTTCTATTTCGCCCGGCCCATGGTCGAACAGGAGTTCCTGGGGTGGAGTGGCGCCTCGCGCTTTCCGCTGCGCAAGATACTGGTCGCGACACCCGAGTGATGGGCGCCGATCGCGTGCTCGATAACGACAAGTTAAAATAGGTGCTTTACTGTTCATGCATACAGTAGTAAAAATGCACCCATGAACAGATCACTCCCACTCACCGACCGCTTTTTCCTGCCCCGCCTGGCCATGAGGGCAGGGCAGTGATGGGCGCAGCGGTCAGCCTGGAAGGGCTGATCGACCAACGTCGCATCTGGCGCGGTCGCCAGGAGTCTGGGCCCAGCGGCGTGCAGCCCACGGGCCATGCCGCCCTCGACGCAGTGCTGCCCAGCGGTGGTTGGCCACCGGCGGCACTGAGTGAAATCCTGCTCGCCGCCAACGGCAGCGGCGAATTGCAGCTGCTCTGGCCGACGCTGGCGCGTTTGAGCCAGGCCGGTGAACGAATCGTTTTGATAGCACCGCCGTTCATTCCCTACCCGCATGCCTGGATGGCGGCCGGTGTACGTTTGCAGCACTTGTCCGTGCTTCAGGCCCAGGGCAAGGATGCTTTGTGGGCCGCCGAGCAATGCCTGCGCTCGGGCAGTTGTGCAGCCGTGTTGTGCTGGCCGCAAAATCCCGACGACAAAGCCTTGCGACGCTTGCAGGTGGCAGCGGAAACCGGCGAGACCTTGGGCTTCGCCTTGCGCGAACGACAGGCGGCGCAAAACCCCTCGCCAGCCGCCCTGCGGCTAGCGCTGCAAGGGCCTGCGGGGCAGGTGCAAGTGCTCAAATGTCGCGGGGGGATCCCCCCCGCGATGCCCGTCACTTTCGCCAGTTACGCTTGAGATTGCCATGCTGTGGGCCTGCATTCTGCTGCCGCAACTGGCCCTCGATGCCGTGCTGCGCCAGCGCGACGATCCGCAACAGCCCCTTGCCCTGATCACCGGGCCGGTGCAGCGGCGGGTACTGCAGGCGGTCAACCCGGCCGCGCGAGCATTGGGCCTGAAACCGGGGCAGTCGCTCACCGCCGCCTACATGCTCAGCCGCGACTTCGCCACGGCGCCCTACGACCCGGCCCAGATCGAGCACTGGCAGCGCTTTCTGGCGGCCTGGGCCTACCGGTTCAGCTCACAGGTCAGCGTGCATTATCCCCGTGTGCTGTTGTTGGAAGTCCAATCGACCTTGGGCCTGTTCGGCCCCTGGCCTCAGTTCGAGGCCCGCTTGCGCGCTGAACTGACCGCCCTGGGCTTTCGCCACCGCATCACCCTGGCACCCAACCCGGCTGCTGCCCGCATGCTGGCCAATGCCTACGATGGCCTCGGCGTCGAGGATCAATGCGCCCTGGCCGATATCCTCCAGCAATTGCCAGTGGAGCGGGTCGGCCTTGCACCCGACGACGCCACCGCGCTCAAACGCATGGGCATGCGCCACTTGGGTCAAGTGTTCGCCTTGCCCAGGGCGCAATTGGCGAGGCGTTTTCCGGCCCAGGTGCTCAGCCATCTGGACACCCTGCTGGGGCACCGCCCGCTGGCGCTGGAGTTCTTCATTCCTGCCGATGTATTCGACCAGCGCATCGAGCTCAATTTCGATGTGGAATCTCATCAGGCGCTGTTGTTTCCCTTGCGCCGCCTGATCAATGACCTGGCGGCGTACCTGGCTGGCCGGGACGTGGGGGTGCAGCGTTTTACCGTGCACCTCGAACATGCCGAGGGCGAGGACACGCAGGTGGACGTTGGATTGCTGGCCGCCGAACGGGACGCGGCCCTGCTGTTCGAACTGGCCCGCGGCCGGTTCGAACCTATGCAGGTACCCCGACCGGTGCAGGGTGTGCGCCTGAGCGCGCTCGATTTGCCGCGTTTCGTACCTGTCTGCAAGGAGCTGTTCGATCAGCGACCGCAACAGACCCAGCCCTGGGAGCAGTTGCGCGAACGCTTGCGCGCGCGCCTCGGCGACGATGCCCTGCAAGACTTGCGCGCCCACGCGGACCATCGCCCCGAGCGCGCCTGGCGCAACGACGGTCCCTGGTTGCCGGCCTCGCTGGACCTGAGCGCACAGCGCCCAGGTTGGTTGCTGCCACAGGCTGAGCCTTTGCCGGACCACGGCTTGCGCGTGCTGGCGGGGCCTGAGCGCATCGAATCGGGCTGGTGGGACGGTGGCGATGTGCGCCGTGACTACTATCTGGTCGAAACCTCGGCAGGACGGCGGGGCTGGGCCTACCGGGCCGTGGGCGATGATCAGCCATTGCTGCTGCAAGGCTGGTTCGCATGAGCCAGGGCTACGCCGAGTTGCATTGCTTGTCCAACTTCAGCTTTCAGCGCGGAGCCTCGAGTGCCGATGAGCTGTTTGCCAAGGCAGCGGCGCTGGGCTATCAGGCGTTGGCGATCACCGATGAATGCACCATGGCCGGTATCGTGCGGGCGTGGCAAGCCGCCCAGGCCCACTCGATGACGCTGATCGTGGGCAGTGAGATGCGTATCGAGCAGGGGCCCAAGCTGGTGTTGCTGGCGCAGGATCTGGGCGGCTACCAGGCCCTCTGTCGCCTGATCACGCTGGGGCGCCGGCGTGCCAGCAAAGGCCAGTACCGGTTGCTACGCGAAGACCTCGACGAGGTTGAGCGCGAGGGCTTGCTGGCCCTGTGGATCCCCGACGAACCCCACGATCTAGCCCACGGCCACTGGCTCAAGGGGCGTTTTGCCGAGCGCCTGTGGGTAGCCGTGCAGTTGCACCGCGGTGCGGATGACCAACGGCGCCTGCACGGGCTGCTCGAGCTGGCCAAGACCTTGGGCCTGCCGGCGGTGGCCTGCGGCGACGTGCACATGCATGCTCGAGGCCGACGTGCCTTGCAGGACACGATCACCGCCATCCGCCATCACGTCCCGGTTGCCCAGGCCGGGCATGTCTTGTTCGCCAATGGCGAGCGCCACCTGCGCACATTGCCCCAACTGGCCGACATCTACCCGGCTGCGCTGCTCGAAGAAACCCTGAACATAGCCCGGCGCTGCAGTTTCGACCTGGGCCAGCTGCGTTATCAATATCCCCGCGAGCTGGTCCCCCGCGGCCATGACGCCGGCTCCTGGCTGCGTCACCTGAGCGCCCAGGGCGCGCGCTGGCGCTGGCCGTCGGGGGTGGACGACGAAGTCCAGGCGTTGCTCGACAAGGAACTGCAGCTGATCATCGAACTGGGCTATGAAAGCTATTTCCTGACCGTCCACGACATCGTTCGCTTTGCCCGCGAGCGGCACATTCTCTGTCAGGGGCGCGGTTCGGCCGCCAATTCGGTGGTCTGTTTCGCCCTGGGTATCACCGAACTGGACCCGCGTGACACGCACATGCTGTTCGAGCGCTTCATCTCCAAGGAGCGCAACGAACCGCCGGACATCGACGTGGATTTCGAGCACGAACGCCGCGAGGAAGTCCTGCAGTACGTATTTCGTCGCTACGGTCGCGACCGTGCGGCCCTCACCGCCGTCGCCAGCAGCTATCGAGGCGCCGGTGCGGTGCGTGATGTTGCGCGGGCGTTGGGTCTGCCGCCGGACCAGATCACCGCGCTGGCCGATTGCTTCGGCCGCTGGAGCGACCACCTGCCCCCGGTCGAGCGGTTGGTCGAAGCCGGCTTCGACACCGAAAGCCCGGTGCTCAAGCGAGTCATGGCGCTGACCGAGCAACTGATCGGTTTCCCCCGTCACCTGTCCCAGCATCCGGGCGGCTTCGTCATTTCCGAGCATCCCTTGCACACCTTGGTGCCGGTCGAGAACGCGGCCATGGCCGAGCGTACGGTGATCCAGTGGGACAAGGACGACCTGGATGCCGTGGGCCTGTTGAAGGTCGACATCCTGGCCCTGGGCATGCTCAGCGCGATCCGCCGCTGTTTCGATCTGGTGCGTGGGTACCGCGGCCGCGATCTGACCCTGTCGACATTGCCCAAGGAGTGCCCGCAAACCTACGCCATGATCAGCCGGGCCGATACCATCGGTGTGTTCCAGATCGAATCCCGGGCCCAGATGGCCATGCTCCCGCGCCTGCAGCCCAAGACGTTCTACGACCTGGTGATCGAGGTCGCCATTGTCCGACCGGGGCCCATCGTTGGCGACATGGTTCATCCGTACTTGCGCCGGCGCAATGGTCAGGAGACGGTCAGCTATCCCTCCGAAGCCCTGAAAAAGGTTTTCGAGCGAACCTTGGGTGTGCCCCTTTTCCAGGAGCAGGTGATGGAGTTGGCCATCGTTGCCGCCGGCTACACACCGGGTGAGGCCGACCAGCTACGTCGCTCAATGGCCGCCTGGAAACGCCATGGCGGTTTGGAACCCCATCAGATCCGCCTTACCGAAGGCATGCTCAAGAACGGCTACACCCGTGAATTCGCCGAACGCATCTTCGAGCAGATCAAGGGCTTTGGCAGCTACGGCTTTCCCGAATCCCATGCCGCCAGCTTTGCCTTGTTGACCTACGCCAGTTGCTGGCTCAAGTGCCATGAGCCGGCAGCCTTTGCCTGCGCCTTGATCAACAGTTGGCCCATGGGCTTCTACAGCCCCGACCAGATCCTGCAGGATGCACGCCGCCATCATCTGCAGATCCTGGCCGTGGACGTGTGCCACAGCGACTGGGACTGCAGTTTGCAGCCTAGCGCTGCCGGGCAACCGGCGATTCGCCTGGGGTTGCGGATGGTCAAGGGCCTGCGTGAAGAGGCCGGACGTGCGGTGCAGCAGGCACGTCTGGTCGGCCCTTTCCTCGATGTGACCGACCTGGCCCGGCGTTGCGGGCTGGACAATCGCGCCCTGGAGCAATTGGCTGACGCCAATGCCTTGCTGGGCCTGGTAGGGCATCGCCATCAGGCACGCTGGGACGTGGCCAGCGTCGAGCAGCAGTTACCGTTGTTCGCCGAGGTGCCGGACCTGCGCGAGGACAACGTGGCCCTGCCGGTGCCCAGTGTCGGCGAGGACTTGTACGCCGACTACGCCAGCCTCGGCACCACCCTGGGGCCGCACCCGCTGGCCATGCTGCGTGAGCGGTTGCAGGCGTTGCGCTGCCGCAGTTCCCACGACCTGCAGAGCCTGGCCCACGGTCGCCCGGTTACCGTTGCCGGGCTGGTGACGGGGCGACAGCGGCCGTCGACAGCCACCGGGGTGACCTTCGTCACCCTGGAGGACGAGTTCGGCATGATCAACGTGGTGGTCTGGCGTGATCTGGCCGAGCGTCAGCGGCGCGTGCTGGTGGGGTCGCAGATGATGCAGGTCAAGGGGCGCTTCGAGCACAAGGACGGCGTACGGCACGTCATCGCCGGGCACATGGCCGACGTCAGCGCGATGCTCCACGGGCTGGACGTCCGCAGCCGAGATTTCCACTAGCCAGGCTGCGCAGGGCAAGCAAATGCAGTATTGTTGTGCCCATTCGTATAAGCCTGTGCTGTTCAGGCGATCGCCAAAGGGTAGAGGGTGTCATGGGTCACGAAAGCATCAACTGGGACAAACTGGGTTTCGACTACATCAAGACCGATCTGCGCTACCTGTCGCACTGGCGCGACGGCGAATGGGACCAGGGCAACCTGACCGAAGACAACGTGTTGCACATCAGCGAAGGCTCTACCGCCCTTCACTATGGGCAGCAGTGCTTCGAGGGCCTCAAGGCCTACCGTTGCAAGGATGGCTCGATCAACCTGTTCCGCCCCGACCAGAATGCCCTGCGCATGCAGCGCAGCTGTGGTCGCCTATTGATGCCGCAAGTACCCACCGACGTGTTCATCGAAGCCTGCCGCAAAGTGGTCGCGGCCAACGAGCGCTTCATTCCGCCCTATGGTTCCGGCGGCGCCCTGTACCTGCGTCCATTCGTGATCGGCGTGGGTGACAACATCGGCGTGCGCACCGCACCCGAGTTCATCTTCTCGATCTTCTGCATCCCGGTCGGCCCCTACTTCAAGGGCGGCATGAAACCGCACAACTTCATCATCTCCGGCTATGACCGTGCTGCGCCGAACGGCACCGGCGCTGCCAAGGTCGGTGGCAACTACGCTGCCAGCTTGATGCCCGGTTCCAATGCCAAGAAAGCCAACTTCGCCGATTGCATCTACCTGGATCCACAGACCCACACCAAGATCGAGGAAGTGGGCTCGGCCAACTTCTTCGCAATTACTCAAAACGACGAGTTCGTGACCCCGAAGTCGCCGTCGGTATTGCCTGGCATCACCCGTCTGTCATTGATCGAACTGGCGCAGTCGCGCCTGGGCTTGAAAGTCATCGAAGGCGATGTGCTGATCGACCAGCTCGACCGGTTCAAGGAAGCCGGTGCTTGCGGCACCGCTGCGGTGATCACCCCGATCGGCGGCATCGAATACCAGGACAAGCTGCACGTTTTCTACAGCCAGGAAGAAGTGGGGCCGTTCACCCAGCGCCTGTACAAGGAATTGACCGGCATCCAGTCCGGCGACGTGGAAGCACCCGAGGGTTGGATCGTCAAGGTCTGACCCTGCTGGGCAGGCCGGCACCTGGCGGCCGGCTTGCCCTGTCTCTCGCCGCCGCTCGTTCGAGCGGCAACGGCGTCCCTCCAGACCTGCATTCGTGCGGTCGAAGCTTGCGAATTCACCCCATCATGCGTGTCTGAAACGGCACACGTTGAAACTCTGTACGCGCAGTTTCCATGGCTTGTGCTTCGCGTCGCCTGTCTGCACGCAACAGCCCAACGAAGACCACAGCCCCGAGAACGGACAGTGCGCACCAGCCCAGCAGAAAGGTAATCATGGGTCTCTCCTGTTGATCGCCCGCGCAGGGATCAGCCCCTGCCAATGCTGTATCGGCCTGATGGCACAATGCTTTATACCGAATGTGATACCGAATGTCGGATCAGGTCTGCGCGCGCCTTCAGGGAAATCCGCGACGGATGCAACGATAACCTTCCGTCGTACTCTCAATGTAGGACACTTTTCGAGGGCAAGTAACGATGACGACGCCGGACAAGGACTATATTCAATGGCTGGTCGACCAGTCCATGCTGCACACGGCCAAACAGCGCGCCAAGCTGTACGCCGGACAGGCACGGATGTGGCAACGACCCTATGCCCAGGCCAGGCCTCGGGACGCTTCAGCCATTGCTTCGGTCTGGTTTACCGCCTACCCAGCCTCCATCGTCACTCGCGAAGAGGGCTCGGTGTTGCAGGCCCTGGGCGACGAAACCCTATGGCATGCGTTGTCGGAGATCGGCATCCAGGGCATTCACAACGGCCCGTTGAAGCTGTCCGGCGGCCTGCGCGGCCGTGAGCGCACGCCTAGCGTGGACGGCAATTTCGACCGCATGAGCTTCGACATCGACCCCGAGCTGGGCACCGATGCCGACATGATCCAGCTCAGCCGCATGGCTGCAGCCCACAACGCCGTGGTCATCGACGATGCAATTCCTTCGCACACTGGCAAGGGTGCGGATTTTCGCCTGGCTGAAATGGCCTACGCTGACTATCCCGGTCTCTACCACATGGTCGAGATCAAGGAGGAGGACTGGGGGCTGTTGCCCGAGGTCGCCGCTGGCCGTGACGCGGTCAACTTGACGCCTGAAGTGTGCGACATCCTCAAGGACAAGCACTACATCGTCGGCCAACTGCAACGGGTGATCTTTTTCGAACCCGGCGTCAAGGAAACCGACTGGAGCGCTACGCCTGTCGTAGTGGGTGTAGACGGCAAACCACGGCGCTGGGTGTACCTGCACTACTTCAAGGAAGGCCAGCCTTCGCTGAACTGGCTCGACCCCACCTTCGCCGCGCAGCAGATGATCATTGGTGATGCCCTGCATTCCATCGACGTCATGGGTGCACGTATCCTGCGCCTGGACGCCAACGGTTTCCTGGGCGTCGAGCGGCGTGCCGAAGGGCCGGCCTGGTCGGAAAGTCACCCGTTGTCGGTCAACGGCAACCAGTTGCTCGGCGGCGCGATTCGAAAGGCGGGTGGATTCAGTTTCCAGGAGCTGAACCTGACCATCGACGACATCGCCTCCATGTCCCATGGCGGGGCAGACCTGTCCTACGACTTCATCACCCGGCCCGCGTATCAACACGCGTTGTTGCTGGGCAATACCGAATTCCTGCGCTTGATGCTGCGCCAGGTACACGCGTTCGGTATCGATCCCGCCTCGTTGATCCATGCGCTGCAGAATCACGACGAGCTCACCCTTGAGCTGGTGCATTTCTGGACCCTGCACGCCCACGACACCTACCTGTACCAGGGTCAGACGTTCCCCGGCAACATCCTGCGCGAGCACATTCGCGAAGAAATGTATGAACGCCTGGCCGGCGAACATGCGCCCTACAACCTCAAGTTCGTCACCAACGGCGTGTCCTGCACCACCGCCAGCATCATCACGGCGGCTCTGGGCATCCGTGACCTGGAGGCGATCACCGAGCAGGACATCAAGCAGATCCAGCATATTCACCTGCTGCTGGTCATGTACAACGCCATGCAACCGGGCGTGTTCGCGCTGTCGGGTTGGGACCTGGTCGGCGCGCTGACCTTGCCAGCCGAGCAGGTTGCCCACTTGATGGAAGACGGCGATACCCGCTGGATCCATCGAGGTGCCTACGACCTGGTTGGGCTCGACCCCACGGCCGAATTCTCCGCCGGCAACATGCCACGGCCGAAGACGCTGTACGGCAATTTGGTCGACCAGCTGCAACGGCCGGACAGCTTCGCTTCCCAATTGAAGAAGATTCTGGCGGTGCGGCGTGCCTACGACATCGCAGCCAGCAAGCAGATCTTGATTCCGGATGTGCAGCACCCCGGGCTGTTGCTGATGGTGCATGAATTGCCAGCCGGCAAGGGGACGCAGATCACGGCCCTGAACTTCAGCAATGAGCCAATCGTGGAGACGTTGCATCTGCCGGGGATCGCTGCGGGACCTGTCGTGGACATCATCAACGAGCGGGTCGAGGGCGACTTGACCGAAGCCGGTGAATTCACCATCACCCTGGACCCGTATGAGGGTCTGGCCTTGCGTGTGGTGAGTGCCTCGCCGATCTGATCAATGCAGGCTCTGGTGCGTAACGCGCAGCGGGGCCGGCAAACCGGATCGCGGAAAGCACTGAGGGGAGCCTAGGCTCCCCTCAAGGTTTTTCTGCATGCTCTTTTTTTATTATTGAGGGGCGGCCTGTTGTTGTATTTGTCAGCCGTGACCCTTGTCGCTTGTTGTGCGATCCCGAAAAGGGATCAAGAGCAAACGTATTTTTTTGAGCGCTGATTTGCTTTCATCATCGATCCAACCAGTGGGTAGCTACTTGGCGTAGTTTTGTTGTTCTCTACCTGGCTGCGGGGCAAGCCCTGAAAAGCCCATCTTCTCCAAAAAAATCTGTTAGCTACGTCTCTGTCGCGTTTGTTCTTGTTATGTCAGAGTCGTTTCGTCTTATTGTTATTGGTTTATCGCGTTATTGTTATTGTTGTACGTAAGACATAGCAGGGTGCGTGCCAACTTTTACGATTCCTTCTAAATCAGTAGCTTACGTTTATCGAACCAAATGCGTGCGACAGAGTGACGCAGATTTGTTCCCTTGTTACCCGCCTGGCGTTCCCGCCATTGCCTGGCCGGTAACACTTTGTGTCTGAGCCACGCCGGTAGTCGTGCCTTCATCGCGAGGGGTAACCCAGACTTCAACCCGACGATTCTTGATGCGCCCCTCATCGACCTCGTTGGTCGCCACCGGCAATTGCGCACCCAGGCCCAAGATGTCGCGAAACACCACCCCGGCCTTGGCCAGTTCCCGCCGTACCGCCATGGCCCGTAGCCGTGACAGCAGCACCGCGCGGGCGGCATCGGCCTTGGCATCGCCGAAACCGACCAGGGTGGTGGTGTTGTGCAGCAGGTCATGGCGACGCAGGTAATCCTGCACGCGGGCCACATCGGCCATGGCCTTGTTATCCAGGGTGGCGCTGCCCTCGGCGAAGCGGAAACTCACCGACAGGCGCCGCCCCTCGCGCGCCAGTTGCTTATACAGCGCGGGCATGGCTGGCGAGGCGGGGACGCTGATGGCTTGTACGGTCTGGGCAACGAACCCCTGGCTTGCGACGATGGCCTGGCCCGGTTCGCTCTGAGCAAAGGCAATCAACGCGTCGGCCCAGGGCGAAGGCCGTGAGGGTGGGCTGTACAAATACAAACGCCGGGTCAGGGGATAGTCCTGGGTCGCGATCAAGCTGACCGTGGGCGCCATGGCCTGGCTGTCGCCATCGACGATGGCCAGTGCGCGCGCCTGGCGGACCGCGGCGAGACCGATGAAGCCAATGGCTTGCCGATCGGCGCTGACCCGGTCCGACAGTTGCTCGCTGGATTCCAGCCTGGTGGCATGGCCAGACAATCGGCTGCCATACGGCGTCAACACCTGATCGCGGAACGTCTCCCAAGTGCCCGAGCGGTCGTCTCGGGCCAGCACATGGATCGGCCCATGGCCGCCCAGCACCCGCCAGTCGTCGATCTCGCCGCTGAACACTTGAGCAAGTTGCTGCGTGGTCAGCTGACGCAACGGATTATCCGGATGGACGATGACTGCCACGCCGTCGATGGCAATCACGTGTTCGGCGGCGAAACGGGTCAGGTCACCCAAAGGCGCCAGGCGCATACGCTCCTGCTCGCTGATCGGCCGGGACGAAGCGGCCAGGTCCGCTTGCCCGGCCAACAGGCTGTCGAAGCCAGTGCTGGAGCCGTGGGCGCCGATCACAAAACGCAAGGGAGCACCCTCTGTGTCCCGCGCGGTGATGGCCTGTTCGCCGGGGGACAGGTGCAGCGTTCGAATGTCGTGCATGCCCCGAGCTTCGAGCAAACCTCGGATAAGCGCCGGCATCAGCGCCGCGCCCAATGTGTTCGAGCCTTGGATACGCAAGGTGTCCGGACCGGCGAGGGCGCCGGCGCTCAGGCTCACAATGCACAGTAAGAGAAGCAGACGGCGCATGGCGTATCACCAGATCGGGAAGCCTCGCAGATTAAGTCAGGGATGTTGCAGGGGGATGACGGGGGGGATTCAGGCAGACCGCGTCACGGCTTTCGCGGCCACGGACCGCTCCCACAATACACTGGCGCAAATCTCCTCCGTGGGAGCGGTCTTCGGCCGCGAAGAGATCACTTCGATCTCTGGTTGAAACTCAAACCTTGCGCTTCACCGAAATCGAAGACGCTGCGCTGATCACCAGGTCTGCATAACGCTTGGTGTCGCGCTCCGGGACCCAGCGCGAGCGGGAGACCGCCAGGTTCACCGCGCCGATCCCGCGGCCGTTGCCATCGACGATGGCCGCTGCGGTGGAAACATCGCCATAGAAGAACTGGTCTTCGGTATGGGCGTAGCGGCGCTGGCGGATTTGTTCGATGCTGGCCCAGATCTGTCCGCGATCGGTGATGGTGGCCGGTGTGTGCTGGACGAACTGGCTGCGGTCGAAGATATCGTTCACTTCATCGTCACTGTAGGTCGCCAGTAACGCCTGACCGGGCGCGGTGCACCAGGCCGGCAGACGAGTGCCGATGATGACGCTGGCGTTGAACACATGCCGACTGACGATGCGCTGCACGTAGACGATGTCGGTGCCGTCGAGCACCGTCAGGTTGGTCGCCTCCTCGGTGTCGGCGCTCAACTGCTGCAGATAGGGCGCGGCGCGGGTCACCAGTTCGCTGGAGGTCAGGTAGTGGTAGGTGAAGTCCAACAGTCGCGGCGACAACTCGTACTTCTTGCTGCTGTCCTTGTTCAGGTAGCCCAGGGTTGCCAGGGTGTGGGTAAAACGTTGGGCGGCGCTGAGGTCCATGCCGGTCAGGCCAGCGATGTCTGACAGCGACAACTGGCGTTGGCTGCCGTCGAACGCCATGAGCACCTTCATGGCCTTGTCGACGGACTGGACGTAGAGCGAGGAAGCCGTTGGATCGGCAGGGGGAGTCTTCGGGGTACGGGCCATGAACGCAACACAGTGGTAAAGAAACCGATTATCCGGCAGTTGCCCGGCACTTTCTATCGCTATTCACTAACCCCTTACCACTCGAGCCTCCCTGGGCGCCGCGTTCAACGGCGGCTGTCCCAGGCCTGGCCAACATCCTTGGGCAGCAGGTGTTTCTTGATACGTTCGCTGGGTGTCAGCTCGAAGTGCTCTACCTGCTGGTAATAGCGCGGCAATTGATAGGAGGCGCAACGGGGTGCGGCCCATTCGAGCATGGTTGGCCAGTCCGGCGTGGCGGCGGCCTGCAACTGCACGAACAGGAGGATTTCCTGCTCGCCCACCGCCGACTCGACGCCGACCGCCGCGCAGGCTTGTACGGCAGGATGGGCACTGAACACCCGTTCCACTTCCCAGGCCGAAACGTTTTCGCCGCGCACCCGCATGCTGTCGGTGCGGCGCCCGACGAAGAACAGGTCACCTTCGGCATCCATGCGCGCCATGTCCCCGGTAAACAGTCTTCCGTTGCGCAAGGCAGCGTCCGTGGCTTCGGGGTTGTCCAGATAGCCTGGCAAGAACACGCCCTCGACTTCGCTGGACAGCACGATTTCCCCCAATTGCCCGACCTCGACCGGCTGACCGTAGGGGTCCAGCAGTTCCAGACTCAACCAGGGCAGGGCACGACCGATGGAGCCCGGCTTGCCGGTGCGATTCAAGGTGGCGAAGCTGGAACACTCGGTCATGCCATAGCATTCGCGCAACGGACAGCCGAAACGCTGTTCGATGGCCGCCCAGTTGGCCAGGCTGACGCCCGCGCCCCACAAGGTGCGCAGCGCATGCCGGGCGGGCCACTGCTCGGCGGGTTGCTGCATGAGGATATCGATGATCCCGCCCAGATAATGCAGCTGGGTCGCCTGCACCTGGACGCACTGCGCCCAGAACTTGCTCGCAGAAAACCGTTGCACCACGTTCAGGCTGACTTCGGCCAGAAAAGGCATCAGCAGCATCTGTGCACCGCCGATGTGGCACAACGGCTCCCACAGCAGCAGGCGGTCGCCCGCCTTGACATCGGCGACCTGCAGCACTGCCTCGCTGGCGATGCGCAACATGCGGTGGGTAAACACCACACCCTTTGGCGCGCCGGTGGTGCCTGAGGTGTAGATCACGCAGAGCGTGGCCTCGGCGGCACTGTCCTCCAAGCGCAGGCTTGCGGCCGGGCATGCCAGAGCCTGCTCGTGCAGCACGTCGATACCTACGTAGTCCAGGTCCGCTGCGGCGCTTGCGGCCAGGCGCTCGGCAAACTCGGCGTCACCGACCACCAGGTCCGGGCGCGCATGTTCGAACGGATAGTCCAGGCCCGGCCCGCGCAGCTTGGTGTTGATCGGGATCCACACCAGACCGCTCAAGATCAACGCATAGATCAGGACGATCTGGTCGTCGCTGTTGCCCAGCATGACCGCAACCCGTTGCCCGGCGCGCAAGCCGCGCTCGGCCAGCACTTGTTGCAGGGCCGCGACGCGCTGGCGCAACTCCAGGGTGCTCAGCGACCGGCCCTCGAAGGTGACGCGCACAGCGTGGTCATCGATCAACAGGCCAGCATGGATCAGCGGCGCGGTGGTCAGCTCATCCTGGCTGATGCGATGCGGGAAGAATCGAGTGTATGGATGCATCGTTCAGAGCCCTTGACGTTTGGAGTTGGAACGCCGCGATACCCATTGGGCAATCACGGCAAACAGCACGATGAACACCAGCAAGGTGGTGGAAACCGCAGCCAGGGTCGGCGTCAGCGCCAGCTGGATGCTGTCCCACATTTGCTTGGGCAAGGTGGTATTGATGCCGCCGCTGACGAAGATGGCGATGGTCAGGTCGTCGAACGAGGTGATGAAGGCCAGCAGGAACGCGGAGACCAGGCTCGCCGACATCAGCGGCAGGGTGACCGTGCGCAACCGTGTGAAAGCGCCAGCGCCGAGAATCCGCGCGGCATCGTCCAGGCGCCAGTCGTACTGCTTGAATGCCGCAGACAGGGTTACCACTACATAGGGCAGGGCCAGTACGGTATGGCCCAGCACCAGCCCGATGTCCTTGCCCGCCAGCCCCAGCCGTGAGAACAGGTACAGCAAGCCCAGGGCAATCACGATGCGCGGCACGATCAATGGGGCAATGAACAGCGCGAACAACCCCTTGCGCCAACCCGCACTGACCCGCGTCAATGCCAGGGTTGCGCCGAAGCCCAGCACCAGTGCCAGCAGGGCGGTTGCCACGCCGACGCCCAGGGAGCGCAGCAGGGCCGCCTGCCAGACCGCCGAGGTGAAGAACTCGTCGAACCACTTCAGGCTGAACAGCTTGGGTGGAAAGGCAATGAACGGGCTGCTGGTGAAAGCCAAGGGGACGACCACCAGCACCGGCAGGATCAACAACATGACCAGCAGCACGCTGTAGCCGGTCAGCAGCGCACTGTCGCCACTGCGCCGGGGGGCGTTGCCCTTGCCCGAAAATCGATGCCCGAGCCAGATCAGAATCTGCAGACCTCGCCCTGACTGGCGCTCTTTGGGTGCCTCGCCGCCCAGCGACGACAGCCCGGCGATACGGTCGTAGATCACGAACACCACCAGCGAGCACACCAACAGCACCACCGAAAGGGCGCCGGCAAAGTTCATGTCGAACAGGTCGAGCACCGAGGAAATCACCAGCTGCGCGACCATCATTTCCCGTGGCGAACCCAGCAGCGCAGGCACGATGAAGAAGCCCAGGCTGGTAATGAACACCAGTAGTCCGGCGGCGGCGATACCGGGCGCCGACAGCGGCAGAAAGATACTGAAGAAACTCATCGATCCGCTCGCGCCCAGGGTCTGCGCGGCGGGCGCCAGGCGTTGATCGATGCTGCGCATGATCGGCAGCAGGGTGATCACCGCCAGCGGCAGCATGGAATGGACCATGCCGATCAGCACCCCCGACAGTGCCGGGACCAGCCCGGAAGGATTGTCCAGCACGTCGGCGGCCAGGGTTGTCAGCAGGCCCTTGCGTGACAGCAGCAACATCCACGCGTAGGTCTTGACCAGGTAGCTGGTCCAGAACGGCAGCATGATCCACAGCAGCCAGCGCTCGCGGCCCATGGGCGAGAGGCGGGTCAGCAGGTACGCCACTGGGTAGGCCAACAGTACCGACAGCAACGCGGTCAGCGCCGAGATCCAGAACGTGATGCCCAGAACGCGTGCATACACCGGGGTCGATGCGATCCGTTCGAAGTTGCCCAGGCTCAGTTCGCCACTGGCGTTCTGAAAGCTGCCCATGAGCATTTCCGCAACCGGCAGCAGGAAGAACAGCGCCAGAAACAGCAGGGCCGGTATGGCTGGAATCAGGCCCTTGCGCCAGCTCATGACGCAGCCTGCGCGGGCAGGAGGGTGGCCCGGGTCGGCTCCCAGGCGATGCCCACCGGGTCTCCGACGCGGGGGCTGAGGTCGCGTGAGCAGCGCACACTGAAGCGGTTGCCCGAGGGCAGGCGCACCAAGGCGCGGGTGTCACTGCCCAGGAACACGCATTCATCCACGGTGCCTTGCAGCAAGCCGGCGGCAGGGTCGGTGAGGCGCGCGGCTTCGGGCCGGATCAGCAGGAACGCCTCGGTACCTGCGCTGGGCGCCTGGTGCCCGGCGCATCCGCTCAGGTCCAGCCGTTGACCTTCAACCTGCAGGTGGCCAGTACCATCGCGCTGGCCCTGCAACAGGTTCGAATGGCCGATGAATTCGGCTGCAAAGCGTGTGGCCGGGCGATCGTACAGTTCTTCTGGCGTTGCCAGCTGCTCGATCCGTGCCCGATTCATCAGGCAGATGCGGTCGGACAGAGTCAGCGCCTCCTCCTGGTCGTGGGTGACATAGATGAACGTTGCGCCCAGTTCCTTGTGCATGCGGCGGATTTCCAGCTGCATGTGCTCACGCAGGTTCTTGTCCAGTGCGCCAAGCGGCTCGTCGAGCAGGATAATCGAGGGCCGATAGGCGAAGCAGCGTGCCAGGGCGATTCGCTGCTGCTGGCCACCGGACAGTTCGTTCGGGTAGCGATGCGCGAAGTCTTCCATGCGCACCATGGCCAGGGCATCGTCGACTGCCTGGCTGACCTCGGCCTTGGGGTACTTGCGCATGCGCAAGC
>Ga0308158_10000826_pt1 | contig 40428 bp, 45 predicted proteins | sample PhyBR2_FD_201038 | JGI IMG/M metagenome (GOLD analysis project Ga0308158, IMG submission 201038) | Phyllosphere microbial communities from UC Gill Tract Community Farm, Albany, California, United States - DLSLB.R2 | ecosystem: Host-associated > Plants > Phyllosphere > Unclassified | place: USA... | reverse complement strand
GTAGCGCACATGTCCATGCAGATACATGGAAGCTAGATGATTTCATCTCACAGAACATTGAGCAAAGTACGCCTTATTTCTTTTACGTGGCTAAAGGGGAAAGCTGGCAAAACGTCCTGTTCAATAGTCAGTTTAATGTACAGGGTAATAGTACAGTTATTGTACGTTATGACAACCAGCTCATCCATCAGCAGAACTTAAGTGGTAAAGGCACATTAAGTTTCAACCTTCAACCATCCCAAAGCGGCTTCCACCGACTCGATATTAGTATTTTACAAAAGCCCTCTACTGAAGCGCAAAGCACTGAAAATATGTGCTTAGAATCTAGTAATCTCTATACGGCACTCACACAGGCAAGTCTGAGCTATCAACCACAGCGTGAAGCCCTACAGCTCAATCAGTTACCAGATGCATTGTTTAATAGCCAGCTCAACCGCGCAGAACCGATACAGGCGTTACTGCGCTTTGATACTACAAATTTCATGGAAGCTAGCATGATCGGCCGACTCACCACGGCTTGGAACTTTGCTACACCCATACAATGGAAACTGACTGCAAATACGGGGGTAGCACCCGACTTCATTATCAGTATTCAGCGTTCAACCAAATCACTACCGAATGCACAAATTAGTCTGAGTCAGGAAAACCAAACGCCCACTCTAAATATTGAATATGAGACAGAATCGCAATTGCTGATGGCTATCAATGCTCTACTCAACCGCCAATATCTAGAACAGCTCAATACCCCAACAGTATCATTAAATGGACCTGTTGCAAGACCGACATGGGCCAGTTTACGCAAATTCGAGAGCCTAGCGGATTTAGGTGTTACCGATTTTAAGCTCGATAATTCCCCTAAAAACCTTTCACTGATCTTTCCAGCTGTTTGGGAAGCAACTGATATTTTAAATGGGCAACTTAGTTTTCGTTCTCAAAGTGGACTATTACAGGGATCTACTTTACAAGTTTGGTTAAATGATGGTTTGGCGGGGAGCACCAGCCTAGCTAAGCTAGATTCAAGCCCAGTGGAACGTCAGTTTGACTTTATAAGTGCCGACTATCCGTATACCACTAGCTTTAACATGATGGTCAGCAATACCCAGTTAAATAACAATTACTGCCTCCCAAATGCAGGAAATGCCTTATGGATAGATACGAAAAAAACTAAGCTGAATCTACCGCATCAGATGAAAAAGGGTGTAATCACGCTTTCTAGCACGTTTAGCAGTACGCCTGAAATTGCTGTCAATACTCCAGCCGCGACCCCAATCGCTATTAGCTTGGCGCAAGTTGCCAAGAAAATGTTGTTGAGTAATGACCCCATCGGTTTAAATATCACGCCACTCACATTAAATGCCCCTAAAGCCATTAATATCCAGCTTGATGCTCAACGTTATCAATCCGAATTGCAAAAATATGGCCAAACTCTCTATTTACCGACCACAGAAAATGGTGGCCTGATTACAGTCAAAAATGGAAACTTCTGGATCTATAGTGATAATAACTTGGGAGCAGAAAATTTTGCACGATTCTGGCCCGAAATTCAGCAGAAAATACCCAACAACACCACAGCATTATTTATTTCTGCACAAGGGCAAATCACTGTTTTGAATCAAAACATGGTTGAAAAAGCAAAACCACCGATTATTGAGCAGATTTCTCTACAAACTATTGCTATTATCCTAGGTGTTCTGATTGTTTTAATTATTAGCCTACTCATCTGGCGCAGGAACCGTAAAGCGCATAAGAATAAAGAAGAATAAAGATGAAAAAATACCTCATTTTAGGTTTGTTTGTGCTCCTAGCTCTTCCCACTTTAGCTGTGACTAGCTCGGTATTGCTCATGACTCGAGCAGATGCACAATCTATTCCCCCTAAAATTGAAGGTATATTCTGGCAAGTCGATCAAATCAGCCACCCTTCTGGAAACTGGCATCTCTTGGGGATTGATACATTTGTAACCCAATGGAGTATTGTTGATGGACATTCCTTTTTTAAGGAAATTCCTACACAACAATGGGAGCATCAACCTAAATGGAGCTTAATTTCTGAACAACCTTGGGCAGAAAAGGTTATTTTAGGTTTAGCTGGAAATTATCAGGAACCAATAGCTCGTGAAAATATAGACCAGCTTTTTTTACAATCCCAGCAAATAATCCATACTAAGCTGCCTGTACAACCTGCTGGTTATTATTTCCCAGTAGAAGCAGATCCAAGCTGGCATGGGGTTGCCAATCTAGCACATCATGTTTCCAAGTTTAAACGCCCTGTCTGGATTAGTGTTTATAGCGCTGATCGCAAATCACCTTTTTTACACTATTGGTTAGAAAGCTGGCTGCCAGACAATGCTCAAGTTTTCTTTCAAGATGGTGTAGGAGTAGGTACGCGCAGTCCTGAAGAAGCTGCTCTCATTTATAAAAATCTTAAGAATGAGTTTGGTGAAAACCGAGTAGTGATTATCTTAGAGGCTTTTCGGCCTAAACCTGATGGGAGTTTTCGTGCAGCTTATCCCTGGGAAATTGCTAAGCAGCTGAGAGCTTATGCTGGGCAACGCATATATATTTTTGATGGGCCACATTATTTAGATAAAGCCAGTGTGTTCTGGCTTTATCTATGGATGAAGATCAATTACTAATTTATTCAGCTACTTTTAAGTCTTGTAGTATTTGCTCAAGGATACGTTCTGAAGCGTGCCCATCACCAAAAGGATTTTCTACTTCTGCATGCTGTTGGTAATAGGTAGGGTCATCCATCAATTGAGAAAACGCTTTGATAATTTTGGCTTTATCTGTACCTACCAGTATCCCACAACCTGCTTCAACCACTTCAGGCCGTTCGGTTACGTCCCGCAGAATAAGTACCGGCTTCTGATAAGTTGGACTTTCTTCTTGGATTCCACCCGAATCCGTCATAATAAAATGAGCCGCCTGCAAGATTGCGAGTAAGTCAGGATAATCCAAGGGTTTTAATAAATGGACTTGGGGATGCTTCGAAAACTCTTTATAGGCAATGTCATAAACCTGAGGATTAAGATGCACAGGCCAAGCGAAATGTAGCTCTGGATAACGCTGGCATAATTCATGAATCACTGCACAGATATTTTGAATACCCTCACCAAAGTTCTCGCGTCGATGCGCTGTCAACAAAACCAATTGATGCTGCCCGCTCAAATTCAGCCCCAATCTTTCTAATCTTTGTTGGGACTGCTGCGAAGAAGATTCTATCAACTCACGTGCATAATGAATGGCATCAACGACCGTATTTCCTGTAATAAAAATGTGCTGTTTGGAAATATTTTCTTGGTATAAATTTTCTGCAGAAAGTTGAGTTGGTGCAAAATGCCAGCGCGCCAAACGTGAAACCAACTGCCGGTTCCCTTCTTCTGGAAAAGGATGCATCAAATCAAAAGAACGTAATCCCGCTTCTACATGTGCCAAATGAATATTCAGATTAAAAGCCACCAGAGCACCAGCGAGTACGGTTGTCGTATCGCCTTGAACCACAATCACATCACATTTCGGCATTTCACGATAGACCTGATCGAGCTCGCTCAGCGCCTTACTTAATAAAATATTTAAACTTTTTCCAGGTTGCATAATTTGCAAATGATGATCAATTTCAATCTGAAAAAACTCAATTGCATCTTGCACCAACTCCAAATGCTGGCCTGTGAATACAACATTTACCTCAAAACGTGAATCTTGCCTAGCTTTTAAAATTACGGGAGCCAACTTAATTAGCTCAGGGCGTGTACCAAAAATAAAAGAAAGATAAATCGGCATCGTTAAAAGCTCCAGTAATAGGTCAGTTCAACTCGTGTATTATCAAAAGTTCTTTTCCCTGACACAGGTGCCCCATTGATATATTTGCCATACATCTGCTCGACACGTAATTTGATAGGAAAATTTTCAGGTTGCCAAGCAACTCCTGGCCCTAACTCAGCCAAATTGTTATAAAACTCGTTATTAGAGTCGTTAATAGTGTGTAATTTTAAATAGGCCTGTACATTACCGAAATGATCACGATTCATATTCCAACCTGTGCGTAAGCGCAAATCACCAATTACGTTATAATCTTCACGGGAATAGCTCGCAGCATTACCATATAGTTCAGCAAAATATTGATTTTGATTCTGCTTTGGTGTGTGCGTGGTTTCCGTATTGTGCCAATACCATTCCTGATAACCCGCTAGACCAAAGTTAATGCTTTCTCTGAATTTATCCCGATTTAAATCAATCAGGTCATAACTTCCCCCTACTTCCAAATATAAATAAATTGGCCATTCCCAAGGACGATAATTTGCTCCAACACCTAAAATAGCGGCATTCTGATCAATAATTTCAGGACGGGCTCCACCTGTTGAACGTGTATCACGGTTGACATTAGCAAAACCATAAACCTGCCCACGGTTTTCTTCCCCCCAATATCGACCATACCGTAGTTTTAGAGGTAAAATAGCGGTGTCGTAACGACCTTCAAAAGAAGGCGAAAAGTAAATATCTGAGAAACTTGTTTTAGGTGAACTTCTTTCAGCTCCACTCAAATTTTTTACTGCTTGTTGAGCTTTCTCAACAGTTTCTGGATTTGAAGAGTGTTGTAATCTTTTAAATATCTCTAAAGCTTCTGGGTCACGTTGAGCAGCATTTAACAAATAAGCTTTTTGTAGTAATAATTCTTCATCTTCTGGATTAAGCGTTAGAGCACGATCTATGTAAGTTAAAGCTTGGGAATTATTTTTTTTTCGTAGTTCTAAATATGCCCATGTTTTCCAAACTTTCGAATCTTGAGGAGTTTTCAAGCTTAATTTTTGTAAAATTTCATTCGCTTTTTCTAAGTCATTATTTTCTATTTGATAATATTCACTCCATAAGGCATATGCTTCAGGCGTAACTTCTACTTGAGCGTGTACAAAGGAACTCACAACTAACACGCAAGCACTTGAAACTATATGTAAATTTTTCATTCTAAATAGTAAAATTAGCGGTCTCTAGAACAATATATCAGCAATTTTTTTTTAAGTTTGAGATAGTTAATATTGGTTACCAAACTACATATATTCTTTATAAAAAAGAACTTTAACACCTGAAAATGAACTCTCAATTTATATCAGTTATCAAATAAGTTAGTTATAGTTTAACAATATAATTTCAATATGAAGAAGCCAGCATCGAAAACTTATCATACGACCAATTGGTCCTCTTATAACCGAGCATTAATAAATCGAGAAAATATCTCGATTTGGTTTGATCCTAGGACTCAATGGTATGCTCACCCACAAGGCAAACATGGACGAAATCAAACTTATTCTGACTCACCTATCCAATGCTGCTTAATGATTAAATCTCTTTTTAGATTGTTTTACGCATGGTCACTGGCTTTGTCCAAAGTCTGATTAAGCTTTGCGGATTAGATTGGATAGCGCCAGATTATTCCACACTGTGCAGAAGACAAAGGTATATTGATATTGCGATTGAGGCTATCAAAAAAGTAGTGATGGACTACCTTGCGCAATATATTGCTCATTGTCGACTCTACTGGTCTAAAGTTTCTAGGTGAATGGAAACGAAAGAAACATCAGCCTGAATATCGTCGCCAATGGCGTAAACTCCATATTGGTATAGATGCTAAAACCCTGCAAATACGAGCTGTTCAGCTCAAGACGAACAATGTGAGTGATTCACAGGTACTTAGTGATTTACTTGATCAGATTCCACTTGATGAGCAAATAGACTCTGTCTATACCGATGGAGCTTATGACACAAAAAGATGCCGTCAAGTCATTGCGGATCGACAAGCGCATGCGGTGATTCCACCCAGAAAAAATGCAAGACCTTGGAAAGATACAAAAGCACATTCTCAGGAGAGAAATGAATTACTTCGAACAGTTAAACGTTTAGGCAGGACACTATGGAAAAAATGGTCAGGCTATCATCGCCGAAGCTTGGTTGAAACCAAGATGCATTGCATCAAGTTATTAGGCGATAAACTCAGTGCCACGAATTTTGACAGCCAAGTCAACGAGATTCATGCACCTGTGGCAGTCTTAAATCAATTTACAATATTAGGCCGACCTCATACCCAAGTTTTCAATTAAATTTGAGTCGCTTAGGGGTATTTTATTTTTTAAATCTTTGTGCAACAAAGCCTCTAAAAAGCCATGCCTTCTTACCATCAGGCTTTACACGGAAATATAAGCCATCGCCGTCTAACTCCCGATATTCTTTTAATTCAGGTTCAAGGTTAGCAAGTACTGTATCTGACAAAGGACGACGTTTGATATCTGTTCTTTTCATGAGCTTGTACACCAGCGAGTTCAATAAATATTGCAATGTACATGACAGTGTACACGGCGTATGTACACTATAGCTAGTTATGTTTAGGTATGTTCAGGCAAGAAAAAAGGCTTGATCCCTTTAGAATCAAGCCTTTTTTCTACAATTTAAAACATATTTGGGTATGTTTTGTTAAGAATTTGGTGGAGGTGGCGGGAGGAAAACGTAGATTATAAATACATGTAATTTAAAAATATAAATATAATTAAAAGTGTTGTGTGTAACATCCGTGTCACCCTAAAAATATTTTCAGTTCAATTCCGTATTTATCTCCATAACTCAGTCCCATAAATATTAAGCAAAGTTGCATCAAGAGAATGTGTATAACACTCAGAATCTGGGAGAAAACTTTCTTCTTATAAAAGCTTGGCTCAAAAATTTAGGTCATAAAAAAAAGGGGTTACAAAAGTTACAGATTTCAAGAATAGCTATTAACTATATGTTTTTAATAATTAAATCTTCATTTTATAAAGGTAACATTTAGGTTACTTTTAAGTTACATGTAACCATTTAAAAAAGTTACAAATGTAACCTCATATCTATTTGTTTTTAATATGTTTATTAGATTTAACCCAATTCCTGTAACCTCATGTAACCCCATAAAGGTTACAACTTTTTCTTTTATTATTCATGCGCTTATATATTGTTTTTTATTGGCGTAACTTTTGTAACCCCATTTTTACTTCGACTTTTAAAATAGAAAAAGCTTTAAATAAAGTAATACGCATCTATACGCATCAAATTGCGTCACTGAGTAGCCATAGAATCGCCTTTAAGCCCTTTAAACCATAAGGGCTAGAGTTTCTATGCTGTTGCATCAAAAACGCGACATTTAGGAACCGCGCAGGCGGGAGAGGAGATTGCGTTTGGTCATGGGGCAAAGGTGAAATTCTTGGCTACAGTGTTTTTATAATTTGATGTTGGGTAAATCTAAGAAGATGCCCACTACCTACCATCGCAGTTGATCATAGTCTTCCAATACAGCAGGGATATACCATTCAAATTTCAGGCATAAAAAAAGCTGACCAATGATAGCCAGCTAAGATATAAACAATTGAATTAAAACATTATTACCACATTATTTTCGTGCGTTATTTGGTAAAATATGGATAACTATTCACATCACGTTTGTAGATAAAAGCTCGTACTGTTTGAACTTAATCACTTCATAGCCCAGTCTTTCATTGATCTGTTTCAATAGGTTCTGATAGTAAATAATCTCATTGTAGTAAAAGACTTTTGCGGCCTTTTCAACATCACCAAAGCCACCAGCATTTTGTGGTACCACACCTATCAATTGAGGTGGGATACGATGCCCTGCTAACTGGTCATCTCGACTGGCAATTTTAATATTATAAAACTCATCTTTAGCCGCGACCTCTGCCAGTGGGATGACATTCACCCCTTTTTCTTTTCCCCCTGGTGTATACAGCAATAAATTTTTAAAGTTCCCTGCTCCTTTTGAATTCTCTAGGGCATCCTCAAGTTCAGTGACATCTGCCTGAGTATGCATTGCATCTGTGATATGAAGAATGAATCCTGCATGTGCACCATTTTTATAATAACGTCGACGGAACAACGTCGCGGATTCATTGAGAAGAATCGCATTAATGCTACTCAGATAATTCGGGATGCCATATACCTCCTGCCCAATGTCTGATTCAAATAAGTGAATCATGTCTTGTGGCTGAAATACATGATTGTGGGTTTGATCATAATCCAATTGGTAATAACTGGATAAGTCCAAACCTCTCCGCATGTTTAAGGCAGGACGAGAACCAAGCCCAATAATCCCACCAAAGCGATTTCTTTTGATGTTCGCATAGCAATTTGCGAAGGTTAAAAGGTTCAGTGCCAAGGCATTGAAGTCATGCCGACTTAACAATGGATGAGGAATGAAATCACTGGTTAGGATGTTACGTTTCACAATCAAGGCACTGGTGTGATGACTGGTAGCTCTGAACAATTTAGCAGTGGCCAGCATGTCATAAGGCAATTCATACCAGTCCTGCCATTTCGGGCAATAACCATACTCAAACAAGGTATGGCCATCAAGAACGGGTTCAGGCTGGCCAAAGTTGCTACAGACGATAGATTTTTTACTTGGGGCTTCAATTGGAGCAGCTGCAGGTGAGCTGAATCGTTGTAAAGCTTTAGGGACTAAACTCTTTAAGTTCATGATTTGAATACTCGAATTCGGCTACGTTGTACGCCTTGTTGTGATGGATCAATAGTGTCGACAATTGGAGCGTTCTCTAATCCATTCATGATTGCCCAAGCCATATCACCATGACCGTTTTCTGCTGACCGGGTCGTGATCAATGTTTTGTTACCACCACCGCTTGTTAATGCTTTTTTGACTGAAAGGAATGCTTTGGCCACCGTGGTGAGACCAGCATCAAAATGTAAACGTCTTTTTTGAAACAACTCTTTCGCTCGAAGTCCCATGCGGATCTTGAGTTCGGGGTTATAGTTCAGACGGGTTAGTGCAGGGAAAAACTTAGCCACGTGCTCGGCTACGGCAATACCATTACCTGTGTTATCAATACCGATAAACGTGACGTTATAGCGCCCACAAACTTTTTTGATATACAGCGCTTGTTCTTGGGCACTTAAGCCTTTGAACTGTTTCACCTCTAAGATTCGATAGGGTTCAAGCGGAGTACGTGGTGGAGCAATCACGGCTAATGCTGCATTGTCCCCTGTAAAAGATGGGTCATAGCCTAACCAAACCTCTCCTTGATAATGCGGAGTCTCATTCGGCTTAAAGTCTTTCCATACTTGCCATGAATCCACCATATTTGGTGTGATGATTTTGAGAGGGAAATAAGAGCCCGAGTCATCGATAAATTCACAATCATATAAATTGGCATATTCTTCATCACCGTATCTTCGTAGTAATTTTTCACGGTTGAATAAATTACAGCCTTTGGCTTCAGCATCTGCAAGTGTGACAATTTGTCGAGTAATATCATCAGCACCTTTCACTGGCATTTTGAGTGCAGCTTTGCTGACATCGATTTCTATAGGCAATTTTCGATCGCCATCTGTGCCTGTCCAAAACTTATAGGCTTCATGCAAAATACTGGATGGCGTGGACATATAAATTTCTTTATATATCTCCTGCGATGCCATCGCACTGGCCACTTTCTTGAACTGTAAAAATTTACGAATCCAAAAGAATTCATCCATAATTACGTCGCCATGACGGCCTTGCGCAGTCAGTGCATTGGTTCCCAAATAGTAAACCGTCGCTTGCTTAACTGGACCGTTAATCACAATTGGATCACCAGTCAATTCAATGCCACAAACTTCAAGTACAAAGGCTTTAATGTATTCAATGAACTGGTAGGCCTGCGCCTTTGATGCCGACATGAAAATTTTATTCTTGCCAGTTTTGAGCAAGTCAATTAAAGCCCAAAGCGCAATAATATGGGTCGCACCAATCTGACGCGATTTAAGCAATATGAAGATGTCACTTTCCTCAATCGCCTGCATCCACTCTTGTTGATAAAGAAATAAGAAATCCTCAAAGGCTTGCTCGAGCAGCTTGAGATCATCATCGGTGAGCTGATTTTTAAGTTTTCGTTTTTTCGGTTTATCGTTACGGTTTTCTAGTTTTGGATTGAGATCGGATTGATTACCACCCTCACGATAGCGCTCTATTCTCGCCCAACGTTCAAACTGACTACCAATAAAATCCATTTCTTTGTAATTCGCATTGCTCTTACCATCCATGAAAGTCAAAGCCATATAGCGAACTTTTAGGCCTAAAGTCACATCATCAAATAAGTCCGCCTTTTCCCAACCGTCGCGCTGTTTCCAACTTTCAACGGTCGAGCGATTCTCCTCAAGTTGCTTTGAAATTTCAGATACAGACATCCCCATAGCAAACAGGATTCGTCCATGTTGCCGAGGATTTAATTGATCAAAAGTAATGGGTGAGGTCGTATTCATGTGCCTAATGTAGCCTTTCGACCACAAAAGCTATGAATCAAAAAATCCTGATTAAGGCTTATTCAGGATTGGACTAATTGCGAGCAAGTTTATTAGTCAGCAGACTGCATCTATCAGAAACATAGATGGAAATTTATATGGGACTTGCAGGTGAAGGACGTGTAGAAAAACGCTTTCGTGTAGCTCGTGAAGGTCAAACAGTCGATGGGCGAGAACTCACTGGACAAGAAATTCAGCAGATGGGTGCAAGTTACAGTCTGGAAAAATATGGCGCTCGAATCAACCTTGAGCATTTTTCAGGATGGTCACCAGAACCACCTTTCAATGCCTATGGCGACATCGTCAAAGTTGAAGCCGTACAAGAGGATGGCAAATGGGTGCTCTATAACACCCTTTCAGCGCTGCCGAACTTTGTGGCCATGAATAAAAAAGGTCAGAAAATTTATCCATCGATTGAATTCTATCGCAACTTTGCGGGGACAGGCATTGCCTATCAAGTCGGTCTTGGTTTGACGGATACCCCTGCTTCGCTTGGCACAGAACCCATTAAATTTTCAGCGAATCAATTTGCCTTATGCACTCAACCCAACGCGGAGATTTTTATGTCCCTGACAGCTTCAACTGATCAAGACAATTCAGTTCCAAATGATCCGAAAGGCCTACTCGAAAATATCAAAAGTTTGCTTTCAATGGGTCAACCGAAAGCCTCGGCTCAGCCTGATGAATTCCAAGCGGTAATGACTCAAGGTGTAGTGGCTGCTTTAAACGGTATTAAAGAGCTGAATGAAAAATTCAGCAAATTATCGGCCCCACCTGCTGCTGCACCCGTTCAACAATCCACTACGCCAGTTACTCCAGTTGAACAACCTGTGCCTGGTGCAAATACCGTACAAGACCAACTCACCCAAGCATTAGGACCGATTCTTCAGTCGCTTCAAGGTATGCAAACGCAGATTAATCAGCTCTCAACCACTGCTGTGAACCTGCCTCCCGCTGCAAGCGGTGGTGATACCGACCAAGTTGCATACTAATTCAATCATTTAGGAAATAATCAATTATGGCAGTCGTTCTCAGTCCAGTTGCACGGACAAAACTTTCCTCTTATATCGCAGACATTGCACGTGCCAATAATGTTGAAGATGCACGTCATACCTTTGCGGTTCAGCCCGTTCCTGAACAAAAAATTATTGCTGCTTATCAAGAGTCGGCAGACTTCTTAAAAATGATCAATGTTTTCCCTGTTGATAATGCCAAAGGGGAAAAAATCGGTTTACAAGTAGGTACAACCGTCGCAGGTACCACGGACACACGTGTCAAAGCGCGTACTCCTGTTCCAGTTGGAAATCTAGATTTACTGGATGAGTATGACTGTACCCAAACCAACTATGACGTGGCTTATTACTGGTCATTGTTAAATGCGTGGAAGCATCATCCTGACTTTAAATCAAAGCTGCAGGCAATGGTGATTAAAGCGATTGCATTGGACAAACTATGTATTGGTTTTAATGGTTTGTTTCGTGCGCCAACATCAGACCGCGTAGCCAATCCAATGTTGCAAGACGTGAAAAAAGGTTGGCTACAAAAAATTCGTGACCTTGCCCCTGAGCAACATTATGAAGGTAAGGACGATGGTACGGGCAAAATGGTCACTGCGATCGGTGCAACGCATGAGTTCAAAACTGTCGATGGCTTGGTGGAGTTTGCCGTTGAAGAATATATTGCTGAACAGCACCGTGAAAGTGGTCTGATTGCCATTTGTGGCCGTGGCATTTTGAGTGACAAATATCTACCTCTGTTAAATACCATTCAAGATCCAACCGAGCAGCTGGCTGCACGAACCATTTATGCCAACAAGCAACTCGGCACCTTGCCCGCTATGCACGTTCCGAAATTCCCTGCAAAAACGATTTTGATTACTACGCCTGATAACCTTTCGATCTACCTGCAGTCAGGCACCTTGAATCGTTCTATCGTCGAGCAACCAGAATGGGATCGCGCGGTTGACTTTCAATCTGTGAATGAAGACTTTGTGGTCGAAGACTACACGAAATGCGTCCTCATCGAAAACATTGAGGTAACAGCCTAATGTCAAATTCAATGCGTCAAGATCGTGAAAAAAAATTAGCTGAAAAGCGTTTGAGAATGGCACTCAGCGCTGATCCACGCTTGCTAAAAAAGCGAGTGGCAAAAGGATTAGAAGTTGATCCTGAAAAAGCTGCTGTTCAAGCGGATACAGACGCAACAACACCGACAGCTAATATTGAGCTTCGCTTATTCAATCATTTGAATCAGTTGAAAGACAATAAATCGGTTCAGGATAAAATCGAGCTCAAAAAGCAATGGTTACCTGAATATTTCGGCTATATCGACGGTTGCCTCGCTATTTCACCTTCGGATCAAAACACCACTTTGGTGACCTTAATGATTTGGGCAGTCGATGCGGGTCTATATGAATTAGCTGTCCGTATTGCTGAGTATGCTTTGTTAAATGACATGGTGATGCCTGAAGGACATAGCCGTGGAATTGCAGAATTTGTTACTGAGCAATGTGCTAGTGATTTTAATGACGATATTGACCTCGCCATTGAAAATGCGGAAGTGATTCAGCGAATCATTGATCTTGGTGTCGGAGAACAGATGGTCGATCAAGTTCGCGCCAAAATTTTCCGCTCATTAGGTGATGCTCTCAACGAAGCTCAACCAGTAGAAGCCCTAAACGCTTATAAAAATGCATTGCGACTCAACAGTAAAGTCGGCTGTAAAAAAGAAGTTACAGCACTAGAAAAACTGTTGAACAAGCAATCAACCGAGTCGTCTCCCGACGCCACTGTCGGCTCGCAGGCAGATTCAACGACTGTTTCGACAGCTGCTGAGTCTGATCCTGCGTCCACCGACTCTAAGCCTACGGAGTAAGGATCATGCTGCTAAATGAATCCGTTTCTGAACAGGTGGTGCAAAACCCTGAAGCTGACCGTCCAAACGTCAGTATCACAGACTTGCTCGCAACGGTTCGTTTAGACAAGTCCAAAGGTCAGGATCTGCTTGCTGAAAAAATCACACTGGCAATGGACATGATCAATGATCAAGTCCTGTTGCTAAAAATTGAGACTGAAGCGCAGATCCGCAAATACAAACGTGCTGTTTGCTATGAAGCAGCAGCAATGATTTGTGAAGACAATTTGGATTTTGATACCACTACGACAGGTCAATCGCGCGGTGAAAACCAACAGGCAAAAACGCAGTCATTGCGTCGAGTGGTCAATCACACGATCGCCGACTTAACCAATCAAAAACGCAATCGGATCAAACTGGTATGAATACGGTTTATGCCATCCAAGGGGACACGCTTGATTCGATTGCTACCCGTTATTTTCCGAATAACCCGGTTCAGGTTTTAGCAGACTTGATTGAATTAAATCCCGCACTTGAAAGCGTCATTTTGGTTGAGCACCAAGCTGTGGTTTTACCTGAAGCGATAACAACATCTACCACCCAAACACTTAAATTATGGGATTAAGTTATGTTAGAGCGCATAACAGCCCCGAAGGGGAAATCAATGAATGATCCGATTTCAATTAAAGGATTACCGTGGTTATTAAAAATTGCTGCTGCCATTTTAGGTGCGATTTTGGCACTGATTTTAAGTGGGGACATCGATACTGAAGGTCGAATTAAAATCACCGTAGGCGTGATTTTAAAATTCACCATCAGTGTGGCCATTAGTTTGTATGGTGGCTCAGCGTTTATTGAATATTACCAACTCACCTCTTACTCGCTGATGTCGCAAGGCTTTGTCATGCTGATTTTTGCGGTATTTGGCATGTTGATGATCGGCATTTGGTATCAATCTTTACAGTTATGGAAAGGCAAAACAGTCAGTGAAATTATCGCTGAAGTGAAAGCAGCCTTTTCAGCACTATTCAAATAAGGATCTCAAAATATGAGTCTTACTTTTGATACAGCATTCGATCGCTTGATTGGCCATGAAGGTAAATTTACTGAAGATCCCAAAGATCGCGGTAACTGGACAACAGGCGTGATTGGTAAAGGCCAATGTAAAGGGACTAAGTACGGCATTTCAGCCATGACTTATCCTGATTTAGACATCCGAAACTTAACCCTAGATCAAGCCAAAGCCATTTATAAGCGTGATTGGTGGGATCGCATTAATGCCGATGACCTTCATTCTGCAATTGTGTTTCAGGTTTGGGATTTTGCCGTCAATGCAGGCATGGGAACGGCTAAGCGTAAACTGCAAAAAGCGGTCAATGTGGCCGAAGATGGGATCATTGGTCCGATGACCATTAAAGCCATCAAAAAAGCAGATCTCAATGATGTTTTATTGAAATTCAATGCTGCAAAACTCAAGCACTACACCAGTTTGAGCACTTGGCAACGCTATGGCAAAGGCTGGACAAATCGCACCGCTGATCAGCTTCTTTATGCAGCATTGGACAATTAAAGTATGAAAGCTTTAATTCCCTTGAAATCATTTCTTGCAGAAAAATTGCCTGAAATGAGCCAAGACAAATGCCATTTACTCATCGTAAATGGCAACCAAGCTCAAGGCTATATGGAATATACAGTACGGATTTTATTATTGGATTATCGCGGTGATCCAATTGAAGTCCTGATGTTAGTGCGTCATTGGCTGCAGTCTAAAAACCTGCATTTGGATGCTGCAAAAAAGGACATTCAAATTTCGTTTAGCAGCGAAATTATTGATACCAATACCTTTGACCTTGAAATTGATTTTCCACAACGTGACAAAATTGTTTCGGGTGAAAATGGGTACCATGTTTGCCCCGAAATGGTCTGGAGTGATGACCAAGATAAATTTGTCCCAGTAGGAACTGAATAAGTGGATGCGATCGTTGGCTTAAACCATTGGCTTGACCAAATTGCCCTGCGTTTAGAACCAGGACAACGACGAGAGTTAATGCGTAGACTGGCTCAAGGTTTAAGAGTTCGGCATCGTGATCGAATCAAGCAGCAGCGCGATCCTGATGGCTATCGATTTATTCCACGCAAGCGCAATCAGATCGGTCGAATTAAGCGTCAAGGTGCGCTGTTTCAAAACATTGGAAAGCAGCTTAAAACGGAATATTCATCTGACCATGCAGCGGTTGGTTTTGGTGGACGTACTGCTTTTGTGGCCAAAGTTCACCAAGAGGGTGAAAATATTAAGCCGAATAAGTTTGCCAAGGCCACTCAATACCCGATTCGGAAATTGGTCGGTTTCAGTAAAGATGATGAAAATTGGATTCAATCAGAAATACAAAAATTCTTATTAATATGATCGAACTTAGATGTAAATGCGGAAAATTACTGGGTCGCATTGAAAAAATTACAGTAAAAATTGAAATCAAATGCCCTCGTTGTCGAGCGGTCAATCATTGGAACGCCTAGAGCGTCAGGTTAGATAGCCTAGAGCTACCAACGGAGATGACTTATGTCCCCGAAAACTAACCGAAGTACATTAACAAAACCAACATATAACGCTTCAGGTCGTTCATTTTCAGGTTGGTTAGGTGGTAAATCACAACTGGCACGTACCATCATTGATATGATGCCTGAGCATAAACATTATTGTGAAGTTTTCGGTGGTGCTGGATGGGTGCTCTTTAAAAAATCAGCATCAACACTGGAAACCATAAACGATGTGAATGGTGACCTGATCAACTTGTATCGTGTCTTTAAATATCATCCTGATGCACTCGAAAAAGAGTTTGAAACTCAATTAATTAGTCGAGAGGAATTTGAACGATTAAAAGCTGAAAATACTAAATCCTTAACAGATATTCAGCGCGCAGCGCGTTTCTATTATCTGTTGCGCACTTGTTTTGGTGCAAAGGCAACTGGGCAAAATTTCTTTTCTCATGCAGACCGTAAACCATTATTAAAATTAGGTGATGAACTTAAAGCAGTCCTTTCGGCCACTCATCAACGCCTTCAAAAGGTCAATATTGAGAACCGCAATTTTGATGTCATCATCAACAAAATGGATCGCCCTGATACTTTATTTTATTTAGATCCGCCTTATTACGACTGTGAAAATTACTACGGAGCGGATATTTTCAACCGTTCTGACTTTGAAACATTGCGGGATTTACTCAAAAACATTAAAGGTAAATTTATTCTGAGCCTAAATGATGTGCCTGCAGTCCGAGAACTTTTTGAGGGCTTTTACTTTCATACCAAACGAATACGCTGGTCATTGAACTGTAATTCTCAAGATGAAAATAATGGTAAGGAACTTATTATTACCAATTTTGAAATTCCTGAATAAGCGTTAATCAGGATACAGCTCCTCGCACTTTAAAACTAAATTGCCCATGATTTCGGTCATGGGCAATTTACGTTTATATGAGCATGAATAATCAACTTTTACGCCAGTTTCAGAATCTCGCTTGCATCGGTACAGTCATTGCCGTCGATGCATCTACATGGAAAATGCGCCTAAAAATTGATGAAAATGAAACGGATTGGATTCCCATTCCAACGATGGCTGCAGGCATCGTCAAAATTTGGCGATGCCCATCGTTAGGAGAGCAATTTTCCGTATCTGCACAAGGCGGTGAGCTCACCAGTGCAGTACCACAAATCAGCCTTTTTTCTGAAACATTCCCGCCTCCGAGTACAGATCCCAATGAAGTATTTGTACAAATCGGTGAGTATTTTTTTAAGGTCAATATCGCTTCAGGCGAAGCTGTTTTCAAACTGAGTAAATGCACTTTTGATGTGGCTGAAACAGTCTTTACTGGAACTGTTCATGCTGAAAAAGCTATTTCGTCAGATGTCGATGTCAAAGCTAAAACCATTAGTTTAGTTGGCCATAAACATCTCAGAGTACAAAGCGGAAATAGCATATCGGGAGAGCCACAACCATGAAAGGTATGTCTCGTCATACAGGCAGAGCGATTTCGGATGATGGCCAGCTCCCTGCTCATTTGCAGCAATCTTTGCATGATCTTTTAACCACCTTGATTGGTACACGTTTGTGCCGTCGAAATTATGGCTCACTGGTACCTGACCTGATTGACCAACCCTGCAATGACTTTACCAAACTTAAAATCATGAATGCTTCAGCAACAGCGGTCGTTCGTTTTGAACCGCGTATCAAAATTAAGCAAGTTCAAGTTTCAAGCACAGATCAAGCCAGTGCTTGGGACATTACCATCATTGGAAATTACATCAGCCAATACCGTGAACAAGCATTTTATCAAGCCTTTACTATTGGAGCTGCTGCATGAGTTCTCTCAATCGCGTCGATCTTTCGTCACTCCCTTTTCCAAACGTCCTTGAGCAGCTCGATTTTGAGGACGAACTTCAGCAGTGTAAAAATGATATTTTGGCGCGTGATCCTGAACTTGCCGAGGCACTTAATTTTGAAAGTGAACCGATTGTTAAGGTGCTCGAAACATTCGCCTATCGTCTTTTGCTTAAAACTGGCCAAATCAATGCTAAATCCAAAGCACTTATGTTGGCCTACGCAACAGGATCGGATTTAGACCATTTAGCTGCCAATCGTGGTGTATATAGACTAACGATTCATCCTGCACAGCCCAATGCAAATCCGCCTATTGAAGCAGTGATGGAGTCAGATGAATCTTTACGTCGTCGAACACATTTACAGCCTGAAAGCATGTCTGCTGGATCAGTTGGCGCATATCAGTTTTGGGGACTCAGTGCGCATGGTCATGTCAAAGATATCTCCGTCGAAACGCCACAAGAAGGTCTTGTCAACATTTGGGTTCAAAGCCATATTGATGAGAATGCACCTCAAGCCTTACTGGATACGGTAGACCAATCGCTTGATCCTGATACGCGTCGTCCGTTTACAGACGAAGTGCATGTCAAAGCTGCGACTTCTCAAGAGTGGCAATTGAACGCCACATTGGTGCTTTTCCCTGGTCCTGATTCTGCTGTGGTCAAAGCAGCTGCTGAATCGGATGTTCAAGCCTATATCGAAAAAATTTCTTCACTTGGCTATGACGTCGCACGTAGCGGTCTGTTCCATGCATTGCATCAAGGTGGGGTTCAAAACGTCATTCTGAATAGTCCCGCTGCAGATCTTATTTTGCCGAAGAATAAATATTCAAAATGCACAGGCGTAACAATCAATATTGTGGAGTTCCGCGATGTCTAAATTATTGCCTCCCAATGCAACTAAACTTGAAAAAAACATAGAGCAGCTTGGTGAAAAGATTTCCAACCTTCCAGTGCCTTTTGTCGATTTACATCGTATTGATCTTTGTCCTGTTGCTCATTTACCGTGGCTTGCATGGCAACACCGCGTCGAATATTGGTTACCTGAATGGAGTGAGCAAGAAAAGCGAAATGCGATCCAACAAAGCCAATCCTTTAATGCACAGCGCGGAACACGATCATCCATTAAAAGCCTGCTCGGTACCGTAGTCACGTTTTTCCAAATCAAAGCATGGTACGAATTTACCCCCAAGCACCAACCTTTTTCATTCGTGGTGATTATCGACCCACTCCACCTACTCAGTATTGATCAACTTTTACAAGTTCAAACCGCAATTGAGGCAACGAAATCAGCGCGGGATAACTATTCCATTTCTGCCCATGTTCAATCCGAAGGCTATCTATGGCTGGGTGGTGCATGTGTCACGGGTGAAATGGTTTATATGGAAGCAATCTAGGAAAACGTATGCCATCTAAATATTATTTGACCTTGACCACTTACGGCTCGGATCTCATTGCCCAAGCGCATGAGACTGCACCGCTTAATTTAAAAAACCTAGTGATTGGCGATGCCAATGGTGTCCCTTATGACCCATTGACTGCAATTGACCGTACACACTTGGTCAATCAAAAAGCCAGTGTTTTAATCCAGCACCTAGAAGTGATCGACGATGTTGTTCGTATACAAGCAACTGTCGGTGCAAATATTGGTGGTTTTAATATTCATGAAATTGGCCTTACGGATGAAACTGGCCAGTTGGTTTATATTGGCAATTATCACGGTGGCTATAAGTCTCTTTTTGAAGATGGTGCAGGTGGAGAACTGACCATATCCATTGATATTAAAGGCGTGGCCGCAAATCAAATCAATTTGAGTATCGACCCGAATATCAACACAGCTACCCAAGCATGGGTACAGCAAAAACTAAATGAAATGATGGATGCCATCAACCGTAAAGAAGATATCAAAGTGGGGGACTTATTTATCACCACCACACTATTTGCAGATTCTGATGAGGTACATGAACATAAAGGATTTGGAGTATGGCAAAAGTTTGGTGATGGCCATGCCCTGGTCTTACGATCGACATTAGATAATGAAAATGTCCCTGAGTGGATGTCCATAATCGGCAATACAGGTGGTGAGGCTGAGCATAAACTAACCCTTGCTGAAATGGTTAAACATAAACACAGTCAAAGTGATATTTATAATAAGTTTGTCGGTATGGCTGATGATGCATATAGTGCAAATAGCTTTGATCCTGTTGGTACAGAAGGTTTAACCGCTTCAGGTTTTGATAACGTCACCTTAAATAAAGAGATTCAAATTGGTTCACTTGGTGAAACTCAGCAAACGAAAATGACTGAAATAGAAGTTGGTGAGTCCAAAGCCCATAACAATATTCAGCCCTCCATTATTGTAGATGCTTGGTTACGCGTTAGCTAAACCTAAATTTATAAAATCCTGATTAAAGCTTATTCAGGATCGCCTTCATAGAAAAATCCTGCCCTTCAATTCATGATGATTTCAAAAGTAATTCAACTTTTATGGAGTCATCATGACAGAGTTTCACCACGGTATTACAGCGCGAGAATCCGCTGCTGGAAAAATTCCAATTCGCAATTCTGATACCAATATTATGGCGATGGTTGCCTATGCGGATGATGCAGATGAAGACGCATTTCCGCTCAATACTCCCGTACTGGTTACCTCGGTCAACCGTGTTTTACCCAAAGCCGGTGCAATGGGAAATTTACGAAAAAACCTAGAAATCATTAGCGTAATAACTTCTCCAACCTTAGTCGTGATTCGTATTGCTGATCCATATGCAGAGGGTGAATTTGATCAATCAGTCGTGATTGGTACTACCGCAGACAATGGCCAACGTACTGGCTTACAAGCCTTGCTCACCGTCAAATCACAATTAGGCATCACACCGAAGATTATTTGTGTTTCTGATACTGAAACCATCGATGTTGCAAACGCCTTAGGTGCAATCTGTAAAAAATTACGCGCTTATTCTTACATCACTCCGCGTGATGCTGATGGCGTGGTTTTTGAAGATCCTGAAGATGTGGTGAATTTCCGAAATATGTTGGCATTTCGAGAAATTGAATTGATCTGGCCTGAATGGACCAGTGGCAATGTACTGCTTGGGGAGGATACAAATACGGTCTTAAGTCCGACAAAGATTTATATTCAGCAAACAGATATTAATGACGGAAATTTGACCTACGACCTCTATATTCAAGGCAATAAAATCGAGAGTAACGAATTCGTCAACACAATTGGGCAAGCTGACTCCCGTGCCGTCTTTTTTGATCTCGTTAAAAAAATTGTAGCCAATTACATACCGCCTATTCGTGTTGTTGATGCTGGCGGTGGTATTGGGCACTTTCAAGCTGTAGCTAACTACGTGACTGGTGGAAACGGTTTATCAGCACATGGCCTCATTCGAATTGTCTTAAAACGTAACTCCCAACAAGAACAAGACATATTCCCTCTGTTTATTGACCAAGACACAGGCCTTCCACTCGCTAGTCCTGTGGAACTTGTTTCACTTGGCGAGTCTATGTTCCCAGGATTTTAATTATGGCTCTTAAATACGGACCAGGCATTTTAACCGCTGCCGTTGTTGCTGCAGCGCTACGTGCAGAAACTGACAAAAAAGTCGGTTGGCATAAATCGCTTTCAAATATTCCAGTCGTCGGTCCGACTGGCATTAGTCAGCCGATTACATGGGATCTTGAAGATCCCGACACCGATGCAGGCTATCTCAACAGCAAAGATATCACCACCATGATTTTGCATGATGGTGCTCGCTTTTGGGGTAACCGCAATTGTTCTGACGATCCACGCTTTGCTTTTGAAGTAGCGACCCGAACTGCACAGTTCTTGTTAGACACCATCATTAATGGCTGCTTTCCATTTGTCGACCAACCGCTTACACCCTTCTTGGCCAAAGACATTATTGATTCGATCAATGCCAAATTGACCGAGCATGTCAATGCCAAGCGCCTGCTTGGGGCTTCTGTTTGGTATGACCCTGCTGAAAATACTATTGAAAACTTATCGCAAGGTTTGATGTGGATTGACTACGACTACACCCCAGTTCCAACACTGGAAAACCTAGGTCTCAATCAACGCATTACCGACCGTTATTTGGTCAACTTTGATCAACTCATCAATAACGCGGCATAACGTATAGGAGCTGGATGCAATGCTTCCACGTACTTTGAAAAATTTTAATGTGTTCGTCGATACACATTCATGGGCAGGTGTCGCAGAAAGCGTCACCATTCCCAAAATCACCAAGAAAACTGAAGACTACCGTGGCGCAGGGATGATTGGTGATATCGCTTTGTCCTTTGGCTACGAAAAGCTTGAGGGCGAAGTGGTTTATGCAGGCTTTGATGTTAAGCAGTACCGCCAGTTAGGTGTCTGTGGCACTTCGGATCTGCCTGTTCGTTATGTCGGGATGTATGAGCGTCAAGACAATTGCACATCGCAAATTGTAGAAATTTATACCCGTGGCCAAGCGATTGAACTTGATCCTGGTGATTCCAAAAATGGCGAAAAGACTGAGATCAAAATGTCTTACAACTATACCTATTACCGCATGGAAGTGGATGGTGTAGTCGAAGTCGAACTGGACTTTATTAACGGTGTTGAGCGTTTCGGTGAAACGGATTTAGCACAAAGCATCAAAGAATTGCTTGGTCTATAAGACCAGGCATTCCCTCTCCCCATATTTTTAATGAGCACATGACATGACCCCTGAAGCACAACAACAAAACCAAGACACGATTCAAGACCCAAACCTCCGCACCATCATCTTTGATGAAGGCTTTAAACGCGGTGAGCAGACCATTACCGAAATCGTGATCCGTAAACCTAAAACCCGTGCCCTACGTGGACTGACATTGGTGAACGTGTTGCAACTCGATGTCGACACTTTGGCAAAACTGGCTCCACGTATTACCACACCGACCATGACTGAAAATGACGTGTATGAACTGGCACCTTCGGATCTCACCAAGTTATCAAAGGAAGTGATCGGTTTTTTTGTGAAGGCCGAGGACGAAGACTTCCAATAAGTACCGATGAAGTCATTGCAGATTTAGCCGTGGTGTTCCATTGGACACCCGACGTCTGTGATGACTATGAACTGGATGAATTGATGGATTGGCATGAACGTGCTCGAGCACGTTGGGAAACAGAGAGCAAATGAGTCAAATTAGCCTAAAAGCCATGTTAGAACTGGTGGACAAAGCCACTGCCCCACTTAAAGACATCATGGGTTCAAGTGAAAAGACCTCAGATGCCTTGCGTACCCAACGTGAAGAATTAAAGAAATTGAGCAAGTCTCAATCTGATATTACCTCTTTCCGTCGTTTATCCAGTGCACTTAAAGGTACAAAAAAAGACTTAGAATCGGCACAGCAGACCGTTGCTCAACTTGCCCAAGAACATGCCAATGTTGCCAAACCGACTCGGGCAATGACCAAAGAATTTGAGAAAGCCAAACAAACGGTTAAAGATTTAAAACAGGCAGAGCAAGATCAGCTTTGGCAATTGCAAATGCTTCGTACAGGCTTAAATCAAGCAGGTATCAGTACCAAATCCCTGAGTCGTGATGAACGTGACTTAAAGGCCAAAGTGGATACAGCGACCCAAGCTTTACAGCGTAAAAAAACTCAAATCGATAAACAGGTTGCAAGTCAAAAACGGCTCAACGATCTCGTTCGGCAACATAAAAATGCACAGGACTTGATTGGCAAAGTCTCTGATACTGGAGTACGTGCAGGTGCAGCAGCTGCAGTCGGTGCGGGTGCTTTAGGTGTCCCAATCAAAGCTTTTGCTGAAGCAGAAGATGCAGCGACAACTTTGAAAGTCTCCATGATGCAATCGAATGGCCAAGTGGCCAAAGAATTTACAGCCATCAACGAACTGGCCAATAAGTTAGGCACACAGCTTCCTGGTACAACAGCAGACTTCCAATTAATGATGGCGAAGCTCGTTCAGCAAGGTATCAGCTATAAAGCCATTCTTGGCGGTGTAGGTCAGGCTGCGGGCTATTTGGCCGTACAACTGAAAATGCCTTTTGAAGATGCTGCTGAGTTTGCAGCAAAAATGCAGGATGCCACCAAAACCTCAGAAAAAGACATGCTCAGTTTAATGGATACGATTCAGCGATCGTATTACTTGGGTGTCGATTCCACCAATATGCTGCAAGGTTTTTCCAAACTATCAGCAGGAATGAAAACCATCAAAGCCGAGGGCTTAAAAGGCGCTCAGGCGATGGCTCCCCTCTTGGTCATGGCAGATCAAGCAGCAATGGCAGGTGAATCTGCAGGTAACGCCTACAGTAAGATTTTTGCATCGATGATGGACAGTAAAGGCATTAAAAACGCCTTGAAAGGTTCAGGTATGGCCATGAACTTTACCAATGGTAAAGGTGAATTCGGTGGACTAGACAATATGTTCAAGCAGCTTGAAAAGCTCAAAGGCCTTTCAACCGAAGCACGTTTACCGATCTTGTCTGATATGTTCGGCAATGATGCAGAAACTATCCAAGCCTTGAACCTCCTCATCGACAAAGGCAAAGCGGGCTATAACGAAACCTTAGCAAAAATGAATGCTCAAGCCGACTTACAGACACGTGTTAATGAGCAGCTCGGTACGTTAAAAAATCTATGGGATGCAGCTTCAGGAACTTTCACCAGTGCTATGACGAACTTCGGTGCTGCGATCGCACCTGAGCTAAAACAAGTCGTCACTGGTTTAACCGATATGACTGAAAAACTGGGAGCCTGGTCTAAAGAAAATCCTCAATTATCGAATGCCATCATGAAGACCATTGCCATTATTGTGATTCTGCTCGCTGCGTTTAGTGCGCTATCGCTTGCACTGGTAACCATACTCGGCCCAATGGCTTTACTTCGTCTGACGTTTGGCGTACTGGGAGTCAAAGGCTTCGGTCTGATTAATATCATCAAGCTGATTGGCTCGGCCTTTATGTGGCTCGGTAAAGGCATCTTTTTTGTCGGTCGCTTAATGATGGCCAACCCTTTATTTTTAGCGATCGGACTTTTGGCCACGGCAGCCTATTTAATTTATCGCAATTGGGGCTCAGTCAAACAATTCTTTGCGGACATTTGGAATTCGATTGGTACGTCGGGCATGACGACCACACAAAAAATTGTTTTATTTTTTCAGCTTGCCCTTCAAAAAATTACCACCTTCATTTTGAACTGGTCTCCGATTGGACTGTTTTATCGCGCCTTTGCTGCGGTGATGAATTACTTTGGGGTGCAATTGCCAAGTACATTTACAGGCTTTGGCCAAATGCTAATGCAAGGACTGGCCAACGGGATCAGTAACGGCATTGCGGGTGTGATCGGTAGGGCAAAAGCTGCTGCAGCTCAAGTCACCAATACAGTAAAAGGTGCTTTTGGCATCCACTCTCCTTCCCGTGTTTTTACACAATTGGGAGCATACAACATGCAAGGTTTGGCGAACGGGATCTCAAACAATAGCCATCTGGCCAGCAATGCAATCGGCACAGCAAGTCAGGATATGTTGGGCTTTTTTGATACCAGTGCTTTTAGTTTTGACCAACGTCCATCTATTTCAGCCAGTACCAAAAATGTCTCTGCAACAGCAGCTCCAGTGCAGCAAATTTTTAATATTTATGCTGCACCGGGTATGGATGAAAATGCATTAGCACAATTGGTGGCAATGGAAGTGGCCAAGGCGCAGCGCATGCAACAACCAAGCAATGTCCGCAGCTATAGCGACAACGATTAAGGGAGACAATCATGTTGATGAGTTTAGGACAATTCATTTTTCAAACCAGTACTTTGGCCTTTCAAGAGATCCAACGCCAACGCTCATGGAGCTATGCCGAAAATGCCGTGGCCAATGGACGTGCGAAAAAGCAGTTCACTGGTGCAGGTTCAGACGCGGTGACAATGCCTGGTCTCATTTATGAAGAATATGGCTTCGGTACACGCTTTGCGCTGGATGAATTGGCAAGCATGGCCGACACAGGACAAGGCTATGTGTTGATGGATGGTTCAGGTTATTTATACGGTGTCTTTGTCATCGACAGCATCGACGAAACCAAATCCATTTTGATGGACAACGGTGTCCCGCGTAAGGTTGATTACATCCTTAAGCTGAGCCGTGTTGATGATGAACGCATTGAAATGCAATCCGCCCCACAGCAAGAAGGTTCAGCATGATTAAAACACCTGTATGTCTGATTAGTGCTGACAATAAACCGTTAAATGAGCTTATTTCTAAGCGAATTTTAAGCGTCACCGTGACAGATAATCGCGCCAATGAAGCAGATGAATTGAGTATCGTGCTCGATGACCATGACGGTGCATTACAACTGCCGAAACGTGGTGTACGTCTGAATTGTCTGATGGGTTTTAAAGGTGAAGGCTTACACGATAAAGGCGACTTTATTGTCGATGAGACTGAATGGTCGGGTACGCCCGATCAAATCACCATTAAGGCATCCAGTGCCAATTTTAAAAGCAATATCAAAGAAGCGAAGTCTAAGTCATACCACCGCAAAACTTTTGGGGCAATTGCGAGTGAAATTGCTCAAAACCATAAACTGACGCTGGTTATGACAGCAGCTCTCAAGGCGATTGCTTTAAGCCATATTGACCAAACCAATGAGTCGGATCTCAACCTACTGCAACGGCTGGCCAAACAAAATGGTGCGGAAATGGCGGTGAAGAAAGATCGACTTTTAATTTTCACTGCAGGCAGTGCCAAAACAGCCTCAGGTAAAGATTTACCGACGATCACCTTGAACAGGAACAGTGGTGACCAATTCCGTTACAGTGAACAGGATCGTGAGTCTGACCATACTGGTGTATCAGCCAGTTATCAGGACACAGGCAAAGCCAAACGTGAAAAGGTGGTCAATGGGGATAAAGGCAAGGTTAAACACTTAAAAGGGACGTTTGCGAACAAAGCTGAAGCGGAACGTGCCAGTGCTGCGAAGATGGCTGAAATTAAGCGCCAAATGGCGAAATTCAGTATCAATTTAGCTTATGGGCTACCTGAGATCAGTACTGAGTCTCCAATCAAGCTACAGGGCTTTAAGGCTGAGGTAAATAAGCTGAGGTGGATTGTTGAAAAAGCGATTCACAATTATTCAAAAAGTGGCGGCTTAACAACTCAATTAAATTTAGAGGCAAACATTTGATGCTGAAATTTTTAGTGTGTATCTCAATCTCAGTCTTCCTTACAGCCTGCAACGCTCATAATATTAATACCAATGTGCGCGTAAGTATCTGCCTGCAATGTGTCCAAGAATAGTTAATTTAGGATTACAAAAAAACCTCAAAATGAGGTTTTTTTGTATTTCAATTTACGCTACATGAATTTTAGGATTACTACTTAACAAGCTATTAAAAAAGCGAGTTGCATCATCCTTTAATGATTCATTAATTGCAGGCCATTCCTTGATTTCATGAAAGAATGTAAAATTAGCAGAAATTAACTCTTTTATATGATGTAGAGCTTCAGGGTTCTTATCTAACAAAGAGTTTGCACAAATCAAAATTCTTTTATTTTCACTATGCTTAGCAATAACATTTTCCAATTCTTTTTTATCAGAAATATCAAGTTTGTTATACTTCAACTTTTTCGCAGTTAGTTCATTAATTATAACAATACCCTTTTCACTTGTAGAGAATCTCTCAATTTTCAACTTATTATCTGCAATAAAATCAAGTACACCATCATAGTCTCTTGACAGTAAGTGCAAGTAAATTAGAGTTATAGACTCATCATTTTCAATATCAATTAACTTTTGATATTTTTTGAAAAATCCTAATGCTTCTGAATAGTTTGATTTAGATTTCTCAATTATATGCATGCAATACAATAAATCTGGTTCGCTTAGTCTGCTCTTATTTTTACTAATATAAACTTCGAGCTTCTTACTAATACTTTCATCTTTAATCCATGTAAATCTATCAAAAACTCTATTAACATAACTAAAACTTTCAGACATTGACAAAACCACATCTAAGATTTTATTTAATAAATTTATATCATTCTTTTTAGATATAACATATTTAGCCAACTCAAGCATAAAGAATAGATTTCCAACTTTTACATTATCACCTAAATATGAAGAAAAATAATCATCTATCTCAAAATCATTTATAACATTCCAATTTTCAGCATCCTTAATTTCATCTTTTGTAAAAACGCTAAGCTCATTAAACATAAATGCAATTAAATTAACTACTTCTTTATGCTTATCCTTTGATAATTTAGATTTTATTTCTTCCACTTCTTGCAAGAATTTTTTAACAGGTATCAAATCTTTTTTATAAAGAACATAATCTCTTTTAATTTTTATGTATTCTGAACTAAATTTATTAATATTACTAACACAATCAATTAACTTAATAAAATCACTTTCTATTCTCTCTACCTTTTCAACCTTATTCTTTGCAACCTTTTCACTTTTAACAACTTTATTCTTCTTTATTTTCAAGAAGTCAAACTTCAAGTTATAAGCTTCATTATCTACACTTGGATCAAGCTTTAAACTTTCATCAATCAACAGTTCACAATCATCAAAATTAATTGACAAATCACTTTCATAATCTTTGTGATGTTTTATGAACATATTAATAATAGCATTTTTAACAACAGAACTATAATTAATTTTGCAATTCACCTCACACAAATAAGAGACTTTTTCTTTAATGTCCGTAAAAAAATTTAATTTCCATAAATAATATTTAATATTAAACTCATCATTTTCAATAAGTTCATCAATCATTTTAAATGCTTTATCTTTATTATTCTGAATTTTATAAATACGAACTTTAAGCTTATTATAGTTCTCTACAAGCTCCTCATCTGTTTCATCCTTAATCTTTTCATTAATCAACATTAATGCTGTTTGAGATTCATTCTTTTTAATAAGCGCCTCGATCGATAACAATGATTTAAGCTGCTCAGAAGATAGGTTCTGTGTATTATTTTCATTAAGCTGTCTAATCAAATCAGATATATCTTGATTGTTTTTAGCTGCTGATATTTCCTCAATAAAATCAGATATCCATGGGTTCTTTATTGCAGAATCATTATAATCCGAGACAAATTTATTTATACAACTCTCTCTTTTATTTTCAGATAGATTATCAATCAAGCTTGGCTTAACATTTGCAACACTACAAAATTCTGTAAATAATTCATCAAATCCATCTATTTGGACGCAGTATACTTTATCTTTCCATAAGATCTTTCTCACCTCATGACTAATTTCATCTTCTGCCCTAAAACACCAATATAAACCATTTTTTAAATAGTCCTCTTGCTGAAGTAGATAGTTTAAGACATCTAAAATTGATCTATCTTGACCAGAGTAACCAACAACAATTAATCCATTATCCTTTGTAAACTCAATAAACTTCTGTTTAATATTTTGTTCGAGGGATTCAGTTTCCTTTATAGTATTTTTGATATCATCAAAAAGATAGTCACCATGCAACTTGATTATTTTTGGTCTTTTAGCTACTACTGAAATACTACTTACTGCTGAATCATGCGCACAAAGAATTGGTCGAGTATTTGAAAACTGATAAAATGCCTCGTTAATTAAATCATCAAAATTTGTAGTAAATATTGTATTAAAATAATTATTATTTATTAATGTAATTAAAAATAAATATCCTATTGATGGTAAATGGTTATCAACTAAATCCTCTACAAAACGACGACGCTGTACGGGCAAATCAAATTTTCTTTCAAAAAGAGAGGAATACTCATTTTGTGGGTTGTACCAAACACCATGCTTTTTAATTAAATAGTCAATTGCTCGTTCTCTTGCTCTTTCTTCACGTTCTTCTAAACCATACATATCTAAGTCAGAATAATAATCTAAACCGTCTTTTTCATATGTTTCCTTCCGCCATTCATTTACTAGATTTCCACCAGTTTTTATACCTGATGCAACTGATGCGCCAGCACCCAAAAAAATACTATAGTTAGGATGTGATGGTGCAGTTTTACCGACATAATCAACCAAATCTTTTACTTTTCGAACTTTGTTCTGTAGCTCACCCTCAATAAGATCTTTAAATTTTATAGTTGGCATAGTTTTTCTCATAAAAATTATTTATTTAAATATGATATAAGAACACTAAAGAAAAGCAACTTAACAAAGTTGAAGATTCGACTAAAGAAATAGATAGAAGACAATAAAAAAGCTCTCCCTTGGAGAGCTCTAAGTTTACCTTAGTCTTAATCTTTCTTTGGTGGCAGACTGTCTTTAACTTTGATCAATTCAGCACTAGCTTTAACAAGTTCAGTACCAACACTTATTTGGTCTTGAACTAGATTTCCCAACTTATCATTCACGGATCTATCTAAATCTTGGCCAAAATATTTGAGTGCTAACTCTTCTCTTAATCTATTAGTAACCGCATGGTCTAACCCAGCCACGTAATCTGGGAAAGCCTCCAGTTCCAACTTAGTTTGGTGTGCCTGATCTTTTAAAGAGCGATAATAGTTTGATAATTTTAAAAAATACGTACTTAATGTGATACCAACAAATAGAATAGCTATCTTAAAAAAAATAAATTTTAAGAGTGAGTAATCATGAAGTACAGGTACAGATATCTTTAATGAATCTAAATAAGCATTCTGATTATGAGTAGGCACCGTGGAAGTAAGACTACTCCATAAGTTTTCTAAGTTTGCCAAAATAGTGAAGTTTGGGTCATAACCTAAAGTTATCAATATAGAAAAAATCAGAACGCCAACAAACCATCTTCGGTAAACAGTCTCTTTGTCCCCATGCTTCTTATTTGCACTCTCATATATCGTTTGGGCTTTTTTGTTTTGTTCAGTATTTTGATAGCGAGTTAGCTCTTTTCTTAGCTCAGGCAATTGATTCACTTCTGTTCTTAAACGATCAATTTCAGAAGTTGAACTCTTCTGTATTCTAATTTTTTCAATAAGTTCAACATTCAAATACTCGAAATATTGACAAGCTTTATAGATACTATTTAGATACTCTCCTAAATACGCGCATTCATTAATTGTAAGTTCACCTTCTAATGCGGAGCTAATTAGCCTGCTGTCGATAAGGACTGTATTTAAATAATTAATCCACTCTACAGAATTAATATTTTTAGTGATCGCTGACCTTAGTATATAATCAATGAAATCGAGAACATTATAATTAAAGTGTGAAGAATCCATCTTTGAAATAGATATACGTAAAGACTGAAGGATAAATTTAGAATCATCTATTATAGGCTGTATCTTTTTTTCTATTGTATTCATATATAAAACTCACATTGATCCTATTTCTTTACTTCAATATTTTTAACCAACTCAGTACTTGCCTTAATCAGCTCAGTGCCTGAAGCTAGCTGATCCTTCATCAAGTCACCAATCTTATCATTTTGTGTTTGATCAAGTTCTTTACCGAAGTACTTTAATGCCAACTCTTTAATTAACTCATGCTTATCTTCATCTTTCAAAGATCGAACGTGAATTGGAAATGCATTGATTTCTACATGTGTTTGATACGCTTGCTCTTTTAATTTTTTAGCATGTGAAGATCTTCTTAGAAATAAAGTACAGAAAGTTAAAGCAACGGTTGCGATAAGAACTTTAGTTGTAATAAACATAATCCAAAAATTTCTATTAGTTTTATAGTCTGCAAATTCTGAAGCATTACTAATTTCGGTAGTCGTATATAGTGTAAGAAACATTGCTGAAATAATCGTCAAAAAAAATAAAATGTTGTTAAAAACATACTCACTATGATATTTATCATGTAGATCCAAATATATTTTATTTGTCTCTCTTTGCTCTAGAGCTAATTGAAGTGATTCAAAGTCTTTAACTTTTTCTTTCACTTCTTCAATTCTTAATGTTAATTCATTTTCTATTATTGTATTGGCATTCTTTAACGCAATAATACCGATCTCAATACCCCTAAATGAATCCAGAAAACTTCTTATTTTTTCGTGTATTGTAGAAATTTCATACGGTGAGAAGGCACTTAATTGAAGAACAGAGCTATGTAAATTGCTTACGTCATTATTTAAAATATTAAGAAAATCTTTATTATTAAATAATTCATAATTATCAAGTAATAAATTAATACACTCATCTAATTTTTTATAAGCAAAACCTTTTACTTTATTTAAATTTTGATCATGCTTAAGGCTCTCATCTTCCCCATTGGTAATACCATCTACATATCTAGTTAAAAAATCCTTAGTCTCATTGAGTGCTTGATATATTTCCATAAATTTAGCTGAAACATTTTTCATTACCACTTTATTTGACCCCTCTGACTTTTTTTCTGCCTCCATGCATCGACTCAACATGACCGATCCATTAGCTCATAATGAGCCAAAGCATTGTACCAAAAGGGAAAAATTACTCCACGAAAACTCAATAAAAAAGCCCCTCATTCTTGAAGGGCTTTTGAATGGACCATATGTCTATCTCTTATTTTTTAAAAATGGCTTCTCAACATACTTATACGATAAGAATGACAATAAAACTGTCGTTAAAAAAACCAATGGGAAAAACATAAAATATCCCATCATCCCGTTTGTAAAGTCATAAAATTCAAATACTGTAAAGAATAAATATAGAACTAATCCATGTAAAAGATAGGTGCTATAACTAATGTCTCCCAACACTCTTAAGCCCTTATTGTTCAAAATTTCTCCAAAACTATAGCCATTACACACAAATGCGAAAATTAAAGCTGTGAGTATTTTTTGTGTGTTAGAAAAATGTGTAGTAAAGGCAAAGGCTATGACAATCGTCATAAGTAAGCTGATGTGAACTAACGTGCGTTTATTTTCAATGAGATATTTAATTTTTTCTTCAAATATAATTGGAAAAATTGCGAGTAAAAAGAGTAAATATAGACTTCTTTTTGTCTCTAAAAAAATTGCGACAAAAACTATAAAGGCAATGATGAAATAACGCTTATCAATGATTTTTTTGTGATAGATCGCGTGCAGAATTGGCAGTGAAAAGTAGAATCCCCACTCATATAGAAGCGTCCAATTTACACCTGCAATAATGATTGTAGATTGGAACTCACCCAATCCTTTCCCATCAAATAGCACCCAGCCTTTCAAAAACTTAAAAATTTTCTTCGCACTGTATTCATCTAAATTTACTGACAGCAAAGTGATAAGTACAACAACGCTTGCAACTAACGCATACAGTGGAACAATTCTTTTGATTCTAGATTTTAAAATTTTTAACCAGTTAACTTCGTTTGATTTAATCTTATTGATGAATAAATAACCTGTTATCAAGAAAAATAACGACACAGGTATTGCGCCAAAATTATCTAAAACATGATTTTCTGGATGATCCCAAACACCAGTAGTTTTCCACATATATGTGATAAAAAAATGATGTACAAGTACTGCTAATGCTAAAACTCCACGCAGACCATCTAAAGGAGAGTTCCTGTCCAAAGAATCAAATGTCGAATGATTCAAAGAAATTTTGCTAATGATATTTGAACTTAAAGCTAAACAAAGGATAAAAATTAAAACAATTAAGTTCGATATTTCAAAAAGTTCCATAAGACTATGAGTAAAGAATTTAAACGAATCATAGTAATTCTGCGTAAATATACAACTGATTAATTAGATATTTTTTCAAAGTCTATTTTTTGGCTGTATATTACGCGTCTTTTTTGACCCCATGCATCGTTCCAACATGACCCGATCCATTAGCTCACAATGAGCCAAAGCATTGTATCAAAAAGAACTTTTCTTCTATATATAAATAGAATAAAGATTAGAGTTATAAAAGAATGATCAAAGTTAAAAATAGTTGACTAAAAAAATATTTAAATTATATTGTCCATATCACAGCAAAATCTGTGAGCAGGCGTAGGAACCTGTTGTAATATCACTGAGCGCAAATCAAAGTCGCTTATGCGGCATTTTTTTTGCCCACTGTTTAGTCAGTCGTTTTGGTAGGCTAGGCAGGGCAGCTTCGTGCTGGCCGTACTCAGTGAACGGTATTCCTACACCCTGCTTAGTCTGCCACCATCCCGTAGGAAGGATGTTGTCAGGTTCTAAAACTTGTCACTGAGAAAACGACTATGAACACTTCTTCAAAAAGTGTGCATCCTGTTCGCACACGTCTACACCCTAAATTTATCGGTCCAGTTCATCCACGTGAAGTTCTTCAGCACGTTTTAACAAATCAAACTGTCCAACAAAAATATCCTGCTCCACACTCATTCAAATTATTTGTACACCCTGCCGTTGTCGCATTATTGCTGCTGATTATCCTTGGAGTTGCCTTCATTGCAGGAGGTAGCCACTAATGATCCATATCTACACAGAATTAGGCCATGAAAAGCTATGTCCCTTGTGTGGTGAGTACTACCCACTGGACGAAGATTTCTTTTATAAAAATGGCTTTAAACGTGGTGTTCAACAGTGGACTGGCCGTTGTAAGGCTTGCTACATCGAAACTTACCGAGGGGATAGATAATGAAAAATATCCTCCTGCAACACCAAGAATATCCACTCATCGCATCACCTCAGCTCGCTAAAGAGCTGGGGACTGCAGCAGCCACATTCTTGCAGAAATTGCATTTCCTCATCAGCGAAACACGCAAGTACAAGCAAAAGAAAAACCTCACTGTCCACCAAAACCGTAAGTGGTGGTTTCACACCTTTGAAGAATGGCAGTCGACACTAGGTTTATTCAGTGTTTCGACCATCAAAAGAGCTGTGGCCAAACTCAAGGAACTCGGCTTAATCGAAATCAATAAGCTCTCAAAAATTAAGTCTATGCGGGTGAATTACTACACCATCAACTATAAAAAATTAAAGCAACTCTTTGGCATTGGCATATCACAGCCAACTAAAAAAGATCCTGGTACTCCATCTCCTGTTGAGCCAATCAAAGGGACTGATGCTCCAATTAATCCAGTTGCAACAAAGGAGGATTTATCAGTCTTTCATAGCGACTATCGTTCACTGTATTTACAGCTTCGCCAGTACAAACTGGACATTGCCCATGACGATCCACGACTTCATCAGTGGCTAAACATTGCCCGAAAAATAATTACCTACACTGCTTCAGCACCAACACGGCTAAACATCAACAGGTGGCAATGGCATACGCCTGAACAAATACTACCAACCGAATTTTTACGAGGGGCTGATCATGGGTATTGAAAAGCACGTTATGCGCATACAAGAGCCAAGTACGAAGAAGCGTAAGTTTTTCATTAGTTCAAAGCATTTGTACCGCTTACTCGACACGGACGTGTCATATAAAACTTTTGTTGAAACCAACATTACCTGGTCTCGCCTGCGTGAAAATATCGACTACCATTTCAATGAGCAGCATGAGACCTACAACCTTTCTATCTGTGCTGTACAGGCAATTTTGATATTAGAAAATACAGAAAAAAGCTGGCGATTCTTCAATGAACTGTCCGACCTGATAAACAACGGTTTTAACCGTTAGAGGGGGAATATCATGGATATTCAAACAAGATTATCATTATTAGATCAGCACTTATCTTTACTCATAGAGTCGACGGAAAGCTGTGATTCTTTAACTGGAGAGTCGGTGGCTGCGACATTATTTATTATTCAGGAACAGGTACGACAGATTCAAAAAGCTGTAGATAAAGAGTAATAAAAAAGCCCTCTTAGGAGGGCTTTTTTATTACTCTACAACAATAGGTAATTCATAACACTTCAGACTTAAGTATTGAGAACATATGAGATTAACCTCTACTACTCCTTTTCCTTTACTATTAGGAAAGATGTCATAGTTATTAAAAATTTCACGTTTTGAATGCAGCAATGTATCAATAGATACGTGAATTACATTAGTATCTTTGTCAAAATGATCTCTTACAGTTTTATTTGCTAGCTTATTTAGGGCTAGATTATTCCCTTTAATAAATGATGAGGAATCATAGAAATCGGGTTGTAAATATTTCTTTGATCTTTGCTCAGGAGTAGGAAGATTAATTAATTTTTTTTCTAAATTATTTTTTATATACTCGAAATTAAATTTCGAATTGTTATCAATAACTGAAATAAATTCTGGGAACTTAATCTCAACACTAACTTTATCTGCTAAAGCAGTACCATTATTCTCAATTTGAATCTTTAACTGGAGTAGACCTTTTGTGAGTTGCTCCAGAAATTGTAAGGATTTGTTATGGCTCGAAATATCTGCATCTGTTAACGCGTCAATATCAGAATTATATTCATTGAAAAAATCTTCTGGCTTCTTCCCTCCTACAAACTGTAAAAGCGTCATATTTGACAACGGACTAATAGGAGCTTCACCTTTATACCTTTTAGAAGGTAAGGTAAATTTTTTAGTCTCTGATAATATGGGAAATTTTAGTAAAATAGCTTGGCTATGTATAATTTTATCAATTTCTATATCATTCAGTCTAATTTTTAAATTTGGTTCTCGAATAGTAGTAACTTTTTTTAATGATTCATTTTCCTCACGTAGCTTTCTATTTTCTTCACTAAGCTTAGCCATTTCTTCAGCAAGTTGACCTGAAATTTGGTTACCTCTCACCCATCCCGTACCACCGTGCTTTCTCATATTTTTATATAATGAGTTTGAAATTTTATGCTTTAAATCATCTACAGAATCCCAAAACTCACATGTACGATCAGTTGTGACTTTAGTACGAAATTGAGATATTTTTTCTTTTATTGCAGGATCTTCGTCTCTTTCATGCGGTAGCGTGGCTACGTTCTCCTTTCTCACAAAGCACATCAATTTGACGCCTTTTTCTAAGGCATAATCAAATTCTTTTTCGGTAAAACTAATACCATCCTTCTGAGAAATTGAGCCATAACGATGTCCCATAATTAAAATATAAAAATCACTTGAATCAATTAAATCTTTAATGATTGTCCATTGTTCATCATTGTCCGCACCAAACATTTCCATCCCAACAGGAAAATTATAGGATTCAAGAACGGTATTGATTGCAGCATTACGCGCATCGATTAAATCTGTATATGTTGAACTAATAAATACTTGGTATTTCTTTTCTTGACTCATTTTTTCTTTATAAAATAAATATTGAATTACTTAACATTTATAGCATCTCAACAAAGTTAGATAAATACATATTTATTAAATAATTTCATACTTTTAGGTAAAAACAGCACAGTATGGTTTTATGTTATAAATATAAATCCTAGCGATATGTAAAGTTGTCATATCATGCAAAATTTATCCCAAGAAAAAATCCGAGAACTTCTCGATAAGAAATTCTCGGATATTGAATTTGAACTCAAAGCCAATGAAAATCCCGACATAATTACTGGCGAAGTTATTGGTTATTTAGAAGCATTTCTCACGATGTCTTTGATTAATACCCATGAGTTCGGCAGGTATCATCGGCAATATTCAAAATTAAAAGAAAAAATCCTAAACAATTAATCTTTCTTGATCGAAAAACTTTCCGCAAAGTTTCGTACTAAAGTCATTAATGTTTGACGCTGCTCAGGATCAACCTGATCCCAATATTTCAACAACTCTTTGGCTTCATCAGAAAGCAAATCAAGCTGAGTCCGTTCACCAGTAATCAAATACCAAACGTCTACGCCAGCCTTATGCAGTGCTTCTAAGTCTTCCTGCCCCATAACGCGCTCACCTTTCTCGTAGCGCATTACAGCCATGTTTTTCTTACCAAATAACGCAGCAAAATCTTTTTGTGACAGATCTAAGCGTGATCGTTCCTGACGAAGGCGTTCGCCTCTTTGATCGTTATTCTCATTTACCATTTGGGATAAATCCATATATTAATTATCCCAATTGGGATAATATTGCTTTGCTTATTTACCATTTTAACAAAGTTCTCTATTCACCACAGTTTAATAACTGTGGACTCAAAAGGAAACAAACATGGCTACTCAAGAGTCTCAAAAAGAAGTACAGATCAGCTTTCGCACTACACCAGAAAATCGTCGTCTCGCTCGTATCGAAGCAGCAAAGCTCAACATGTCACTGAACGAATGGATTAAAAGCCTTGTAGAAGCTGAACTGGACACTTCATCTCAAGAAACAAAATCATCATAAGGCACAGCTTTAGAGCCACTCACAGAATTGCAGGACCTTGTTTACATTTCTTTGCAATTTCTTGTTTAACAAGAAAAGTTAGGTACTTGGTGTCGGGAGCAACAATTACTTAATTCAATTCAGAGGTAATGATGAGTAAATCAATTGGTTTCTACTGCCCGCACTGTGGAAGACGTATGTATGTATCTAGTCGCAAAAAGCCCTCTCCTCTTTTACACGAACTGATTGTGAGCTGCCAGAACGACCAGTGCCTTGCCAGCTTTGCAGCAAGTTTAGAAATGGTTCGTCCTATTCAAAACAGTATCAATCCAAACATCGAAGTTCAAACTGGGTTACCGCAACACAAACGTCAATGGGAAGTAGAACTAGAACATCACCTGTCCAGTTTAGAAACGATGACCGTGATCGACAAACAACAAGAAAACTATGTTGAAGGCTTTATCTCTGCCTTATTCCACTCATCCACGATTGATTTGACTAAAGCCAGTGTCTATCGCAATCGGCTTAAACAAATCAGACTTTTATAAGGCGTAGATATGTATCACCTGCAGCAACGGATAGATGACCGACTCAACCAGTTATTCCATTTCAAGAAAAAAGGTGAATGGTATCGAGAGGGAGTCTGTCCTAAATGTAAAGAAAAAGAACTCTACACACATGCCATCACTCCACGCATGGTGAAGTGTGGACGGATCAATAAATGTGGCTATGAAGAACATGTCAAAGAGATCTGTGAGGAGCTTTTCAAAGACTGGTCTGATTATCACCCACAAACCACCACAAACCCACATGCTGCAGCAGATGCTTACCTCAAAGAAGGCCGTGGCTTTGATATCTCAAAACTCAAGGGACTGTATACCCAAGAGCTTTATCGCTCACCTAGAAACCGTAGTCTCGTTACTGCGACCGTTCGCTTTAAATTGGCTGAAGGCATTTATTGGGAACGCCTGATCGACCGTCCTGAACGCTTCGATCGCATGAAGGCAAACTTCATAGGAAAGTGGTCTGGCCTTGCTTGGACGGTGCATGATTTAGATGTGCTGTGTAACGCAGGCAGTATTTGGATTACTGAAGGTATCTTTAATTCAATCGCGCTTAGTCAGTCCGAATTGGTCAGCATGAGTAATATGAACAGTGGGAATTATCCTGCTGTTCTTTTGGAGAAAATTAAGAACCGCTGCCATGAACTTAACAAAAGCAGACCGCGTTTAGTTTGGGCATTGGACAATGATCCTGCAGGAAAAAAGTATCTAGCGAAACACCATAAACGCGCAACGGATGAGGGTTGGATCTCGACTGCTGCCCTACCGCCTGCGCCAATGAATGGTAAATCGGTCGACTGGAATGATTTGTTCCAAAGAGGTCAGCTCACAGCAAAAGACCAGGATAAATATCTACACTTCGGAAAGTTACAGATTTCAGAAACGCCTGAAGAAACGGGCTTATTGATCTATAACTTTTACGGCAGCAGTCTAAGCCAATTCTTTTTTAATCACCGTTTCCGTACCTACTGGTGGGAGCTTGATTATGAAAAATATAACAAGGCTGTTCAGTATGTAGAAGAATCTCAAAGCACTGTACTGACTGAAGAAGAAATACGGATTCAAGCATTAAAGACCTGTTCTTCAGCAAAAGAGATTTGCAATGCTCAGCTTGAGCCACTTTATTTCCAACGAAATGAAATTACCGATGAGTCCTGGTACTACTTTCATATTCAGTCACCGTGGGGTGAAGTTAAAACAACATTTACCGCAGAGCAAATGTCCTCTCGTAGCAAGTTTAAACCACGTGTATTAGCCGTATTATCGGGAACCATTTGGTCAGGTAACGACCATCAACTGGAAACATTCATCAAGCGTAAAACAGAGCGTCTACGTGAAGTAAAAACTATCGACTTTATTGGCTACTCTAAAGAATATGAAGCCTATATTTTTGATAAGTTTGCTGTGCATAAAGGTCAAGTTATCCACAAAAATCAGCATGACTTTTTTAAAACTGGTAATAAGGAAATCAAAACTTTAGCTGCATCTCCTGTTATTCATTTAAATGCGAAACAAGAGTTCTCACCGACATGGTGGAAAGACTTTTATGCGCTTCAAGGTGAGAAAGGATTAATCCTTTTGGCTTGGTGGACAGGCACATATTTTGCCGAGCAGATCCGCGCTATAAATTCCTCTTATCCATTCTTTGAGTTCGTCGGACAAGCTGGCTCAGGTAAATCTACCATCATTGAGTTTTTATGGAAGTTGAGTGGCCGAGAAGCCTATGAAGGTTTCGATCCAAACAAATCCACCAACGTAGCGATTTACCGTAACTTTGCCCAAACTTCCAACATGCCTATCGTGCTGATTGAGGGTGACCGTAACGACCAGGCTGGATCTCAAAAAGCAAAGTTTAGTTGGGACGAATTAAAAGATGCATACAACGGTCGAGCGATTCGTTCTAAAGGCCTAAAAACCGCAGGCAACGAAACCTATGAGCCACCTTTCCGTGCTGCGGTGATGATTAGCCAAAACACCCCGATTCAAGCATCTGAAGCAGTGTTATCACGTACTTTGCATATTTCTGTAGACACTAAAAACCACAGCTTAGAGAAAAAGCACGTTGCTACTCGACTGACACAAATGAGTTTAGAGGATGCCTGTAAATACATGACCTTTTGCTTAAAGAATGAGGAAAGCATCCTCAAAACTTATACCGAAAAACATAAAGAAATTGAAATTGAGCTGCATCAAAAAGGTATTACCAATACTCGTATCGCCCTCTGTCATGCCCAAGTGTCGGCCATGA
>Ga0308158_10000824_pt1 | contig 40590 bp, 35 predicted proteins | sample PhyBR2_FD_201038 | JGI IMG/M metagenome (GOLD analysis project Ga0308158, IMG submission 201038) | Phyllosphere microbial communities from UC Gill Tract Community Farm, Albany, California, United States - DLSLB.R2 | ecosystem: Host-associated > Plants > Phyllosphere > Unclassified | place: USA... | reverse complement strand
TTCGAGATCGCTTCGTCGAACGTGATGCTCTCGTAGCGGGTCGCGGTTGGATCCTTGTTAGGATCGGCGCTGTAGACGCCATCGACCTTGGTGGCTTTCAGGACGATCTCGGCCGAGATTTCGGCGCCGCGCAGGGCGGCAGCCGTATCGGTCGTGAAGAACGGGTTGCCGGTACCGGCGGCAAACACGACGACCTTGCCCTCTTCGAGGTATTGCAGCGCTTTCGGGCGCACGTAGGGTTCGACGACCTGCTCGATGGCAATGGCCGACATGACGCGGGCGGTGATGCCGACGTGACGCATCGCGTCCGCCAGTGCCAGCGCATTCATGACGGTGGCCAGCATGCCCATGTAGTCGGCGGTCGCGCGGTCCATGCCCTGGGCGCCGGGGGCGACGCCGCGGAAGATGTTGCCACCGCCAATGACGACCGCGATCTGCACACCCAGCTTGGCTACTTCGGCCACGTCGGCCACCATGCGTTCGATGGTGGCGCGGTTGATGCCGAACTGATCGTCGCCCATCAGTGCTTCGCCAGACAGTTTCAGAAGGACACGTTGGTAAGCTGGTTTTGTCATGATGAAGCGGCTCCTTTAAGATATTGCTGTGGATCGAATTCGGGTCTGACCAGCGCCTCGTGGGCGGGTCTCATCCGTGCCGGGACGGATGGGATTGTAAAACGGGTACGGCTTGGGGCGCGCTAGGTAGGGTGGGCGGCTTGGCCATCCACGCGGTGATCGTTGGCTACGCGGTCATCCGGAATGATAACGGAGGCGCAATATTCATCCTGCAAAACTTACGTTCGGATACCAAACCAAACCCGCTCCGACCGCCGCCCCATCATCGTGCTGCCAACCATCACCGCGCGGACGGCGTAGCCGTCCGCCCTACAAAAACGGGCCTCACGGCCCGTTTGTTTGATTACTGCTTGTTGGCAGCCATCTGTGCTGCGACTTCAGCTGCGAAGTCGTCGACCTTCTTCTCGATGCCCTCGCCCACCACGTACATGGTGAAGCCCTTGACGGTGGTGTTTGCCGCCTTGATCATCTGTTCGATCGACTGCTTGTCGTTCTTGACGAACGCCTGGTTCAGCAGCGAGACTTCTTTCAGGTACTTCTGCACCGAACCGTCGACGCGCTTGGCGACGATGTCAGCCGATTGTGGCTGCTTGCCTTCGGCGACGGCCTTGTCGGCGTCTTCCTTGGCTTTCAGTTCAGCGACCGAACGCTCTTTTTCGATCATTTCTGCTGGCACTTGCTCCGACGACAGAGCGACTGGCTTCATGGCAGCGATGTGCATGGCCAGGTCCTTGCCGACTTGCTCGTCCGCACCTTCGAAATCGACGATGACGCCGATACGGGTGCCGTGCAGGTACGACGCCAGCTTGCCGGTGGTTTCGAAACGCTGGAAACGACGCACGGTCATGTTCTCGCCGATCTTGCCGATCAGGGCAGTACGGACGTCGTCGAAGGTACCGCCTTCGTGCGGCAGGGCTGCCAGTGCAGCGACGTCAGCCGGGTTGTTTTCGGCGACCAGGCGTGCTGCCAGGTTAACCATGGCCAGGAAATCGTCGTTCTTCGCGACGAAGTCGGTTTCGCTGTTGACTTCGACGAGCGCGCCGACGTTGCCCGAAATGTAGGTAGCCACGACGCCTTCGGCGGTCACGCGTGCCGATGCCTTCGATGCCTTGCCGCCCAGCTTGACGCGCAGGATTTCTTCAGCACGACCCATGTCGCCGTCGGCTTCGGTCAGTGCTTTTTTGCATTCCATCATTGGTGCATCGGTCTTGGCGCGCAGTTCGCCAACCATTGCTGCAGTAATAGCTGCCATAGTGTGTTCTCCTAAATGTGTATCCAGGGGTGCAGTCCGCGAATGATGTGCGTCCTGCAAGTATTTAGCTTAAAAAAAGGGGGGCTCGACAGTACGGCGCCCCCTTCTATGTGGCAGCAGGCACATGGCCTGCCATCACTTATGCCTGCTCGGAAACTTCGACGAAGTCGTCGCCGCCGGCTGCCTTGACCATGTCAGCCACTTCGTTGGTCGCGCTGGCGCGGCCTTCGATGATCGCATCGGCAACGCCGCGTGCGTACAGGCTGATGGCTTTCGACGAGTCGTCGTTACCCGGGATGATGTGGGTGACGCCTTCTGGCGAGTGGTTGGTATCGACGATGCCGATGACCGGGATGCCCAGCTTGCCGGCTTCGGTGATCGTACCCTTGTGGTAGCCGACGTCAACGACGAAGATCGCGTCTGGCACGCCGCCCAGATCCTTGATGCCGCCGATCGACTTTTGCAGCTTGATCATTTCGCGCGAGAACATCAGCGCTTCTTTTTTCGACATCTTCTCGACCGAGCCGTCTTCGACCAGGACTTCCATTTCCTTCAGGCGCTTGATCGACGTCTTGATGGTCTTGAAGTTGGTCAGCATGCCGCCGAGCCAGCGCTGGTCGACGTATGGGACGCCGGCGCGTTGCGCTTCAGCTGCGATGATGTCGCGAGCCTGACGCTTGGTGCCGACCATCAGGATCGTGCCGCGGTTGGCGGAGATCTGCTTGATGGTTTTCATCGCATCCTGATACATCGCCATGGTTTTTTCCAGGTTGATGATGTGGATCTTGTTGCGATGACCGAAGATGAACGGTGCCATCTTTGGATTCCAGAAACGGGTCTGGTGGCCGAAGTGAATACCGGCTTCCAGCATTTCGCGCATAGTAACGGACATGTAATTCTCCAGGGTTGGGTCTTGAATGTGGCCAGTCACCAAGCAGGCACCCTTTTAGGGCCACATTCGCGATTTCTATCAATTAAAAAACTTTATTTTTACAACGTTGCACGATGTGAATCCGAGCAACCCGAGATTCTAGCGGAATTGTCAGCATTATTCAAGCGTGCAATCGCAGCCGGGCCAGGCAGGCGCCTCCCGCCGCCTTACAGCAGCGGCGCGACATCCCTTATAATGGCGGCCATACTGCCCCGACCATTGCCACCCCGGTCGCCGGGCGCTCACCCGATACCACGCAGGATACGACTCTCCTATGGCCACCATCATCAAGACCCTCGAAGAAATCGACGGCATGCGCGTCGCTTGCCGCCTCGGCTCGGAAGTGCTGGACTATATCACTCCGTTCATCAAGCCTGGCATCACCACCGGCGAGCTCGACCGCCTGGCGTACGAGTACATGGTCAACGTGCAAGGCACGATCCCGGCCACGCTCAACTACGCCCCGCCCGGCTACCCGCCGTTCCCGGGCTCGATCTGCGCCTCGCTCAACGACGTGATCTGCCACGGCATTCCGGGCGACCGCGTGCTCAAGAGCGGCGACGCGCTGAACATCGACATCACGCCAATCACCAAGGAAGGCTTCCACGGCGACAACAGCCGCATGTACCTGGTCGGCGAGCCGTCGATCATGGCGCGCCGCCTGTCCGAAGTCACCTTCGAGTGCATGTGGCTGGGCATCGCTGCCGTCAAGCCGGGCAAGCACCTGGGCGACATTGGCTACGCGATCCAGCAGCATGCCGAAAAGAACGGCTACAGCGTCGTGCGCGAATTCTGTGGCCACGGCGTGGGCCGCTCGTTCCACGAAGAGCCGCAAGTGTTGCACTACGGCCGCCCGGGCACGCTCGAAGTCCTGCAACCCGGCATGATCTTCACGATCGAGCCGATGATCAATGCGGGCAAGCGCGACATCAAGGAAATGCCGGACGGCTGGACCATCAAGACGAAGGACCGCAGCCTGTCGGCGCAGTGGGAACACACGGTGCTGGTCACCGAGACCGGCGTCGAAGTCTTGACGCTGTCGGCCGGCAGCCCGCCGCCGCCGGCGATCGCCCTGCCGCTGCTCGGGCCGGACTTCGCCTGGTCTGCGCCTGCCCCTGCCGCCGCAGCGGCATAAGGAGCCGGCCATGGGTCACGCCGAACACCTGGACACCGTCCGCACCACGCTGCGCCAGCGCCTCAAGAATGAGCGCCAGCTCGTGTTCCAGGCGTTCCACGAAGACGGCATGCCCGAAAAACTGCTGCGCAACCTGCGCCAGGTCGTCGATGCGGTGCTGATCGACGCCTGGCAGGCGGCCGGCCTGCCTGCCGGCACCGCGCTGGTGGGCGTGGGCGGCTATGGGCGCGGCGAGCTGTTTCCGTATTCGGACGTCGACCTCTTGATCCTGCTGGCCGCCCCGCCGGACGCGATCACGCAGGCGCGCCTGGAAGGCCTGGTCCAGCTGCTGTGGGACCTGGGCCTGGAGATCGGCCACAGCATCCGCACGGTCGACGAATGCCTGATCGAATCCGCGGCCGACATCACGGTGCAAACAAGCCTGCTCGAAGCGCGCCTGGTCATCGGCAACGAGCCGCTGTTCGACACGCTGCAGCAGCGCTATCGCGACGCGCTCGACCCGCAGGCGTTCTTCCGGGCCAAGACGGCCGAGATGCGCCTGCGCCACGCCAAGCACGAATACACGGCCTTCGCGCTCGAACCGAACGTCAAGGAAAGCCCGGGCGCGCTGCGCGACCTGCAGGTCATCATGTGGGTGGCCAAGGCCGCCGGCCTGGCCGACAGCTGGGGGCAGCTCGCCACGCGCGAGCTGATCACGCGCATGGAAGCGCGCCAGCTGATGGAAAAGGAAAGCGCCTTCAAGGACATCCGCATCCGTCTGCACCTGCACACCAGGCGGCGCGAAGACCGCCTGGTGTTCGACGTGCAGACCGCGATCGCCAACACGCTGGGCCTGGTCGAGACCGACGATGGCCCGAACGTGCGCCGCCCGAGCGAACTGCTGATGCAGCGCTACTACTGGGCCGCCAAGACCGTCACGCAGCTCAACACCATCCTGCTGCAGAACATCGAGGCCCAGCTGTTCCCGCAGCCGGCCGTCGCCTTCCCGATCAGCGCCCACTTTCTGCAGATGGGGAACCTGATCGACATCGCGCAGGACGACACGTTCGAGCAGACGCCTACCGCGATCCTTGAACTGTTCGTCGTGATGACCGAGCGCCACGACATCAAGGGCATGACCGCGCGCGCCACCCGCGCGCTGTGGCACGCCCGCACCCAGATCGACGACGCGTACCGCGCCGATCCGGTCAACAAGGCGCTGTTCCTGCGCGTGCTGCAGGCGCCGCGCGGCATGGTGCATGCGCTGCGCCGCATGAACGAATTCGGCATCCTGGGCCGCTACCTGCCGGCGTTTCGCAAGATCGTCGGGCAGATGCAGCACGACCTGTTCCACGCTTACACGGTCGACCAGCACATCATGATGGTGGTGCGTAACCTGCGCCGCTTCACGATGCCCGAACATGCGCACGAATACCCGTTCTGCAGCCAGCTGATTGCCGACTTCCGCGATCGTTGGGTGCTGTACGTGGCCGCGCTGTTCCACGATATCGCCAAAGGCCGTGGTGGCGACCACTCGAAGCTTGGCATGGACGACGCGCGCCAGTTCTGCAGCAGCCATGGCATGACCGAGGCCGACACCGAACTGGTGGTATTCCTCGTCGAGCAGCACCTGACGATGTCGCAGGTCGCGCAAAAGCAGGACCTGTCCGATCCCGATGTGATCGCGGCGTTTGCCGCCGTGGTCAAGGACGAACGCCATCTGACGGCGCTGTATCTGCTGACCGTGGCCGACATCCGCGGCACCAGCCCGAAGGTCTGGAACGCGTGGAAGGCCAAGCTGCTCGAAGACCTGTACAAGACGACGCTGCGCGTGCTGGGGGGCGAGCCGCATTCGGCCGACCGCGAGCTGCGCGCGCGCCAGAAAGAGGCGCTGGCCACGCTGCGCCTGTTTGGCCTGCCCGTCGATGCGCACGAAGCGTTGTGGAAGCAGCTGGACGTCGCGTACTTTCTGCGCCACGACGCGTCCGACATCGCCTGGCAGACGCGCGCCCTGCACGACAAGGTCGACAGCGACAAGCCCGTGGTGCGCGTGCGCCTGGCGCCGATCGGCGAAGGCCTGCAGGTGGCCGTGTACATCAAGGATCAACCCGACCTGTTCGCGCGCATCTGCAGCTACTTCGACCGCAAGGATTTCTCGATCCTCGACGCCAAGATCCACACGACGCGCCACGGCTATGCGCTCGACAGCTTCATGGTGGCCGACGAACACTTCGCCGGCAGCTACCGCGACATCATCAACCTGATCGAGCACGAACTGAGCGCCCTGCTCGTGTCGCAGGAACCGCTGCCGCCGCCGTGCCGCGGACGCCTGTCGCGCATGTCGCGCACGTTCCCGATCACGCCAACGGTCGAAGTGCGGCCCGACGAACGGGGCCAGTTCCACGTGCTGTCGATCGCTGCGAACGATCGTATGGGCCTGCTGTATGCGGTATCGAGCGTGCTGACGCGCTACCGCATCAACCTGCACACCGCCAAGATCATGACGCTGGGCGAGCGCGTCGAAGACGTGTTCCTCGTCGACGGCCCTGCCCTGAACAACCCGCGCATCCAGGTCCAGCTCGAAACCGACCTGCTCGACGCGCTCAAGATCTGATTTACTCCTTCACCGAAAAGCTTTGACCATGACCGAACCGCTCCGCCTCTCCAAACGAATGTCCGAACTGGGCCTGTGCTCGCGCCGCGAGGCCGATGAATGGATCGCGCGCGGCTGGGTGCGGGTGGACGGCCAGGTGGTGTCGGAGCTGGGCAGCAAGGTGCTCCCGACGCAGCGCATCACGGTCGAGCGCCAGGCCGCCGCCGAGCAGTCCAAACGCGTCACGGTACTGATCCACAAACCGGTCGGCTACGTCAGCGGCCAGGCCGAGGACGGCTACACACCGGCCGTGGCGCTGATCCGGCCCGAGAATCGCTGGGCCGATGATCCGTCGACGGAGCAGTTCCACCCGACCCAGTTGCGCAGCCTCGTGCCGTGCGGGCGCCTGGACATCGATTCGGTGGGCCTCCTGGTGCTGTCGCAGGATGGCCGCATCGCCAAGCAGCTGATTGGCGAGACGACGTCAATCGAGAAGGAATACCTGGTGCGCGTGGAGTACACGAAGCCGGGCACGCTGCCCGACAGTGAACTCAAGAAGCTGAAACACGGCCTGTGGATGGATGGCAAACCGCTGCTGCCAGCCAAGGTGCGCTGGCAGAACGAAGACCAGCTGAGCTTCACGCTGAAGGAAGGCCGCAAACGCCAGATCCGTCGCATGTGCGACATGGTCGGCCTGAAGGTGCTGGGCCTGAAGCGCGTGCGGATCGGGCGCGTGAAGCTGGGCGACCTGCCGGTCGGCCAATGGCGTTACCTGACGCCGGAAGAAGGGTTCTAAGCCTTCAGATGCAATGCTGGCCGATATCGGGTCACACAGCCGGGGTCAGGTCTGACATTCGGACACGACCTCAGCCTTAGTCCACTTCCAACGGTGTCTTGACCTGCATTAGCGTCGCACCGTGCCAGCTAATTTTGAGTACCCGACTGCTTAGCTGCCGAGATCGTGTCCGAATGTCAGACCTGACCCCGGCTTTTTTTGCTGCCGGCTAGCTTAGGGCAGCGGTGCGTCCTCGGCCACCAGACCCTCGGTGCGCAGCGCTTCCCAGAACGCCTTTGGGATTGCCATCTCCATCAATACCGCATTGCGCCGCAGGTGCTCGGGGCTGCTCGCGCCCGGGATGGTGGCGACGACTACCGGATGCGCCAGGCCAAACTGCAGTGCGGCGGCAGCCAGGTCGACGCCATGGTCGACCGCTACCTTGCGCAAGCGTTCACGTTGTGCCAGCTTGTCCGCGTCGGCCGGGCCGTAATCGTAATTTGGCCCGCCGGCCAGGAAACCTGAGTTAAATGGCCCGCCGATGACGACCTTTGCGCCGCGCTCGGCGCACAGCGGGAACAGCTCGGCCAGCGGCGTCGTTTCCATCAGCGTGTAGCGCCCGGCCAGCAAGAAGATGTCGGGATCGGCGTCGCGCAGCGCGCGCAGGCACGGCTCGACAGTGTTGACGCCCAAGCCCCAGGCCTTGATGACGCCCTCCTCGCGCAGCTTCGTCAAACCCTCGAAGGCGCCGCCCGGACCGGACGCGATCCGGTAATAGTGGTCGAACTGATCGCCGAACATGTCGGGCGACAGGTCGTGTACATAGACGATGTCGATGGACGCCAGCGCCATGCGCTGGAGGCTGTCCTCGACTGAACGGCGCGCGCCGTCGGCTGTGTAGTCGATGACCCGCTTGAAGGGCAAGGCGCCGACGAAAGGCGCGGCGATCTCGCCCGGGGTGGACGGGGCCAGCAGGCGGCCGACCTTGGTCGAGAGCGTGTAGTCGGCGCGCGGGCGGCGGCGCAGCGCGTGCCCGAAGCGGTGTTCGGACAGGCCGGCGCCGTAGTGCGGCGCGGTGTCGAAATAGCGGATGCCGGCGTCCCATGCGGCGTCGGCGGTCGCCTGGGCTGCTTCGTCACTGGTGGCGTGGTACATGTCGCCGAAACCCGTGCCGCCCAGGCCCAGGCGGGTGATCGGTTGATAGCGCTGCGTCATGGTGTGTCCCTTGTGCGTGAATCAGACACAAATTCTGCCTGACGCACGCGGACCCCGTCGCACAGCAGGCTAGCGGCGGCGCCGTTCGATCTGCACCAGCGCCGCGCCCAGCACCTCGAGGTCGACCGGCTTGGCGAACAGGTCGTGAAAGCCCGCGGCGCGTGCTTCGGCGCGGTCTTTCTCCTGCGCGTAGCCGGTGACCGCGATCAGGATCGCATGGTCGGTTCCGGGCCTGGCGCGCAGTGCCCGTGCCAGCTCGAACCCGTTCATCTCGGGCAGGCCGATATCGAGCAGGCACACATCCGGCTCGAACGCCGGCAGCACGTCCAGCGCGGCGCGCGCCGAATGGGCAACCGACACCGTGTGACCCAGCGTCTCGAGCAGCAGCGCGAGCGTCACGGCGGCGTCTTCATTGTCGTCGACCACGCCGATGCGCAGCGCGGCCGGATTGCCCTGCGGCGTGTCGGTCCCGATAGCCGGCGCGGCAACGCCCGCGCGCGAGGACAGCGGCAGCGTAACCCGGAACGTGCTGCCGCAACCCGGCCCGTCGCTAGCGGCGGTCACTTCGCCGCCATGCAGCTTGAGCAGGCTGCGCACGAGCGCCAGGCCGATGCCCAGGCCGCCCTGGCTGCGATCCAGCCCGCGCGTGCCCTGCGAGAACAGATCGAATGCGCTGGCGATCAGTTCGGGCGACATGCCGATGCCGTCGTCGCGGAATGTCACGTCGAGCAGCGCCCCGCGCGTGGCCAGGCGCACCTCGATGCGCCCGCCCTCGAGCGTGTACTTGGCTGCGTTGCTGAGCAAATTGGTCATGACCTGCACCAGACGCTTGCGGTCGCCCACGACCAGCGCCCGCGCCGGCATTGCCTCCTGCACCAGCCGGTGGCCGTGCTTCTCGATCAGCGGCCGCACTTGTTCGACCGCATCGGCCAGAACGTCCTTCAGATCGAGTTCGACGAATTCAAGTTCCACCTTGCCGCGCGTGACGCGCGACACGTCGAGCAGGTCGTCGATCAGGGACGTCATGTGGCCCGCCTGGCGCGCGATGATGTCGGCGGCGCGTTGCACCATGCTTGGCTGGAGCTCGAAATTCGACAGCATCGTGGCGGCAGAGACGATCGGCGCCAGCGGATTGCGCAGCTCGTGCGCCAGCATCGCGAGGAATTCGTCCTTGCGCTGGTCGGCGCGGCGCAGCGCCTCGTTCAGGGCTTCCTGCTCGGCGAGCGCCTGGCGCAGCTCGATCTGGCTCATCACCTGGTGCGCCATTGTCGTGAGCATGAACTGCTGCTGCTCGGTCAAGCCTTCCGGCCGCGGTTTCTTGTCGAGCACGCACAGGGTCCCGAGCGGCACACCGTCGCGCGTGCGCAGCACGGCGCCGGCGTAGAAACGCAGGCCGCCATCGGCGGTAACGAGCGGATTGCAGCTGAAGCGGGGATCGTCCTGGGTGTCAGGCACGATCATCTGCTCCTGCTGCAGCAGTGCATGGCGGCAGATCGAGTTATCAAGCGGCATTTCGCGCGTGCCCAGGCCGATCTCGGATTTGAACCACTGCCGGCCACGCGCAATCAGGTTGACGGCGGCAATCGGCGCGTCGAGCAGTTGGCTGACCAGGCGCACCACGTCATCGAACGAGCGTTCCGGCGGCGTATCGAGGATACCGAAGGAATCGAGCACGGCGAGGCGTGCATCTTCATCGAAGTTGGCGGAATTGGACGTCATCGCGGAAAAGCTTCAAGTGGCACGGTAAAAGGAAGCCGGCATCGGCAAAGGGAAAAGCATGATCGGCAGGCCCGGACCTGCCTTTTGGCTACCCATTATAAATACCAAACCGCTATCCTGCATGTGCACGGCGTCCACGAAACTGTGCATGCCCGCGTGAGAGGCCGCTAGTTGCGGTTGCGATCGGCGAGAAACTGGATGGCGCGGGGATGCTGCGGATTGGCGAAGAAGTCGCCGGGCGCGCCCTTCTCCAGGATTTTACCTTCGGCCATGAACCAGATGCGGTCGGCCACGTCGCGCGCAAACCCCATCTCGTGGGTCACGCAGACCATCGTCATGCCTTGTCGTGCCAGTGAGCGCATCACCTGCAGCACCTCCCCCACCATCTCCGGATCGAGCGCGCTGGTCGGCTCGTCGAACAGCATGATCGACGGACGCATGGCCAGCGCGCGGGCAATCGCCACGCGCTGCTGCTGGCCGCCCGACAGCGCGTCCGGATAGGCGTCGGCCTTGTGGGCCAGGCCCACCTGGTCGAGCAGCGCCATCGCCTGTTCCCTGGCGTCGGCCTTGCTGGCGCGTTTCAGCTGCACCGGCGCGAGCATGCAGTTCTCGAGCGCCGTCAGGTGCGGGAACAGGTTGAATTGCTGGAACACGAAGCCGATGCCGGCACGCAGCGCGTTCACGTCAAAGCCTTTGGCGTGGATATCACGCCCGTCGATGGCGATGCGGCCACCGTCGATGTCTTCGAGCCGGTTGAGCGTGCGGATCAGCGTCGACTTGCCCGAGCCCGATGGCCCGCACACGACCAGCACTTCATTTTTTTCGACACGCTCGGTGATCCCCACCAGCGCGTGATAGTCACCGTAATACTTGTTGACGTTATCGAGAACGATCATCGTTCGCTTCTTTCAGGAATTCAGTGCGCGCCGACAGGCCGCCGTTGCAGGCGCCGTTCGAGCAGGAAGGCCAGGCGCGACAGGCCGAAGCACAGGATGAAATAGGTCAGCGCCAGGATCAGGTACACCTCGACCGACCGGGTGAACACGAGCGTGTTGATCTGCGTGGCGATGAACGAGACTTCCGACAGGCCGATGATGTAGCCGAGCGAGGTCGCCTTGATCGTCGAGACCAGCTGGTTCACGATCGACGGCAGGCCGTGGCGCAAGGTCTGTGGCAGCACGACATGGCGCAGCGCCTGGCCATAGCCCAGGCCCAGAGAGCGGGCGCTTTCCAGCTGCCCTTTCGGCAGCGCGCGGATGCCCGCCGCCACGATCTCGGCCAGGTACACGCTGTCGAACACCACCAGCACGATCAGCATCGTCATCGCCTGCGACGTCTTCACGCCGGTCACGGCCGGCAAGAAGAAGTACACCCAGAACAGCACCAGCAGCAGCGGCACGGCGCGCACGAGCTGCACGAACGCGCCCACCGGCAGGCTGATGGCGCGGCGGCGGCTCACGCGCGCGATGCCGAGCATCAGCCCGAGCGGCATGGCCAGCACCAGCGCGGCGCCGGACAGCAGGATGGTCAGCACGAGGCCGCCCAGCGGGCCGTCCGGGTATTGGCCGACCAGGAAGTACAGCCAGTAGGTATCGATCAGTTCCAGCATCGGGACGCTTTCATGGTCAGGCTGCCGTGCGCACCGGATAGCGGCGCTGGAACAGGTAGGCCACCGCCGAAATGAGCAGCGAGACGGTCAGGTAAGCCAGCGTGGCGAAGGTGAACGCTTCGAGGCTGCGAAAGCTCGCCGTCTCGACGCGCGCGGCCTGGTACATCATCTCGGCTGCGCCGATCACGGTGGCCACGCTGGTGTCCTTCCACAGATTGACCGTCTGCGACAGGAGCGGCGGCACCGAAGCGCGCAGCGCCTGCGGCAGCAGCACGAGGCGCACCGCCGCGGCGCGTCCCAGGCCCAGCGAACGGGCTGCTTCCAGCTGGGTCGCGGGCACCGCCCGGATCCCGCTGCGGATATCCTCGGCCATGTGCACGCCGCTGTACAGCGTGAGCGCGATGACGGCGCACACCACTTCGGGATTGTTCGCGTACAGGATCTCGCGCAGCCCCTCGGGCAGCAGCTCGGGGAACGCAAAATACCAGAACAGCAGGTGCGCCAGCAGCGGCACATTGCGGATCGATTCGACCAGCGTGGTGCCGACTGCGCGCAGCAGCCTCGACGTCGAGGTGCGCATCACCGCCACCAGCGCGCCGAATGGCAGCGCCAGGGCGAAGCTGATCACGGTCAGCTGGATCGACAGGATAAAGCCCTGCACCAGCCAGTCGTGGTACTCGCCGGATTGCAGGATGGTCGGATCGAACAGCGCCAAGGTCAGATCTTGTCAGTGCTGATCTTGAAGGTGCGCTTGGCGATATTCGCACGCGTGCCGGGGCCATACCACTTCTTGAAGAGGTCTTCGGCCGCGCCATTGGCCTCGAGCTCGCGCAGCGCCTGGTCGACGACCGTCTTGAGGCCCGCCTCACCCTTGCGCAGACCAAGGGCAATCGGCTCGACGCCGATCGATTGCGGCAGGATCACGAAGTCTTTCGCGGCCGGACCCAGTTTGCCGTAGTCGGCCAGCAGCGACGACTCGTCGTTGACGTAGGCCGCGCCCTTGCCCTGGCGCAGTGCCTGGAACGCTTGCTGGGTATTCTCGAAGGTGACGATGCTGGCCGTCGGCACGGCCTTCTTCATATTGGTTTCCTGTGTGCCGCCGCGGACCGTGACGACCTTCTTGCCCGCCAGTTGCGGCAGCGCCGTGATGCCGCTGTTCTTGCGCACCATGACCTTCGAACCGGTGACGAAGTGCGTCAGCGCGAAGTCGACCTGCGCTTCGCGTTCCTTGTTGTGCGTGAGCGTGGCGGCGAGGATGTCGACATGGCCCTGCTGCAGCTCGGGGATGCGGGCCGACACGGCCAACTGCTTGAACACCGGCTTGACGCCGATTTTCTTGGCCACGGCAGTGGCGACGTCGATCTCGTAGCCCACCAGCTGGCGGGTCTTCGGATCGATGAAGCTGTTCGGCTCGTCGGTGCCGAGCACCCCGAACACGATCTGGCCTTTTTTCTTGATGTCGGCCAGCTGGTCGGCTTTAGCCATACCCATGGTGAGCGAACTACCCAGCGCAACGGCGCACAGGATGAGGGAACGGCGGTTGATCATGCAAAATCTCCAGCAACAATATTCGATGATCGTAGTATAGAACAAACACTTATATGAGAAAACGAACAATTCGCCATAAGATAATACTGTTTTGCGTATATGTACCGACGCGCGCCCGATGAGGCGTGCGACTGATTCCACGCAATATTGTCATAATGACCTACTACGAATGCGGAACACCCCATGCTGCTCGCCACCTACAACGTCAACAGTATCAACAGCAGGCTGGACGCCCTCTTGCACTATCTCGAGGAGCGCCAGCCGGACGTCGTGTGCCTGCAAGAACTCAAGGCGCCACAGGAGAAATTCCCGATCGCAGCGATCGAAGCGGCCGGCTACCACGCGCTGTGGCATGGCCAGAAAAGCTGGAATGGCGTCGCGATCGTCACGCGCGAGCCGGCGCAGGAAGTGCAGCGCGGCTTGCCGGGCGACGCCGCCGACGAGCAAAGCCGCTACCTCGAGGTGGCCTACCAGGGCATCCTGATCGCCTGCCTGTATCTGCCAAACGGGAACCCGGCGCCCGGCCCCAAATACGATTACAAGCTGGCCTGGATGGAGCGCCTGCGCCTGCGCGGCCTCGAGTTGCTGGCCGCCGGCGTGCCGGCCGTGCTGGCCGGCGACTTCAACGTGATCCCGACCGGGCGCGATGTCTACAAGCCCGAGCGCTGGGTCGACGACGCGCTGTTCCGGGACGAAACCCGCGCCGCATTCGGACGCCTGATGGAACAGGGCTGGCTCGATTCGCTGCGCGCGCTGCATCCCGACGAGACGATCTACACGTTCTGGGATTACTTCCGCAACGCGTTCGGGCGCGATGCCGGCCTGCGCATCGACCACCTGCTCCTGAGCCCTGTGCTGGCGCTGGCGCTCAAGGCGGCCGGCGTTGACAAATTCATGCGCGGACGCGAAAAGCCCAGTGACCACACGCCGACCTGGGTCGAACTCGATCTGAGCAAACTCCCTTGACCCAATTCACGACGGCGCACCCAAAGATGCGCCGCGACCACCACCATAAGGAACCCTCATGAAAAAACTTCTCGTTCTCGCCGCTGCCCTCGCCCTGCCGATCGGCGCGCAAGCTGTCTCGATGCCAGGCTTTTGCGCCAAGGGCATCGGCTCGGCCGAAGCCAAGGTCTGCGGCCATCCCGGCTCCGCCGAATCGGAAGGCCTGATCTACGCGATGTACCGCGCAGCGCTGGAAAAAATCGATGCCGGCGCCGGCAAGACGCTGCAGGAACAGCACACCAAATGGTGGGACGGCGTCAAGCAATGCGCCGACGCCAAGGACATGACCAGCTGCATCAACAATGCCTACGGCACCCGCGCCATGCAGCTGCAGACCGCTTACAAGGTCACCAAGGCCAAGGGCCCGGTGAAATACACGTGCAGCGACAAGAGCAAGATCACTGCCTTCTTCCTCGAGACCACGCCAGCGTCGATGGTCGCGGCGCGCAACAAGGAACACGTGCTGCTGCGCGGCGAGCCAAGCGACAGCGGCGTCGCCTACGGCAACCGCGGCGAACAGTTCAAGGAACAGAATGGCAAGGTCACCATCAAGTGGGGCGAGAATGCCAAGGAACTGAGCTGCAAGAAGGCGTGATGACTGCTTGACTTCGCGCCGCGGGATGCTTGACGAGGGGCGAACATGCGCTATGCTGTTCGCCCTTTCTTCATCTCGCCGCCACCATGCTTTCGCCCGAACAGCTTTTCGGTTTTCTCGCCGCCGCCATCCTGATCACGCTCTCTCCCGGGCCCGACAACCTGATGGTGCTCAGCACCGGCATTGCCAAGGGACGCCTGCGTGGCGTGGCCTTCGGGCTTGGCTGCGCCTTCGGGTGCCTGAGTCACACGCTGCTGGCCGTCATTGGCGTGAGTGCGCTGATCGCGGCGTCGCCGACGGCGTTCACGGCGCTCAAGGTCGCGGGTGGTTTGTACCTGATCTGGATGGGCTGGGGCGCCATTCGCAGCCGTGGCGGCGCGCGCGTCTCTGGCGAAGGATTGTCGAACGAACCGGCGCGGCGCCTGTTCGCCAAAGGCCTGGTGGCGGCGGCGATCAATCCGAAAGTGGTGCTGTTCTTCCTGTCGTTCCTGCCGCAATTCGTCGTTGCCGCGCGCGGCGACGCCAATCTGCAGATCGGCGTGCTGGGACTGGTCTTCACGCTGCAGGCGGCCGTGATCTTCGGCCTGCTCGGCTACTTCTCGGGGACGATCGGCGGGTGGCTGAACCGCACCCCCACGGCCGGCATGTGGCTCGACCGGATCGCGGGGGCGGTGTTCATCGGACTGGGGCTGCGCTTGATCGTGGCCCGCTAGTCACAGCATCGTTATGCCGATGGCTCGTGGATCGGGCAGCGGTTGAACTCCGACCGGAATTCGCGCGACGTGGCCATCACCTGGCGCCGCGCGCGATTCACCGACCCGAGCGGACGATGTTCGACGAGGCAGTTCCACTGGTCGTAGGCGATTTCATCTTCCAGCTTTTCCAGCGACGCATCCCAGCTCGTTTGCGGTTCCAGGCGCACGCGTGCCACGGCGATGAACGGGCTCAGTTCCTGTGGCCACTCGACCGAGGCATCCTCGATCGGCATCTTCTCGACATCGACGTTCAGCTGCACGCGCAGTTCCCACTCGCCGCCCTGCGACGCGAAGTGCGAACCGATCGCGTGGCGCTGCGCGTCGTCCTCGGTCTTGATCGATGCGCCATCGAGCGCCAGCAGTTCGGGCGCGACGGGCGCCAGCGACAGCTTGGCCATGTACTGGCCGTACAGGTACGGCGTCTGGCTGAAGTAGGTCTCGCCCAGCGGATGGTGCTGCGGCTCGCCGCCCAGCGCCTTGAGCATGCCGCTCTCGCCACCGACCGCTTCCAGCGCGTTTTCGGCGGTGCGCAGCACGGCCGAGATGATCTTCTTGCCGGTTTCGGATGCGTTGGTGGTCGCTGCCAGCAGCTTCACGCTCTTGAGGAAGCCCTGCGGATCGGGCGCCGAGAACACCGGCCCATTCACCATCAGGAAGTCCTGCGAGTTGCCGCTCTTGGCCGAGTCGAAGCGCTCGCCGGGCACGTTCAGCACTTTCATCGCCACCGCGCGGTGGGTCGAAACACCATCCGGCAGCTGTTCGGCCGGCGGCGATGACCATCGCAGCAGCACGTCATAGGTGCCGGCCTGGCCGAACAGGCCCTGGGCCAGCTGTGGCGGCAGGTTGTCCAGCACGGTCAGCTTGCCGCGCACCAGGGCGTGGCCCTTGGCGTGCACGGCGCGGCTGGCGTGGCCCTCGGCATCTGCTACTTTCTTGGCCATATTGGCAAACACGGTTTGCAGCGCGTGGATGGTCTCGGACTCGTCGAGGCCGACGTGTTCGAACTCGCTGCGAAACACGAGGGGGTTTGCTGGTGCGGTGGTCGTCATGGGTGGCTCCTGGAATGAAGCATCCAATGTAGCGAACTTCGCTAATGCGCGATGTTCGCCAGAGCACCGTGCCAGCTACGCGCCGTTACAGCGTGACGATCACCTGCGCCGCCTGGGCTGCTTTGGCCGCGACCGGCACTTCCAGCAGGTGCTGCTGGGCGTTAAACACGAAGCGCACGGCGCGCCCATCCACCGTCACGGCCCGCGGCTTGGCCGCCACGTTGTGCACCTTCAGCGAGAAGCCCCGTGGGACGGCGGTCATCGCCTTGCCGGTTTCGGTGGCAAAGCCGATCTCGAGCTGTGTTTTGCCGCCTGCGTCACCCAGCTTGCTGGTGAAGCGCACGATCTCGTACTTGCCCGCCGCGAAAGCGCCCGCCGTTTCGCCATCGTCATCATACAGCTTGCCGCTTGAGGTCTTGACCGAGGCATCGTGGTAATAGTGCAGGTCGATCTGACGGCCCGTGTAATCGCGCGTGGTCTGTACCACCTTCGCCATCGGCACGAAGGCGCCGGCGCGCACGTAGACCGGGATGTTGGCATCGACCGGGCGCACGGTTTCGAGAATGCCGCCCTTGTGCGCCTGGCCCGTATGGAAGTCAAACCACACGCTGCCCGTGGTCGGGAAGTACACCTCGGCGCGCGTGGCGCCCGGCTTGACGATCGGCGTGACGAGGAAATCCGGGCCCCACAGATAGGTCGACGAGCGTTCGATCGGCTGGGCCGGATCGGTTTCGACGAACATCAGGGGGCGCATCAGCGGCATGCCGGTCTGCTGGTTGTCGAACGCGATCGTGTAGTTATACGGCAGCATCGCGTAGCGCAGCCACACAGCTTCGCGCGCCAGCACCTTGGTGCGTTCGGAGCGCAGCACCGGCTCGGACGCCACCGCCTCTTGCGCATGCGGGCGGAAGATCGGCTGGAACACGCCGTACTGCAGCCAGCGCACGTACAGTTCGTCGTCGAGCACCGCGCCGGCAAAGCCGCCCAGGTCCGAGTGCATGTAGGCCAGGCCCTGCATGCCCATCTGCAGCGAGATTTCCATCTGCGACTGCAGGCCGCCCCAGCTGCGGCTGACGTCACCCGACCACGGGATCATGCCGAAGCGCTGCGAGCCCGAGTAACCGGCGCGCATCAGGATGAACGGGCGCTCGGCCGGGAATTCACGCCCATAACCTTCGGCGATCAGGCGCGCCCAGTCGTGGCCATAGATATTGTGGACCTGGTCCGCCGTGCCGGTGCCGTGCACCAGGTTCGACGGATGCAGCTCCGGCTCGCCCAGGTCGCCCCACCAGCCCGTGACGCCGCCCTTTTTCAGGTCACGGTAGATGTTCCACCACCAGTCGCGCCCTTCCTTTTTGTACAGATCGATCAGGCCCGTGTTACCGAAGTAGAAGTCATACGTGGCCGGCTTGCCGGCGCCGTCCAGCGCCAGCACGTTCTTGTCGACGGCTTCCTGCCAGCGTTTGGACGTGGTCAGCACGAACGGCTCGGTGATGACGACCGTCTTGACGCCCTTGGCCTTGAAGTCGGCCATCATTTTTTCGGCGTGCGGGAACGTGTCGCGGTCCCAGTCCATATTGCCCATCGTGCCCTGCACCGTCTTGCCGAACCAGTACAGGTCGAGCACGACGGCGTCGAGCGGGATCTTCTCTTGCGCGAACTTGTCGACGATGGCGCGCGTCTCGGCCTCGGTCTTGTAGCCGAAGCGGCTGGCGAAGTTGCCGAAGGCCCAGCGCGGCGGCAGCGGCTGGCGGCCCGTCAGGCCGGTGTAGCCGGCCATCACGGCGTCCCAGGTCTCGCCCGCGACGACCTGATAGGTCTTGCGCCCGCCGATGACTTCGTAGCGCAGCGTGCCATTCTTGCGGCTGTCGAAATCGAGCCAGCCGACCTGCGGATTGTCGAAGTGGATCGCGTATTTTTTCGACGACAGCGCCACCGGGATCGTGAAGTTGAGCAGTTCGGAGCGTTCGGCGTAGCCGTAGTCGGCCTTGTTGTACAGGCGCAGGCGGTTGCCGCGCCGGTTCATGCCGAGCGCACGTGCGCCACCGCCGTACAGCGCTTCGCCGTCGTCGAGACCGAATTCAATGGTGTCCATGCCGTCGACGCGGCCAAAGCCGCGCTGTTCGGCCACCAGCGGCTTGCCCTTGTACGAGTAAGCAATGCGAAACGGCTTGCGGTCGACCGTGACGGCGATGCCGTCAGTCGCGTACGTGATGCGCGCGCCGTCATCCTTGAAGGTCGCGGGGGCCGTGACCGGGGCCAGGATCACCGCATGCGAAGCCGGGTCCAGCTGTTCGCCGGTGGGGATAAAGGTGGTTTCGACGATCGCGCTCGAATAGGGCTTGATCAGGTAGCGCCCGTCGGCCGTCGCGATCTCGAGCGTGTTGCCGTTCTGCGTGACGCTCTTGAACTGGCGCTCGGCGTTCTGCGCGAACGCGAACGTGCTGGTGGCCAGTGGGAGTGCGGTGATGCACAGGGCAAGGCGGGCGATCGTGGCTGTTGTCATGGCTTGGTTGTCGTGATGTCAGGTTGTGCGGCTGCAGCCGAAGCATGACAGATTTCGACTGCTACCAACAGCCTTGCCCTACATGAAACCTGAAGACCGGTCGCTGCCTTGCCCGTACCGGGTGCCGGAAAGCGTCAGCGCCACGCGCGCCGACCGGGCTGCACGCTTCATCCAGATGGCATAGAATCGTCGGATTTTGCGCGCCGGTTTGGCCGGTGCGCAGTTGCAGAGGACTTGTATGGACATCGCACACGGGCGCCCGGTCAGCCAGACCCGCTCATTCGCCACGATCGCGCTGATCGAGTTGTGGGAGCGCTTCGGCTACTACGGCATGCAGGCGCTGATCGTCTACTTCATGGTGCAGCGCCTGGGCTTCGACGACACCCGCGCCACGCTGGTGTGGGGCGCGGCCGCGGCCCTGATCTACGTCGCGCCGGCGATCGGCGGCTGGATCGGCGACAAGGTACTCGGCACGCGCCGCTCGATGGTGATCGGCGCGATCATCCTGTCGCTCGGCTACGCGCTGATGGGCATCCCGACGACCAACACCTGGCTGACGTTTTCGGCGCTGGGCGTGATCGTTGTCGGCAACGGCCTGTTCAAGCCCAATACCGCCAACCTGGTGCGCAAGATCTACGAAGGCAACGACTCGAAGATCGACAGCGCCTTCACCATCTACTACATGGCCGTCAACGTCGGCTCCACGGTCTCGATGCTGGCCACACCGGCCATCAAGGACCATGTCAACGCCAACTATGCCGGTGAACTGGGCTGGCACGTGGCGTTCGCATTCTGCAGCGTCGGCCTGTGGGTCGGCCTCATCACGGTAGGCCTGTTGCGCCGCACGATCGGGCATATCGGTTCGCCGCCGGATAACTTGCCGCTCAACTGGGGCAAGCTCGCGCTGGTGCTGGGCGGTGGCGTGCTGGCCGTGATTGCATCGGCCTTCATCCTCGAATACGGCTGGCTCGCGCGCCTGTTCGTGTACCTGGCGGGGCTGGTCGTGCTGGGCATCTTCATCCACCTGATCCGCACCAGCCAGGCCAGCGAACGCTCGGGCCTCGTCGCCGCGCTCGTGCTGACGCTGCAGACGGTGTTCTTCTTCATCTTCTACCAGCAGATGTCGACGTCGCTGTCGCTGTTCGCGCTACGCAATGTCGACCTGGACTTCAGCCTGTTCGGCAGCCACCTGTTCACCTGGTCGCCGGCGCAGTTCCAGGCGCTCAACGCCATCTGGATCATGCTGCTCAGCCCCGTGCTGGCCTGGGTCTACACGCGCGCCAGCAACGCGGGCCGCGACCTGTCGATTGCCGCCAAGTTCGCGCTGGGCTTTGCCGTCGTCGCGGCAGGCTTCTTCACGTATGGCTTTGCCGGCGCCTTTGCGGTCAACGGCCTGACGTCGTCATGGATCATGATCGCGGGCTACGGCCTGTATTCGCTGGGCGAACTGCTGGTGAGCGGCCTTGGACTGGCCATGATCGCGCGCTACGTGCCGGCGCGGATGGGCGGCTTCATGATGGGCGCCTACTTCGTGGCGGTCGGCATTTCACAATACCTGGGCGGCCTGGTGGCCACGATGGCCAGCGTGCCGCAAGGGATGACCGACCCGCTGCAAACGCTGCCGATCTATACGAGCCTGTTCAACAAGCTGGGCCTGGCCGCCATCGCCTGCACGCTGGTCGCGCTGGCCGCACTGCCTTTGATGCGCCGCCTGACGGCCGAGCACCACACGCACCGGTAAGGCTTCTTGTAAGATGGCCGGATTGCTTCTTTTCTGATCCGGCCATCATGTCTTCCAATTCCCTCGACACCAACCTGCAGGTCGCACAGCGCGTGCACGCCATCGAACCGTTTCGCGTCATGGAGATGGTCAAGGCCGCCGCGCTGCTGCGGCGCGCGGGCCACGACATCATCAGCATGAGCGTCGGCGAGCCCGATTTCACGGCGCCCGATATCGTCGCCGATGCGGCCGTCGCCGCAATCCGCGGCGGCGTCACGCAATACACCGAGTCGCTCGGCCTGCCCGAGCTGCGCGCCGCCATCTCGGGTCACTACGCGGCCACGCAGGGCCTGGACATCGATCCGCGCCGCATCGTCATCACCGCCGGCGCCTCGGCCGGCCTGCTGCTGGCCTGCGCCGCGCTGGTCGGCCAGGGCGACGAAGTCCTGATGCCCGACCCTTCGTATCCGTGCAACCGCCATTTCGTGACCAGCTTCGGCGGCACGCCGATCCTGGTGCCCTCCTCGTTCGAGGACCGCTACCAGCTCGGCGCGCACCATGTGCACGAGCGCTGGACGGCGCGCACGCGTGGCGTGCTGGTGGCCTCGCCCTCCAACCCCACCGGCACGTCGATGACCCCGGCGCAGCTGCGCGACATGCTGGCCGCCGTGCGCGCACGTGGCGGCTTTGCCATCGTCGACGAGATTTACCAGGGCCTGTCGTACGACCACGTGCCGGTGAGCGCGCTGGCGCTGGACCCGGACGTGATCACCGTGAACAGCTTCTCGAAATACTTCAACATGACCGGCTGGCGCCTGGGCTGGCTCGTGGTGCCCGACAGCCTGGTGCCGGTGTTCGAAAAACTCGCCCAGAACCTGTTCATCTGCGCGCCGACGATCGCCCAGCATGCGGCGCTGGCCTGCTTCCAGCCCGAAGCGCTGGCGATCTTCGAAGCGCGCCGCCAGGAATTCCAGCGCCGCCGCGACTACCTGGTGCCGGCCTTGCGTGAGCTCGGGTTCGGGGTGCCCGTGATGCCGGATGGCGCGTTCTACGTGTACGCCGACATCAGCGGACTCGATCATCCGCTGCGCGGCGACAGCGCGGCGCTGAGCATGGCGCTGCTGAATGACGCGCATGTGGCGATCGTGCCCGGTGACGATTTCGGCGTGGCCGCACCTGCGCGGCATGTGCGCTTTTCGTACGCGACCAAGTATGAACGGATCGAGGAAGCGGTAGCGCGGCTGGCGCGTCAGCTACAGCGCTGAACGCCCGGCACCGTCAACCCTCGGACACCGGGGATGCTGCGACCAGGTCGATGAAGGCACGCAGCGGCGCCGGCATGCGTCGGCTCGGGAAATACAGCTTGGGGCCGTCAAATCGTTGCCACCACGTTTTCAGGACGGGCTCCAGACTGCCGTTCTCGAAATACGGATCGAGCCAGTTCCTGAAGGTGCAGATCAATCCATGCCCGGCGCGCGCCAGTTCGATACCGGCAGCGGCTGCATCGACACCGATGATCAATCGACTGGCCGGATCGACGGTGATTTTTTCGCCATCGCGCTCGAAGTCCCAGGCAGTGAGCGCGCCGCTGGCAAACCGCAGACGCACGCACTGGTGCGCCATGACGTCGCGGGGATGCGCGGGGTGGCCATGCGCCCGCAGATACGATGGCGCCGCGGCCAGCGCCAGTTCCTGGTAGCGCGGACCGATGGGCACCGCAATCATGTCCTGGGCAAGATGTTCGGGATAGCGGATGCCGGCAGCACAACCCTGCGCAATCGTGTCCGTCAGCCGGTCGTCCACGACCAGTTCGACGCGCACTGCAGGGTGCGCGGCAAGAAAGCGATCGATCAGCGGCGGCAGGATGTCGACCATGACCGAACCGGCCACGTTCAGTTTCAGTAATCCGGTCACTGACGTCGACGCGGTGCTGATCTCTTGCAGGGCGGCGCGCGTCTGGGAAAACAAGGGACTCAGGCGGGCTTCCAGCTCGCGCCCTGCTTCCGTTGGCGTCACGCTGCGCGTGTTTCGTGTCAGGAGGGGCAAGCCAAGCTGCTTTTCCAGACGCGTGATGGTGTCGCTGACATTCGACGGCGCCAGTCCCAATCGTTTGGCGGCGGCGCGGAATCCGTTCGCATCGCACACTGCAATAAATACCGCCAGGTCGTCCAGGGATGGCTCGCGATTGTTCTTCATGGCGATCAGTCTATTCTGAAACCGCCGCCTTATCAAACTGGCTGGCCTCCTCTACACTGGTTTGCGCCGGATACGACCGCTCGACAGGCGGCGTATCCAGGCGCCCAGTGATCGCTGGAGAGAACGCGTAAGAGTGCCGTTCGTCTGGCTGATTCGTTTGCGACCCTTTTAAAAGAACGCCATGCCAGCATCCAACGACGCCACGTCGACTAACCCAACCAGCCCATTCACCTCATGGCGAGCCGACCATGTCGGGCTGCGCGTGCCGGACTTTGAGGCCGCTGCCGCCTGGTACACCGGTACACTCGATTTTCGCTTGATCCGCACGATGGCACTGGGTGAAAAGACACTGGCTTTTCTCGCACCTGCTGCTGACGACAGCTTTCGCATCGAGTTGATCGCCGGTCCTGGCTGCGCACCGCGTCCCGAGTACGACCAGCTGATCGACACCCATGCGATCGCCGGATGGCACCATCTGTGCCTGCGCGTCGAGAATGTCGATGCGGCGATTGGTGAACTGAGACGTCGTGATGTGAGGATTGTCAGTGAACCGCGGGACGCGCCCGGCCTCGCGCTGCGGTTCGCGTTTTTCAGCGATCCATGGGGCAATCTGATCGAACTGACGCAGCCTCTATTGTATGCCCATGAAACCCAGACCCTCTCAACCTGAACCTAGCTATGACCCTAGCTACCTGACTCTGGTTACCTTCGAGGTCGCCAAGTGGGCGAAGCCTCCATGTGAAGAATAACCGCTTTATCAGGACGCCGGCGCATGCCTTTGCTGTGAGAAGCCGACGTCATGAACAGCAGGTACAGATGGGTAAACGCTACATCCAGTGAAGAAATGACGTCGTGTCAGCAGATCTGGCGATCCACCATTTCTTTCGAGTAGGATCGTAACTCGCGCCAAGATCTCGAGCTTCCTTGTGCTCGGCAAACGGCAATTTCATGAGATAAAGGCGCTCGGACAACACGGCCCCCATCGAGTCCTCGTTGCGCTTGAGGGCCTGATCCGCTTCAGCCGCTACCTCATTGGACCGCATCTGGCGAATATAGCCGCTGCGCAGTGCGCCGTCGTCTGGCGAGATGAGTGTCAGGCCATCGACTGATGCCGGTCGCGCAGTAGCACAGCACACGAGTCCAGGCGTTTATGATCCTTCCGCCATTTTTTAGAGCGGCAACGATAAGGCCCGGCACTTCGTTAGAATTTGCATAATGTAATTGGTGGATTTCCGTGTTCCCGGACTGGCTGAATGATCTTGTATGGTCAGCACTTGACTCGTTGCCCCCAAGTCCAATCAACATAACTGCCGCCCTGAGATTCATGTGCACTGATCTTTTCGCCGTACGCAGCTCATTTGAAAACTCGCTCGCCAAGCATCGGCGGAGTAACAAAGCCCACGTGCGCCGATCCGCATCACTTGACGTTGATAACGACCTTTCCCTTTGCCCGGCCAGTCGCCACATACGCCAATGCCTCCGCCGTTTCCGCAAACGGATAGACACGATCAACCACCGGCTTGATCGCACCTGATTCAATCAGCGACGTCAGGCTCTGGAGCTGGGCGCCGTCGGCGTGCATGAACAGGAACGTGTACGTTATACCCAGCCGTTTCGCTTTGCGCCTGACGCCGTAGCTGAGCAGGCGTAGCAGGTAGTTGAATGGCCAGGCCAGCCCCTGCTTCACGGCGAACGCCGGCGTCGGTGGCCCCGAAATGGAAACCAGATGACCGCCGCGCCGGAGGATTTGCAGCGACTTTTCCAGCGCGTTACTCCCCTGGCTGTGGAGCACCAGATCGTAATCCTGCAGCGCGGCCTCAATATCCTGCGTCTTGTAATCAAGGACCAGATCGGCGCCCAGGGACGTCACCCAGTCGACGTTGGCAGCGCTCGTGGTCGTGGCGACAAAGGCGCCGATCTGCCTGGCCAGCTGGATCGCGATCGTGCCCACACCACCGGAGCCGGCCTGGATGAAGACCTTCTGTCCTTTTTTCAGTTTGCCAGTCTCCACGAGCGCTTGCCAGGCCGTTAGGGCAACGAGTGGCAACGAGGCGGCTTCCTCCATCGTCAGGTTGGCGGGTTGATGCGCCAGCGAACGTTCCCTGACAGCGATTTTCTCTGCAAAGGTGCCGATCCGTGCATCATCGGGTCGCGCATACACGGCGTCGCCGGGCTTGAAACGCCGTACGTCCGCGCCGACCTTGACGACTTCGCCAGCGACGTCGTGCCCCAGTATCAACGGCATCGGGTGTGGCAGGATCAGCTTGAATTCGCCGCGCCTGATCTTGATGTCGAGAACGTTGACGGCGGCTGCATGGATATCGATCAGGACCTCATCGTCCTGGAGTTCAGGCACCGGCACCTCAACAATGCTGCCGGTTTCCCGTCTGCCGTAGCGTTCAATGATAAAGGCTTTCATTGGTAGTACTCCACGATGGGTGTTGCCGGCGCCCGCCAACAGAATGTCATGACCTGATCAGCCCTTGCGCTGGTAGCGTTCGGCCACATGCGCCTGTTTCAGATCCGACAGCAGTCCCTGGCGCGCGCTCTCGAGCGCCTGCCAGCGGCCTTCCCCATGCAATGCAGGAATCGTGACCGTTTCACGGCGGTCGAACCCGACGAGTGCAGCGTCGACCAGCGCATCGACGTCCATCATGTCGGACATCGCACTCGCATCGATCCCGGCGCGCTGCCAGATTTCGGTGCGGGTCGCCGCCGGCAAAACAGCCTGCACGTAGATGCCATGGGGAGAAAGTTCCAGCTGCAGGCCTTGTGACAGGAACAGCACGAACGCCTTGGTGGCGCCGTAAATCGCCATACCGAACTCAGGCGCGAAGCCGACCACCGAACCGATATTGATGATCGCGCCAGTCCCGGACTGCAGGAAGCGCGGTGTGACCGCTGCGGCCAGCCGCGTCAACGCGGTGATATTGAGCGTGACCAGCGCGTCGATTGCGCCCGGGTTCTGCTGCGCGAAGCCGCCTGACTGGGCCAGACCGGCGTTGTTGACCAGAATACCGATCCGGCCATCGTCGCGCAAACGCGTTTCGATGGTGGCCAGGTCGTCGGCATGGGTCTGGTCGGCGCGCAACACATCGACGGCCACCCCATGGCTGGCGCGCAAATTTGCTGCCAGCGTGTCGAGGCGCGCCACGTCACGTGCAACCAGCACCAGATCGTGGCCCCGGCGCGCGAAACGTTCTGCATACGTTGCGCCGATACCGCTGGACGCACCAGTGATCAAGACAGTGGAAAGTGTGGTCATGGTGCCCTCCTCAGCCGGTCACGGATGGGTATTCGGTATGGCCTACGACGCCGCCACCGCACAGGTTAGCGAGCTCGCGAGGGGCATGGGTTGTGGACAACGATGGATTGCGCATGGTGACTCCTGTTGGTGGATGAACGGCGCCAATGATGACGACCATAATCATTAATGTCAAGGTTTTGATTATGGATGACATCAATGTATAGTGGCGGATCATGCGGTCACGACACGGCGAGAAAAATGAAAGTCACCAAGGCACAGGCGCAAGCCAACCGGACGCACATCGTCCAAACGGCGTCCACGCTGTTCAGAGAGCGCGGTTTCGATGGCGTCGGCGTGGCGGACCTGATGGCCGCCGCAGGCTTTACCCACGGCGGCTTCTACAAGCATTTCGGTTCGAAAGTCGACCTGATGGCGGAATCGGCAGCCTGCGGTGCATTGCAGACCGAGGCACTGCTGGCGGACGCCAGTATTGCTGACATCGTCAACCAGTATCTATCGCGCGAACATCGCGACGCACGGGGAGCCGGGTGCACGATGGCGGCGCTGGGTGGAGATGCCGCGCGTCAGCCATCTGCCGTGCGGGCGACGTTCGCGGACACCATCGAGCGCCTGTCTGCCGCACTGAGCACCGGGGATATGGCGATGGACGGGATGCATGGGGAGCAGGCACGTGCGCGCTCGCTCGTGATTCTGGCGCAGATGGTCGGCGCCATCATCATGTCGCGCGCCTGTCCGGACGATTCACCGTTGGCCGATGAGATTCTGACCAGTTGCAGGAACGCGATCAGCGCGTCACTGCCCGGATGACGTCGGGCGAATCCAAGCCGATAGCAACGCCACACCGGCACATACAGCCAGCGCAACGCCCATGCCCCACCCCGTCAACAATGCGCCAAACAATGGCGATCCCGCGCTCTGCCCTGCTGCGATAATCAAGAACGGGATACCCAGCCCCAGATCGGGCCGATCTGGAAGCAGCCGGATGCCCTGGATCAGAAACGCGCCGGACGACGTGATATACGAAGCGCCGAACAGCGCCACGCTGATGAAAGCGAATGCCACCGAGACCGACGTGAAGGACAGGCCAATCATCCCCGCCGCCATGCCGACCAGAGATACCCAATGAACACGCACGAGGCCGAACCGCTGCACGAAGACGCCCGTCATCGCGCCGGCAAGGCCGGCCAGACCAAGCGCCACCCAGATCCAGGCGATATCGCGTTGCGTGAAGTCCAATTCATCGCGCAACAGGCTTCCGCCAAATGTCCAGATCGCGGTACTCGACAGGCCCATCAAAACGCTGCCCGTGCAGAGCGCCAGCATGCCGGGGCGCTTGAAGATGGCGAATGACATCGGCTCGCTCGTGGTGCGTTCGCGCCCCGTTGGCACGGCATACAACACCCACACCGCTACTACGCAGCTGATGACAGAAAACAGGATATAGAGTTCACGCCAGCCACCGAATGCGAGCAGGCTCGCCAGGCCAGAAAATACAATGCCCGCTGCGGTGCCCGTATTGATGATGGCATTGGCCTTCGGCCGGTGAGCATCGTCAAATTGCAATGACACCGCCGTTGCCAGTGGCGGCGAGGTCAGGCCGGTACTCAGGCCTGCCAGCGCGACGCCCAGTCCCAGTACCCATCCGGTCGCGGACAACGTGATGATGACCATGCCGATGGTCGACGCCAACCCGGCGGCAAAGGCAATCGCCCGTGGCGAGCACGCACGGTTCAATGCGAAGGTGATGCACACGCCAATGCAATACGCGACGAATGCGCTGCTGCCGATCCAGCCCGTGGTGGCGATATCGAGTGACAATTCAGTGCGTATCTGCGGCAGCAGCAGACCGAAGGCAAAGCGTGCAAGCCCGTACGAGACCGCAGTCAGCGCAAAAGCCGCCGCCACAAGGTTAACGTTATGCTTCACTGTGCTTGCCTGCATGGGCCAGCAGGGATGTCGCGGCAGTCCTGGCGGCGCGAATCACCGCCGTGTTGTCCAGGCTGGCGATGGCCGTGGCGCCTTCGAACAGGATCCAGATCTGGGAAGACAGCAGCGGATCGTCATGCCCCAGCGCGTGACTGACGCGCCTGGCGACCTCCTGGAAGAACACCTCTTTCTGCCGGCGCACCAGGGCCACGATGTCGTCGTTCGCACCCCGGTATTCGCTACCGGCACGCAGCAGCAGGCAGCCCGATGCGCCAAACTCGGCCGACCATTGGTCGAGCGTATCGAACAGCGATTCGACAGTGCCGACATCGCCATCGTCACGCTGCAAGACCGCCATGAACGCCGCATGCCGCGACTGGAGGGCTGCCATGACGAGCCCGTCACGCGAACCGAAGTGCTTGTACAGCGTGCGGGTGGAGGCGCCGACGCTGGCGCCGATGTGATCGACGCCGACGCCACGCAACCCTTCCCGCGCGAACAGCTGTGCTGCAGCTGCAGCCATATCAGTTTTCTTGTCCATGGACCGAGTGTACAACGATCGTTGTACATGTCAAGCGTGCAGAGTCTGCACGTGATTTGCTTCCTAATGCAAGGAGGGTTAAGGCTCTTTACGCCGAGGCGGCCGACACACCAGCCAGCGCCTCGACCAGCGTGGCCGGCGACACCGGCTTGACCAGGTAGCGATCGAATCCGGCGGCCAGTGCGCGCTCACGGTCACTTGGCTGGCCATAGCCCGACAGCGCCACCGTCAGCGGCCGCGGGATGGACTGGGCGGCGCGCAGGCGCGCCATCAGTTCGAAGCCATCGATGCCGGGCAAGCCGATGTCGCACACGATGGCGTCGAAGCGCCCTTCGAGTGCCAGCGCCAGGCCGGCATGGCCGTCGGCCGCAATCTCGACCTGGTGGCCTTCGAATTCAAGCAGCAGGCGCAGCACATCAGAGGCGTCGCCATTGTCTTCGATGACGAGGATCCGGCGCGCGGCACTGGCTGTGTGCGCCGGCGCTGCAACGGCCGCGCACGGCGGGGCGGCGGCCGACTGCGGCAGGCACACGATGAAGGTGCTGCCCTGCCCCAGGCCTTCGCTGCCAGCAGTGACACTGCCACCATGCATGCTTACCAGATTGCGCACGACGTTCAGGCCCACGCCCAGCCCGCCCTCCGAGCGCGCCAGCGAGCGTGGCCCCTGGGTGAACAGCTCGAACGCGCGGCCGATCGTCTCGTCCGACATGCCGGCGCCGTTGTCCGCGATCGTGACCGCGATGCCCTCGTCGCAGCGCACAGTGACCACGACCCGGCCGCCATCCTGCGTGTACTTCGAGGCGTTGTTGAGCAAATTGGTAAAGACCTGCGTCAGGCGCACGCGGTCGGCATCGACGACGAGATCGCGCTCGTCGTGGGTGATCGTCAGGCTCTGGCCGCGCTCGCGTACGCGCGGCATGATCGTCTCGGCGGCATGTTCGAGCACTTCGGCCAGATGCAGCGGCTCGATCGCCAGCGTGATCTTGCCGCTGCTCAGGCGCGCTGCGTCGAGCAGGTCGTCGAGCAGGCGCGCCATATGGTCTACCTGGCGCTGGATCACGGCCGTCAGGCGCGCCAGCGGCAAGGTCGCAGCCGGACCGCGCGCAAGAAGCCCGGCCGACACGCTGATCGGCACCAGCGGGTTGCGCAGTTCGTGCGCCAGCATGGCCAGGAATTCGTTCTGGCGGCGGTTAGTGTCTTCGGCGTCGTCGCGCGACGTTTGCGCGTCGACCGCTGCCAGCACCAGATGTTCGTTGGCTTCGCGCAGGCTCACGGCCAGCGTGGTGCTGGCGTCGAGCTCGCGCCGCAGCCGCGCGTTCTCGCGTTCGAGCTGCGCCAGGTGATTGTCGGGCGTGACTGGCTCGTTGCCCGGAAGCGCCGGCACGGAGGTCATTCAGGCCGCGCCCCGCGAAGTTGGCAAGCCATGCAGCACACCCTCGTGCGCGGAGCTGATCGGATCGATGTGGATGCCGATGTCGTCGATATGGAATTCGCGCAGGTCGTGACTGTGGCTGCTGCCGCGCACCTTGACCACCGAAATGAACCGGCGCAGCTGCCCGGCGCTCTCGCCAAAGCGCATCAGGACGACCGCATCGGTCAGGTAGGCGATTTCGGACTGGCTGAAACGCAGATGCGTGAAGTCGTCGTCCATCCCCATCGTCACCAGCACGGTGACATTGCGCTTGGCCAGCGCCGTGAGCATCTGGAAGACGGTGGAGCGCAACTGGTTGCGCCCTTCCGGCGCCAGGTACAGCGACAGCTCGGACAGCGAATCGACCACCACACGGCGCGCGCCGGTGCGGTCGATCGCTTCGTTCAATGCCTCGAGAACCTCGTCGACCGTCAGGTCGATCATGCGGCTTTCCAGCACCTCCACGTCGCCCGCAGCGACCATCTCGGCCAATTCTGCGTTACGCAGGCGCGACGTGCCTTTCTCGAACGAGAGGGCCACGCCCTTGTCGCCCCGGCGTGCGCCCTCCTGCAAAAAACGCGTGGCCAGGATGGTCTTCCCGCAGCCACTGGGCCCGGTGACCAGCAACGAATGTCCCTGCGGCAGGCCGCCATGCAGCAGCACATCGAGGTCGGTCGTGCCGGTCGGGATGCGCCGCGCATCGCGGTCGACCGGCGCGCCGTCGTGGTGATCCTGCGCCAGCGGGGGCAGCATGCGCGGATAAACGCGGATGCCGTCGCCGGTGATGCGGAAGGTGTGCGAGCCGTTCATGTGGGCCTGGCCACGCATCTTCACCACGCGCATCTTGCGCACCACCGAATTGTCGTCATGCACGGGGGTCAGCGAAATCATGCCGTCGGCCACCGTCATGATCGGACTGGCCTCGGCGTCGCTGTTGGCGTACTCGCCGATCAGGAACGTGGTGGCTTGCCAGCTCGTCATGCGCGTGCCAAGGTCCTGGATGAAGTCCTGCAGGTCGGCCACGCCCTCGTTGCCGCTGCGCGCCGTCTGCGCCACCGAGCGGAACGAATCGACGAACACGAGGCTCGGCGCGAAGTCTTCGACCTCTTTCATGACGCGCGCCAGCACGGTGCTGAAGTCGCCCGCGCGCAGGTCTTCGGCCAGATTGATGTAGCGCACCGCAGTGCCGACCTTCTGCATGTCGAAGAAACTGTACTGCTGCTGGTAGCGCAGCATCTTCAGGGGCGGCTCGCCCAGCACGGTGAAAAACAAGGCGCGCCGCTCGGTCGTCGCGATGGAGAACATGATCTGGTGTGCAAGCGTGGTCTTGCCAGAACCCGGCGGCCCGGCGATCAGGTTGAACGAAAACTCGCTCAACCCGCCGCCGAGCAGGACATCGAGCCCTTGCACACCAGTGCTCAATTTCCCAAGTGATACTTTGTCGCTCATTACTTGTGCTCCTGTACTTTCTTGTCTTCTCCGTCAACCGCCGCGGCATCGAGCAGGCGCCGCGCAAGTGCGTGCCCGATCAGCGATGCCAGCAAATCGGTAAACGTCTGGAGCAGGGCCGCATGGGCCGCTTGTGCGAGGTCGGGGGCCACGCTGGCGAGCATGTCGTCCAGCGCGTCGATCTGGGCGGCGCGGGTCTTGCACGGCGCCGTCGTGGCCAGCCATGTGTAGTCGGGGCTGATGAGGCGCAGTGCCCGGCCATACAGCGCGCAGAAACCGCTGTCGCCGATGAGTGGTCCCAGTTGGTCGGCGAGACGCCGCCAGGACTGAATGAGTAAAAGGTGTTCTACCGAGCGCCCGGGATCGCCCTTACTCGTGATCATGTCTGAATCGAAAAACAATTGCGGCCGTTGTCATCATGAAAGGTCCATGCACGCTGCGGTGCGGATTTGTCGTATGCCCGCGTCGTGTGGTGCCCGGCGATAGGTTGGCAACATTATATCGTGGCTTTTCGCGGTTTCTTTTGAAAGCCCTTGCAAACGATGGGGACAAACAGCCAGCTGCGGACGACCCGCTGCGCGTCAATACGGCCCGGCGGCCGTGTTCTCATGCAGTAGGCATTCCCGGCATTCCCCGTTAAGATGGCTGGCGCCGGGCGCACATGCTCCCGACCGACATGCACCTTCATGGATTGGGATTCAATGGAAAACAAGAAGCTGAGCGCTGTCATCTCGACGGCCTGCGTGGTAATGGGGTTGGCGATGGGGCCAGCGGTAGCAGCGGCAACCCCGGTGCCAGCGGTGGCAGGCACAAGCGCCAGGGCGACGCCAGCCGATGCACGCTTCAACGACATCTACACGCGGGAGTGGAAGTGGCGCGTCGCCGAAAAGCTCGAACGCGATGAGGACGCGCCGGACGCCAGCCGGGGCTTCGCCCGGGTCGACGCGCCGGCGCAGGAAGCGCGCCGTGTGTACTGGGCCGGCATCCTGAAACAGCTCGATTCGATCAAGCCCGCCAGCCTGTCGCCGGCAGAGCGCATCAACTTCGCCGTGTACCGCGCGCAGATCGCGTCGCTGCACGATGCGCAGGTATTCCGCGAGTTCGAGCAGCCGGTGAATGCCGACAGCGCGTTCTGGACCGGCGTTACCTACAGCGCGCGCCGCCCGCTCAAGACCACGCAGGCCTATCGCAATTATCTGGACCAGCTCGAAGGCATCCCGGCCTACTTCGACGAAGAGATCGGCAATATGCGCGCGGGCCTCGCGCGCGGCTTCACGCCGCCGAAGGTTACGCTGGCCGGCCGCGAAAGCACGCTGTTGTCGGTGACCGAGGCCAAGACGCCGCAGGACACCGTGTTCTACGGCCCGTTCAAGGAGATGCCGTCGACCATGCCTGCGGCCGAGCAGGAAGCGCTGCGCCGCCAGGCCGTGGCGATCATCGCCGGCAAGGTGCAGCCGGCGCATGCAAAGACGCTCGCCTTCTTCCGCGACGAGTACGTGCCGAAAGCGCGCACCACGCTGGCGGCCCAGGCCATGCCGGGCGGGAAGGATTACTACCAGTCGAAGATCGTCGAATTCACGACGACCAACCTGACGGCCGACCAGATCCATGCGATCGGCCTGGCCGAGATGGCCAAGATCCGCGCCGAGATGCATGCCATCATGCAGCAGGTCGGCTTCAAGGGCGACCTGCAGGCCTTCCTGCAGTTCCTGCGCACCGACCCGCAGTTTTACGCCAAGACGCCGGCAGAACTGCTCAAGAGTGCAGCGTGGACCGCCAAGCGCTTCGACGCCAAGGCCGACCAGTACTTCGGCCACCTGCCGCGCCGGCGCTTCGCGATCGTGCCGGTGCCCGACGACCAGGCGCCGTTCTGGACGGCCGGCCGCGGCGGCCCGGGCATGTATTGGGTGAACACCTACAACCTGCCGGCGCGCCCGCTCTACAGCCTGCCAGCGCTGACGCTGCACGAATCGGCGCCGGGCCACGCATTCCAGATTCCGCTGGCGCAAGAACAGAAAGGCGTGCCGCCGTTCCGCCGCGCGTACATCTCGGCGTATGGCGAAGGCTGGGCACTGTACACCGAGCGCCTGGGCGCCGAGATGGGCATCTACGAGACGCCGTATGAAGTCTTCGGGATGCTCAGCTACCAGGCCTGGCGCGCGTCGCGCCTGGTCGTCGACACGGGCGTGCACGCCAAGGGCTGGACGCGCGAACAGGCGCAGGCCTACCTGATGGAGAACACGGCGCTGTCGAAGCACGAAGTCGAGACCGAAGTCGATCGCTACATCTCGTGGCCGGGCCAGGCGCTGTCGTATTACCTGGGCCAGATGGCGATCCAGGAAGCCCGCGCGCGGGCCGAAAAGGCTTTGGGGCCGAAATTCGATATCCGCAACTTCCACGATACCGTGCTGCACATGGGATCGGTGCCGCTGCCAGTGCTGCAGCAGCAGATCGACGCATTCATCGCCGATGGCGGACCGAGTCCGTATCCGAAGGAAAGCTGATCGCTCCGGTGTTCAACGCGTGGAAGACACAGCCGGGGTCAGGTCTGACATTCAGACACGGCCTCAGCCTTAGCCACTTCTATCAGTGTCTTGCCTGGTGCTGGCATCGCCCCGTGCCAGCTAGTTCCCGCTACCTGACTGTCGAGATCGTGTCCGAATGTCAGACCTGACCCCGGCTTTTTGCATTTATCGCTGGAACAGTTTAAATTTGAGCTGGAACGATATTCCGCCGTACAGGCGGTCCTTGTAGTTCGGGATGATCCCGACATTCACGCCCACCCGCTCGTATTCATAGGTCAGCGTGGGAATCACGCCCGGGAACCAGCCGCCGTTACGCGTCTTCGGATAGCCATCGAACGCTGCCAGCGCCAGGCCCACGCGCACCGGGCCCACCGCGTACGGCTGCCAGATCACGCCGGCGTAGTTCGACCAGGCGCGGTCGCTGTTGTAGAAGCGCCCGCCGGTGGCGGCCAGTGTGCCGCTGAAGCGGTACTCGAGCGCCAGGCCCTTGTTGTTGTTGTTCAGGTCTTTGTCGCCGTCGAAGTGGGCCGTGTAAAAGCCTGTGTCGAGCCACAACTCGCTTGTCGGGGCCGGGTCGATCTTCGTGAAAAAGTCGGCGCCATGCGCCAGTGGGGCTGCGCCGAGGAGCGCCAGCAAATACAGGGTGCGCATCAAGTGGCCGCTTTCGTTTCAAGGTCGGGGAACATCACGTCGGTGAAACCGAAGCGGTTGAAGTCTCGGATACGCGACGGGTACAGGATGCCCAGCAGATGGTCGACTTCGTGCTGCACGACGCGCGCATGGAACCCTTCGGCGTCGACGGCAATGCGCTTGCCGAACTGGTCGAAGCCCTCGTAATGCAGGCGCGTGTAGCGCGGCACGCTGCCGCGCAGGCCGGGGATCGACAGGCAGCCTTCGACGCCCTCTTCCATCGCCTCGCCAATCGGCGTGAGCACGGGATTGATCAACACGGTCTCGGGCACCGGCGGCGCGTCCGGATAGCGCTGGTTGCTGGCGAAGCCAAAGACCACCAGTTGCAGGTCGATGCCGATCTGCGGCGCGGCCAGGCCCACGCCTTTGGCCGCATGCATGGTCTCGAACATATCGGCGACCAGGGCGTGCAGCTCGGGCGTGTCGAATTGCGTGACCGGGGGAGCTACGCGCAGCAGGCGCGGGTCGCCCATGCGCAGGATGGTTCGCACGGTCATTGCGCCTCCTGCCCTGCCAGCAGCGCGGTCAGCGACGCGCGGAAGCCTTCGGCGGTCTCGGGATGTTTCAGGCCCATGGCCGTCATCGCCTGCAGGTAGCCGAGTTTCGAGCCGCAGTCATAGCGCTGGCCGGCGTAGCGGTAGGCCAGCACGCGCTCGGCCTGCATCAATGCGGCGATGCCGTCGGTGAGCTGGATTTCGCCGCCGGCGCCCTTGCCGATGGTTTCAAGGTAGCCGAAGATCGATGGCGACAGCAGGTAGCGGCCGACGACGGCCAGCGTCGACGGTGCATCGGCCGGCTGCGGTTTCTCGATGATGTCCGATACCAGTTCCAGGCCCGGGCGGTAAGGCGTGGCGCTGACGATCCCGTACTGGCGGGTCTGCTCGCGCGGCACGTCCTGCACCGCCAGGATGCTGCTGCGCTCATACGCGTAGAGGTCGGTCATCTGCGCCAGCACCGGCTTGTGGCTGCCGGCGTCCATGAAGTCGTCGGCCAGCAGGACGGCAAACGGATCGTTGCCCACCACCGGCCGGGCGCACAGCACCGCGTGGCCCAGGCCCAGGGGCGATGACTGGCGGATGTAGATGCAATTGACGTTCTTCGGAATGACATTGCGCACCGTCTCGAGCAGCGCCTGCTTGCCGGCCGCTTCGAGTTCGGCTTCGAGTTCGTAGGCGGTGTCGAAATGGTCCTCGATCGCGCGCTTGTTGCGGCCCGTGATGAAGATCAGCTCCGTTATGCCGGCGGCGACCGCCTCTTCAACCGCATACTGGATCAGCGGCTTGTCGACGATCGGCAGCATTTCCTTCGGCTGCGCCTTGGTCGCGGGCAGGAAGCGGCTGCCAAGGCCGGCGACAGGAAATACGGCTTTGCGGATCAGGGTCATCGTAGTCAGTCAGGTTGGGGATGATTGTTCGAGCAGCGCCAGCAGCGCCGCTTCGTCCAGGATCGCGACGCCCAGCTCTTCGGCCTTGGTCAGCTTGCTGCCCGCCTCGGCACCGGCCACCACATACGAGGTCTTCTTCGATACCGAGCCGGCGATCTTGCCGCCGGCCGCTTCGATCAGCGCGCCGGCCGCGTCGCGGCTCATCGTGGGCAGCGTCCCGGTCAGCACGAACGTCTTGCCGGTCAATGGGCCGTCAAGCGCTGGCGCTGCTTCGGGCACTGCGTCCAGCAGTTCGCGCCGCATGGCCGCCAGCGCTGTCAGCAGGTCGCGGTTGGCCGCCTCAAACAGCCATCCTTCGAGCGCGCTCGCCACCGTGGCCGGCAAGCCGAAGATGCCGAAGTCGGTGCGCGCCGCGATGGCGTCCAGCGTCTGGCCCGCGGCGATGATCTGGCGCGCGCGCGGCTCGGTCAGTTTCGGGATGTCCAGCGCGGCCAGCAGCTTGATCTCGTCGAGCTTCTCGCGCAGCTGGGCCTTGGGCGGATGTTCGCCCTTGGGCGCCACGCCGGCCGCCAGCAAGGCATCCAGTGCAATCTGGTTTTTTTCTTCGGCGAAGAAGTCGGCGATCGACTGCGCCACCGTGCCGCCGATATCGGGCAGCACGCGCAGCAGCGCGGCCGGGGCGCGGCGCACCAGCGCCAGGCTGCCCAGATACTCCGCCAGCGTCTTGGCAGTGGACTCGCCCACGTGGCGGATGCCCAGCGCGAACAGCAGGCGTTCGAGCGGCGGCGCCTTGCTGGCGGCAATCGCCGCCAGCAGATTGTCGGCCCATTTGGTGGGCACCTTGCCCTGCCTGGCGGTTTCCGGTGCCGCAGCCTCGACCTCGTCGGCCAGGCGCTTCATCTTGAGCAGGTCGCCCTGCGTCAGCTTGTACAGGTCAGCCACGCCGGTGACCAGGTTTGCTTCGACCAGGCTGTCGATGTAGCGGTCGCCCAGCCCTTCGATGTCCATCATGCGCCGGCCAGCGAAGTGGCGGATCGCCTCTTTGCGCTGCGCGGCGCAGGTCAGGCCGCCGGAGCAGCGCGCGACGATCTCGCCTTCTTCGCGCACGACGTGCGAGCCGCACACCGGGCAGGTTGCCGGCAAGGTGTACAGCGGAGGTTCCGGCGTCGGGCGGCGTTCGAGCACCACGCCCAGCACCTCGGGAATCACGTCGCCGGCGCGGCGCACGATGACCGTGTCGCCCACCCGCACGTCCTTGCGCCGCACTTCGTCTTCGTTGTGCAGCGTGGCATTGGTGACGGTCACGCCACCAACCGATACGGGGACCAGGCGCGCCACCGGCGTGATGGCGCCGGTGCGGCCGACCTGGACCTCGATCGCCTGGACCGTGGTCAAGGCTTCTTCGGCCGGGAATTTATGCGCCAGCGCGAAGCGCGGCGCACGCGAGACGAAGCCCAGCGTACGCTGGTCCTCCAGCCGGTCGACCTTGTAGACGACGCCGTCGATCTCGTACGGGAGCGACGCGCGGCGCTCGCCGATGTCGCGGTAGAACGCCAGCAGGCCATCGCGGCCGGTGACCACCTGGCGCTCTTTTGCGACCGGCAGGCCGAGTGCGTCGAGCCAGTCCAGCATGGTCGAATGCGATGCGGGCAGCGCATCCTGCGCAGCTTCCAGCTGGCCGACGCCATAGGCGAAAAAGCGCAGCCGGCGCGCACTGGTGATGCGTGCATCGAGCTGGCGCAGGCTGCCGGCAGCGGCGTTGCGCGGATTGGCGAATTCCTTCTGGCCGGCGGCGCGCTGGCGCTCGTTGAGGCTTTCGAAGTCGCGCTTGAACATCAGCACCTCACCACGCACTTCGAGCACGGCCGGCACGGCGTCGCCATGCAGGCGCATCGGGATCACGCGCACGGTGCGGATATTGGCAGTGACGTCTTCGCCCGTGTAGCCATCGCCGCGCGTGGCGGCCTGCACGAAGCGGCCGTTTTCGTAGCGCAGGCTGATGGCCAGGCCGTCGAATTTGAGTTCGGCGTTGTAGGCAACCTCGCGCGTCTCGAGCCCTTCGCGCACACGGCGGTCGAAGTTGTCGACATCATCGTCGGCGAATCCGTTATTCAGCGACAGCATCGGCACTGCGTGCGTGACCTGGTTGAATTCGGCGATCGGGGCGTCGCCCACGCGCTGGGTCGGCGAATCGGGCGCGATCGCTTGCGGATGCAGCGTCTCGAGCGCGGCCAGCTCATGGTACAGGCGATCGTACTCGGCGTCCGGAATCGTCGGGGCGTCGAGCACGTGGTAGTTGTAGCTGGCGCGATTCAGTTCCGCGACCAGCCAGGCCATCCGGGCCGGGGCATCGGGTTGCTCGGTCACGGGACGGTCCTCAGCAGAACAGGCGCAGCGCCCGGGTCGAACCGGCGGCGATGTCGGCGGCGTCCATCTCGGCGTAGAACTCGACCACCTGGCCCTTGATTTCGTCGAGCGCCTCGGCTTCCAGCGGCTGGTTGCCGTCGTCGACGATCGTTGCGTCCAGGCGCTGCGTGAGTGCGCGCGCGGTATCGACCATGCGCCCGAAAGGATCGCGCGCCGGCGACACGCACGGCACGTCCAGCAGCAGCGTCAGGCGCGACGTGGTGTCGGCGCCCAGCGTGACGTTGGTCGAGAGCGTAAACAGCACGCTGTTGCCGGCGCCGTCACGGTCCGGCATCGCAAAGCGCCCGTCGGGCCGCACGTCGAAGCCTGCGTTCTCGAGCGCGCCGATCAGCGTGGACATCGCCCATGGCGCGCCGTTGGCGGCCAGGTTGACGCTCAGTTGCGCGTCGTGACCGGCAACGAAACGGTGCAGCGTGCGTGCTTCGCTCATCACTTCGATCATGTCGGGCACGTGCGGCTCGGCGCCGATGTCGTCACCGACGGCGCGCAGGCGCGTGACGAGTTCGGAGTATTCGAGTTCATTCAGCGCCGTGGTGCGCGTGGCCATCTGGACACCCGCCTGCAGCTTGGTGTACACGCCACCATGAACGATCGGTTTCCACTCGCCGCTGACGGCAAAGCCGATGTAGTGAATCGGCTTGTTGCCCACGCGGCGCAGGCCGTGCAGCGTCGGCAGGATCTTGTCGCCACGGACCGGCGCTTCGAGCGCCAGCGGGATCATGCAGTCGATCAGCGGATCGACCAGGCATTCGGCCAGTTCGGCCGGCGGCATGCCGGGGCGGGTGCCCGGAAGCGATGCGGCCACCGCATCCTGCGCGGCGGTCGAGCCGGCGGCGCGGTAGGACGTTGGCGCGACGGGTGCAGCTGGTGCGACCGGCACAACTGGCGCTGGTGGCGTCACCGGCGTGGCTGGCGCAGGTGCCGGCGTCGTTACAGGCGCAGGCGTTTCTTCGGCTGCCGGCGCGGCTGCCGGCGCTGGCGCCGGCGTGTCGCCCAATACCGGCGCATCGAGCTGCGGCTCGGGCTTGGTGTCGGCGACCGTGAACGCGTCCGCATCGAGCGTCGGCTCGTTCACGCGCGTGTAGGTAAATTCGGTGTCCTTCACGGGCGCGGCGCCGCCGCTGACAGGGGCCGCTGGCGGGGTGGCTGGCAGTGTCGCCGACGGCACACCGAGGTCGAACATCGGCTCGCTGCGTTCGGCCGCCGGCGCGCCTTCGCCGGTGCGCATCAACACGTCGTCGTGGTCCGATGCGAACGCGCGCTCGACGCTTTTCCTGGCCTTGTACTCCTGCCATTTGTTGTAAGTGACGACACCGACGACGAACACGCCGCCGGCTGCGATCAGGCTCATTTGGAGATCAGTCATGCTGCTTGTGCCTCAATAGCGAAAGTCGCGCCGGACGCACGGTCCTGGTCTTGCCGCGAACTGGGTGATTCAATCGAAATGCCACGTGTGCGGGCAGTCCCCACGCGAAGGCATGCAATGATACCAACTCCCCCGCGTGAATGTCATTTATTAGCATTCTGACACGAGCCGTGCCATCATGCGGCGACGAGATCCGCAGCCGCTTCCATGTCCACCGCAACGATGCGCGAGACGCCCTGCTCCTGCATCGTCACGCCGATCAACTGGCTGGCCATCTCCATCGCGATCTTGTTATGCGAGATGAACAGGAACTGCGTGTGCTCCGACATGCGCTTGACCATGCGGCAGAACCGCTCGGTGTTGGCGTCGTCCAGCGGCGCATCGACTTCGTCGAGCAGGCAGAATGGCGCCGGGTTCAGGCGGAACATCGAAAACACGAGCGCCGT
>Ga0308158_10000822_pt1 | contig 40702 bp, 36 predicted proteins | sample PhyBR2_FD_201038 | JGI IMG/M metagenome (GOLD analysis project Ga0308158, IMG submission 201038) | Phyllosphere microbial communities from UC Gill Tract Community Farm, Albany, California, United States - DLSLB.R2 | ecosystem: Host-associated > Plants > Phyllosphere > Unclassified | place: USA... | reverse complement strand
CACGGCTTGCAACTTCGTTCAATGCTTGACCTTGACCGATGAAGATTTCACCGTTTACTTTCAACAAGTCAGCACGTTCCATACCAGGACCACGTGGACGTGAACCAACCAATAACGCATAGTCAGCATCTTTAAATGCAACTTTAGGGTCATCAGTACCGACCATGTCTTCTAAAAGAGGGAATGCGCAGTCTTGAAGTTCCATCATCACGCCTTTAAGCGCTTGTTGAGCTTTCTCAAAAGGAACTTCTAACAATTGTAAAATAACCGGTTGATCTTTACCTAGCATCTCGCCGCTTGCGATACGGAATAGTAAGCTATAACCAATTTGACCTGCAGCACCAGTAACGGCAACACGAACGGCTTGCTTCATCTAATTATCTCCAATTGAGGATAGTCAATGCGATTAAATAGTTAGTCCATTTAATCTAATAATCATAAACGCCAAAGATTGTACTCCAATCATTGGCCTGATGCATGCAAAAGAGATAGAACTTCAACAAAAGTCTGATAGGAAATACAAATAAAATGTGGCAAAAAACTTAGTAAGAACCTTTTATAGTAAAGGAGTTTGGACAGTTAGTTTCAACTGTTGCTGAACACTGTTTGTACTGTCCATTCGGTTTATAACAAAGTTTGACCTCTGTAAGAGTAGGTGTCCCATTCAGCGCTGCACAATTAAATCTAATTGCACTTACCGGTAAAGTCGGATTTAAACGCAAGAACTGTAAGCGGAGATTACTCATATGCATGCTCCGATTCTCAGGACTGGTGAGTTCCGAAGGTATTTTCAAGCGTTCTGCATAATTAATGATGGTACGAAAATATTGACTTGCATTCATTGGCACACAACCGCCAATCGCTTGCCAAAGTTGGACGCGGGCATTTTCATCCGGCATGACCCGTGCCACCACTTTCGCTTGCAAAGGTGATAAAGCTGCTGAAGCTGCCGTTTTGCACTCTGTTTCTGAGGTTTCGGGCAATAAACCTGAAATATTCAGCGCATAGCCTTCTAAACATTTTCGTTTTTTTGATTTTTGAGTATCTAGCATACACACGGCAGGTGTCATTTGCACCACCATTACATACCCTTGCACTGGCGCTGCAAAAATTTGAGATGAATAGAGCCCCAGTCCTGCACCACTCATTACGAATAGTGTCAATCTTGCTAAAACTGGTGTGTAGTCAAAAACTATCATTAATAAGTTAGACCCCATCAACAAAATTAAAATTTAAGGATTTATTCTCAATGGAATGATATTCATTCTTTTTTCAATTGATTGTGCGCCTTGTCCAAGCAATACCCCATAATGAGTTGCATTGGTCATGACATGTTTTACATAGTCACGAGTCTCAGTCAATGGAATGCTTTCAGTGTATTGGTCCGCAGCAATAGGCTGAGAATCGGGTTGCCAACGACGCGCGCGGTTTGGACCGGCGTTATAACCTGCTGTGGCTAAAACTGGACTATTGCTCAATTGGCTCTGAATCATGGACAAGTAAAAAGTGCCATAACGAATATTGGTATTCATATCCGTCAAGGCAGCCGGATTATAGGTTTCACCCATTTGCCGTGCCACCAGTTTTGCGGTATCTGGCATAATCTGCATCAGACCGCCTGCGCCCACATGTGAACGTGCACTGGTATTAAAACGGCTTTCCTGACGCATCAACCCATATGCCCATGCAGGATCAATACCTGCATTACGACTATGACTCACTACATAATTCTGATGTGGCATGGCATAACGATAAGAATAATTGTGTTTATTTTCAGTCCGATCTGCTGCATAAATTGCCCGGTCATACCAGCCCATATCGGTTGCGCGTTTCGCTGCAGCAAGCAATAAACCATCATCATGTTTTAAATAGGCTTGACGAACCGCCCAGTTCCACTCGCGGTTAATGTAATTTTCAGGTGCATTGACACGGCGTAACGCAAAAGCACGACTAAAATGAATGTCTTGGCTTAAACGTTGCACATCACTATTGGAAGGTTGAACATTATTCGGAATATTATTATAACGCTGACCCAGCTTGTCTTTGGCCAATAAGTTATGATAATCATCACCTTGCGCTAATTTTTTAAAGATTTCCTGTGCAGTACGTTTAGAACCGGCATCTCCACGCTGTTCTGATGCGCGTGCCAGCCAGTATTGCCAGCGATCTTCCTGTTTTTGCGTCACGCTCATGGCATCAATGGCACGAATCAAACTTTCCCAGCTACTGAAACGAATCGCTTGACGTGCATAAATTTCTGCTTCTTCTGAACTGAACGGCAGTCCATAACTGGCATCCAGATAATTCAGCACTTCACGGTTAAAGTTATTTTTCATCACCGTGGTACCGCCAATATAACCCACAGCCCGGTATAACGCTTTTTGCACTTGGACTGGTGTGCCTTGGGCCGCCTTCTGTACTGAAGCTATTGCAGTATTTAGGTCACTATCTGCTAAACGTCCCATCGCATAAATCAAATAGGCATGCTCAGCTGTGGATGACTTTGGTGCAGACCACAAATAATTTAAGGGATTGGCTTGAATTTGATTAAGTTGCGCTAGCGATAAACTCACACCCAAGGTCTGTGCTGTAGCCAAAGCCTGACCCGATTGACCGGCACGCAGCTGTCCCCATAGACGTTGCTGTCGATCTTCTGCTGTCATAAGTGGGCTGGAAAGCATCATGCGTCCCAAACCGGTACAGGATTCAGGTTGGGTATTGGTGGTCAGCCAGACATCTTTATATTCAGCAAAGACCAGCGGATCACCTGATTTGGCGCGAACTTGGGCCACGGCACAACTTTCAGCCTGATCGGGATTGGTGACATACTGCAAAACCGGTTGCGCTGGTGCGAAATCGGCTTGTTTTACTTTTTCTTCGACATAATCTGCTGCCAGTTTTTCGGCCATGGCGGATTGCGGATAACGCTGGGCGAAGTTCACAATATTACTGGAAGGTTGTGCAGATAAATTGGTATTTAGAGACCAATATTCAGGATAATAGCCGAGCACATCATTTTGCATTGAGGCTTGATATTGTTGTAATAATCCCACATTTCCAGCATTCGCCGCTTGTAAAGCCGCATTAAAGTCCTCATCTGCGGCATGGGAAATAGAAACGAAACCGGTTGATGCCAAACCTAAAGCAAGCATTTTATAATATTTTTTATTGATTACCTGATTGCACATATGCTTGCCTTCCGTCATTTCATGTTGCCTTGGTCGCATCTCATCATTTTTTAATAGTTTAAATATTATTAAACTACTCTACTGTTCTGTTGTGTAACCTTATGATTAGGCAATATTAATTTTCAATCATTTTTACTACACAAATCAATCTCGTTGTCGGTTTATTTATCTGTATAAGTTTAGCTTCAATTCCTGCTAAAATATGCGCCTTTCTTGTATTCAAATTACGATCTTAAAAGATTAAGCCAGCATTTTCTTCTTCAACAAGTTTCAATTAAGAATTGAAATGAAAAAAGAAAATTTGCTAGTCCTATCCTCAAATAGGGAAAATCTTAAATTGTGATTTGTTCGATTTATCCTTTAGGAGCCTACATGACGGTTCAAACTTTCATTCCAAATAGTGCCCAAGCTGCTTCAGAAAACACTGTTACCCAGCCACAGCACACCCTAGCCGACGGATCAGTGAAAAAACTGTATATCGAAACGCAAGGGTGTCAGATGAATGAGTATGACAGTCATCGTATGGCAGACCTTTTGGGCGACTCACATGGTTATGTGTTAACCACTGATCCGAAACAAGCCGATATTCTGCTGATGAATACCTGCTCGATTCGTGAAAAAGCCCAAGAAAAAGTATTCTCCGAACTTGGTCGCTGGCGCAAACTGAAAGAAAAAAATCCTGATCTGGTGATTGGTGTCGGTGGTTGTGTGGCTTCGCAAGAAGGTGACAACATTCAAAAACGTGCACCGTATGTCGATATAGTGTTTGGTCCGCAAACTTTGCACCGTTTACCGCAAATGCTGGATCAGCATAGCGATCAGATTGAAAAACCAAAGAAAGATAAAATCAAACTGGTCGATATTTCTTTTCCGGATATCGAAAAATTCGACTTTTTACCTGAACCGCGCGTTGAAGGTTACAAAGCCTTTGTTTCGATTATGGAAGGCTGTTCAAAATACTGTTCTTTCTGCGTGGTGCCTTATACCCGTGGTGAAGAAGTTTCACGTCCTTTAGATGACGTGCTGGCTGAAATTGCAGGTTTGGCTGAAAAAGGCGTGCGTGAAATTTCGCTATTGGGCCAAAACGTCAATGGCTACCGAGGTGAAACTTTCGAAGGCAATGTCTGTACATTTGCCGACTTACTTCGTTTAGTGGCTGAAATTCCGGGAATTGGCCGTTTGCGTTATACCACGTCACACCCGCTTGAGTTTAATGATGACCTGATTCAATGCTACCGTGATCTTCCGCAAATGGTTTCACATCTTCACTTGCCGGTACAAAGTGGTTCCAACGATGTACTGCAAGCCATGAAGCGTAACCACACCATTGATGTCTATATCGAGAAAATTAAAAAGTTACGTGCAGTACGCCCAGATATGCATTTATCAAGTGACTTTATTATTGGCTTCCCGGGTGAAACCGATAAACACTTTGAAGAAACTTATCAATTCATCCAGGATTTAGATTTCGACCATTCGTATAGCTTTATCTATTCAAAACGTCCGGGTACACCCGCTTCAGAACTTCCAGATACCACTCCGGAAGATGTGAAAAAAGAACGTCTTGGCAAAGTACAAAAATGGATCAAGCGTTCAAGCATTGATAAAACAGATGCCATGCTGGGAACCATTCAACGGGTCTTGATTGAAAAAGTTTCTGACAAGGATCCAAACCTGCTGGTGGGTACTGCCGATAACACCCGTTATGTATCTTTCATTGGTGATCCTGCCTGGGTCGGGCGTTTTGCAGAAATCGAGATTACCGAAATTAAAACTTTGAATTTTGTTTACGGTGAGCTATTGAATCTTGAGCCTGACGTGGCGTAATGTAAGGTGATCGGTTAGACCACTTTATAAGGAATTCTCTTGACTGCAGCGATTCGACGTACAGTAAATTTTCCTGGTGTTTCAATGGAGCGTTTAAAAGGCATGCTGGGTGCTTATAACGGTCACTTGAAACAAATCGAACAACGTTTAGATGTCCAAATTTCCCATCGAGGTGATGCCTTTTACATCGATGGGGATATTGATGCAGTAGAGAGGGCCGAAAGCCTCTTGATGCGTCTGTATGAAGAAACTGAAATTAGCCAGCAAATTAGTGCTGACACTCTGCATCTGATGATCCAGGGTAGCCAGACAGACCGGGAGTTACAAAGTGATCCAGATCAGGAACATACTGGTCTGGATGAGGTTTGGTTACAGACTCGTAAAGGCCGAATTAACCCGCGCGGCGCCAATCAAAAACGCTATGTACAGCGTATTTTGCAAAGCGATATTTCATTTGGTATTGGCCCTGCGGGTACAGGTAAAACCTATCTTGCAGTTGCCGCCGCAGTCGACATGCTGGAACGCAATGAAATACAGCGTATTCTGCTGGTTCGTCCTGCAGTTGAAGCGGGTGAAAAACTCGGTTTCCTACCCGGTGATTTATCTCAGAAAATCGATCCATATTTGCGTCCACTTTACGATGCCCTGTATGAAATGCTGGGCTTTGAAAAAGTGGCAAAACTGATTGAACGTCAGGTAATTGAAGTTGCGCCCCTCGCCTATATGCGTGGTCGTACCCTGAATCATTCTTTTGTCATTTTAGATGAGGCACAAAATACCACCCCTGAACAGATGAAGATGTTCCTGACCCGTTTAGGGTTTGGTTCACGCGCAGTGATTACCGGTGACGTGACTCAGGTCGACTTACCGCGTGGTCAGCAATCAGGTTTATCGCATGCTTTACGTGTGATTGATAAAATTCCGGAAATTCACATTACCCGTTTCCACTCTCGTGATGTGGTGCGTCATCAACTGGTACAAAAAATTGTCGAAGCCTATGAGGGTTGGGACAGTGAACAACAGCGTTTAAGTGCTGAAGCTCGGGCAGAACGCAAAGCTCTTCAGGAAGCCTTAATCGCTGAAAATGATGCTGCTGCCGATGCACAGCAGTGAGCTTTAAATAAGGATTCATTTTGAAACTTAGTCTTTCCCTACAACAGGACTTTCAAGCCGCTGAATTGGTCTTGAAACGTGCCTACATTAAAAAAGTTGTAGAAACAGCTTTACGTTATATCGGCACACAAAGTAATTGCGAAATCGGCATTGCCTGTGTCGATAATGACCAAAGTCATAAGCTTAATCTTGAATACCGCAAAAAAGACAAACCCACCAATGTATTGTCTTTCCCAAGTGATATTCCAGATGAAATGGCTGAATATTTAGATGCTTTTCCGCTTGGCGATTTAGTGATTTGTATTCCTGTGGTTTTACAAGAAGCGATCGATCAGCAAAAAACACCCATTGAACATTTCACCCATATGTTGGTCCATGGCACATTACATTTAATGGGTTATGACCATGAAACATCTGAGCAAGATGCCGAGGAAATGGAAGCTTTAGAAATTGAAATCCTGAAAAAACTCGGTTTTGATAACCCTTATACCGAGCAAGACTAGAATCTGACAGTTTAAAAGCGAGCGTAATGCTCGCTTTTTTATAATCCATATTGGGGCTTCACCTCACCCTAACCCTTTCCTTAAAGGAGAGGGAACTTTCAATCTTAATTTAACATCGGAAGTCCCTCCTCCCTATGGGAGGAGATTAGGTGGAGGGTAAATCTAATAAAATTTTTATCATTCTCATCCAAGATTTTTTCTAAAAGCATAGAAAAACTCTCTTTTTATTCATACCTTTTAAACCAGATTCACGATTCTTTGCTTGAAAAGAAATATTACCTCTCTTATAAAAGATCAATCCGAGAAAATAAAAACAGCTTTAAAGACACATTAAAATATAGAGGTACCTTCATGAAAAAAATCCTGACTGCATTCTTCTGTATTTCTCCTTTAGCTTTTAGTTCACCGCTCTATGCCCATAATAAAACTACCTGTAAGCAAGTAAAATTTCAATCTACAGATAGCACGTGGGCAGGACATTATTATTTACAAGGCGTAATGGAAGTGGGTTCAGAACTTTTACTTGAACCCAATGACAAATTTAAGTGGTATCTTGCCGTCGGTGCATTAGATCAATATGCCGAAGGAACATGGTGGAAAAATGGCAACTGTATTGGTTTAAAAGCCACATCAAAATATGCCAAAAACCTAGAAATATTCCCAACCCGTTTAGAAATTCATGACAAAGATTTAACCGTGACTTGGCTCGGCGGACAACAAGATGGTGTTTATCGTCTTGGTGAATAATGACCATGCATCCGTTTTAAATTTGACTTATTTCACTTCAAATTCAGCTTCTGCGGGGTCAAAACGCCAAGTTCGGACAATACGGAGTTCTGAAATATCTTTCATCGCTTGATCAAACACACCAAAAGGTGCGGCTTTACGCACGGAATTTTTTGCAGCTTCATCCAATAGGGCATGTCCGGAACTGTCAATCAGACGAATAGCACGAATCCCGCCGTTTTTATTTAAAATCACCATTAAACGTACTTCCCCAGCCAGACGTTGCACTTTTGCGGCATCGGGATAATAACGGTTACCGTAAAATTCAACTTTTTGGCGGAATTTTTCCAAATAGGCGGCTGAAATATCTTGTTTGGCTTGAATACCATCTACGGTTTTAATTTTTTGCTGACGGCTAAAATTTTGCTGACGCTGTAAATATTGTGCTTCTAAACTTGCCACCATCGCTGCTTTGGCTTGAAACTGGCTATTCAGCGCTTGCATGGCTTTTTTACGCTGGTTCTGCTCAGCTTCTTTTTTCCAGCTTAAGGTCGTCATTAACACTTTTTCTTCAAAGCTTAATTCACGCTTCTGCTGTAATCGTTCTAAACTTTCTTGCTGATGCCCTGCACTTTGTTCAAGCATCGGGGCTGGCATATCACTCGATATGCGATGCGCTTCACGGAAGGTTCCTGAACCTTGCTGATCTGCCTGTGCAAGAAAATCGGCATTTTCAACTGTGGCTTTATTTGGACGTAAAGTCACCGCAATTTCTTTAACTGCTGCATCACTTTCTTCCGGCATGGCAAATTGCAGGGTCAAAATAATCAAATGCAAGACCGCAGCTAAAATCACCGCGCCTGTGAAAATTGAATCTTTCCACCATGCATGCATTAAAGGTGCAAAACTGATTTTCTTGAGCATCACATTAAACCGACAAAAAGTCTGGTCCCCAAACTGCATAAACGCAGTATAAATAAAAACAGTTGCGGCTTTTGAATGAAAAACGAGAACTCAATCAACAAGCCAACTGTAGACAATTAAAATCATGAAAATGGTGCAATTAATTTTGCTAAACTGCAAGATGGAATATCTGTATTTTTAATACTTTCGACAAAATCTCTCGATGTCTAAGAAAATTAACTTGCTAGGATGCCCCATATGCAAACGCTACTATCCAATATTTCTAAACGTATACGCCAGGTATATCAAAGGGCTGAAGGATTTATTGAAGATGAGCGTGAATTCCCCCTATCTCAAGTTTTTTTGAATGCCACATTTCAGCGCTTTGTCACCGACAATGTTTCCATGCTCAAAGATTTGCATGCTGACTTGCATGAAGACTGGTTACGTTTATATGCAACGCTGGATGTAAAGGGTCTCTATATTACTCTTTCAGTCGATTTAAAACTGGTTCAGATGGAACTCAATAAAGACGTCCAGTTGATTGTATTTGAACAAATTAGTGATACCCAGGTCATTGAAGCCAAATTCAAAAATATTTTCCAGAAACTCGCGGTAAAATTTGCTCTGTTTTTCTATCAAAAGGTGTTGAATAAAGACCCGTTAGGTATGATTCTGGAAAAACTCAATGTCATTAAAGTCAAAGATGATTTACTTTATTTGGACTTAAACCGCTGGCTCGGTAAAAACCGTTCTATTATTGATACTTTGGCAAGAGTCCATGTCAATCATGCCGTTTTACGTGAAGCTGAACTGGTCGTAATGGGCAATGTAAATCTTACCGCATTATTTAAAAAAATGTCGGAACAACCGGTAGAAGACTGGTCAGCTGAAGAAGAACTAGAGGAAACTCAAGTTAGCCCGATCAAGCAGAAATAGCGCATGATTTAAATTATTTTTGCTAATTAAAGTCTGTATTTTTAACTGGAAAAAACTACATAAATATACAGATTGAACAAAAAAGCGAATTTTATCTTCATAATCAAAGTGCATAATAGCAACCAAGCAAAAAATGCACTTTATTCAAACTTCATAGGAACATTTTACTTATGGCTCACAATGTATTGAAAACGATTGCGCTGGCATCTGGTGTAAGCACTACACTGTTGTTGGCTGGTTTCTCAAGCCAAGCATTTGCCATGAGTCCATTCCAGGCAAGTTATCAATTTAGCTATAACGGCAAAAATATGGGCTCGGCAACACGTACTTTAAGCAAGTCGGGGAACAACTGGACCTATGTTTTTGCTGCCAAAGCCGGCGCTATTGCCTCTGCAACTGAAACAAGCCGCTTCAGTTTAAATGGCAACCAAATCCTATCCAGCAGCTTTAGCCGTAGCAGCAAAATTTTGGTGCATAACAACACCATGAGCATTAACTTTAATCCAAATGCTAAAACCATTAACACCAAAAAAGATGATAAGGCTCGATCTTTTGCCTGGAAATCTGGGGTTCTAGATGAGTTAAATGCTGAATTACAGTTGCGTGAAGATTTAAAAACTTCGGGTTTGAAATCCAGTTATGCCATTGCAGATGCCAAAGAAGTTGAGGCACGCCGCTTTGTCAAACAAGGTTCAGAAACCGTTAAAACTTCTTACGGTACCTTTGACACCATTAAGGTCGTGATGAAACATGATAAGCCTAACCGCGATACAATTTTCTGGTTAGCGCCTAAACTTGACTATGCACCAGTGAAGGTTTCTCATCAAGATGGCAAAACATCATACGGTTTGCTATTAACAGGCTATAAAGGCTCAACGAATTAATTGATTTGATCAATTTCGCTTGCATTTTTTGAGAGCCTTTTTAAAATACGCTTTTGCTTGAAAAAGCATCTGCCCTTAGAGGAATTCTCCCGTGCACGCACTAGAACAGAAAATCTTAAGTGAAGGTATCGTTCTATCTGATCAAGTTCTGAAAGTTGATGCTTTCTTGAATCATCAAATTGACCCGGTATTGATGCAGCAAATTGGTAAAGAATTTGCTGCTCGTTTTAAAGATGCAGGGATCACGAAGATCATTACCATCGAAGCTTCTGGTATTGCACCCGCAGTAATGGCAGGTTTAGAACTTGGCGTGCCTGTGATCTTTGCACGTAAATATCAGTCTTTGACTTTAAAAGATGATTTGTACCGCTCTAAAGTTTTCTCTTTTACCAAACAAATTGAAAGCACCATTGCTATTTCAAACAAGCACATTAGCGCTAGTGATAAAGCGTTAGTGATTGATGATTTCTTGGCAAATGGTCAAGCCGCTTTAGGTCTTGCTGATTTAATTCATCAAGCAAAAGCTGAAGTTGTGGGTATTGGTATTGTGATTGAAAAATCTTTCCAGCCTGGTCGCCAGTTGTTACTTGATAAAGGTTACCGTGTTGAGTCTTTGGCACGTATTAAATCTTTAGAGAACGGTGCAGTTAAATTTGTTCGTGACTAAGTGTCGAACTGAATTTTAAAAAGAGTGCTTAGGCGCTCTTTTTTATATTTAATCTTGCCTGTTATTCAGCTTCTGCTTTAGAAATAGATGCAAAAAAATCATAAATTCATTATATTCTTGTTCAATAATCCGAATAAAAATCACTCAACAGTATCCTTTCACATATTGCGTATATCGAACTTCCAGATTAAGTCGCAATATTTAGTAGGTTTATTCTGCTAAAGAATAATATTTAATCAACAATTTTATATTTATTTTGTTCTAGAATACAAAAAGTCTAACTATCCGAAAATAGTTAGACTCTGGATCATATTGAGAGGTGGATTTACTTTACAGTCACTGTAATGCTACCGGTGTTCACAGCACCGATTGCTGAAGTTTTAATACCATCAATATGATTCACTCTTCCGCCTATATTTACAGAGGCATCAATAGCTGCTGAATTAAAAGCTAAATTTGCTGCTGTGTAATTACTCAAGGTTTCAGAGAACTGATCATAAGTGTCGGTATTCAGGCTGGCACTGATAGAACTTTCAAACGCCGATGAACCTTCAGAACGCCATTGTTCTAAAGAACGCTCTGCACTTTTTTCAGCATCAAAAGTTTTCTCTACTGTACCCGTATTCACGGCACTCAGATTGCCTTGTTGTAAGTTAATGCTACCGGTGTTTACTGCACCAATTGCTGAAGTTTCTACTGCGATTTTGTCTCCCACATTATTCAGTGAATTATACCCCCCGTGTACGTTGACTGTTGCATCAACAGTAGCGGTATTAATGGCAAGGTTAAGCGCAGTACCATTTTTAGCATGTTGAGATACAGCCGCCAAGGTAGCGTCTAAACCTGTATCTACAGTGACATGGTTGCCTGGATTTGCCATGGCTGCACTAGACAGGAAGGCAGCAGATAAGGCGATTGTTTTGATAGTCTTTTTCATAGTTATTTTCCCTTTCTAGTTTTGAAGTACTTCTCGCTAAGTACTTCTTTTTATAATGAGAGCGAGCTCATTTTTTATATATTTTTTTAATCACGCTGAGTACTTGACCAGTAATTTTCTAGCATTGCTGGATTGACATTCCCCAGCGTCGTAGTCTTTTCATCTTCTTTTTCTTTATCGACTTTTTCTTGAGTATCTTTTTCTTTATTCATTTTGCTTGAAGAAGATGAACCCTGTTTCTTGCTAATGTATTTTATCAGGTCCTGTTTGCTCATTTCAGGCTCACCTTCAGGATTCTGAATCAGCTCGGATTCTTTATGCTTAGGCGGCTTTGTATCCTTGCTTGGTGAGTTGGTCGATTTATTTCTCTCATTGGATGAACTTGTGTCATGTGAGGACGATTCCAACAGAGACCTACCTGAATTCGCAGTATTTTGTTTCTGGTTTTCCTTATATTTATACAGGGCAACAGAGCTTCGCGTTAACTCTAAGCGGCCAAATTCAGGAGGTATTTCAGTGCGGCAGCTTTCGAATGTTGTGGGCGGAATCACCTGACTGAGCAATTCAAAAGTTGCCAGATTTAACATTTGGCGCAACGCAAAATTTGTTGCCTCTCTCTCTCCTTTTCCGACCTGGATATTCAATAAAGTATGGCCAGCAAATCTACCTGCACTTATGCCGTAATCCTGTGCGGCAATTTGCTTTTGCAGTGAAACATTGGCAACAACTTTACTGCTGCGAGTATCGGTCAGGGATAAATCTAACCCCACCATAATTCGGGTTTGACTATAATTAGGGCCAACACCACCAATTTGCATATCAAAACCGCCACCCGGAATAAAATCCAAACTGTTAATACTGCCTGTCACATAATAATCAGAAGCCTGAATTTGCCTTGGATCACGAATTCCCCACTTGGCTTCGCTTTCTATAATACGAGGGTCACGCCGGTTCAATAAGCTCACCCCAGCCTGAAATAACGCAGACTGCACCATATCTCCAGCACCTTGAGTCACCATTTTGCCACTGCCGCCATTGGTTACCACATCTTTTCCTGTTTGGTCCAAAATTGCTCCAACAGAGAAATTGACGTCATTGCGCAGTTGCCCTTTCAGGCAGGATAGGGCCATATCAAAAGGGGTAAAAATATCGGTAATGGGTGGCCCTTGTACAAGGCTGACAGACTCCTTGTTTGAAAGAGCCATGCCTGTACATCCTGTCAGAAGGTGGCTAAAAAGGATCGTGATGCTTATAGAAGATATTTTTCTTCTATTCGACCGAGGGAAGTTCAACATAATGATGTTCCCCCAGGTTGAGTACTTAAGTTAGGACATTGCTGATTGTTTTGAGTGGTAGTCGAACTTACAGCTCCGTCATTGGCAGTATCATTTGAAATATCTACACCGTTATTGGAACCATTGATATTCACATTACTCGTAGATGAGTTAAGCGTGCCTATAGAACTTGTCGATGTGCTGTTTATCGTAGTCTTTCCCAGTCCGGAATAATAATCTGAATCCATGAGTTCAATCAGGTTTGCTTGAACTAAATTCTCACTTGAGCGGCTAGTTGATGCTTTCCAACGCTGACTCCACTCATCAGATGTTGCATAAGTGTTACTCAGAAAACATAAACAAAATAAACCCACATTTATTACTGATATTCTCATGGTGTTTGCCATCCTTTAAAACAAGATGTTTATTTATTTTTCATTTAGTAATGTTTAATTATTAATTTTTAATTTCTCTAAGAAAGATTAAATCATATATAAAAAATAAAATGCAAAATTTATTATAATCTATATAGAAATTACTCCAAAAATAACACACATATCTTTGTTTATATTACACTTTTTTCTTATTTCATAATTGTAAGAAATCATTATATAAAAATTTTAAAAATGTGAAATTCACATGAAAAAACCAGTTAAATTAATATAGTTTTCATATTAAAAATAATAAATACATTTATTAATAAAGACTCAACTGGGGAGATTAATTCAGTTTATAAAACTGTAATTTTTGATTTTATTAAAATTTTATAAAAAGGTGAACAAAATCTCAATTTATTAAAAATATAACAAATTAATCATAATTAAGTTATTTGTATAGGAATTCCAAGAGGAAAGTAAGTTTTTCAGAGTAAGAGTAGAGTTTCACAGAAAAAATTAACCCTAATGATAAAATGTTAACGAGTGTGATGAATTTTTGGAGAATGATCAGGCTGCTTTAGGTCTTGCTGATTTAATTCATCAAGTAAAAGCTGAATTTTTGGTAGAGGGTTGAAAAAATTCCGACCCGACTCGCTGCTTGTTATTTGATAAAAGTTACTGTGTTGAATCTTTAGCAGCAGTAAAATCTTTAGAAAATGAGTGCATTTACAACTCAGATAAACTTCTATGACTTTCATTCAGCTAGAATCAAGTTGCTATGAAATGTTTCTGACTCGATGTGTTAGAACATCCATACTGTAAATTGTGATGGTGCATTATCTGTTTGAAGTAATAAACTGGCTTCATTTCAAGATAACCAAAAGATAAATAATTGATGGAAAAATTTATGCAATGTCCTAAATGCGGATCTTCTGAAGTTGAAAAACGAGATCACGAGAAAAACATCAAGACAATAAGTGGCATCCTTCTTACTTCCGCGGGTGCAACAGCAGGTACAGTGGGTGGCGCAGCAACAGGTGCATCGACAGGTGCAGCCATTGGTGCTGTTGCTGGACCATTAGGGGTTATTTTCGGTGGCACCGTTGGCACATTTGTAGGAGCAATTGCCGTAGGTGTCACTGGCGGTATTTTAGGGAACATTTTCGGCAAAAAAGCCGGTGTAATTATCGATAAAAATGTGTTCTTAGATTACAAATGCCTAAAGTGCAATCATCGTTTTAAAGAAAAAGTATAATGGCTTAACGCTTGAATTTTATACTGTAATTTAAAAAGACCATTTATTTTAGAATGGTCTTTTTATTTTTATAAATCGATAAAAATTCTATTCAGAAAGTCCCCTACTTAAGTTGCTTTTCTACTTTAGAAAATTATGAGTTTGTCTGTAGCTTTTTAACCACACTACCCAATCGCTTGCCCTGCTCTTCGCATAAGACTTTTTCATCCTGGCTTAAGCCTAAATCATGGCGCGGACCACTGACATGGCTTGCACCATACGGCGTACCACCCGATTTAGTATTGGATAATGCAGGATTGGCATTCGGCAAACCCATGATCATCATGCCGTGATGGAACAATGGTGGCAGCATGGTCAGTAAAGTGCTCTCCTGTCCGCCGTGCATTGAACCAGATGAGGTAAAGACACAGGCCGGTTTTTGATGTAAAGCACCATTCAGCCAAAGACTGGTGGTCTGATCCCAAAAATACTTCATCTCCGATGCCATATTGCCAAAACGGGTTGGAGAACCGAGTGCCAAACCGGAACAGTTTGCCAAATCATCTAAAGTACAATAAATATCTCCTTCAGCAGGAATACTTGGCTCCGCTTCTTTGACCATTGTCGATAAATTGGGAACAGTGCGGATTTTTACAGCTATACCTGTAGATTCAATGCCGTTGGCAATTAAATAGGCCATTTCTTTCGTTGAACCATATTTGCTGTAATATAAAACAAGAACATAAGGCTGCATAATTTTTATAAACAAAGCTAAAAAAGAAAACTATACGGTATTTTTCCTTTTTTTTGGTTAAGCTTGATCATGAAAATTCATAAAGATGATTAAAAAAATTGAGACTTTATACCTATGTTAGAAAAGTATTTGAAAAAACTCCCTTTTTATGACAAGACTTGGTTTCAGTTTGTTTTATTTGTGATAAGACGTTTTGAAGCCGATCGTTGCCGTGAACAGGCAGGTTCCTTAACCTATACCACGCTATTTGCAGTAGTGCCCATGCTGACTGTTTTTCTGGTCATCATTTCTTCCATTAAAGCCCTTGAACCGGCAAGGCAACAATTACAACAACTGATTTATAGTAATTTCTTACCCCGAACCACGATTGCTTTTGACAAAGCCTTCAATGCTTTTACCGATAAATCCAGTAATTTGACTATCATTGGGATTTTATTTCTATTTATTACTACCGTAATGATGCTAACCAGTATCGAGACGGTGTTTAACCGAATTTGGCGCGTTCGTGAAACACGTGGCGGCATTATTGGATTCATGCGTTATTGGACCATTATCTCCCTGGGTCCAATTGTATTGGGAAGTGCCTTCGTTATTTCATCTGCCGTGGCTTCTTTAAATGTACTGAGCAATAATTTTGCCGGTTATGAATTAAATGGCGAGTTTATCTTTTGGGGTATTTCCTTTGCCCTGACCATTCTGGGTTTTTTCATTTTAAATTGGACTATTCCCAACCGGAGTGTTCCAATCAAGGCGGCTTTGATTGCGGGAACATTCAGTGCGGTGGTATTTGAATTACTCAAAAATCTGTTTGGTTTCATCATGTCCAATTTTACCAGTTATGAAATTGTCTACGGTGCTTTTGCCGCCGTGCCGATTTTCCTGTTATGGATTTTCTTGTCCTGGAATATTGTCTTGTTAGGCGTTGAAATCAGTTATGCAATAACCGCTTTTTATTCAGGCAAAGAACGGAAACGTCATCCTGTGATTATGCTGCTGGATTTACTGGAACTGTTTTATAAAAAACAACTGAAAGGTGAAAGTGTTTCTGATGAAGAAGCTTTAAGCATTTTAGGACGTGAAGAAATTGGGCGCTGGCCTTCTTATGTACTGATGCTTGAAAAACAAAATTTGGTCAAACGTACCGATAATGACGAGTTTGTGCTAGCACGCAATCTGGATCAAGTCGATTTCTGGAGTTTCTATACCCAGTTACCCTATCCACTTCCACGCCGTCAGGATATGGGAAATCTTCACCCTGACGATGAATGGATGCAAAAACTGGGGCCTGCACTGGTTGAAACTGATGACTATCTTTCAGCAAAATTGGCGATCCCGTTATCCAAAATTCTAGAACAGAAATAAAAATTTAGGTGGCTCAGCCTGTCATTTATCAAGAAATTTTACTTTATATAGAAACTTTTATCCTTCCTCATTAAAAGAGGAAGGATAAATATTTAAGACTTAAATTTCAGAAGTACTTTTCCAGCAAATTACCGCCCCAAAAGTGACCAAGCATGTTCCAATCCAAAAGCTGAGACTGGGGGTGGCATCCAAAATCAGCATCGACATACAGGAAGATAAAACAGGCATAAAATAGGTAGCGAGAATCAGCAGCTTGATATTGCCAAACTGCAAACTCTGATTCCAGTTGCTGTAGGCAATCCCTACCAGACCACCTGTCACTGCAATCCACAACCACATATTCAACTGCGGAAAAATAAAGACCTCATCCATCATAAAATGAATGTCCCATAAGGCGATTGCCGTCACCATAAAAAATAGCGGTACCGCATTTTGTCCTTGGGCATATTTTTTGGTCATTACGCTATAACATGGCCAAAGCAAAGCCCCTAAAAATGCAAAAAAATAGGCGATTGGATTTTGTTGCAGTATGTGCAGAAATTGATGCAAATTCAAAATGTCCGGATTAACCACCAGCAATAGCCCAAGGACAGAAATAATAAAGCCTAAAATAACGGGCCAACGATAATTCAGCTGCTTGGCCAGGATTGAAAATACAATCGTAAGTGGCGGCCACAAATAATTAATCATTGCAATAATCAGCACCTCATCATGATTGTGTGACAAGGCAATCGAAACTAAAAACAGAATTTCATAAGCCACAAATAAAGCGCCACAGCCCCATACATAAGCTTTCGAAATGTGCTGAAAACGCGGCAATCCGTTCAACACTAAAATAACCATGGCACTAAAACTATAAATCAGGGCAATGGCTGAAACAGGACTTAAGGATTCAGTAATCAGTTTAACCACTGCAACCAGACTTGCCCAAATCAAGATGGATGAAAAGCCTATTAAGGTGGCTTTATTGCATGCTTTCATGCGTTACTATTTTTCGGCTTGAACCAGCCCTGTAAACTCACCACCAATACACCAGCCATCACCATAGCTGTGCCAATAATAAAGTTCATTTCGATGCTTTCATTGAGCAACCACACACCAAACAGCATGCCAAATAAGGGCGTTAAAAATGAAAACACCCCTAAACGTGAAGCCAAATAACTTTTCAGCAGCCAGAACCAAATCAGATAACTGGCAAATGAAATAGCCACGCTATGGAAAATCAGACTGCTAATGGCAAGTGTTGTCCAATGAATGCTGGCTTGTCCCAAAATAAAAGTTAAAGGAAATAAAAATACAAAACCACCGGCCAATTGATAGAACAAAGTCTGGGTCGCGGGCGCATCAGAAAGCTTGCTTAAGCGAACGGCAATTGTGGTGGCTGCCCAGAGAACTCCTGCCAATAACGCCAAAAAATCTCCAAACAGTACGCGCGATAGATCGTACTCTGAACTGCCGTTACGTCCAATAAACGTCACCACGATACCCAAAAAAGCGATAAAAATACCGCACCACTGCAAAATGGATAATCGTTCAGAAGGCAATTTCCAGTGCAGACCTAAGGCCACAAAAATAGGTGCGGTATAAAGCAGCACAACAGTATGTGACGCAGAAGTATACCGGATGGCTTGAGCAAGCATAAAAAACTCAGCAGCAAATAATATAGCCACCGTTAAGCCAGGATACAAATAATCTTTGCTCCACAATGCCTTCCCTTCTGCAAGCTTGATCAGTGGATAAACCATTAAGGCAGAAAGTCCTGATCGCAAGGCAACTTGCATTAAAGTAGAAATATCTGGAGCCGCCATTTTTAAGACAACTTGCTGTAAGCCCCAAAGAATACACAAGCCAAACATGATGGTAGAGGCTTGTACATCCAGTGCCTTGCGTTCTATCACTATTTTTCCTTGAAACTTACCGTATTTTTACGCGTCCAAAGATACGCTAAGTCTCTCAATTTCGAAATTGAAGATCATCTGGTTGGAGATAATTTGACAAGTATTTTGCGTCATATCTATTTAAAAAAAGACCGCCTAAGCAGTCCTTTTCTTCATTCAAAGCTTAAGCCTGAACAAAGGTTTTCCAGACAAAATCTTGGGTTTGACCTTGTAATGTCATGGTCAATTGATCGTCTGGTTTTAAGGCCGCCACACCTGCTGGCGTACCCGTCATCACCACATCACCCGGTTCTAAAGTAAAGACCTGACTGATATCTGCAAGCAAAGTCGCAATATCAAAAATCAGTAAAGAAGTATCACCTTTTTGACGCAGCTCATCATTGACATGCAAGGTGTAATGCACACTTTTCCAGTCTTTGACTTCTGAAAGCTCCACCCAGTCTGCCAAGACACACGAACCATCATAGGCTTTGGCACGTTCCCAAGGCTGTCCTTTCTTCTTTAAATCATCTTGCAAATCTCGCAGGGTCAAGTCCAAACCTAAAGTCACTGCACCGACTGCTTGCAGGGCTTTGGCTGGATCGGTTTCTGCTTTTAAAGTACGGTCGATCCTTAAGCTGAGTTCACATTCATAGTGGCAATTGCCCCACTCAGGATTCCATGAGATACCTTGTTCTAAACTCGTCAAACTACTGGGCGGCTTAATAAATAAAACTGGACGATCAGGAATAGCATTGCCTAATTCTTTGGCGTGGTCTGCATAGCTACGACCGACACAGACAATTTTAGATGGACGTGTATTCATGATCTTCCCTTTTAATTTACATTTAAATATTTTAAAACTTACTTTTTGAATGTATTTTCAAATACCGTTTGATCCGCAGATTGCTGCTCAAAAGCACGTTTCGGCACAATAATGACGGTACGGTTTTTTAGCTCAATCATATAGGTGAGTTTACCTATAGCAAAATTTTGTACTTCACTGTAGTTGAATATCTGCTTACGACCATTAGCATAAATTTCGGCATAATCTTGAAATAATTCGATGCCCTGTTCACTTTTACCGAATTGGTATTTTACAAATTGACGTTTAAACATCATGGGTAAAAACCAGTAACGCATAATCAACTGTAAAATTAAAAAGAAAGCGCCAAGCGCCACGTAATAGCGACCTACGCCATTAAAGCCGAGATAAAAACCCCAAATAATGATTCCGATACTCACCAACGGGGTAATAAAGCGCGTGAGCTGCTTTTTACCAAAAGTTGCAAGTGCAAAACCATCTTGTGATTCTTCCAGGTTTAAGGAATAACGTAGTGATACCGCGGGCTTGGTCTCTGACATATTTCATCATCAAATTATTACAACAATTGCGCTAGATATTACACCAGATTTGACCTTTTTCTTATTGTTTTTACTCGCCCCCATCACAATCAAATTTACATAAGTTTGCTTCCCAAGGCTTTAAAAATTGATTAAAACATCAGCATTCAGTAAGAAAAAAGCATAAACAGGATGTGATATGCAAACCCATAAAAAGAAATGCAGCTTCTTGATTCTGTGCTGCCTGATTGGCATGCAGACTTCTGCAAAAATTATTCAATGGAAAGAACAAATTCCCAGCAGCTTAAGTGTATTTCAAGGTAAAGCTCAAACACTGGCAGATTTGACTGCAAACCGTATTTTGATTTATGCCCATCCTGCACAGGCAATTACTTTGCCGACCTTTAAAAATCTGCAAAGTATGACAGGCAAGTTTTATACCGGTGCAGTCGTTGTACTCGCCAATAGCCAAAACGTAGCACGACTTTTAAGTAACTATAGCGGGTACAATCGGCTATTTCCGACCTTAAAATCTGCGAAAGTACTGGTGCAGCAAGGCGCAATTACACAGATGAAATATCAAGTATCTATTCCCACTCCTATTCCTATCTTAAACTTTAAAGAAAATGTGTTGATGCAGCATCATTTAACTGCCAATAGTATTTCTACCATTGTACTGGATGCCCCGATTCCTTACGGCGCGGGTAAAATTGAATGGTTTGATTTAGGCGGAAACAAGACTTTAATTACTGTTACTCAATGGGGCGACTTAAACCACCCTAAAGGCTTTTTATTCAGTACCATTTTGAATGCTCTTCCAGAGGCCAAACTCGGTATTCCTTCTGGTACCAACGCTTTTTTATTAGAAGCCTTGCAACAACATTTTAAAACGCCTAGCTCTCAAATCCTAAAAGTTGGAGAATTACCTGAAACCCGATTAAGTTCAAGTCAGGTTCAAAAAATTGCAGCATTGAGCCAGTTCTCGCAAGAACCCGTCTCGTTTATTTTGCCATCCAATAAAGTGCCTTATTCGCATGGCCTGGAAAGCTTGCGTTTTAGTAGCAGCTATCAATATTTTGCCAAAAGCCCGCAACAGTTAAAGCATTGGCTGAGTGTGCCTGCTTATCAGGAACTTTTTCCACGCCAGATTAAAGACATCGACATCAAACAAATTGATTCCAACACCTTTGATGCAGACTATAAAATTTCAGTCGGATTGGGCGTCATCAATATTCCATTCGATTTTAAGCTGCGCTTTGACTATCCCAACAGTTTAGAAAATCAGTTTGATGCGGTAGGTGGAGATTTGCAGTTTGTCAAAGGCGGAATGCAGCTGATTCCGCAAGGCAACGGTACCTTATTAAAGGTCACCAGTGCCATGAAAATTCATGACAAAGCCCCGTTTCTGCTCAGAGCGATGCGAAGCATGCCTTATCATGACATGTTACCTGCGATTGGTGGCAATACCGTATTGGCATTAAAAATTAAGCAGAAGATGAAATAATTTTTTAACATATTTAATTTATACTAGACACAAAAAAACCGCAATTAAGCGGTTTCTTCCAGTTTTACATCTGTCGATGAATCAAGTTGGTGCGCTCAGAGAGATTCGAACTCCCGACCCCTTAGTTCGTAGCCAAGTGCTCTATCCAGCTGAGCTATGAGCGCGACGTCTTGATGTGCTGCATTATACGCGTTTTTAACGCTCTGTTAAGAGCTTTTTAACAAATCCGTAATCAAGTGAACAGTTATTGGGCAGAAATCAATTATTCATCTATTTTTTAAACAAAAATGGCCGATCGTGTAATTTATCATGACATCTTTCTCAAACATTGATCTTAAAAATCAGCCACAAGCCCTGAACATGCTCTAGACTCTAATGTTCAGGAAAATAACTTAATTGGTAAAGACAGATGTGAGGCTATTTAGAATATCATCAGTGGTTGCTAGAATATTTAGTAACCACAAGAAAATACGCATATAACTTTCTTAAACCTATTTATGGCAATAAAGAGAATTTTTTAATTTTCTGTTTTTTTTCTTGATAGGCTCGGGTATCCGCCACAATTAACTGTTCTCTTAAATTTTTATATTCTTCCCAATTAAAGGGTGGAATTGTATATGGTGGATAAGGTTTTTGTTTGTTACTTGAAGCATATACGTCATTTCCACAAATAAAGTCACAGGCTGCTTTTGCACCTAATGCAAATAGTGCAGCTTTTTTTTCATCCGACATATTGAAATCAAGAATCCCAAAAGTATCTGATTCATTGGGCTTAATTTTCCCCCATATTTTTTTCACAATATTATTCGAGTTATTTTTACGATTTGGCACATATTTCTGTGAAGTATCTACATATGTAATCAATTGTTTGTAATCATCATTATTAAGCAAAAAAGTATAATCATTGGTATGAATGGTGGTTTTGACGAGTGCGGTTAAATAGTCGGCTATGCTGTCTACTGTTGAAGCTTTTTTTCTACTCACATCAAGTTTGACTCCAAATGTGGGATATAATGGAATGCTGTCCCGAGAATGAAAAACATCAATTGGGAAGTTAGAGATCACCCCTCCATCAACCAGATAAGCAACTTCAGGAAGGTTCCCTTCAAAGCCCGTTAATACCTGCCAAAACTCTTCACGATTTTTGGGTATGTTATTGATTCGAACAGGTTCAAAAAACAACGGAATGGACATAGAAGCCCTGACATAGTGTTTGGGATGAACGTCTAGGGGATTGTTCCAGTATAAATACCCCATTTGAGGAAAAATAATTTTGCTTTGAGTAGTAATATCTGATGCAATAATAGCCAATTTATTGGTTTTGAAAGTATTTTCAAAGCGGATTTGATCAAGAGCCGGGTATTTTCTTTTGCTGATTTCTCTGATTTTTAAATTTTTATTCTCTAGTTTTTTAAAAAGTTTAGCCGTTGTTGAGACATTATGCTGATTTAAAATGCTGTCTAACCAGTTTTCAAAATACTGCCCCGGGTTGATACCCAGTTTGTTTTTGCTAAATTTTCCGAGAGTTAAAAGACCTAACAGTTTTGGAAACATTGCAAAAAATGGAGGATCTTTTTGTTCAATATCACTTGTTAATTCTTGAGCTAGAACACCGCCATCAACAAAACTTTTTAAATCCATTTTATTAAAAATAGCCAGGAGCTGTTCAATTTTTTTGTCAGAGGATTGTCCTAAAGCTGCAAGAACTATTGCGTTTATTGCACCTGCTGAAGTTCCAGCTAAGTTTAGAAAACGAATACCTGCTTGTTCAAGCGTGTATGTATAACCGATTAAGGCAAGCCCCCACACCACACCTCCTTCCAATACCAAATCAATATATTGGTTACCTTGGTGATCGGTAATATCCGAGATTGGCTGCGCCGTAATTTTATCTCGAATTGAATGGATATAGCCCTTTTGACCATGAATGTCTTCATTATCTTTGATTAACGTAAGTAGAGTCATATTTAAACCCTCACTATCATAATTTATCGGAGGTAAAATCTTTTTATTGAATGAATAAACTAAACCGAAATATAAAAAACTTCTATGTTTGAAACTCTTTCTGACAAATGCAGTGAAGCCCATTTTTTAAAATATTTAAGCAGGCTCAATCAGATACTCTAACTAAATTTCAGGCACAAAAAAACCGCAACATGTGCGGTTTTTTCCAGTTTTACATCTGTCGATGGGTTCAAGTTGGTGCGCTCAGAGAGATTCGAACTCCCGACCCCTTAGTTCGTAGCCAAGTGCTCTATCCAGCTGAGCTATGAGCGCGTACTTGAGTTGTCTTTCGACGTCGTTACATTTACGTTTAACTTGATTGGTGCGCTCAGAGAGATTCGAACTCCCGACCCCTTAGTTCGTAGCCAAGTGCTCTATCCAGCTGAGCTATGAGCGCATTTCAAGTTATTCGTGGCGGTGAGAGAGGGATTCGAACCCTCGGTGGGCTTTAAGACCCACGCTCCCTTAGCAGGGGAGTACCTTCAGCCACTCGGCCACCTCACCGTAACGAGCCGCCATAATACAAACTAAACTCTACTACTTCAAGTCACATTTCAAAAAATTCTGATATTTTTAATCAATCATCTATTTTTTAAACGATTTACAGCTTTATTAAGCCCCTTTTCCCGCTTTTCTAGACAGTTGCTCGTGTGAAATATGCTGCTTCACTGTAAAATTGAAATTGAAAACACAATATTGCAATCATTTTCGTGCAGTATCCTGCTGCATGACTTATGCTAATCCTATCTTCTGACATGAAGCCAAAGACATTATGAAAAATTGGGTCGACCCTGAAGCCAAGGCTGAAGCCGAACGTTATGACAATCCTATTCCAAGCCGTATTCTCATTTCAGAAACGATTGAAAAACTACAAGCACCACAATCTCATGCAGATTTAGTGGAACACTTCAATATTGCAGATGAAAAAAGTATAGAAGCACTCAGCCATCGTTTAAGTGCCATGGTACGCGATGGTCAATTGATGAAAGATGGGTTCAGGTTCCAGCTCGCAACCAGCCAACCGACTCATGAAGCAACCGTATACATCAATTCGAAAGGGTTGGGAACCGCAAACATTTCCGGTCATGATGATATTTTATTACCTGAACGTGAACTGCGTTTGGTCTTTAATGGTGACCGCGTTAAAGTTCGTCAAACCTCTGTAGACCGCAAAGGTAAACCTTGGGGTTTTATTACTGAAGTTGTACAGCATCGTGTAAAACAGATTATTGGTAAAGTTGCGGTGTATGACGGCGAATACTTCATTCAACCTGCGAATCCTAATGCACATCAACCGATTACCTTAGAAAAAGAACTGATTGAACATGCCCAAGTTAAAGTGGGTGATTCTGTTCGTGTCGCCATTGATGACTACCCGACCCGTGAAGAATTACCTACAGGCCACATCGTGCAATCGATGGCGGATAAAGCTGATACGGAAATCATTATTCCACAAACCATTTTAGAGTTTGGTTTGCCTTATGAATTTCCAGAAGAAGTGGTTCGCGATGCAGAAAGCTTTAAAGAACCGAACGAACAGGACCGTGAAGGTCGCATCGATTTACGCGATTTAGCCCTCGTCACTATTGATGGTGAAGATGCCCGCGACTTTGACGATGCTGTGTATGCAGAAAAACGTCCAGGTGGCGGTTATCGTGTGGTGGTTGCGATTGCTGACGTCAGTCATTATGTCCGTACCGATAAGCCACTGGATGATGAAGCAAAAGAACGGGGTACCTCTGTGTATTTCCCGCACTTTGTTTTGCCGATGCTGCCTGAAGCACTCTCCAATGGTCTGTGCTCGCTCAACCCACACGTAGACCGTCTCTGTATGGTGTGTGATTTGACTTTATCCCGCGCGGGTAAAGTTACCGGCTTCCAGTTCTATCCATCAATCATGCATTCAAAAGCACGTTTGACTTATACCCAAGTGGCAGAATACTTTGATGGCAACAGCAATGCGATTCCTGAGGACCGCAGTGTGCACAAGTCATTAAATACTTTGTTCCAGCTGTATCAGATTCTCAAAGGTTTACGTTCTGAACGTCATGCGATGGAATTCGAAACGGTCGAAACCTATATGACTTTTGATGAGTTGGGTGGAATTAAAGAAATTCTGCCGCGTTCGCGCAATGAAGCGCATAAGCTGATTGAAGAATGTATGTTGCTGGCCAATGTTGCAGCAGCAGAATATGCATTAGAAAACGACATTCCAATGTTGTACCGTGTGCATGAACCACCTGAATTTTCGCGTATCCAAAAAGTTCGTGAATATGTGAAATTGCTTGGCTTGCCCTTCCCTGAACAGCCAACACAAAAAGATTACCAAGCGGTGATTGATGCGACTAAAGACCGTATTGATGCGCCAAGTATTCATGCGGTGTTATTGCGTTCAATGATGCAAGCCTATTACGGCGCAAACAACGCCGGACATTTTGGTTTGGCTTATGATGCCTATACACATTTCACCTCACCTATTCGTCGCTACCCTGATTTGTTGTTGCACCGTGCCATCAAAGCCCATTTAAAACAAAAGCCTTTCGCGCTTTCAGGTGCCGCTTTAGATGATGCAGGTGAACATTTCTCTCAAACTGAACGCCGTGCGGATGAAGCATCACGTTCAGTGACCACCTGGCTGAAATGTCACTATATGCAGCAGCATTTAGGTGAAGAATTCGTGGGTACCATTAGTGCAGTCGCTGAATTTGGTTTATTCGTCACCCTTAAAGACCTCTATGTCGATGGCATGATTCATGTCAGCCAACTGGGCGATGACTTCTTTGTTTATGATCAGGCCAGCCAAAGCTTGGTCGGTCAAAGTCGTGGCCAAACCTTTAGTCTTGGCGATGAGGTCAAAATCAAAGTCGCAGCCGTGAATCTGGAAGATCGCAAGATTGACTTTCAACTATTACAACAAATGACCCATGCCGGTCGTGCAATTCGTAGCCGTGCCCCACGTGTGGCCAAGACCACAACAGAGGAAGTGTTTAGCCCGCGTGCTAAAGCGGTGGTGAGTGAAGATGGTGAACAGCCAATTCGCAAGAAAAAGCCAAAAAGCAAGTCAGCTCCTTTTGCTAAAAAGTCCGACAAAAAGCCATCAGCTAAATCGGAACTAAAAGCCAAAGATAAAGACAAAGTGAGAAAAAAGGCTAAGCCGAAAAAGAAAAAGGATAATGCCAAACCTAAGATAGAATAATGTTTTAAAATTAAGCCCTACTTCGGTAGGGCTTTTTTTATTGATCATCGATATTCATATGTATTTACCCATAAAAGCAATCTAGACCTTGATTTCCTTATGCCTAAGCCCTACATCTACTATTAAGTTTATAAATGAAATGGCGTATTAGAAATGACTTTAGAAAAGGCGACCTTGCCCGTTCCCCAATTTGATCAAATTCAACTTGCAGACTTAAAACAACAGATTGAACAAGCCATTCAACAAGGACAAAACTTTTTAAATGATTTAACCGAAGTTCCTGAAAGTATTCAGGTGCAACTGGCCGTATTAGACCAAGTGGATACCCTTGAAAATAATATGAGTGAATCTTGGGGTGTGCTATCCCATCTCAATGCGGTGATGAACAACGCAGAAACCCGTGAACTCTATCAATCCCTGCTGCCTGCCTTAAGCGAATACTATACCCAACTGGGTCAACACACAGTGTTATATCAAACGTATCAGAACGTGCAGGATGCAACTGTATTTAATACCTTGCCTGAAGCGCATCAAAGTGCGATTAAATTGGCCCTGCGCGACTTTAAACTTTCAGGCGTGGCTTTAGAAGGCGAAGCCAAAACACGTTATGCAGAAATTTCCGCACGCTTATCTCAGCTTTCATCCGACTTCTCCAACCATGTGCTGGATGCAACCCAAGCCTACTTCAAACCACTTAACGAAGAGCAACTCAAAGGCTTACCACAAAACAGCATCGATTTATTAAAGCAATATGGTCAGCAACGTGAACTTGAACAAGCGGTTGCCACTTTAGATATTCCTTCTTATCTTGCCATTATGACCTATGCAGATGACCGTGGCTTACGTGAGGAACTGTATAAGGCCTACACTACACGTGCTTCAGATCTGTCTGAGCATCCTGAATTTGACAATACGCAAGTGATGGAGGAAATCTTAAGCCTGCGTCATGAAATGGCTCAGCTATTAGGTTTTAACAATTATGCCGAGCTTTCACTGGCTAGCAAAATGGCGCCAGACGTCGAAACGGTCGATAAATTTCTGGTCGACTTGGCCGAACATGCCCGTGCGCCAGCAACTCAAGAAATTGCCGAACTCAAAGCCATCGCATCTCAAGATGGTATTCACGATTTACAGCCTTGGGATACCGGCTACTATTCTGAAAAGCTTAAAGTTCATCAATTCAATTTATCCCAAGAGTCATTAAAACCATATTTCCCTGCTCCGAAAATTCTGCAAGGCTTGTTCAGTATTGTGAACCGTCTTTACGGCATCAATATTGTGGAACGCGAAGCTCCGGTTTGGCACCCAGATGCACGTTATTTTGAACTGGAAGATCAAGGCACTGTGGTTGGCGGTTTTTACTTTGATCTGTATGCCCGCAGTGGCAAACGCGGTGGTGCATGGATGAGTGGCTTCCGTTCACGTATGCAAACTAAAGATGGCTTACAAAAGCCGATTTGCTACATGGTGTGTAACTTTACTCCTGCGGTCGGTGATCAACCTGCCCTGCTCACGCATGATGAAGTAAATACCTTATTCCATGAATTTGGACATGGCTTGCATCACATGTTGACCGAAGTCGACCATATTGCGGTAGCAGGTACACACGGCGTGGATTGGGATGCGGTCGAGCTGCCAAGCCAGTTTATGGAATTCTGGACTTGGGATACCGACAGTCTGGATCTGCTCAGTGAACATATCGAAACCAAACAGCATTTACCACAAGACTTATTGAAAGCTTTACTGGATGCACGCTTCTTCCAGTCTGGTATGCAAACCTTGCGTCAAATTGAATTTGCCCTATTTGACTTATCCATCCACAAGCACAGTTCTGCTTTAAATGCAGAACAAGTCCAAGCCACCCTCGACGATATTCGCCAAAAATATGCAGTGGCACCAACGGCAATTTATAACCGTTTCCAGCATAGTTTTAGCCATATTTTTGCCGGTGGCTATGCCGCAGGTTATTACTCGTATAAATGGGCCGAAGTTTTGGCCAGCGACGCGTTTGATCGTTTCGAAAAAGAAGGAGTTTTTAACATTCAGACCGGAAAAGAATTTCGTCAATTTATTCTAGCAGTTGGCGGAAAAGATACAGCACTTGATGCGTTTATCAATTTCCGCGGACGCGAGCCAAAAATAGATGCTTTATTACGTCATCAAGGTTGGACGAACCCCGCTAAAAACGCTTAAAATAGGCGTCTTAGATTGATCAGAAGGTAAGTAAGATGGCTATTAAACGTCGTTTCATTGCAGGTGCAAAATGTCCTAAATGTGAAGCGCTAGATAGAGTGGTCATGCTTACCTCTGGCGAAGACGAATGGATTGAATGCGTCGAATGCGATTATACAGAAAACCGCCCGACGCATATTGATGAACCAGAAATGCCGGAAGTACCGGATGAGATTGGCGTCATTCAGTTCAAACCTCGTCAGCCAAAATAATAACAGGTTCAATACATGACGTTAGATCAAAGAAATAGCCCAAAACTTTTATTGGGCATTACTGGGGGATTAGTTGCAATCATTGTGCTTTTTTTGGCATATCAATGGTTTTTTGCAACATCGAACGAAGTACTTGCTGAACATGAAGCAACAAGCTTAAATACTCCGGCAAAGCCTGCTGCTTCTGCTGAAGTGAAACCGAATGAAAGCCCAGTTGCAACCGATGAAAAACCCATTCAATTGGTCGATGAAAAAATTCTGAAAGCAGCTGTTCCAGAGAATGAGTCCTTAGCCAAAGAAGAAATTGCTAAACTGGAAGATATTCAAAAGCAATTGAATAATCAGGAAGCTGTGTTAAAAGCACAACATGCAGATGCCAACGATTTAGTTGCACTCAAACAAGAGCAGATTAAATTACTTGAAGCCCAACTGGCTCAAAAACAATAATTCTATAATTGAAGATTCGGCTAAAATAGCAGCAAATATTCTAGCTGATTTTTTCAGGCCCATAGCTACAAGCAATCGTAGTTTATTTAAAGTGCTTGCTTTACTCACCTGCTTTGCTTTTCTCTTTTCCCTGAGGGATATATGCATTGGTTATGCCTCACATACTGTCAACAATCCCAGCCTTGTATTTTTCCGAAATTTTGTCGGCTTATTCCTTTTTTTTCATTTTTAAGCAAGGGACAGGGTTTTTAAAACTGAGAAAATCGGGATGCATAACTTAACGTGCAGTCATTGGGTTGATTGCCACGTCTGACTTCTTTTATGCAATTGCTAACTTAAAGCTGTCCAATGCCATGGTGTTTACCTACATCGTACCCGGTTTTTATTGAGCCCTGACCAGTACCAAGTCACCTGAAAAAATCTTGTTTAATTTCTGTTTTATCGGTACGCTTATTTCCAATGTTTTGGCTCTGGAAGCTTTATTCATGGGTTGAACTCAGTTTGCTAATTTATGCAGGATTACGGCGAATATTAAGAAAATCTTTATGTCGAATGCCTATAAACTTGCACCTGCGGGGTAGATTGGGCCGGTAAATTATATTGCGATTATTTTTGCCGGCATTTAGATTTTTATATTTTAGCGGGAAACACCAGATCAATATAATTTGATGGGTTTTATATTGATTCTTAGTACAATTGTACTGTATAGCCCTTTAGGACTAAAACGCTCAACGCAATAAATAAAAAATAACCTGTCCTCAAAAAAGCACCCGAAGATGCTTTTTTGTTACCACTTAAAAATTATTGATACCAGTCAAACAGTCTAAAAATATACGGCGCATAGGTCACAATCAGTAATGATGGGAACAACACCATAATCGGCAATAACCAGCGCTCATAGCGGTAATAGAACTTGGTATATTTGGCTTTGGCCTCTGCATCGGCCGCCCGAACCTCATCATCTCCGACAGACATTCGCGTCAGCAGATGATTCAGGGCGACGGGCGGTGTGACATACCCCAACTCAAAGGCAACCAGTACAATCATCCAGAAATGAATTGGATGAATACCATTTTCATAAGCCACCGGTGCAATGGTTGCAGCAACCAGAATCACTGCACCAAACGGGTCTGTGGTCATGCCAATAATAGCCAGTAACAAGGCGATGAATGCGAGTGAAATATAGATGTTACCCAAATGCGTTGGCAATAACTCAACCACTTCACTACGTTCAATCAGGCCACCGACACTGGCAGACAAGGCCATCAAGATGATGAGTGCACCAATATGTCCAACGGTTTCTGCCGATGCAAACCAGAGTGAATGACCAAAACCACGTGCTTTTTCTCCCGCATGCGACGTATGCTCACGCATAAAAGTCGATTGCTTTTCATGTTCCAAAGCCAACGCAGCATGGCGGTCTGGCGGAGCTGTAAAATGATCTCCCCACCACTTATCAAACATGATATAAGCAATCAAAATAATCGGTAGAATCACAGGTGCAGTGAATTCATCCATTTTGGTGTCTAGACCATATTTATATAGAGCAATCACGATAATCGTAATTACGATATAAGGAATCACGGGAATAATGGCTTTCAACATGCCTGGTACCGCAACTTTCGGTGAATTGACACGGAAACGCGTTTCAGCCAGATAGAGTGACACCCCAAGGAAGATCAGTGCAGTGAGCCAGAAGACGTAAATACCATGATTAAACAGCTCATCTGAAGTCACATGGCGACTGTCCAACATCGAAATCAAAATCACCAGTAGACATGGACGAATTACCACACCCAGTGAACCCGACATTGCAGATACGGCCAAGGCATATTGACGGCGTGAACCCGAATTCCACACTTCCTTATAAATAATCGCACCTGCAGCCACAACAAAAATCCCTGAAGCACCGGTATAAGCAGTTGGAATCGCAGCAGCAATCAAAATGAGCCAGGTCAGGGTTTCCGGTGCCAAATTCCACGGACGTAAAATTCCTAAGAATAAATCCATAACCCGGGTTTGGGTCAGCAACATCCCTGCCCAGATAAACAGTGCAAGGTTTAAGAAAATGCCGGAAAATTCAACTAAAATCCCCAAGTAAATCCCTTGCCCCATCGGATAATCCATGACAAAGGTAAAGACCATCCCGGTCACTAATGCCATGTAGGCATAAAGAGGCACACTCAGTAAAGCTAAGCCAAAATTTCCTTTGCCTTCTTGTTTGGCTGCAGGTGGCTTAATAAACTGGAGCAAACTAATTACGGTCAGGCTAACAAACAAGAAAATCCATAGCCAGTAAACCACCAGCGTTTCATAACTCGAGGTCACACCTGAATTGATGATTGAATGATATTGACTAAGTACAGATGAAGTCAGTAAACCATTACCGAGCACCATAAACAGCGCATAAACCCGATAATCCAGTTTCGTTGTCGGAGCACGCAGGCCAATATGATGAAACTTCACCGATGCGGTAATCGCAGCGACCACCACCATTAGCAACAAAATGATGACGCGATTTTCTGTACCAAATTTAAAAATCCCAAAGAACGAGGTTTCAATGGTTCGATACGTTCTTAGGCTGGGATGATCATTAATATATTGCACCGCTTTGTCATAGAACTGATATTTTTCTTCACACTGTTGTTGTCCCGCCAAGACTGAAGCACGTACGTCTGCTTCCGATGTGGTACCAAAAATATCGGCAAATTCATCATTGGCATTGGATTTCATTTGCTTCTGGACTTGCGCATCTACATCGGGATGGCGGTCACAAGTGGGCGATGCCGGCTCTGCGCGCAGAAAAGAATATTGCATGCCAATGTCCTGATTGCCATACAAGCGCTCGCCGACACGTAACAACTGACCATGAATCATCTCACCAGTACCGATGATGAGGGTAAGCAAAAGTAGTAATAGAATGACAAAAGTCGAGATCCACTCTGTCCATATATAACGTAACAGACCTAATCCTGATCTGTTATTTTCATCATTTTGCATGTGCATTCCTATTTTTATCTTGGTCATTGCTACAGGTTCAGCAATACCAACTTTCCTCTTTCGAATAGAAAATATCCTTTCTCTATTCAATCTCTTTATTGTTATGAACAAATTTGCATCAATTCTGTATGAATAAAAATGACAATATGCATTTTCTTTTATGTTTTAAATGTCAATCTCATCACTATTCAAAAAAATAATCCCATAAAATATAAAATATTGCGATAATTACTCCCCCAATTACTCCCAATAAATGTGCCTCAACCAATACCGGACTGCCAATCAGTTCAGCCGTCCCTACACTGCCGATAGTATTTTCCCAAATTAATTTGGCCAGAATAAGAAACAAGACAAATGCTGCAAAATTACGCTCTTTCTTATATAACAAATGTACGCAGGCAACCGTGACATAAGCGCCATGCAAGACCCCCGACAACCCTGCATAGGCCTCAATATCAGGAAAGAAATAGTAGAAACACAGACTGATAAATAATGGAAGTAAAAGAAGTAAAGCAACAAACTGCCAGACTTTTACCCGTGGGAAAATGAAAGGTAAACAGGCAAAAGCCAGCATGTTCAGCGCGTAATGGATCCACCCTACATGCACCCAATGCCCGGTCCAGAGACGCCAAAACTCTTGAAACAAGCCTGCTTGCCAATATATAAATGAATCTGCGAAAACTTGAAGACATGCCGAAAATGACACCACTATTGCAATAAAAACAATTTTCCGGATGAGAAATTGATCTTTCATTGACATGTCCCCCATTTAAAAATGATTTATCAAAGATTAAAATCATCCATTCAGGCCAATTAAAATCCTCTTTTAACCGACTCAACTCAGGATTTAGCCGTCACATCTTCATTAAATAAATCATCGAGTTCTGCAGTGTTCTCTTTATCATCCCAGAAACGCTGCATTCCATCCTCACTGGTACGAATGCCGGTATGTTCAGTCCAGTATCGGTCTGAAATACCCTGTACCATATTCTTCGCCATACTATCGACCAGTTTAAATTGCGGATTCACCGGTTTTTCTTCTGAACGTGAAGCTGCAAAGGTTTTTAATGCATCACGAATTTTGGCATCATCCCCACTGGCCTGTGCAGCAACGGCATATAAGGCATGTGACAAGCGTACCCCTTTTTGCTCACCCAATTTCACAGATTCTTTCAAGGTTTGATATGGATCAGGTTTACCTTCTCCCGCACCTGGTAACAGCGTCCAAATCACCGCACGAGCAGCATTGGGTGCACCCCAAAATTTGGCGTTGTCTACACATGTCATGCCTCGTTCAACCACTGCAGCAATATCTTTCGGAACATTAATTGCCCCGCCAGAATTAATGTCATTGGTCATGGCTTGCAAACCGCTAATCATCCCCATCAAATAAACAGTTTGATCCAGATCACTCTTCATTTTCGGGCAATCTTCGCCCAGTTTCTTGTTATATTTTGCTTCCCAACGACTTTCCAGAAGCTGATAACCTGCGTATTGACGTTGCGCAGCAATCGCAGCCCAGCGTTTTTGTTCTATACGGGCATCCTGAGCTTCTGAAACTTGACCGGCTTTTGAGGCACGTAAATAGCGTAACTCTGATTCGAGCGCCTGATTTTCAGCGCAAATTCCAGATGAAGCATATAAAAGAACGGCAATACGGGTCGGATCTGCGCCCATATCTTTGGTTGACATAATCGCTGGAGTCAATGCACTCCCCGAATTACACGCCATGTCAGCATCATCCATTGCTAAAATAGGCGGTACAATATGTTTCTCACTAAAACCAAGTGCAATATTTGCCCCTGATTTAACCACTTGAGAACAACCTGATAATAAAGAACTTGCAACTGCAATAACTGCCATACCCTGGCATATTTTTTGGACTCTCGACATTTTCCTGTCCTCTATAATTGTGTTTATGTCCATAGCAACTAAACATATCAGATGCGAAATCTGAATAAAAGAGCATTTACTCTAATCAGATTAGCTACTTTGCCATGAAATGAAGTTCGGAAAATTGACTGGATTCAATGAAGTTATAATTTTTGGGCAAAAAAAAGTAGCATTGCGACGGTTCGGCACATGCTACTTATTAAGGGGTAAAAGCCTAACGGCTTTCATGTTGTGCAAATCGATCCTTCAGCACTGTTCCTAGTCGTCCAATAACAATTGCCAAAACAATCGCTACCACCAGAAACATCCAAGTTGGAATCACCATCATGATTTCTTCATTTGCTGTTGGTAGATTTAATGTACATTTAGTGCAAATAATTAACAAGAAAAGTTGTCTAACAATAAGTATATTTCTTAATTTTATATTCAACCTGTCTTACAAAGCTCAGTTAAAATTTTACATATATTTGATTATTAATATTTTAATTATAATTTTAAAGATTTAATTGTCTAACAATCAAATCAGTTTCGCCAATTTCTTTAATGCTTTCCATTGTTTTAACGGCAACTGATCAATCCAAATCAGTAACGGTTTTTCCTGAAAATGCTGGAAATAAACCACAATATAAAGTTGATGATCAATAATATGACTAATCGAAACACGTTTAATCTGTCTGGATTTGACACTAGAGAGTGACCACTCTCGCGCCTCTAAATGTTCAAAGTACATGGGTTGCGGGGCTTTTAAACCATAGGCATAAGCCATTACACCCAACAGCACGCAAAACAACCATAACCATGGCGACAACAGTTGCTGCAAAAGTGCAATCACAAGAATAAAAATGATCAACTGAAACACAAAGGCCAAGCGGCTGCGTTTCAGTTGAAAAGATCGATTAACCATGTACGTAATGTTTCAGCTTATTAATCAAATCTTTCATCTCTGGACGTGGCGGTTCAGACACTTCCATAAACCAATCCAGTAAGTCTGGGTCTTCTTGCGCTACTAAATCAGCAAAAGTTTCTTTCTCTGCTGCATCGGCTTGTAAATAATGATTTTTGACATAAGGGTCAAAATACACATCAATTTCTTTTAAACCACGACGGGCACGGTAAATGACTTTGCGTTCTTCCAAGCTTATTTCTTCACTCATAGCATTCCCCAACAGTATGCAAATTTTTGCTAGTTTACCTTATCAGTGCGGCAATTTTCGAGCCATTTCCTGCAATTGACCAAATTCATCATTTAGGTTAAATATTTGAGCATTCAGCACATTGTCGCTTGTTCATAGATCTTTTACTTTCTATACAACAATGACTCTGAAAATGGACAGAATAAAAATGCAATCAGGTACGATTCGACCAATAGCCAACATGTTGCCACGCAATTTATTCACAGCAGAGCATGAAGCCTTCCGTGAAACCGTGCGCAAGTTTTATGAAAAAGAAGTGGTTCCCAATATTGAAAGATATGAGCAGCAACAACATGTTGATCGCGAATTATGGAATAAAGCCGGTGATATGGGATTGCTCTGTGCAACCATGCCTGAGGCATATGGCGGCTCAGGCGTTGACCGGCTTTACAGCATGATTTTGATTGAAGAACAAGCTTACGCGATGGATTCATCCACAGGCTTTTCCCTGCACTCAGATATTGTTGCCAACTACTTAAATAATTTCGGTAACGAAGAACAAAAAAAGCTATGGTTACCGAAAATGGCGAGCGGTGAAGTGGTTACTGCGATAGCCATGACCGAACCCGGGACAGGATCAGACCTGCAAGCAGTACGTACTACTGCGGTCTTGGATGGTGAAGATTATGTGATTAATGGTTCAAAAATCTTTATCACCAATGGCTATTTATGCGATATGGCCATCGTGGTCTGCAAAACGGGCAGTGCAGATAAAGGTTCTGCCAATTTATCATTACTTATTATTGAGGCAGATCGAGCAGGTTTTAGCAAAGGAAAACCACTCAACAAGATTGGTATGAAGGGACAAGATACCTGTGAATTGTTCTTCGATAATGTCCGCGTACCTAAAGAAAATTTGCTTGGTATGGAAGGCATGGGTTTTATGATGCTGATGAAAGAGTTGGCTTGGGAACGCATGCTGGTTGCGATCATTTGCCAAGCTGGCGCAGAAGCTGCATTCGCTCATACGGTAAAATACACCAAAGAGCGGCAAGCCTTTGGTAAACCGATCAGCACTTTCCAAAATACGCGTTTCAAGCTTGCCGAATTGCGTACTGAAATTGATTTCTGTCGTGCTTATTTAGACCGTTGCATGGAATTACAGCTTGAAGAAAAACTTGGCATTGATGCAGCTGCTGCTGCGAAGTACAAAATTTCCGAGATGTTTTCCAAAGTTGTCGATGAATGTCTGCAATTGCATGGCGGCTATGGCTACATGATGGAATACCCGATTGCACGAGCCTATATTGATAACCGTGCCAACCGGATCTATGCAGGAACCAATGAGATTATGAAAGAGTTAATCTCTCGTTCCCTTTAAGTAAAATAAAAAAGGAGCTCATGCTCCTTTTTTATCTATCATGTAAATTAAGACACTAATTTAGGTTTAGCTGAAACTTGTGTACTGTGTTTTTGAAACTTAAGTACAGCATCATCAAATCTGGCATTTTTTAATACTTTGCGGTCAGCCAGATAATTATTGGTCACGTTCCAAGGCGCATGTTTACCTTGTTTCGGCATTACATCCGCTGCACGTGCAATATAACCTGAAGATAAGCTCCCCATGACAGTATCTTCCATCAATTCAGTCTGATCACCTTGAGCAATCACTTGGTCGTAGCCACTCTTGTCCATGTAATTGATCAGACGACAAATATATTCTGCTGCAATATCAACTTTAAGCGTCCAGGATGCGTTGATATACCCGATAATCATCGCCATATTGGGTACATCGCTAACCATTATCCCTTGATACAACATATGCTTAGAAGTATCCATAGGTTTCCCATCAATGGTCGCTTTAATACCGCCTAAAATTTGAATTTCTAGCCCTGTCGCAGAGACAATAATGTCGGCATCCAAATGTTGACCTGATTTCAGCTGAATCCCATTTTCAGTAAATTTCTCAATCTGATCCGTTTCGACACTTGCTTTACCTGAGCGTAATACCTTGAATAAATCTCCATCAGGTACTACACAGAGACGTTGATCCCAGGGGTTATAAGATGGGGTAAAGTGCTTCATATCCACTTTACCCTTGAGCTGCATCTCAATGGATTTGAGTAATAATTTACGCAGCAATTTCGGCTGCTTTTGAGCAAGGGCATAAATACCACGTTGCATTCCAATATTTCGGGCTCGCGTTAGTTTGTAAGCAAGCGCTTCGGGCAAGACTTTACGCATTTTGTCATAAACAAAATCAATCGAAGGGACAGAAGCAATATAAGTCGGAGAACGTTGCAGCATCGTGACGTGCGCTGCTCCCCCTTTCGCCATTGCCGGAACCAAGGTGATAGCAGTTGCACCACTGCCGATAATCACGACTTTTTTATCTGCATAGTTGAGATTTTCTGGCCAATGTTGAGGATGAATGAGCTTGCCTTTAAACGCTGCTTGATTTGGAAAATCCGGTTGGAAACCTTGGTCATAGTTGTAGTAACCAGTGCAACCTAGGACAAAATTGGCAATCCAGGTTTGTTGTTTTTGATTTGCATCTTCAATTTTTACCACCCACTTACTGATTGAAGAATCATAATTTGCAGCTAGCACACGATGCTTAAAATGAATTTTGTTTTTTAATTGGTATTCATCCACGACTTCAGACAAATAACCTTTAATAGATGCCCCATCTGCGAGGACATTGGCCTTTTGCCACGGCTTAAAATTAAAGCCAAAGGTCGACATATCAGAGTCTGAACGAATTCCGGGATAGTTAAATAAATCCCATGTTCCCCCGAAACTTTCACGACGCTCAATAATATCAAATTGACGTTGTGGACAATTCTTTGAAAGATGTGCAGCAAGACCAATACCTGAAATACCTGCGCCCACAATCAAAATATCAATGTGCTTTTCCATATTCTTTTTATAACCTTGTTGAACTTTATTTTATTAAACCACAATTCTGACAATACACAATGTCAAGTTTCAATAAATCTGACAAAAAATATATCAGTTCAGGCCAAAATTTAAAATTATCTAGTTATGAAAAATAATCAGGCATAAAAAAAGACCGGTGAAACACCGGTCTTTTTCAAACAACTGAAGTTCTTTGTGCGAAATTATTTAACTTCGCGATCTACTAGCTCAACGTAAGCCATCGGTGCAGCATCACCTGCACGGAAGCCCGCTTTAAGAACACGTAGATAGCCGCCGTTACGTTCTTTGTAACGAGGGCCAAGAACTGTAAATAATTTACCTACAGTTGCAGCTGAACGAGTACGAGCAAACGCCAAACGACGGTTTGCTACAGAATCGACTTTAGCTAAAGTGATTAAAGGCTCAGCAACACGACGTAATTCTTTTGCTTTAGGAACAGTAGTTTTAATTAACTCGTGTTCGAACAAAGAATTAGCCATGTTTTGGAACATCGCTTTACGATGACTGCTTGTACGGCCTAATTTCACACCACTATTACGATGACGCATGGTGATAGTCCTACTTAATTAACGACTACGATAAGCAAAGCGATCGTCCATGCGGAGGCTAGCCGGTGGCCAGTTCTCTAAACGCATGCCCAATTGCAAGCCTTTCGATGCCAGAACATCTTTGATTTCAGTTAACGATTTTTTACCTAAGTTAGGAGTTTTTAACAACTCCACTTCAGTACGTTGAACCAAATCACCGATGTAGTAAATATTTTCTGCTTTCAAACAGTTAGCAGAACGAACAGTAAGCTCTAGATCATCTACTGGACGAAGCAAGATTGGATCCACTTCTTCGCGAGGCTCTTGAGCAACAGGAGCTTGATCTTTCTGAAGATCAACAAAAATTGCAATTTGTTGTTGCAAGATTGTTGCCGCTTTACGGATAGCTTCTTCTGGATCAACCGTACCATTGGTCTCAAGATCAATGATCAATTTATCAAGGTCAGTACGCTGTTCCACACGAGCATTTTCAACTGTGTAAGACACGCGTTTGATTGGGCTATAAGAAGCATCTAACTGTAAACGACCTACAGGACGAGTTTCGCCTTCTGGGAAACGTGAGTCAGAAGTCTCATAACCGCGGCCTTGAGAAACTTTCAGGCGCATTTTCAATGAGCCTGAAGCACTTAAAGTGCCAATCAAATGCTCAGGGTTTACCACTTCAACATTATGAGGTAAACGAAGATCGGCGGCAGTTACGTCGCCAGGACCTTGTTTTTCTAATGTCAAATATGCTTCGTTTTGATCGAACAGCTTAATCGACAATCCTTTTAGGTTCAGCAAGAGCTCGACGATGTCCTGCTGCAAGCCTTCCAAGGTACTGTACTCGTGCTCAACCCCTTCTATTTCAACTTCCACCACAGCAGCGCCAGGTAAAGAAGAAAGAAGGATACGACGTAAAGCATTACCCAGAGTATGACCAAAGCCACGCTCTAATGGTTCCAGAATCACTTTTGCCGAGGTCCCGCTAGCCGCTTCGACCTTGATCGCTTGCGGAGTTAGAAACTCATTTGCAGTACGCGTCATTATTGCTACCTCAAGGGATTATTTAGAATACAATTCTACAATCAAGCTTTCATTGATTTCAGCAGGTAAATCAGAACGATCCGGTGCAGCTTTAAACGTACCTTCCAGTTTTGAATGGTCAACTTCCATCCAAGAAGGAATACCACGTTGAGTAGCTAACTCGATTGCGCCTTTAATACGCAATTGTTGTTTAGCACCTTCGTGAACTGCAATCACGTCACCCGCTTTAACTTGGATTGAAGCGATGTTAACGCGACGACCATTTAAAGTGATTGAACGGTGAGATACAAGCTGACGAGCTTCTGCACGTGTAGAACCAAAACCCATGCGATAAACAACGTTATCAAGACGGCTTTCTAGCAATTTCAACAAGTTTTCACCTGTTGCGCCTTTAACACGAGCAGCTTCTTTATAGTAATTACTAAATTGACGTTCTAACACACCATACGTACGACGTACTTTTTGTTTTTCACGTAATTGTAGTGAGTACTCAGATTGTTTTGCGCGGCTTTGACCATGTTGGCCAGGAGCTTTTGCATGTTTTTTTGTCTTAACGTCAAACGGTTTAACGCCTGATTTAAGTTGCAGGTCTGTCCCTTCGCGGCGAGAGAGTTTGCATTTTGGACCAATATAACGAGCCATGAATGTTTCTCCTTAC